>Ga0209398_1000098_pt1 | contig 67697 bp, 69 predicted proteins | sample AshMeaBigSpring_FD_184125 | JGI IMG/M metagenome (GOLD analysis project Ga0209398, IMG submission 184125) | Groundwater microbial communities from Big Spring, Nevada to study Microbial Dark Matter (Phase II) - Ash Meadows Big Spring (SPAdes)... | ecosystem: Environmental > Aquatic > Deep...
ATGGTGTATAAATCCGACATTATGAGTAGTATTTATTTCTTAGCTTTGATTTGCAAGCGAGGACGCTTGCTTTTAGCACTGACGAAGCGAGACGCTTCGCCAAACTACCGTACTGCTGGTTTATCAGACTACGGTGAGCGGGGAATATATTACTTTGAATAAATCATTTTTTTTGCATTATATTATCTAATTAGCTAACTTTGTATCATGAATGAAAAATATATCAGGAACATTTTCTATTACAAGAATTACTATCTGGAATTCTATAATAATTTGAAAGAAGATGTTAGACTGAAAATTAACTGGACGTTAAAGTTGATAGCAACAGTTGATCGCATTCCGGTTAAGTATTTCAAGCATATTGAAGGTTCATCCGGCCTCTATGAAGTGAGGATTGAAGTCGGAAGTGACATCTACAGAGTCTTTTGTTTCTTTGATAAGGGGCAATTGATTATTCTGATCAACGGATTCAAGAAGAAATCTCAGAAAACACCGATAAAAGAAATTGAATTAGCAGAAAAATTAAAACAACAATACTTCGATGAAAAAGATAGAAAATAATAACCTGACCTCTTTTTCTGACCATTTGGATCAGCAATATGGCAAACGTGGTTCATCGGAAAGAGAAAAATTCGAAGAGGGCTTCGAGACCTTCAAACTTGGTGTGATGATACAAGAACTTCGCAAAGAACAAGGTATGACACAAGAGCAACTGGCCGCTAAATGTGGTACAACCAAAACCTACATTTCCAGGATAGAGAATAATGCATCAGACATTCGGCTATCGACTTTGATGAGAATTATTTGGGAAGGATTTGGTAAGCACTTAAGACTGAGTGTGGATATATAACTCTGTCGGTCGTAGCCTACAAAAACCATAGCGTGGTCGTTCTGCATAGTCTCCTGACTATGCCTCAGTTCATCGTAGGTGTGCGAAACAAGTATGTCCCCGTTTGGCAAAGGCTCCTGCCTTTATCAGCGCTAAAAGCAAATCTCTGCTTTGCAAAACCAGAAATGGCGATGCCGTTGTATTAATAAATCTCTTTTTTTTGACGCAAATCAGCTAAATGCTCCCTCCAGATATTTTCGGGTCAATTCCTGTTTGGGGTTATTGAAAATTTCTTCGGCAGGACCGGCTTCAATTACTTCGCCCAGATACATGAAAATCACATGGTCGGCAATGCGCAAAGCCTGTCGCAGGGTATGAGTCACTAATATAATGGCATAATCTTTCTTTAGTTCCACAAAAAGTTCTTCGATGTGCTTGCTCGAAATCGGGTCAAGAGCCGACGTAGCTTCATCGGCCAGAATGAATTCGGGCTCCACAGCCAGTCCACGAGCCAGGCACAAGCGTTGCTGCTGTCCGATAGAGAGTTTCGAAGCGGGTGCATGCAAACGCTCTTTCACCTCTTCCCACAAACCTACAGCTTTGAGTTGCTCTTCCACAATCTGATCCAGTTTTTTGCGTTTGCGCTCACCGTGCATTTTACAACCAAAAGCAATATTGTCGTAAATAGACATGGGCAGCGGGCAAGGTCGTTGTGACAACAGGCCCATTTTCTTGCGAATATCGGTAATCTCGGTTTTGGGATCAAATATATCCAACTCATCCACCAAAATACTTCCTTTGTATCGAATGCCCTCCGTGTCATCAATCAGCCTATTGAATGTTTTCAACAAAGTAGATTTGCCGCAACCGGAAGGACCGATGATGCAGGTTATCTTTTTGTTTGGAATCTCCAGATTCACATTTTTGAGAATGTGTGCATTGTGGATATAGATATTTAAATCGCGGACTCTTAAAGACGAATCTTTAGCAGAACTATCTTCCGTTGTTTCAATGTTGTTATTCAAAAAAGAATAATCTTCAGCCCAACTGGATCGCGTAGGATTTTGGTATATGTTTGTTTGCATATTCTATGTTTTATATTTTATGCTTTGAAAAATAGTTTGTGATTAAACGACCTGAAATGCTAATTACCAGGACAATAAAGATCAATATCAATGCCGCCGAATAGGCTCTGTCCTGCACATCGGCGTTCGGGCTGCTCAACTGAAAGAAAACAGATAAGGGCAATGTGGCAGCCGGCTGACTAAAAGATGTGGGAATACTGTCTGTAAAACCAGCCGTAAACATCACCCCGGCAGCATCGCCAATAGCACGCCCCACCGACAATAATGTGGCTGTTGCAATACCCGGTGCAATCTGTCGCAATACCACCCGGATGGTTTCCAGTTTGGTAGCTCCCAGCGCATAGGTTGCATCGAGTAAATCCTTTGGCAACTGTTGTGCCACCTCATCCATGGAGCGTATAAAAATAGGAATAATGAGCAATGTAATCACCAAAATACCACCACCCAGAGACGTGTGCATGCCCAGATAAATCATGATGGTAAAAGCAAAAGCACCATACACAATAGACGGAATGCCAAACAACACATCGAAGGCCAGACGGGCAATGTATGCCAGTTTTGAATCTTTTTTCAGATAAACATTCAGGTAAAAGACCACCGGAATACTTATCAATAAGCCCAATAGAGTTGACCCCAACACAATGTACAGCGAGCCTGTAATGGCGTTGAGAATACCGCCTCCTCCGCCGTTGTAATACCCTCCGGTCGGGATCTGACTGATCATTTCCCAGTTTAATGCAGGGAAACCTCGAAGGAATATGGTGTAGATAATATTGGCAACAAAAGCAAATACCACTATAGCAGAGCTGATCATCAGCAGTTTAGCAATTTTCTCTTCTATAAATTTTAATTTCATAATTCTCTTATTTAAAACGACTTTCAATCCGATAAATCACTGCACGTGATGAGGCATTGAAAATAAACACCACGATAAACAATAAAAAGGCTGCCAGCATTAATGCCGATTCGTACATCGGAACGGAGAGCATTTCACCGTAGTTATTAGCTATCAGAGCTGGTAGCGGATAACAGGAGTCGAACAAAGAGTGTGGTAATTCAGGCAGATTGCCGCAGACCATCAACACCGCAATGGTTTCGCCAAAAGCCCGCGATACGGCCAAAATCACCGCAGCCAGAATACCCGGAAACGTTTTGCGAAGAATGACGTGTTTGCAGGTTTGCCATTTGGTTGCTCCTAATGATAAAGAAGCATCTCTGAATTCGCGCGGCACAGCGGAAAATATCTCTACAAACAGGCTGATTAATAGCGGTAAAATCATCACCCCCAATACTATTCCGCCGGCCAATACTGTGTAACCGGTTGAGTACTCTACAAAATTCGGAGCCAGTTTTTCTGAAATCCACGGTACTACGAACAGAGTTCCCCACACACCATACACCACCGATGGAATTCCGGCCAGAATATCCAGAGCTGTGAAGACCCATTTGCGCACCCACGATTTTGAATATTCTGTCAGAAACAAAGAGGTGAGCAGTGCAAACGGCAGAGACAAAACCACCGCAATCAGCGTAATCCAGATTGTGCCACCAATAAAAGGTAGAAAGCCAAATTTGCCCTGCCCCGGTTTCCATTCTGATGAGGATATCAGTTGCCAAATGCTATATTGATTGAATATGGGCACCGACTTGATGTATAATCCTAATCCGATTAAGACAACCAACAGAATAGCTGCCACTGTGATGGTAAACATGGCGCCTCCTGCAATTTTGTTTTTGAGAACTCTGTTCGATGCTATTGATATCATGTGTGACGTTTTAATACCGACTACAAACTACTGACTATGAATTATTTCAGCTTTGCTATTCCTTTATTCAGTTTCTCTTTGGGCAAACTGATAAACCCGTTTGGCACATTGTATTTCTGTCCTTCGGTCAGGATAAACTTCAGGAAAGCTATCACTACCGGATTTGTTGGTTTACCTTTTGAAACAAGATACAAATCGCGGGCAGGCGGTGATGGATATCTGCCTTCTGCAATGGCTTTGATCAGTTGACCGGATGTGCCATAAAAGTTTTCGGCAGCATCAATTCTTCCGTTGTTGTTTACATCAATAGGCAGTACCAAAATTCCGGGATTCGGACGCTTCGTTTTCAAATCGTAGGCATACGCAATGTTGTTGTAACCCAATCCCACAGGATCTTTTTGAATGGCAGATGCCACACCCGGATCGCCAAACACGGCTGTACCCTGCAAGTCTTCCTGTTTCTTATTTCCCAGATATTTAGCCCATGTTTCACCGGCACCACACGCATCGGAGCGGTTATATACATGGATAGGAATATTGGAGCTGATGCCCAATACATGCCCCCAGGTTTTGAATTCTCCGCTAACAAATACTTTAGTCGCAACAGCTTGCGTAATCCCTTTTGCCAGCAATTCTTTGATTTTAGGGTTTTTTGCATTGACGGTTGGCAGCACAGCATCTTTGGATACAGCAACAAACCAGGCCCCTTTCGAGACCTCTTCCGGTTTCAGGTCGCGCGAAACCATGCCAAGGTCCACCACTTTGGCCAAAGCATCGGTAATGCCTTTGCCGGCGCCACCCCCCGAAACATCAATTTTTACCTCAGGATGAAGTTTTTTAAACTCTTCGGCCCATTTTACCGCCAGCGGATAAAGCGCAAATGCACCGGATAAGGAAATCTGACCCGTTAGCTCTTTTTTCTGAGCAACCGTTTGTTGTTCTATACCAAATAGAATGGCAAAGACGACTGTAAGAGTAATTATTTTTTTCATATCGGTATAATTTTTCGACTTTGCAAAGGTCGGGCATTATACCACGTCAACCCATACCTCTTTTCCGTTATTCGCATACCCGGATTTAGGTATTTCGATAATTGCAGACAGAAAATGCGGCCCGGAGAAATGTGACAGCATCTGGATATTCTATAAACCGGCGGTGGCGTCGAATGGATTGCTGCTGCCCATCACCTTTGAATCCGGCTAATTATGGTCAGTATATCACGACGAAACGTCAATCCGATGGGGATATTTCCCATTTTTAGGGGCGAAAATGAATTATCGAGTGGGATTTTCTCCATCCGCACCTGCGAATGTGAATATTAAAAAGGGGAATTTTGCATTTCCACCTGGCAATGCGGATTTCGACAAGGGGGAATTTGCATTTCCACCTGGCAATGCGAATTTTGACAAGGGGAAATTTGCATTTCCACCCGACAATGCAGATTTCGACAAGGGGGAATTTGCATTTCCACCCGACAATGCAGATTTCGACAAGGGGGAATTTGCATTTCCACCTGGCAATGCAGATTTCGACAAGGGGGAATTTGCATTTCCACCTGGCAATGCGAATTTCGACAAGCGGAAATTTGCATTTCCACCTGACAATGCAGATTTCGACAAGGGAAAATCCTCATTTCCACCGAACAATGCGGATTTTTACAACATATAATTCTCTTTGAGCTCCTGCGAAGAGGAATCTGCCGACGAAAGATCTACATACAACGCAGTTGAAGAGGAATCTTACAAAGGAAAATGCTCAATTTCGTGCGACGAAGAGTAAAATCCCTTCGTTTTACGCTCATCCAACCACAGCAACGACAAAACTTCACCGTAATAATACGCTTCGTCGGCCATTGACGAAGAAAAAAGAGCAGGCAAATGCGCTTTATCGCCTTAGAATGAAGAGTCGCCACCTGTTTTATCCGAAAAAACGGCCTGCCATGCAGAATCTCCCGAATGATTATCTATATAAACCGGATGATTTGAAGATAAATCATCTCTTTATTCTTCATTACCGATAATCAACAGCAACAAATGAGATGATTTATCCATTTCTCCGGTTGGTTAAATAGGCTACAACGCTTCTTTTTACCCCTACATCGCGCAGAATGTCGCACCGTAACGTTAGTGCACGTCACTTCTGTGGTTCAGGTGAAACACCCTTGTATATTATTTTTGATTATTTAGGATATAAATTGCATCTTGTGAAATATTTACTAATTTTGCGCCGTCTGAATTTGGAATTGCCGCTAAAATCAGTTTTTGAAGTACAGAAACACACACTATAACACAAATATCCATGACATCACACTTGATTCACACTGCCACACACGTGTGCAGGAGAGTATCTGCGCTTGCAGTACTATTAGTTTTGACAGGCTTTACCACCCTGTATTCGCAGTCTTCAAATCCCGTTTGCGACAAATTGGTTATGCAGATGGAAAATCTCGCTCGCAACAATGCCCCGGAGATGGCCTACATTCAAACCAGCAAAGGAATTTATGAGATTTATGAAGAATTGTGGTTTAAGACGTATCTGCTCGATGCACAATAATTCACTCCTTCGCCGGTGAGCAAAACCGTGTATATGCAACTAATCAACGAATCATCACGAAAAGTGGTGTGGGAGGAAAAGTTAGAAGTAAACAATGGGATTGCAGACGGTCAGATTTTTCTTCCGGACTCTCTTGTTGATGGTAGTTACTTACTGGCGGCATATACCCAATACTCTTTTTTTGCCGATAAATCGGAGCTAAAGGCCGCTCGACGGGTCGAAATTAAGAAGTCGGTGAAGTTTGATTTCGGATCGCCAACGGATGTGGGCTTCTCTAAAGAGAAGAAGAGGAGCATTCAGTTCTCTACATTTCCCGAAGGAGGAAATCTGGTGGAAGGTATACCCGGGAAACTGGCTTTTAAGGCAGTCAACACAGATGGATCGCCGGCTCCGGTAAAAGGCGCACTGTGGCAGGACTCTGTTTTGTTGCAAAAATTCGAAAGTGCTCATGCCGGCATGGGAAGCCTTACCTTCACCCCGTTACCGAATAAAAAATACACCATTCGTATTTTCAACCCGGACACGCTAATCAATCTGCCCCAGGCTCTGCCTCAGGGTATTACCCTGCAACTGGCAGACAGGAACAAAGATTATCTGGAATTTCTGGTATCGCAAAGTCCCTTGTTGCCCGAACGCCCCATTTATCTGCGGGCTCAGATGAGGGGGCTTATTTGTTGCATGGCGATCGCAACATTAAACCGGAATGTAAGATTAAAAATTCCACTCAAAGAGTTTCCGGGCCAGGGTATTGCGGAGATTACACTGTTTACCGATAGTATTACCCCTGTCGCCGAAAGATTGATATATGTAAATCCCGAAAAAAATCTAAACATCGAAGCTCATCTGGAGAAAGACCGCTATCCGAAAAGAGGTAAAGCCATGCTGAAAATAAAAATAACCGATGAAAACGGACAACCGGCTGTCGCAAATCTTGGCGTAAACATCTTCGACAGAATCTACCAAAATTCCAACAATCCCGAAAATATTCTATCTCACTGCCTGATCTCTTCCCAGTTAAAAGGCAAGATTTATGAGCCGGCCTATTACTTCGACGCCAAAAACCAAAACCGGGCTACCGGATTGGATTTGCTGCTGCTTACTCAGGGCTGGAGCCAATATGTTTGGAATGAAGTCTCCTTAAAGGAAAACGACAGCAAAAACAAGCCTGTAATTTTTGATGGCATCCGGTGTAAAGTAAAGGCTACACGGCAGAAAGAGCTGGCCGGGGGCTTGCAACACGTTGTCAAAGCTTTTCATCTCGCAAAGAAGACGGAAACACAAATGATACCCGCCGATTCTGTGGGAGAGTTTGTTGTATCTCCCGATTTGCTGAAGTTGTGGAAGGGAGATTATTTATACCTCCAACCCATGACATCTGATGACTTCAAGCCAAAAGTAGAAATCACAGAACCATTCAACATAATCAATCTAATTACAAAGACAAAGGAGATAAGCTGTCCGATATCAGATATAATTACTGCTAAACCTAATTTGATTAAAGAGTCGGCCGTTGCAGGACATCGTGTTGTCAAGCTTTCCACTTTTACCTTTAAGCAAAAGGGTTCCACCCGAAAAGGACCACTGAAGAATGAAGGAATCAAGGGGCATTATTATTGCATCAATGGGATATTGGACTGTGTTTACCACAGCCGGGATTCCAGAAATAAGGATATAACAGAATCTGAATATATGCAATTAAGAAATTACTCTTGTGTCAAGGCTTATGCTGTACGTCGCGAGTTTTATGAACCTAAATATGATATTGTCGATTCTCTTAATTTTCCACAGAACGATTTTCGAAATACTTTGCTCTGGAAACCACAGGTGGTAACCGATGAAAAGGGAGAAGTCTCTTTGCCGTTTTTCTGTTCCGATATCAACACCCGCTTTGTCGTCAATATAGAGGGCACAAACAAAGATGGTTTGTTGGGTGCATCACGGTTTGAGTTCTCTGTGTTTGACCCTAAAACGAATAAGTAAAACAGACCAGAGTGAAAGAGGCTGTCTCATTTTGTTTTTGAGTCAGCCTCTTTTTGTAACATGAAACAATATATGTCAATTTTTATCTTCTTCTTTAATCACTTCACCCAGTAATAAAATTTTTCCCAGATAGACACAATGCTGTTGGTATTTTCCAAAAAAAGCAGGAAGAGCCGGCAAGCCAAGTATAGAAGCCTTATCCGCCTTCGTGGCCGAAACAGTAAGAACAACTCATTCATTGTCGTTGCTGAAGCTGAAGATATCCGAATCAGCCAGCGGCTGTTTGGGTATCTCAAAAAACAGAGGCATAGCTCCGGTCTGAGACTCTGCAATAAGCCTGAGCGTATTATCTGCGAGCCGATTTTCAGACTGTCCCAAAGCATTCATCAAGAAAATAAAAAGAAATACAAACAGGCCGTTACTTCGCATAGGTACTAAAGAAAATAAATGAGTGAAAAATTTAAGATAAAAAAAACTCCCGCCTAAAAACAGACAGGAGTTTCGAATATTCGGTAATGGAATAAAGTTAGTCTCTCGGACGAGCTTCTTTTACTACCATAGTACGGCCGGCATATTCTGCACCATTCAATTGCTCGATTGCAGCTTTACCTTCGCCATCGTTTGTCATTTCTGCAAATGCAAAACCTTTTGAGCGACCGGTTTCACGATCTTTGATAACTTTCACGGAATCAACTGCTCCGTACTCTGCCAAAACTTGTTTCAAGTCTTCTTCCTGAACGCGGTAGTTCAGGTTGCCAATGTAAATGTTCATAAAAATAATAATTAAAATATGGGAATAATTGTCTCGAAAAGATAGCACTCAGAACATAATTTACATACAAGATACTTAAAACAGCAAGAGCGTTGAAAATGACATAAGTAGTAAAATTCGAAAAAATCTATCTATTCGGCACAAAGAAAAGCATAATTTTTCGATTTTCAACTATTTAAACGCCTTTTTTTGAGCTTTTAATAATTATTTTGAGAGAAAACAGACCAAGTAGTTTGATAATAAAAAGAATAGCACTAATTTTGCACCCCAATTAAGAATAATTACATCTAAAAATACGTCAAGAATGAACGTTACACTCAAAAACATCGACAGTGCAAATGCATTGGCTTCTGTTAAAATCGAGAAAGCAGATTATCAGGAAAAGGTTGAAAAATCTCTGAAGAATATTCGACTGAAAGCAAATATTCCGGGCTTCCGCAAGGGCATGACTCCAATGGGCATGATCAAAAAAATGTACGGAAAGTCGGTATTGGCCGAAGAGATCAACAAACTGGTTGGCGAAGGTCTTTACGGATACATCCGCGAAAGCAAGGTGAATATTTTGGGCGAACCACTTCCAAACACAACAGAACAAAAGGAGATTGATTTCGACACACAGGACGAATTTGAATTTTTATTTGACCTGGGTCTGGTTCCTGAAATCAAAATCGGTCTTTCGAAAGAGGACGTTGTGAACTATTACAATGTAATTGTATCTCAGGAAATGATAGACAAACAAGTAGCGGCATACACTGAGCGCAACGGAAAATACGAGCAGGTAGAGGCTATTGATGGCAAAGATATGGTAAAAGGCCTGTTGGTAGAGCTGGACGAAAACGGCAATACCAAAGAAGAAGGCTTGCAGGTAGAGGCTGCTGTAATGATACCGGCCTACTTCAAAAACGAAGAGGAAAAAACTAAATTCACAGGCGCTACCGTGGGCCAAAGTGTGGTATTCAACCCCAACAAGGCTTGTGGTGGAAACGACTACGAGATTGCACACATCCTGAAAGTAGAAAAAGAAATTGCTGCAGGTATTGTATCTGATTTCAGCCTCACTATCCAGGAGATTACCCGCCACATCCCCGGCGCTATCGATCAGCAGCTGTTTGATACAGTATACGGAGAAGGTGTTGTAACTTCAGAAGGCGAATTTTACGCAAAAATCCGCGAATCGCTGGCTGCTCAGCTGCAACCCGAATCGGATTACAAATTCTGGATTGACGCACGCCCGGTTATCGAAGAGAAAGTGGGAGCATTGCAACTGCCGGTTGAATTCCTGAAAAGATGGCTGCTTGCATCGGGCGAAAATAAAACTCCCGAATCAGTAGAAGAAGAGTTCCCTGCAATGGTAACAGAACTGACCTGGCACCTGATCAAGGAAGAAATCGCTAAAGCTAACGACGTTAAGGTAGAAGAAGCAGATATGCTGAACGTTGCAAAAATGGCAACACGCGCACAATTTGCCAGCTACGGAATGATGGATGTTCCGGCTGATATTCTCGATAAATATGCAGCTGATATGTTGAAAGATGAGAAAGCACGTCGCAATTTGATTGAACGCGCTGTAGAAGACAAAATCCGCGATGCGGTGAAAGCTCTTATCTCTCTGAATGAAATAGAAATTTCTCAGGAAGATTTCTACAAATTATTTGAAGAACAAAAATAATCAAAGTATAACTACTTTTCAAAGAGGTTGTTTCGAATACGAAGCAACCTCTTTTTTTTGCTTTTACCGATTCCTGCGCTCCGGCACCCGAAAAACAGAGCTCCGCACAACTATCCCTGCGAATTAAGTATTTTTACCTAAACAAACCCAATCTAAATCGTGATATTCTGATTTTATTTATACCTTTGTTTTTAATTTTGCAAGCGAATATATGTTTTATAGCATCAAAACCACAAGAATAAACAAACAATAGATAATAATTCAGGAAATGAATAACGATTTCAGAAAATTCGCCACCGGGCATCTGGGAATGAACGGTTTGGCTTTGGACAAATATACAGATATTGTCAGCAGCTACATCTCTCCGACTATTATCGAAGAGCGTCAGCTTAATGTGGCACAAATGGATGTCTTCTCGCGCCTGATGATGGATCGTATTATTTTTCTCGGTACTCAGGTCGATGACTATACAGCCAATGTCATTCAGGCACAGTTGCTGTATCTCGATTCGGCAGACTCGGGCAAAGACATCTCGATCTACCTCAACTCACCCGGTGGGTCGGTATATGCCGGATTGGGAATCTACGACACGATGCAATATATCAACAGCAACGTATCTACTATTTGCACGGGTATGGCGGCGTCTATGGCGGCCGTATTGCTGGTAGCCGGTGCCAAAGGAAAACGATTTGCACTCAAACATTCACGCGTAATGATTCATCAGCCTATGGGTGGTGCACAGGGACAGGCATCGGATATCGAAATTACGGCACGCGAAATTCAGAAATTAAAAAAAGAACTATACACCATTATTGCAGATCACTCGGGCAATCCGTTTGACCGGATTGAAAAAGATTCGGATCGCGACTACTGGATGACCTCTGAAGAGGCTCTTGAGTATGGCATGATTGATAGCATATTGGTAAGAACTAAGTAAACTATGGCAGGAAAAGCTTCAGATAAATGTAATTTTTGCGGTCGAAACGCAAAAGATGTTTCCATGTTAATTGCCGGCATTTCGGCTCATATCTGCGACGAATGCGCCCAACAGGCCAGTTCGATTGTGCTGGAGTCGAACAGGGCAAACAAAAAACCGGTTGCCACAACCCCAACCAACAACAAAACATTACCTAAACCTGTAGAAATTAAGAAATTTCTCGACGAATACATCATCGGACAAGATGATGCAAAACGCAATTTGTCGGTAGCGGTCTACAACCACTACAAACGCATTTATCAGAAAAAAGATGAAGGTGATATCGAGATTGAAAAGTCAAATATCATCATGGTTGGCCCTACCGGAACAGGTAAGACTTTACTCGCACGTACAATTGCCAAATTACTGCACGTACCATTTACTATTGTAGATGCAACTGTGCTTACCGAAGCAGGGTATGTGGGAGAAGACGTGGAAAGTATTCTGTCGCGTCTTCTTCAGGTGGCAGACTACGATGTGGATGCAGCTCAACAGGGTATTGTATTTATTGACGAGATAGACAAAATTGCCCGCAAAGGCGACAATCCGTCTATTACCCGGGATGTTAGTGGCGAAGGAGTACAACAGGGCTTACTCAAACTACTGGAAGGCTCTATTGTGAACGTACCACCTCAGGGGGGACGCAAACATCCCGACCAAAAATTCATACAAGTGGACACACGCAACATATTGTTTATTTGCGGTGGAGCATTTGATGGAATTGAGAAAAAAATTGCAATGCGGCTAAACACACGTGTGGTTGGATATGCCGCTGCCAAAGAGACCCACGGCATCGACCGAAAGAATATGATGCAATATGTATCGCCACAGGATTTGAAGTCTTTTGGACTGATACCTGAAATCATTGGTCGCTTGCCTATTCTAACCTATCTGTCGCAGCTCGACAGGAATTCGCTTCGTCGGATTTTGACTGAGCCACGCAACTCAATCATCAAACAATTTGGAAAACTCTTCGATATAGATGATGTAAAGCTCCGGTTTGAAGATGATGCCCTGGATTTTATTGTAGATAAGGCTATCGAATTTAAGCTGGGTGCGCGAGGTTTGCGCTCAATAACCGAATCGATTATGATGGACGCGATGTTTGACATCCCCTCCTCCGACATTAAAGAGCTGGCTATCACGCTCGAATATGCGCAGGAAAAACTGGACAAATCAAACATCTCCCGTTTTCAGATAGCGGGATAAGAGAGTACATTGTGTTCTGAAGTTTTTTTAATAAAAAAATATCTGAAATAATTGCAGATATTTCAAGAACGTGTATAACTTTGTTTTACATGCGATTTTCGTATAGCATAATAATCCTGTTGTAACATGGCAAATCAGATTAATTTATCCGAAAAACTGAAATTTCATTTCGGATTCGACAGCTTCAAGGGAAACCAGGAGGCTGTCATAAAAGAGGTAATGGCCGGTCATGATGCTTTTGTGTTGATGCCTACCGGTGGAGGGAAATCTCTTTGCTACCAGTTGCCGTCACTCTTGCTTGAGGGTACCGCTATTGTCATATCTCCGCTGATTGCCCTGATGAAAAATCAGGTGGATGCCATGCGAAACATCAGCGAACACGATGGGGTAGCGCACTTCCTGAACTCTTCGTTGAATAAATCGGCTATCGATCAGGTAAAAGAGGATGTGATTGCCGGGCGCACAAAGCTACTGTATGTTGCTCCCGAGTCGCTCACAAAGGAGGATAATATTGAGTTTCTGAAACAGATTACAATCTCGTTTTATGCCGTGGACGAGGCTCATTGTATTTCGGAGTGGGGTCACGACTTCAGACCAGAATACAGACGAATCCGTCCTATTATCAACGAAATAGGTTCCAGACCACTAATAGCGCTCACGGCCACTGCCACGCCCAAAGTACAGCACGATATTCAGAAAAATCTGGGAATGATGGATGCGAAAGTTTTCAAATCGTCGTTCAACCGGGCAAATCTCTACTACGAGGTAAGGCCCAAGAATAAAAATATCGAAAGAGAAATCATCAAATACATCAAACAGCAGGAGGGCAAGGCCGGCATAATATATTGCCTTAGCCGCAAAAAGGTGGAAGAGCTGACCGAAGTGCTTCAGGCAAACGGAATCAGCGCTTTGGCTTATCACGCCGGAATGGAATCGGCTGCCCGCTCTGCCAATCAGGATGCTTTTTTGATGGAGAGTGCTCAGGTAGTAGTGGCAACAATTGCTTTTGGTATGGGTATAGACAAACCGGATGTGCGCTATGTGATACATTACGATGTCCCCAAAAGTCTGGAGGGATACTATCAGGAGACCGGACGCGGAGGCCGCGATGGTGGCGAAGGTCAGTGTATCGCCTTTTATACAAACAAAGATTTGCAAAAGCTTGAAAAGTTTATGCAGGGAAAACCTGTTGCTGAACAAGAGATTGGGAAACAACTCCTGCTCGAAACAGCAGCATATACAGAGTCGAGTGTGTGTCGCAGAAAATTACTGTTGCACTACTTCGGAGAGGTGTATAAGGAAGAAAATTGTGGAAATTGTGATAATTGTTTAAATCCTAAGAAACAGGTGGAAGCAAAAGAGTTATTAAGTACAGTGATTGAAACGGTGATTGCCCTGAAAGAGAAATTTAAGGCAGACCATGTAGTAGATGTTATATTGGGCAAAAGCACCAATGAAATTCAGGCCTATAACCACGATGATTTGGAAGTGTATGGTTGCGGAACAGACGAGGAAGATAAAACCTGGCATGCAGTAATTCGTCAGGCTCTGATAGCAGGCTATTTAGATAAAGATATTGAGAACTATGGGTTGTTGAAAGTAACACCATCGGGCCGGAAATTCCTGGATAAGCCGGTATCATTTAAAATTACGACAGACAACGATTTCGAAGAAACAGAAGAAGAAACCCCATTGAGAGGTGGCGCTTCGTGCGCAGTGGATCCGGGGTTGTTTTCGATGTTGAAAGACCTTCGCAAGAAGATTGCCAAGAAACTGGAATTGCCTCCGTATGTCATTTTTCAGGATCCATCGCTCGAAGCTATGGCCACCACCTACCCTGTTACGGTAGACGAATTGATAAACATACCGGGCGTAGGTGCCGGTAAAGCAAAACGGTATGGTGAAGAGTTTATCAAACTGATAAAAAAACATGTGGTCGAGAATGAGATTGACCGGCCGGAGGATTTAAGGGTAAGAACTGTTGCCAATAAATCAAAAATCAAGGTTTCGATTATTCAGAGCATCGATCGCAAAATCGCGCTGGACGATATCGCCTTGTCAAAAGGGATGGAGTTTGCCGATTTGCTGGACGAAGTGGAGGCTATTGTTTACTCCGGCACCAAAATAAATATTGATTATTTCCTGGATGAAATAATGGATGAAGATCACGTAGAGGATATTTTCGATTATTTCAAAGAGGCCGAAACAGACGATCTGGAAGAGGCGATTAAGGAATTGGGCATTGAGTATCCGGAGGAGGAAATCCGGTTGGTGAGGATAAAATTCCTGTCAGAACTGGCGAATTAACTTTGGCTTACGCCTTAATACAGCTTTTCAAATGTCAAGGAAACATGTATCGTTGAAAGATATGGCAGTAGAGCTGGGATTATCCATCTCTACTGTTTCCAGGGCATTGAATGGCAACCCCGACATCAGCGCATCTGTCGCACAGCGCGTAAGAGATTTGGCGCTGAAGTGGAATTATTCGCCCAATCCTTTTGCAATGGGGCTTTTGCGCTCAAATACCAAAATGATCGGGGTGATTGTACCCGATTTGGTCACTCACTTTTATGCATCAATAATCAGTGGAATTGAGGATGTTGCCCGCGAACATGGTTATTATATTGTAATCACTACATCATCGGAGCAGATAAAGAAAGAGAGCGAGGCGGTTGATAATCTGCTAAAAACCCGGGTTGAGGGCATCATCGCCTGCATCTCGGAGGAAACGAACAAATACGACCATTTTGCCGGGTTGGCAGATTATGAGGTGCCTCTTGTGTTTTTCGACAGGGTTTGCCTGACCGACAAATTTTCGTCTGTAGTAGCCAATAACCGGGACTCAGCTTTTCGGCTTACATCGCATCTGATAGAGAATAACAGCCATTGCGTTGCCTATATTGGTGGCCCCGATTATCTCAATATTTCGAGAGAGAGGGTAAACGGTTTTTTGGGTGCTTTGGCCAAAAACGGAATTCCCATCCGAAAAGAGTACATTCTGAAGGGGCCTCTGAGTTTTGGTTTTGGAGAAGAGGCTACACGCCATCTGCTTTCGTTGCCCGAAAGACCCGATGCTTTGGTTTGCATGAACGACACACTGGCTTTTGCAGCCATTCGGGAATTGAAAAAGAACGGACTTTCTATCCCCGGCGACATTGTGGTTGGGAGTTTTACCGACGAATTTCATGCCACAGTACTGGAACCACCTCTGACAGCCATCTCACACCCTACCTTCGCGATTGGGCGACGGGCCGGCGAATTGTTGTTTGCGAAAATTGCCGGAGATAAAACGGTCGTTCAGTCTGTGATGGATTGCGATCTGCAGGTGAGAGCCTCTTCGGTACGCACAGTTTCTTAAATTAGACCTAATAAATAACACGCCTGTTGCTTATCCCTTCGGGCCAACTCTTTCATATATGATTTACAAAATATCAGCAAAAGACTCACTCTGCGCAACGGTTAAACTACCTGCATCAAAAAGCATCAGCAATCGTGTTCTGATAATCAATGCTTTGAGTTATAGTCCTTATCCGATACAAAATCTGTCGGACTGCGACGACACCAATGTGCTTTTGGCAGCACTGGATTCGGACAGCAACCGGTTTGATATCGGGGCTGCCGGTACTGCAATGCGATTTCTCACAGCTTTTCTGGCAAAGATAGTGGGAGAATGGGAGATTACCGGAACCGAAAGGATGAAAAACAGACCAATCCGGCTTTTGGTGGATGCATTGAACAAACTGGGTGGCAAAATTGAATATATAGAAAAAGAGGGTTTCCCGCCGCTGCGAATTTTCGGAAGTTCTCTTCAGGGCGGAGAGATGGAGCTTGAAGGGTCTGTCAGCTCTCAATATATATCGGCGTTGCTGATGGTGGCGCCTGCCATGGAAAATGGACTGGTTCTTCGGTTGAAGGGGGAAATTATTTCGAAACCATATATCCACTTAACGCTCCGCTTGCTGTCTGATTTTGGAATAACGGCAGAATGGACAAACAACACAATCAGAATAAAACCACAGGAGTTTATCCCCAAACCTTTTGTAGTGGAGTCGGATTGGTCGGCCGCTTCGTATTGGTATCAGATGGCTGCTCTGAGCCGAAGCAACTATTCTTTATCGTTAACAGGTTTGCAAAAAAACAGTTATCAGGGAGATGCTGAAGTTGCCAATCTATTCACACAATTGGGAGTGGAAACGAAATTCAATCCGGAAGGAGTTGTTTTGCAAAAGAGAGACGGATTGTGCAAAAAGATGATTTACAATTTTGTGAATCAACCCGACCTGGCACAAACATTTGTTGTCACCTGCTGCCTGCTGAATGTACCGTTTTACTTCAGTGGTTTGCAAAGTCTGAAGATCAAAGAGACAGACCGTATATTAGCATTAAAAACAGAAATGAAAAAACTGGGTTTTCTTATCCAGGACAAAAATGATTCGGTTTTGGAATGGAATGGAGAGCGTTGCGATGCAGAATCTTCTCCGGTGATTGCCACCTACGAAGATCATCGTATGGCAATGGCTTTTGCACCTGCGGCACTATCATTGGGCGAAATATCGATTGCAGACCCCGGTGTTGTTTCCAAATCCTATCCATATTACTGGGAAGACCTCTCTAAAGCAGGGTTTTCTGTTTCAGAAGAAACAATTTGATAAAATAATGGGCATTTGAAAGTTAAAGTATGGTTTATTTCGCAACAAATTAGAATAATTTTTATCTTTGTATAAATAGATAAACAAGCTTTCACTTAGTTCGAATATTTACCCCCAAATTATTCGCAACATGAATAAAGAAACCCAATTTGCCCCACCGGACAGAAACTCCGATGAGGAGGTTAGAGCACAATCGGAAGAGCTGGCTGGTGCCGGTTATGCCCGTGAAATGCTGAACGCAATGCCCCAAATTGCCGCTATATTAAATGAAAACCGGCAAATAATATTCTCCAACGACTCTTTGGTCGGATATCTCGAATTGATAGACCACCGGGATACAGTAGGTATGCGACCCGGTGAGGCCGTAAAGTGTGTATTCTCAAAAACCAGCAAAAATGGATGTGGCACAACAGAACACTGCAGATATTGCGGAGCTGTAAATGCTATTATGGAGAGCCAGGAGCGAAAAAACAAGGTCTCGCGAGAGTGCAGAATCACCACTCAGATAGATGGTCAGCACGAATTTATGGATTTGCAGGTAACCGCAACACCCTTCGAGTTTAAGGGAAAACAGTACACCATTTTCTCAGTAGATGATATCAGCGATAAAAAGAGAAGAATGATGCTTGAGCGGATATTCTTCCACGATATTGTAAACATTGCCGGTGCCATAAAGGGTTTCTCCGATGTGCTTAGAGAAAACAACGACCCCGACCAGTTAGAGAATTGCCTGGATGCAATGAGCAAGCTAAGCAGGGAGCTGATTGAAGAGATAATTTCTCAGCGTACGTTGCACGATGCAGAAACCGGAGAATTAAAGGTAAATCTTTTAGACATAAACACGCTTGATCTTATAAATGAGGTAATTGTCTATTTATCAAGAAGTGAGTATGCTTTTGACAAACAGATTGTAGCAGAAGAGGATAGCTGCAATATCAGTTTCTCTTCCGATGAATCTTTACTCAAAAGGGTGCTGATTAACATCCTTAAAAATGCGCTGGAAGCTTCGGCCAGGGGAGATTTAATACGAATTCGCTCTGATATCCGGGATAATAATCTGATTTTTTCCGTCAACAATCCGGCAGAAATGAGTGAAGCTGTTAAACTACAGGTCTTTCAACGCTCATTTTCTACCAAGGGAAACGATAGAGGCATAGGAACATATTCTATTAAACTGCTGACAGAGAGATATCTCAAAGGAAAAGCCTCATTTACATCTACCCGTGAAGATGGAACTACATTTTACGTTATTTTACCATTGTAACTTATAATACAGGATTCCAGATTGATATGATTAAACATGCTGTCCGGCTTATACTGATGCTGCTTTTGGCCATTTCCGGCAGAGATATGATGGCGCAAATCAGCATTGGAGGCGACCCTCTTCCCTCAACCGATATGCTGCGAAGTGCCTCGAATGATGGCGTAGTTGAAATGGAGCTGTTCGATAGAGCCAAACTGATGCGGGAAGACTCAGCTGCAGGTGCAAAAAGCAGAGCTTTGCGGTTTGCCCACAAATTCAAGACGGATATTCGACCGGAGAATTCGGGTATTCGGTTTACGCTGGCAAACGGCACCCATGTGTGGCAGGTTAAAATCCGCTCGAAGGGCGCTTACTCTATAAATCTTCTGTTTTCAATGTTTCATCTGCCCGAAGGTGCCAGGCTGTTTGTTTACAACAGCAACAAAACCCATAAAATTGGTGCATTTACATCATTGAATAACAACAGCTACAACCAACTGCCCACTGCTCCTGTGTATGGAGATGAAATTGTTGTTGAATATCAGGAACCTCCAACAGTGGCATTCAAAGGAAGCCTGGCCATTGGAGAGGTAAATCACGATTACCGGGGACTTACTCTGCGTGCACGTCCGGGTCAGTTGTATTCGAGTCAAACCTGCCATCTGGATGCATCATGCTTCCCTGAGTTTGATGAAATATCAAGAGCAGTAACGCTCATAATTGTAAACGGAACTGAATTTTGCACAGGTTGTATGCTCAACAATGCCGAACAAGACGGCACCCCCTATCTGCTATCAGCAGCACACTGTTTTGCGCCCAAAAGCGGAGTAACATCGCAAACAAGAGCTCTGAATACAATTGTTTTCTTTAACTACCGAAATCCATCCTGCCGCACCTCAATTATTGGATCTGAGGAGTTGAGCATCGCATCTGCCGATTTATTGTTGTGGGAACAATCCCTGGACATTGCTCTATTAAAGCTCAAAGACATGCCACCCGCCTGGTACAGACCTATTTATGCCGGATGGAATAGCAATGCTCCAACCTCTGCTCAATTTACAGCAATTCACCACCCAATGAGCAAAACACAAAAATTGGCGATTACAGAATCGCCATTGCAACTTGTGTCGTACACAGGAACCGACGGCACGTTTACCATGGAGTCGAATGTACATTGGCGGGTTGCAAAATGGATAAACGGAACCACCGAGGGCGGTTCTTCCGGCTCTCCCCTATTCGATACCAACAAACGCCTGGTGGGTACACTTACCGGAGGATCATCCTATTGTTCATCTCCGTATGACGACTACTATGCAGCTTTGAATAAAAATTACAGTTTTTATGCCACATCTACCCGGCAACTCCGGAACTGGCTTGACCCCAAAGGCAAAGGTGTAAGAGAAATCAATAGCTTTAATCCTTACCCAACGGGCTCCTGTAGCCGGATATCCAATGTTGACAGAAAGGATTCTGTGGGCGTCAGCCTCGTAAGCTCTCCGGCAACCGGCCCTCTATTCGGAGCCAACTCGACACAAAGCACTGAGTTTGCCGAAAAATTCACGGGCAACAAAAGTGGTGTGCTGTATGGGGCTTATCTGGTGGTACCTGCCTGGAAAAGTTCTTTAAATGGAAAAATTGAGGTGAACGTATATAACGGAGAGACAAAACCAGAGAAATTATTATACTCTCAGAGTGTTCAGTTGAGCTATTTAAGTTTTAGCGGTGGAGCATTTACCGAAATTGCCAAACCAAATACGAAAAATGTGGAGAGTTTTATCCAATTTTCTAAACCGGTATCGGTTGATTCCACCTTTTTTGTGAGTTATTCGGTACACTATCCGGCCAGCGACACCCTCTCCGTTCTCAATGTTTTGGGCAGAAGCTCTGGGTATAATTCAGCTTACCTGCTTACGGCCGCAACTCAATGGATTTCAGCTCAGGACGCAACGCAATCGGCATTTCAGACATCGTTGTGGATAGACCCTGTTGTTTCGTGGACAGACACATCGGGAACCAATCCGCCAGCGACATCAAATTTACAACTCTCCTATTCTCACCCCAATGCCACACTTAAAATCAGCGGTCTCTCCCCGGGAGAATCAGGGACTTTATCCATTTACAATCCTCTTGGAAAATTGGTTTGGAGTAAATTTCTGCTTGCCGATGGTTCTGTTGAACTGCCGAACTTCGGAGCAGGGATTTATATCGCCAGATTGAGTACCGACACCAACACAGTGACAAGACGCTTCCTGCGTTATTAACAGACAATAATTCAATAATCTCAATCCGGTTATCTCTGTTTTAAAGCATTAATTTAACTAAAAATACCATCGATATTACTCATTCTGACAATTGACTTTTCTGCTTTTTGACAAAAAAGTTGTATATTTGTCCTGAAAAAAGTATGCTATTTAACCAAATAACAAGTTTAACTATGAAAAGAAAAATTTTTCAACCATTTTTAATGTTGGCATTTCTTGTCGCTCTTACATCTTGTAGTAAGCAGATGGGACCCTTATCTGCCGAATTATTCAAAGTAAATCCTAATCCGCTTGAAGTAAAAGCCGGTAAAGTAGATGCCGTAATTGAAGGCTCTATTCCTGCCAAGTATTTCAATAAGAAGGCAGTCGTGGTGATTACACCGGTACTTAAATTTGCAGGAAAAGAGGTAAAAGGAAAGTCTGTTACTCTTCAGGGTGAAAAAGTAAAAGACAACAATCAGGTTATCAGCTATCAGAATGGTGGATCAGTTAAGATTCCGGCTAGCTTCATCTACGAAAACGATATGCGTAAATCGGAGTTGGTTCTTACTTTCGATGTCACCGTTGGAAAAAAACAGTATCAAATCCAGAGCATAAAAGTAGCAGATGGTGTACTCTCTACTGCAGAAATTGCAACTGCAGAGACCTCCACCCCGGCTATTGTTGCCGATAAGTTCCAACGTATCATCAAAGATGCATACAAGGCAAACATCATGTTCCTGATTCAACAAGCTAATATCCGTGCAACTGAGCTGAAATCAGCCGAGCTGACAGCTTTACAGAAAAATGTAAAAGAGACAGCTGCTGCAGCTAACAAAAAGATCACAGGAATCGAAGTTTCTTCTTATGCATCTCCGGATGGAGCTGTTGAGTTGAACACCAAACTGGCAGAAACACGCGAAAAAAACACACTGACTTACCTGAACAAAGAGCTGAAAAAGAGCAAAGTAAAAGCAGCTATTGATGCTAAATTTACGGCAGAGGACTGGGAAGGATTCCAGGAGTTGATGTCTCAATCAAACATTCAGGATAAAGAACTTGTATTGCGTGTTTTATCTCAATATCAGGATCCGGCTGAGCGCGAAAAACAAATCAAAAACATCTCTGCTGTATTTGGTTCTGTCGCAAGCGAGATTTTACCACAGTTGCGTCGTTCTCGTTTGACTGCAACTTACGAAATCATCGGTAAGTCTGACGAAGAATTATTAAAACTGGCCAAAGAAAACCCGGCAGCACTCTCTGTTGAAGAACTTCTGTTTGCTGCAACCATTCAGGGTGCCGACAAATTAGCTATCTACAAAAGCGTTACTCAAATCTATCCAGACTGCTACCGTGGATACAACAACCTGGGTATGGTTTACTACCAACAAGGCAAACTGGCAGACGCAGAAACCCTGTTCAACAAAGCCAAATCTATCAATGCTTCTCCGGAAGTTAAAATGAACCTGGGCTTGATTGCATTGAACAAAAAGGAAGCTGCGAATGCAGAACAACTGCTTGGACAAGCTGGTAGTGTAGAGGGAGTTGGTGAAGCTTTAGGTGTACTTTATCTGAAAAAAGGAGAGTATACTAAAGCAGTAAATGCATTTGGATCAATCAAGTCGAACAATGCTGCCGTTGCACAAATCCTGAGCAAAGACTACAACAAAGCAAAAGCTACTCTAAGCGCGGTGGCTACACCTGATGCTACCACCAGCTATTTGATGGCAATTGTAGGAGCACGTACCAACAACGAAGGAATGGTGTTGAGCAATCTGAAAGATGCAGTTTCTAAAAACAAAGCATTGGCTCAGAAAGCAGTAACTGATTTGGAATTTTCTAAATTTGTTACTAACTCAGAATTTGCAAAGTTGATTAAATAAGAGACTTTATATAAAACAAAAAGAGACTGCCTCATTTGCAAGAGTGAGAACAGTCTCTTTTTTTATTTATAGAATCAGGTTAACACAGACCGTCATATCATAAAAAAATAAATAGATGGAAATCAATATCGAAGAAAGAAAAGAGAAAGCGGTAGGCTATTTTAAAGAGGGATATAACTGTGCTCAGGCGGTACTGCTCGCTTTTGCAGATGTATATGACCTGGACACGGAAACCGCCGGGAGAATATCCGCCTCATTTGGAGGGGGAATGGGACGGATGCGCGAAGTCTGCGGAGCTGTTTCGGGCATGTTCATGGTAATGGGATTGCAATACCCGGCAACAGACCCAACAGATAAGGAGTCGCGCACAGCGAATTATGCATCTGTACAACGCACAGCAAATGCATTCAGCAATCGCTTCGGAACAATTATTTGCAGAGATTTATTGGATGTAAAAAGACAAAAAGAGTCGCCGGAGCCGTCTGACCGCAATGCAGAATATTATGCAAAAAGGCCATGCGCCCGTTTTGTTGCCGAGGCAGCGGAAATCACTGCACGGGAGCTGGTAAGGGTCTGAATATCTTGCGATTGAAATAAAGGATAACAAGAGTCAGAGTCGCCGAAATAATATCGGATGAAGGCGTGGCCAGCCAAACGCCTTTTAAGCCAAAAAAATGAGGCAAAATCAGAATCATCGGGATTAGAAACAGAACCTGACGCGATAAACTGAGAAAGATCGAAACCTTTACCATCCCGATAGACTGAAAAAAGCTCGATGTAACGATCTGAAACCCAACAATCGGCAACATAAAAAGAGCTGTACGCATGCCTTCAATAGCCAAATGAGACAAAACTCTATCCGGCGTAAACGCTTGCGCTATTTGTGATGGAAATATCATAGCAATAACAAAGCCGATAATGGTCATTACAGAGGCTATTTGTATCGTCATAATAAGAGTCTCTTTAACCCGACCCATCTCTTTAGCACCATAATTGTATCCCACAATAGGCTGCATACCCTGGCAAAGTCCGATTACACACATAATAATAAGTATAGCAAAGCTATTGATAATTCCATAGGCACCAATTGCCAGCTCTCCGCCGTAAAAAAGAAGAGATTTGTTTAGAATAACATTGACCAGAGAGGCTGCAATATTCATTAAAAATGGGGAAAGACCTATTGACGTAATACTTAAAATAACAGAACCCTCGAGCTTCAAAGCGGAACGACGAAAGCGAATATAACTATCACTACTAAAATAATGCTGCATGACCGGAAAAGTTGTAGCCGCCATAGAAATAACTGTAGCTGCTGCTGCGCCTTGTATTCCCCAATCGAAATAAAAAATGAATATCCAATCGAGCAAAGTATTGAGAATAGCCCCGCCCAGCAAAACCAACATGGCCTTTGTGGGATAACCTGTAGCACGCAAAACATTGTTGAAACTATACGTCAGCGTAGAGAAATAGCTACCGGGAATAATAATCAACAAATACTCCCTCGCGTAAGGAATCGTATGATCAGTTCCACCAAACAGAGCCAATATATCATCCAAAAAAAACAACATACCGAAAACATAGCATGTGGAAATAAAGAGAGAGAGAATAATACTGTTTCCCAGTATTTTTTCTGCCAAAACTTTATCCTTTTGCCCCAAAGCAATTGAGATACGAGAAGCGGCACCTATACCAATAAGCATCCCAAAGGCAGCCTGCAATATCATGATTGGGAATGTAATAGCCAAACCCGAAATAGCCATTGCCCCAACACCCTGACCGATAAAGATGCGATCAACAATATTATACAGCGAATTAACCAGCATGCCTACAATAGCCGGGATTGAATATTTAATCAGCAATTTGCCAATATTTTCGGTTCCGAGAGCAGCTGTTCGTTTTTCGTGTGTCATTTGTCCTCTTTTTCAATCCAGTCGCCGTGGTATTTGATCAACTCAATCAGCTTCGCAACAGCTTCTTCCTCCGGAATATTCTTTTCGATACAATTTTTATTTTTATAAAGACTTACTTTTCCTCGTCCTGCACCTACATATCCATAGTCGGCATCGGCCATTTCGCCGGGGCCATTTACGATACACCCCATAATACCAATCTTCAGGCCGGTCAGGTGAGATGTTACAGCCTTGACGCGTGCAATTGTAGATTGCAAATCGAAGAGTGTACGGCCGCAGCCGGGACACGATATATATTCCGTTTTGCTGGTACGCAATCGGGCAGCCTGCAGAATACCAAACATCAGCGAATGAATTGTTTGGTGAGAAATGGAACCTCCGTTTGTTATCAATATTCCATCGCCAAAACCATCGAGCAACAGAGGCCCCAAGTCGGCAGCAGCCATAAGCTGCAGATCCTCCACATCATTGGTATTGTAGTGACGGGCAATCACCACCGGATTCTCAATATTATTATTCAATAAAAAATGAAAGAATGCCCTCTGCTCTCCTACCCCATTCGCATGATTGGTTAATAGTAAAAGGATAACATGAGGGTTAAGAGCAATCCGTTTGACAAATTTTTCAGTCAGCTCTGTGTAGGTAACAGGCAGAAAAACGGGATTGGACTGATATGAGCTAATCATTTCCTCGATAGAAATAACCGGATACCTATTATTCTGATTGTCGACAAGGCAATTGTCGGAGAAAAAGAAATCGGAGAATGGCTCCACCGGACATTCTGCCATAGACAGTACCACAGGCAACTGACCACCACCAATGTTATTAACGGCTCGCGAAACTCTTCTTTGTGGATTATAGTAATTAAAATCCGGAGACTGAACACCATTTATCAGTTCGTGCCCCTCTCTGAAAGATATATAATTGACCAGCTTCCTGGCTACCGGGATTTCGTTTTCAGGTGCCTCACTCAACGAGACGCGAATTGTATCGCCAATCCCATCGGCCAAAAGAGCACCAATGCCAATAGCCGATTTAATGCGGCCATCTTCTCCGTCTCCGGCCTCTGTCACACCCAAATGCAACGGAAATGCCATACCCTCTTTCTCCATTACAGCAACCAAAAGCCTGACAGTACGCACCATCACCGTAGTATTGGACGCTTTTATCGAAATAACAACATTTCTGAAATCTTCTTTCACACAAATGCGTAAAAACTCCATACACGATTCAACCATTCCCTCCGGGGTATCGCCGTATCGGCTCATGATTCGGTCGGAAAGGGACCCGTGGTTGACACCGATACGTATTGCTGTATGGTTTGCCTTGCAAATATCAAGGAAGGGAACAAACCGGGCACGTATTTTTTCGAGCTCACATCCATACTCCTCGTCGGTATATTCAAAATGAGAAAATGTTTTGATGCTGTCCACATAATTACCGGGATTGATGCGCACTTTTTCTACCTCAAGCGCAGCTGCATCTGCCGCTTTTGGATTGAAATGGATGTCTGCAACAATAGGAGTAGGATAGCCGTGTTCAAAAATTCTCTCGCGGATATTTCTCAGATTTTCGGCCTCTCGTACTCCCTGTGCGGTAAACCGGACATAGTCGGCACCTTTTCTGATAATACTTACAGCCTGACTCACAGATGCCTCTGTATCTAATGTAGACGTATTAGCCATAGACTGGATACGAATTGGATGCTGTGCCCCCATGGGGGTATTTCCGATAGCAACCTCAGAGCTTATTCTCCTTTTGTAATTAAATAGGTTCATATTGTAGAATTTGAGCGGCTGCAAAGATACGAAAACGAGAATATGCAACTGTTGTTTTCTGTTGTAAAATTGTATAACGGGAAGAGTTTATTGCCAGGCAAGAGAGAGAGACAATGGTTATATTATGTTAAAGAACCAATTTTTCTATATTTCTCCACGCATTATCCTTATATTTGAATTTCCAAAATTGAAAGAGAATAATTTTGTATTAATTAATTGAATTTGGGGTGAGAAAAAACCCCGATAATCCATAGAAAAAGAATGGAAAATTTTAAAGTTTTGTATGTTGACGACGAAATCATAAACGTACAGTTGTTTAAAATGATGTTTAGGAATACATTTGAAGTAGCAACAGCTGGTTCGGGTGCTGAAGGCCTGCAAATTCTTCAGAACGATTCACGCATCAACGTTGTTATCAGCGACTGGAAAATGCCGGAGATGGATGGCGTTGAGTTTATCCTGAAAGTAAAGGAGATGAAGCCGGATATGTGTTGCTTCATGCTTTCGAGTTACCTTGTATTCCAGGAACTTCAGCCGATGATTGATGAGGGTATTATCAAGTATTACTTCCAGAAACCATTCGACAAGGTTCTTATTCCTGCAAAAATCAAAGAGTTTTTGGGACAATAACCCAATTTCAATTATAAGACTTACCGGAGGTACAGAATATTTATATTACTGTATCTCCGTTTTTTTTTGAAATCAATGTTTCATATTTCGGGGATGATGCTCCAGTATTTCACTCCGCAGGGCCTCACGGTCGATATGCGTATAAATCTCGGTTGTCGTAATTCGCTCATGCCCCAACATCATCTGTATCGCCCGCAAATTAGCCCCACCCTCCAGCAGATGAGTCGCGAATGAATGGCGAAAAGTATGCGGGCTTACCGCTTTTATGATTCCACACTTTTCAACCAAATCCCGAATGATATAAAACACCATCACCCGACTTAATTTGGCTCCGAATTTATTCAGAAACAGAATATCTTCATTACCTTTCTTTATCGGCAACTGATTGCGATCGAAAAAATAGAGTAATACAGCATTCTTAGCGGAAGACGACAAAGGAACAAGTCGTTGTTTATTCCCCTTGCCGTTTACACGAATAAAATCCTCGTCGAGATAAAGAGCCGAGATTTGCAAATTCACCAGCTCGGAAACCCGTAAACCACAACTATACAACATTTCAAGCATCGCCTTATTCCGGTGCCCATCGGGTCTCGATAAATCGATTGCATCAATCATCCTGTCAATCTCACTGGTTGAGAGAACATCCGGAATTTTCATACCCACCAGGGGCGATTCGAGCAATTCGCAGGGCGAAACTTCGAGATAATCCTCCAGCACAAGAAATTTATAAAACGACTTAATGCCGGATATAATACGCGCTTGTGAGCGCGGACAGATACCCAAATCGCGCAATTGAGAGACAAACTGATGCAGATCGTCTAACGACACCTGAAGTAACGAAATATTTTCTGAAGAGGCAAATCGGGCCAATTTTCCGACATCATCCAGATAGGCCTGAATGCTGTTTTCAGACAAAGATTTTTCCAGTCTGAGAAATGTAACATATTTTTTTATAGCAGAATGATTGTCGTTCAGCATTTTTTGACTACTTTTGTACCGAAATTGGCGGGGAATTTTATGCAAAAATAGCATTTATTGCTGATTAATCCCCCAAAAAGTAAATATTTCTTATGATGAGGATTCAGATTATCAATGGGCCCAACCTCAACTTATTGGGAAAGAGAGAGCCTACCGTTTACGGAAACAGCTCATTCGAAACCTACCTCGATGACTTAACATCACAGTTTCCTGATTGCGAAATTTATTATTATCAATCGAATATAGAAGGAGAGCTGATTAATAAAATTCATGAAGTTGGTTTTGATTTTGACGGAATCATCATCAATGCGGGTGCATACACGCACACCTCCATTGCGATAGCAGATGCAATTCGCGCAATAACAACACCGGTTATAGAAGTTCATATATCAAATATACACAGTCGGGAGACATTCAGGCACACCTCGATGATTGCATCAGCCTGCCGCGGATGCATTCTCGGATTTGGGCTCGATTCTTACCGTTTAGCTGTAGAAGCAATTACAAAAAAATAATAAAGATTATGTCGAAACACACCAAAATTGTTGCAACAATCTCTGATTTAAGATGTGAGGTAGAGTTTTTAAAGGAACTTTACGCAAGTGGGATGAACGTTGCGCGGCTCAACTCCGCGCATTTGGCTGATGAAGGTTTTTTCAAGGTTATCAACAATGTGAGATCCGTTTCATCGGACATTGCTATTCTGATTGACACAAAAGGTCCGGAAGTACGCACAACAGCTATTGCAAACAACGAAAAGATTATGTTCGAAACAGGTGACATTGTTACCGTAGTAGGCGATTTGAAACGTTTGACAACCAAAGAGTGCATTTCTGTATCTTATGAGAATCTGATAGACGACATGAATGTCGGCTGCAAAATGCTGATAGATGATGGTGAGCTGGAGTTTACAGTTACCGAGAAAAGAAATCAGGCGCTTATTTGCGTGGCTGAAAACAGCGGAGAGCTGGGTAGTCGCAAAAGCGTAAACGTACCCGGGGTTCGTATCAATCTGCCGTCTCTTACTAAGCGCGATCGCGAAGTTATTAAATTGGCGATTGAAAATGGCGTTGATTTTATTGCTCACTCGTTTGTGCGTAACAAACAGGATGTATTGGATATCCAGGAGATTCTGGATGCAGCAAACAGCCCGATTAAAATTATTTCTAAAATTGAAAATCAGGAGGGAGTTGACAATATCGACGAGATTCTGGAAGCAACCTACGGTGTAATGGTAGCTCGTGGCGACCTCGGAATAGAGGTAGCTCAGGAGAAAATTCCGGGCATTCAACGTCAGTTGATACGCAAATGTGTACAAGCTAAGAAACCGGTAATCGTAGCCACGCAGATGCTCCACTCTATGATTAACAATCCCCGCCCAACCCGCGCAGAGGTAACAGACATCGCGAACGCAATCTATTACCGCACAGACGCTTTGATGCTAAGTGGTGAAACCGCATACGGAAAGTACCCTGTAGAGGCTGTTAAAACCATGGCAAAAATTGCAGAAGAGGCTGAAAAAACAAAAATGCCGGAGAACGACATTCCCGTTTGCAGTACAGACAAGAGAAGCATTGCTACCTTCCTGGCCGAGAAAGCGGTAAAATCTACCAAAATGCTGGGAATCAATGCAATCATCAACGACTCATATACCGGTGGAACAGCTCGCTACGTTGCTGCATTCAGAGGCGTATGTCCTGTATTTGCAATTTGCTACAACGAACGCACAATTCGACAACTGGCACTTTCATATGGTGTATTCCCGATTTTTCAGGAGGCAAAGTCGTCTGCCCGCGAATATTTCTTCGAAGGCATGAAGATGCTTATCGACAAAGGCTTGATTCAGGAGTCTGATACTGTTGCCTTCCTGGGAGGTAGCTTTGGAGAAGGAGGTGGAACAACATACCTGGAAATCAACGAGGTATTCCGGATACTGCACCACAGCAGACACTATGTACTCCCCAATTTTGAAAAATAACAGAGATGTCAGTTTCTCTTGAACAATACATTCTGAATCACATAGACGAAGAGAGTGAATATCTGAAAAATCTGAACAGAGACGCGCATGTCAATCTCCTTCGTCCGCGCATGTTATCCGGCCATCTTCAGGGGCGATTCCTGAAGATGATTTGCCGGATGGTGAATCCGAAGAATGTACTGGAACTCGGTGCTTATGCCGGTTATTCGGCATTGTGTATGGCCGAAGCATTGAGCGATGACGCACTGATTCATACGATAGAGATTGACGACGAACTGGAAGATTTTATTCAAAAACATATCGACCGGAATCCCCACGGGAAAAAGATATGCCTGCACATTGGTGACGCATTTGAAATTGTACCCGGGCTTGACACCGAATTTGATCTTGTTTTTATCGATGCAGACAAGCGCGATTATTGCGGGTATTATGATTTGGTATTCGACAAAGTGAGAAAAGGAGGATTGATAGTTGCCGACAATACACTTTGGGATTCGAAAGTTTTAGAAGAGCCGGTTCCCGGGGATGTGCAAACCATTGGGATTCTTAAATTCAATGAAAAGATTGCGCAGGATACGAGAATTGAAAAAATTATTTTACCTTTGAGGGACGGAATCACACTTATTTACAAACTATAAGCACGGTGATTTCGTTTTTCAAATAAGATTTTCACTTCTAAAATTTAAAGACATGAATTTTCCTGAAGAACTGAAGTACACCAAAGAACACGAATGGATTCGCATAGATGGATCAGAAGCTATTGTAGGAATCACCGATTATGCGCAAGGCGAATTGGGAGAAATCGTTTATTTAGACATAGAGACTGTTGGCGATGAAATAGCGCAAAACGGAGTATTTGGCACTATCGAAGCCGTAAAGACAGTTTCGGATTTATTCATGCCGGTTTCGGGCGAAGTAATTGAATTTAACCCTGCGCTGGAAGATGCTCCGGAACTGGTAAACAGCGATGCATACGGAGAAGGTTGGATTATCAGAATCTCGGTTTCGGATGCAGGGCAATTAGACACATTGCTCACAGCCACAGAATACAAGGAATTTCTGGGAATATAACATATAAGATAAACACAAGCGGTATTATTTTCTTTTTTCTATATACTAAATGACTAAAACCTATTAAACATGAAGCCATTAGTAAGCATTATCATGGGTAGCACATCGGATATGCCGGTGATGGGAAAAGCTGCCGAACTATTGAATGAGTTTGAAATACCGTTTGAAATCAATGCCCTGTCGGCACACCGGACCCCCTCTGAAGTAGAGGCTTTTGCCAAAGGAGCTCAGGAGCGAGGCATCAAAGTAATTATCGCTGCCGCAGGTATGGCTGCTCATTTGCCCGGTGTGATCGCGTCTATGACCACATTGCCGGTAATCGGGGTACCTATCAGCGCATCGCTTGACGGCATGGATGCTCTTTTAGCCATCGTACAAATGCCTCCGGGTATACCTGTAGCCACTGTAGGAATTGACGGTGCTGTAAATGCCGGTATTCTGGCAGTGCAAATGATGTCTGCCGACAACGCCGCATTGCAGACAAAACTGGCCACCTACAAAGCCGGACTGAAACAAAAAATTGTGAAAGCAAACGAAGATCTGAAACAGATTAAATACAAGTACAAAACTAACTAAGTTTTGTCTTTCGTTATAATAAAAAAGCCTTCGGTGATTTTTCGCCGGGGGCTTTCTTTTGCAAAAAAGTTATAAAAACTGAAAGAGATAAACAGAAGCGAGCTTTATGCGTTCAATTGTACAGATATGGAATTCAGAAGTATAAAATTAGAAGACAGAACGCTAATTGAGGATTATTGCCGCAAAGCCAACAGAAGACAGTTGAACTACTGCTTTGAGGTTTTGTTTCTCTGGCGTGATGTGTGTGACTTTGAGATAGCCGAAGAGCATGGTTTTCTGTTTATTAAAACATTTCACAGAAGCCAGCACAACTTTTTATTTCCATTGGGCGAGGGCTATCTGAAAGATGCATTGCTTAAAATGGAAACGTATGCCCGGGATAAAGGCTGTGAGTTTCGCCTCTATCAGGTCAACAACGATCAAAAGGCAGAGATTGAAGCATTGATGCCCGGCAGATACATATTCACCTGCTACCGAGATGAGTACGAATACCTTTACGAAGCATCCCGCCTATCCTCTTTGCAGGGAAAGGTACTGCAACCCAAGCGAAACCACATCAACTATTTCGAAAAACATTACCAGTGGGAAACCGGGGTGATAGATGCTGATAATATGCTGGAGATTATGACTTTTGCTCACAGATGGGACATGGGCATGGATATCCCTCCCGGCAGCGCGCTCAATATGGAGAATGCGGCTCTGATAAATGCGTTTGAAAGCTTTTTTTGCCTGAATCTGGATGGACTATTGCTTCGGGTGGACGGAAAAGTGGCTGCATTTGCGATGGGCTGCCCGATAAATGATGATACTTATCTGATTCTTTTTGAGAAAGCGGATCCCACAATTCGTGGCGCATATCCGAAAATCAATAGGGATTTTGTCTCCCGGTATTGCTCCGCATACAAATATGTGAACAGAGCCGAAGACAATGGCGATGAGGGACTGCGAAAGGCAAAACTGTCATATCATCCAGATATCCTCCTGGAAGTCAATATAATGAAACAAACAACAGTAGTACACCCATGATTCGGCATGCAAACAGGGCAGACAGGAATGATATAATCAGAATCTGGAAAAGTTGCTTTCCCGATTCGGAAACATATATTGCCGGTTTTCTGGATGAGTTGGCAAAGCCTGAAGATTGTCTGTTGCATGAAACAGATGGGATACCGGTCTCCATGCTTTTTCTATTGCCTTGTAAAATAAAAGTAAGAGGAAACTTCGAGCCGGCATTCTATATTTACGCCTGCGCCACACTGCCGGAACACCGGGGAAATGGAGCTATGCGCAAATTGCTCCGTTTTGCATTTGAGGAGGCCGTGAAGAGACAGATATTTGCATTGCTGCTAATACCCGAGGGAGATCGGCTATTCAACTATTACGAAAAATCTGGATTTCTACGTTTTTTCCGACGCTATATATTCCGGGCAAACAGAGATGTGATAGCCCAAGCTCCGGTTTCCCCGCCAGATTTCCCGGTTGATAGCCGGCAAGAGATGCTAACAGATGAATATTCAGTTCATTGGGATAAAAAACATCTCCGGTTTGCGATGCAGGATTTTTGTGAAAGCGGTGGCAGAATTCTGAAAAATGAAGAGGGCTATATTGCCTGTTCCGACACGAACGGAGCCACCGAAATTAAAGAGATAATACCTTTCGACCAGACAAATCACGAAGCATCAGATGAGTATTATGGAATGATCCGGTTTTGTAAAGAGATAGAAGTTACTGAGCCACACACCCCTTACCTCAATTGGGGGTTGGACTAACGTAATTGTACACTGCGCGGTAAACGCCATAATTAGAGCTGTTTATCCGCAATTTCACAGGCACAGGAGCCCCATTACGGGCATATTGTTTGAGTGAATAAGAGAGAAGAGTACGCACTGTATATCCCGGTTTATCTCCGTTTGCAAAATGTCTGAATTCGAGATAAATCGTATCGTTTACCACACTATTATTCTGATACAGAGCCATACTGTGTTTGGCACTCATATATTGAAACGAGACTCTCAGATTGAGCCAATCGCCCGATAGCCAGGCACTTTCAAGGCCAACAGGTTCGTCTGCCAAACCCGAAACCAATGGTTTAATGGTAGATGTATTAACTTCTGAAACGGAGATTACTTTTATTTTCCGGCGAATGCTGTCCGTTTGACTGATTACGTTGTAATTGAGGAGCACACGGCTATTGTTAAGAAATCGAGACGGAACAGAATCATTGGGGAATAATAACATCTGGTTATCCAGCCTGTAACAGCGCATTGAAGACGAGAGCGAAACTGTAGCCAGATCGAGTCTGAAATCGCCATATCCATAGTTGATATCCTCTTTCTGACAGGAAGAAGAGAAGCAGAGTAATCCGATAATAACAATAATAGCAAGTCTCATTTAAAATATATTAAGAACCGAACAAAGTTAACATCATTCGTTATAAATACAAAACAGACATTCTGAAACCCTGAAAAAAAAGGCGTAAACGGGGAGATATTACCCGATTACGCCCTATTAAATTTCAAAAAACTGAAATCTTACAGATTGAATGCATCTACTAAATCATCCAACTGCTCTTTCTTCATACCCTGAGGCTGATATCCGGCCTGTTTGGCATAGAAGAAAATCTGAGATGATTTTGACAACGTATCAATAGCATCGAAGGTTTCGATCAGATCTTCGCCCACAGCCAGACAACCGTGTTTTTCCCACATCACCACGTCGTGTTTTGCCAGCTTCTCGATTGTAGCTTCGGCCAAATCCATTGTTCCGGGTATTTCGTAAGGAATAATACCAATACCTTTGGGAACAATAATACGGGTTTCAGGTATCATCGACCAGAGCATGTAAGCCAAAGCACCCTCTTCGAGGAATTCGGGCACGTGAGTCAAAGCAATCAGGTCGGTAGGGTGCGTGTGAAGTACAACCTTATTGTTGGTACCACGTACTTCGCGCATGTAAGCATGCATAGCGAGGTGAGAAGGCAGTTCCGACGTAGGCATAATGGGTTGCTCGGCAATAATGTCGTAAGCGTCACCAGCCTCATTGATACGGATAATAGAACCGTTACCGAAAGCAGATTTAGCCACGTAGCGCATACGTTTGCCAGTACCTGTTACATAAAAGAAATGTCCGGCCAATGCTTTGAAAGCCTTAGGCAAAGCGATAGAAGGCATCAGGGCAGGACGTTTTTTGCCCTCTTCGGTCATCAACTCGGTTACATTTACCGAAATATTACCACCGTTTCTTTCAGCCCATCCTCTTTCTGCCAGATAACCGGCTACTTCCTGAATTTTCTCAATCTCATCGCGTAATGGATTGTTTTCTAAAATACTCATAATAAATTGTTTATATTAAAATAAAAAATATGTTTTCACTTGTTTACAAGAAACACCACCAGACTGCGGCTTCCGTGGGCCCCAATCACCAGACTCTGCTCTATATCAGCCGTTTTGGATGGTCCCGAGATAAATACTCCGAATCCGTTCGCCTTATCAATATCCAACCTTTTGTAGGCCTGATGCATATTCCACACCAGTTGAGATTTGTCCAGCACAATCACCGCATGTTGCGTGATAAACGGCAATACGCGATGCGACAATGAACTTGCCGGCACCCAAACAGCTGCATTTTCGGCCACGCCAAATTCTCCCCGGATAACAATCAGGTCAATATCTTTTAGCAGATGTGGATCTGTAGTTCCGTTTAAGTCGAAATTGGCAACCTCAACCGAAGGAATATCAGAAGCAATGACCTTCATATCGGGAAACAACTCCTGAATCCGAAGATTAACCTCAACATCACTCTCCAGTTCAATAGCCTGACCACCCACAAACACAAGCGTTTCTTTGAAGTGCTCCACCCAATCGACATCCAATCGTTCGAAATCGGGCACATCGGGCAACAGAGTCTGTTCCGGCTTATTTTGTTTGACGCGTTGCAATATATATTCTTTCGAAGTCATAATTACTCTTTATTAGCTCCTTTTTTCTGTTGCTCAATATACCACTCCCTGAAACTCTGTTTGGGTGCAACCGGCACCTCCCGATGTATTCCCCACGCATTCAGTTTATTGTAAACCAAAAAACGGGGCATCAGAGGCAACATCGTACGCGCAGTTTTCCCGGCAAAACGATAGAGAGACGGGTGAGAAAAGAGAAACCCCGTTACCTTCATTGATATTTTTTTACTCAGCGGAAGCTCATTTTCCTGCGCAATAATTTGTCGCCATTTGTAAAGCTGATGATGAATATCAATTTTGACAGGGCAAACATCGGAACATGAGCCGCACAGCGTAGAGGCGAAAGGCAACGAAGAGTACTTTTTCAAATCGACACCCGGCGACAGGATTGAGCCGATAGGCCCGGGCACGGTATAGCCGTAGCTGTGTCCACCACTGCGGCGGTAGACAGGACAGGTATTCATACAGGCACCGCAACGGATGCAGTAAAGCGATTTTCGGAAATCGGCACGCCCCAACTGTTCCGATCTACCATTATCGACAATCACAAAATGAAGCTCCTGCCCCACATTGGGTTTGAAGAAATGAGAAGAGAAAGAGGTTATGGGTTGTCCGGTAGCATTGCGTGCAAGCAGGCGCAGAAACAGGCCCAAATCGCTCTGCCGAGGAATCAGTTTTTCCATTCCCATACTAGCAATATGAACCGGTGCCAGATGCGCCCCCAAATCGGCATTCCCTTCGTTGGTGCAAACGGTAATACCACCGGTTTCGGCCACAGCAAAATTAACACCGGTAAGCGCGGCATCGGCAGCGAGAAACTTTTCGCGAAGATGCCCCCGTGCCACCTCAGTGAGGTATTTCGGATCTTTAGCCCCCTCTTCTGAACCCAGATATTTGTGAAAGGTAGCCCCAACATCCTCTTTTTTGAGGTGTATTGCCGGCAAAACAATGTGACTTGGCGCTTCATCGCGAAGTTGCACGATGCGCTCGCCCAAATCGGTATCCACCACTTCGATGCCATTTTCGATTAAAAACGGATTGAGGTGACACTCTTCAGTCAGCATTGATTTGCTCTTCACCAGCTTCTTAACACCTTTATTTTTCAGGATATTAAGAACTATTTCGTTGTGTTCGCGGGCATCTTTGGCCCAATGAACCTGAACGCCGTTTTTAAGCGCGTTCTCTTCGAACTGAATGAGGTATTTATCGAGATTTGCCAGCACATTGGCTTTAATCTGGGATGCCAGTTCGCGCATGGTCTCCCACTCCGGCACTTTTTTTATCTGAATATCCCGTTTGTAACGGACAAACCACAGCGCGCCATCGTGCCAGTCTGTACGGGCCTCGTCCTGAACAAAAGCGGCAGCTTTGCCGGAATGATTGGTATATTGTGCGTCGTTCTTCATAATGGATAGCTATCAGGACAATGTTGTACCGTTCAGTATTTCGACCAGATGAATAACCTTAATATTTTTGTTTTGGCGCCGGATTGTTCCCTCCAGATGCATCAGGCAGGAAGTATCTCCGCCGGTAATCACCTCAGCACCATGTCGCTCGTGATCGGCCACGCGGTCGCGTCCCATTTTGGCGGAAACGGCCTCTTCGAATACACTGAAGGTACCGCCGAAGCCGCAACACTCATCTGTCCGGTCGAGATCTATCAACTCCAGTCCGTCCACCATTTCGAGCAGTTGCTTTTGTTTTGAGAAGGCAGGACCATTGATTTCCGACGATTGCGCCATACGCATACCGCGTTGTCCGTGGCAACTGGTATGCAAACCCACTTTATGCGGGAAGCGTGCATCGAGTTTTTTTATTTTTAAAATATCAATCAGAAATTCGGCAATATCAAAAATATGCGTGCGCACATGCACCACATCAGGTGTTTGCTCCAGAATATCGTAGTGTTCTCTCACAAAACCGACACAACTTGGGGCAGGCCCCACAATGTAGTCGAACTCTTTGAAATTTTCGACAAACAATCCGGCGGTTTTGATGCTATCTTTTTCGCAACCAGAGTTGGCCATTGGCTGACCACAGCAGGTTTGGTTGAGCGGATAACAGACCTCACACCCCAGCTTTTCGAGCAATTGAAGTGTAGCCACAGCCACCTGCGGATAAAACTGGTCGATGTAACACGGAACAAAAAAACCTACTTTCATTCTGACAGTTGTTTTGAGTTTGCAAATTTAGGCATAAAAGAGCGAAAAGCAGTGATTTTTCGCCTTTCAGATTTGACTTTTCGCAGAGAAAAAAACAAACGCAAAGAGCGCATCAGCAAAGATATAATGTTTTCAGTATTACTACTTTGCTCCAAAAGCGTCTTTGCGTTTGAATATATTATAAAAGAGAATATCAACGAACAAAGCTGGCAGCAACACCGCCATCCACATTCAGAATATTGCCTGTCGATTTCGAGAGATAACCGCCCACGAATGCAAATACACCATTGGCGATATCTTCGGCATACACAATCTCGTTCATGATAGTGCGCGAAGCATAATAAGCAGGCAACTCAGCCACGGTGATACCGTATGCCTTTGCACGACCTTCGGCCCATGCGCCCTCCCAGATTTTGCTACCACCGATAACGGCATCGGGATTGACCACGTTTACACGAATTTTATCTTTGCCCAATTCGGCTGCTAGTAAGCGGCTCATGTGTATCTGAGCACCCTTGGCTGTGCCATATCCGATGTTGTTGGGGCCGGCAAAGAGTCCGTTCTTCGATGCAATATTTACGATATCGCCACCCATTTTCTGTTTGCGCATAATTTCGGCACCCTTCTGACTCATCAGGAACTGACCTTTTACCAACACATTGTTGAGCAAATCCCAGTCGGCAATCGTAGTTTGATCAATCGGTTTCGAAATGGCCAAACCGGCACAATTCACCACAATATCTACCCCACCAAATGCCAGAGAGGCTGTTTTGAATGCAGACTCAATCTGCTCGGGTTTGGTGACGTCGAGCAATGCATCGGCCACCATATCTTTGCCAAATAGTTTCACAAATTCCTCTTTAGCGGCCTGCAACCACTCCGGATTGAGGTCGGTAAGCACCACACAGGCACCCTCTTCGGCCATCTTCTTCGCAATGGCTTTGCCAATACCACCACCTGAACCGGTAACGATAGCGACACGACGCGAAAGCGGTTTTTCTTTCGGCATCCGTTGCAGTTTGGCCTCTTCGAGCAACCAGTATTCGATATCGAAAGCCTCCTGTTCGGGCAATCCCTGATACGAAGAGACAGCCTCAGCACCCTTCATTACATTGATGGCATTGATGTAGAACTCGCCCGATACCCGTGCAGTAGCATGGTCTTTGGCAAAATTGAACATTCCCACACCGGGATAGAGAACCACCACCGGATTTGGGTCGCGCAGGGCGGGACTCAGTGGATTCTTACAGCGGTTGTAGTAATCGGTGTACATGGCCTGATAGTCGGCAAACTGGCTTTCGAGTTTGGCTCTGACTCGGAACTATTGAGGTCAGCATCGGGTGCGATTTCAAGTACCAACGGACGAATTTTTGTACGCAGGAAGTGGTCGGGACAACTTGTACCGATAGCCGCCAAACGGCTTAAATCGCTGCTACCCACAAACTCCAGCACACGCTCATCGTCGGTAAAGCTACCCACCATAGGTTTGTAGGTCGAGGCCAATCCTCTGAGCAACGGCATCACCTGAGCCGCCTGCTCTTTGCGGTTTTCGGCTGAAGCCGGTTGCACCACCCAACCGCCGAAAACAGGGCGGGTTTTGCCGTAGTTAGCCGCCAGATATTCCGACGCCTCTTCAATGGTATTGAGCGAGTTAATGTAACATTCGTAGGAAGTTTCTCCCCATGTAAAGAGTCCGTGACCACCCAAAATCAATCCCTTCAGATTGGGGTTTTTCTTCACAGCCTCTTCGAGCTGCATACCCAGGTCGAAACCCGGTCTTTGCCAGGGAATCCACACCATAGAATCTCCCCAAATCTCTTTCATTATTTTTTCGCCATCTTTGGCTGCCGCAATGGCAATCAGCGCATCGGGGTGCAGGTGGTCGATATGTTTATACGGCAACAAGCCGTGCAACGGTGTATCAATAGAGGGCGCAGCCGATTTGAGATTAAAGAGGCAGTAGTTGAACAACTCCACCATTTCATCTTCAAACTCAATGCCGCGGTAAACATTCTTTAAACTGTGCAATTTATCCACATAAAGCGAGGCACAACCTGCTTTTTTGAGTGTTCCGATGTCGCCGCCCGAACCTTTCACCCACATCACTTCAGACATTTTGCCGGTGAGAGGATCCTTATCTTCAACTTTTACGGAGGTATTTCCTCCGGCATAATTTGTAATTCTTAAATCAGCTCCCAGAATATTTGAGCGGTATATAAACAAATCAACTTCATTACCGTTGAGCGCGGCAGCTTTACTCTCGTCCCAAAGATAAGAGACGTATTTGTACGCGGATTTTTTCTCGTGCTTCATTTTGATTTAGTATTAAAGTGGTTATCTATTTGTTATCGAAATATCTCTAAAAATAAAAAAACGGATGAGCTGAACAACCGGTCATAATGAAACGAATGCCTGTGCCGGTCTGTGCTGAACATTCGTTTCGTTATAACCAATATAAGTTAGATTAAGTTTGGTAGAATGAGCGAAAAAATCAAAATCAACATACCCAGAATCAAAACAGAAACGGTTTTAGCTCCGGCTCCTTTCCACTCTTTCAGAATAATTCCCCAAACATTGCTGAATGTAACATTCAACGACATCAGAATGCTCCACGAAAAGGCCATCATCACACTACCTTCGGCAAAATAACTTTTGCCCAGGGCAAGTCCGAAAAACTGCGAATACCAAAGTATCCCGGCCAAAGCGCAAAACAAAACATTGTTGATAAAGACAGAGCCGGGCACACTGAAATAGTCTTTGCCGGTTTTGTTTTGTACGTTTTGAAACAGACAATAGACAGCATTGGTCAGAAATCCGCCGGCGGTTATAAGTAAAATGGCGGGCAACCCGGCAAACAAAGCTTTGGCACCCAAAGCGATAGCCGCGGCCTTGATAGGTTCAGCCGCTTCGAGACCCAGACTAAAGCAGGCACTCATCACACCGGCCAGCAGAGCCACCAGCAGACCTTTGCCCAGGGCAAAATCTTTGACAGCTGCTTTTTTCTGCTCCTCGGTCATGTTTTTTGACCGCAGACTTCCGGCGTAGCCAATGACCGAAATACCGGCAATAGCGATACTAACGCCAATGAGCAAAACAAGCCCTTTGCCGGTAAAAAGATCTGTACCACTCATCAGAGCAGGTATCAGCGTACCAAATGCAGAACAGGTACCCAACGCGATTGACTGCCCCAGCGCAACACCGAGGTAGCGCATACTCAGTCCGAATGTCAGACCACCGACTCCCCACAAAGCGCCATAGCCCATGGCCGAAAGTGCGGCACCGTTTCCACTCGAAAGAATATCCATCAGAGATGAGCCTGCCGGCACAGCCAGCAAAGCACCCAGGAAGGGAAAGAGAAGCCAGGCAAAAATTCCCTGAACAAGCCAGAAACTCTCCCAGGCCCAGTTTTTGACCTTTGTAATGGGCACATAAGAGCTCGATTGCCCCATACTGCCTATAGCGATAATAAATAATCCGATTAATGTGTTCATGGTTGTTGGTTACTAGTTACGGGTTACGGGTTACGAGTACGGGCTACATCCAACTTGTAACTAGTAACTAGTAACTCGTAACTCGTAACTCGTAACGAATAAGAAACAGGCGGATGAGAAGCCCGAAAAAGCCGCTCATCCCCCATTATTAATTTTTAATTATTAATTGTCAATTACCTATCATCTTTTACCGGTCACATCCGCCTCATACTGCTGAATATCGGCAATATAAGCTTCGCCGGCAATCACACCTTTGCTATTGCAATAGTAATTGTACACAGCAGCCCACGGCAATGATTTTGCCTCTTCGAGCAGAGCCAAACGCTCAAAGTTCTGACCATTAGACTCAAACTCACGCAATTGCGCAATCGGCTCGAGAATAGCCTGCAAGAATGCTTTTTGTGTAGCACGAACGCCAATCACGTAAGCCCCGATGCGGTTGATAGATGCATCGAAATAGTCGAGGCCCACATGCACGCGGTCGAGTGCATTGGCACGAATAATCTCCTGAGAAAGAGCCTGAAGCTCGTCGTTCAGAATCACCACGTGGTCGCTGTCCCAACGCACACCACGGCTCACGTGCAACATGATTTCGGGTGCAAAAAGCAATAACGAAGAGATTTTATCCGAAATAACTTCGGTTGGGTGGAAGTGACCCGAATCGAGGGTAATCATTTTGTTGTTGGCCACGCCGTATCCCATGTAGAATTCGTGTGAACCTACCACGTAACTTTCGCTACCGATACCAAACAACTTACACTCGATGCAATCGCGCATGTATTCGTCATTGGTCTTCATTTCGAAAATTTTATCCAAAGACTCTTTCAGATTTTTGCGGTAAAGAGAACGGTCGATAGTCAAATCTTTTGATCCGTCCGGAATCCAAATGTTGTGGATACAAGGTGAGTTGAGCTGACGCCCCATCTCTTCGGCAATTTTCCGACAAGCATTTACGTGGTCAATCCAGAACTGACGGATTGCCGGATCGCGGTGAGACAAAGTAAAACCGTCTGCCGATTTTTCGTGCGAGAAGCATGTTGCGTTGAAGTCGAGTTTATACCCCTTTTCCTTCGCCCAGTCTATCCAGCTTTGGAAATGTTTGGGTTCAATTTTATCGCGGTCTACCACTTCGCCGCCAAAGTCGGCATAGAATGCATGAATATTTACACGGTGTTCGCCCGGAATCAGAGACATTGCTTTGTCGATATCGGCACGAATCTCGGCGATGTTACGCGCCTTGCCCGGGTAGTTTCCTGTGGCCTGAATACCACCGGTGAGGTCACCATCGGGATTTTCGCATCCGGTTACGTCATCTGTCTGCCAGCAATGCAGCGAAATAGAAAGTTTGTCCAGTTGTTTCAGTGCTTCATCTGTGTTGATGCCCAAATCGGCGTAACGCGCTTTTGCATACTCATACGCCTGATTGATTTGTTGTTCGTTCATTTTCTTTAAAGATTAATATGGGTTAATTGATTGATTATTATTTTACAATTTTCAGGAATTGTGTGTAGGCCACTTCCCACTCGCTGTTGTTTTCGGGATAGAATTCATCCAGAGAGATAGATTCCCGAATAATCTGACGCATCTCCTGCAACGAATCCACACAACCGGCAGCCTTGGCCTGAATCATTATATTTCCAAATGCGGTAGCCTCAGACGGACCGGCCACAACCGGCATACCGATAGCATTGGCTGTCCATTGGTTGAGTAACGGATTTTTCGAGCCTCCACCTATCACGTGCAGTTTTTCGATTTCGAATGGTGCCAGACTTTTCAGTTTACCCAGCACAAATTTGTATTTGAGCGAAAGGCTTTCGAAAATACAACGCACAAACTCGGCGTGATTAGAAGGTGCCTTCTGACCTGACGCTTCGCAAAAAGCAACAATCGCTTTGGTCATGCTTGCCGGATTGGCAAACGAAGCATCATCCGGATCGATAATCGACTGAAATGCAGGTGCGGTTTCGGTCATCTTCACCAACTTCTCGTATGCATAGGTGATTCCCTCTTTTTTCCACTCTTTCAGGCATTGTTCGAGCAACCACATGCCGGTAATATTTTTCAGGAAACGGGTAGTGCCCTCTATCCCCCCTTCGTTGGTAAAATTGAGGGCATAGGTCTCTTCGTTGATAATGGCATCCTTTACCTCGATGCCCATGAGCGACCAGGTACCCGAACTCAGGTAAGCGAAACGTTCGTTTTCGGCCGGCACAGCAGCCACAGCCGATGCGGTATCGTGTCCGGCAACCGCTATCACAGGCACTTTGCCCAGCTCCGACTCTTCGGCCAGCGCGTCGGTGAGCGTTCCCACCACATGACCCGGCATCACTATTTCGCCCAGAATAGAAGGCGAAACGCCAGCCGCTTCCAGCAATTGCGCTTCGAACTGCTTGGTACGCGGATTTAGAATTTGCGAAGTAGAGGCAATGGTGTACTCCACCACTTTGTTGCCGGTGAGCAGATAAGCCAGCGCATCGGGCATAAAGAGAATTTCGGTGGTTGCTTCGAGAATCGAATTGTCGGCCTGTTTGAGAGCAAACAACTGATAGAGGCTATTGAAGTTCATCACCTGAATGCCGGTGAGATCATATACTTTTTCGCGGGGTACAATTTCGAAAAACTTCTCGGGCATACCTGCGGTGTGCGGGTCGCGGTAAGCATAAGGTGCCCCCATAAGCGACCCATCTTTGCCAATCAGAGCGAAGTCGACACCCCAGGTATCAATACCTATTGAGGTAATTTCTACACCCTCCTGACGGGCTGCTGCCAGACCGGTTTTGATATTCTCGAACAACGAGAGAATATTCCAGTGGAAATGATTATGTACCTGTAATATTTGATTGGGGAAACGGGTCAGCTCTTTCATTTCGAGTTTTCCGCCGGCTACTGTACCCAAAATGGTACGGCCACTTGTTGCGCCGAGATCGACGGCCAGGAAGTGTTTTTTCATCATTTAATTTTTGAAATTAAGGCAATTAGATTTGAAATAAAAAATGGTATTGCGAAAGTAGAACATTTTTTCAGGTTGCCACCTGCATTATTTGACCGAAAAACTGTAAGTTTTGATTTAAGTGTGGATAAACGAAAAAAAAGGCTGCCACAAGTGCGACAGCCTATTCAGGCCCAAAGGCCAATCCTATTACTTATAAAGCGGACCGTATGTGTGACAGGCGCGGTAGTCAGCCCCCTCTTTATCCATACCAAAGGCCGACCAGGCACTTGGGCGGAACACCTTTTCGTCGGGCACATTGTGCATACAAACGGGAATCCGCAACATCGAAGCCAGTGTAATCAGGTCGGCCCCGATATGTCCGTAGCTGAATGCGCCGTGGTTGGCACCCCAGTTGTTCATCACCGAATAGACATCAGTGAAAGCCCCTTCGCCCGTGAGGCGGGGTACAAACCAGGTGGTAGGCCATGTTTTGTTGGTGCGGTCGTCCAGCACCTGATGCACATTCAGCGGCAAATCTACTGTCCAGCCTTCTGCCAGCTGAAGTACCGGACCCAGACCTTTTACCAGATTGATACGCGCCAGTGTGATGGGCATTCCTCCTTTGGTGAGGTAATTCGACGAAAAACCTCCGCCCCTGAAATATTCGTTGATAGCCGGATACCACGTGGTGGCAGCCAGACAATCCGCGGCTTCTTTTTCGGATATTTCCCAGAAAGGCTTCATGGCCGGCTCTCCGTCAATGGTCTGAATACCACTGCCATCTAAAGCTGCTGAGCCCGAATTAATGAGGTGAATCAACCCATTTTGGGCAATGCCTTCGGGTTTATAGCCCGAAACACGTTCGATAGCATCGGCACTCCAGAAGGTGCGAACATCGGCAAACACCTGCGCGCTGTTGGTCAGCAGTTTGCCAAACAACATGGTGGCACCGTTGAGCGAATCGTTTTCGGTAGCCAGCACGAAAGCCTCACGAATGCCGTTCCAATCGAATGAAGAGTTAAGAATAGCCTCCGGAAAATCGCCGTTGGGCATAAAGTCTGTCCACTGCCGTTGGCCCTGAAAACCCGCCGCAATGGCATTGTGGCCAAGAGCCTCCTCGCCAAAACCGAGAGCTTTGAGTTTCGGATTGCCGATCATCAGATCGCGCATGATAATGGTCATTTTCACTACAAAATCCCATTCGCTATCCAGCTGTTCACGCGATTTGCGTCTTTCGGGCTCGTTGGCATCCTCCCCTTCGCGGCTTTTAATGTTATCAGCCGTCCAGACTTTGGCCTTTTCGTACTCTTCGGGGTCGTATATATTAAGCTGTACGCGACGAATCAGCTCCGTCATGTCCACATACTCGTTTCGCATGCCCAGATAGGTCTGAAAGAAGTCGGAATCTACAATAGAGCCGGCAATACCCATCGACACCGAGCCGATAGAGAGATACGATTTTCCTCTGAGCGAGGCCACAGCGATACCGCTTTTGGCAAAACGCAATAGTTTTTCCTGCACATCTTCGGGAATGGTGGTATCATCGCTCTCCTGCACATCTTTGCCATAAATGCCAAAGGCAGGCAACCCTTTCTGCGTATGGCCGGCCAGTGCGGCAGCCAGATAGACAGCGCCGGGTCTTTCGGTGCCATTAAAGCCCCAGATAGCCTTGGGCAAATGCGGATCGTAGTCGATGGTTTCGCTGCCGTAGCACCAGCAAGGGGTAACGGTGATAGTGGCACCCACGCCCTCTCTTCTGAATTTTTCGGCACAGGCGGCCGATTCATCCACCCGCCCGATGGTAGTATCTGCTATCACGCACTGCACGGGGGTGCCATCGCTGTATTTGAGGTGGCTGCTAATCAGATCGGCAACCCGTTGCGCCATGTTCATGGTCTGTTCTTCAAGTGACTCTCTCACGCCTCCCTGACGTGCATCTATGGTGGGTCTGATTCCTATTTTTGGATTCTCACCCTGCAATCTTCCTGTTTTCATAGTTTGGTAATTATTAAAAGGGTTGATATTATCTCTTCATCATCTTAATGTACTATTTATAACACAAATAACTGTGCTGAACTGTGCTGATTTAAGTGGAAATTTTTTTATTACACCGAGTTTCTCAAAATCAATTGAGTAGGCAAATACTCTTGTACCTCCTGCTTCTTCACCACATACTCCGCCGCCTTCTCTCCCATCAAACCGAAATCAATGGAAATAGAAGAAACGCCATCTTTTATCACATCCAGAATAGGGCTTTCGTTGTAGGCTATCAATCCCACCTCTTTGCCTATACGAAGACGTGCTGCATCGGCCGATTTGATTACTTTTACCAAATCCTCGGGCAGAATACAGATATAAAGTGTACCCTCCTCCACCTCTCGCCAGTCGGCATCTTTGCGAATCACCTCGTATTTGAATCCGTTTTCGGCACAAAACTTTACAAAATAGTCAATTGAGCTTGTCGGGTGACAAACCTCTTCGGGAAAAACAAAGGTCATCTTGTTGTATTTGTGCAGGCAAACAGAGCAGTTTTTCAGGCAGTTGTAGAAGGATTGATCAAAATCCTGACAGATATAGGAATATCCATCTTTTTCGAACCGACCAAAATCGAGCAACAACAGTTTGTTTTTGGGAATGGCCATCAACGACTCCGAAAAACGCTCGTTCGAGAAATTCATCACCACATACATGCTGTATCGGCCAATGCTTTCGCGCACAATGGTTTCAAACAGATGTTCGTTATATTGATGAAAAATCAAATCGACTTTATACCCTGCGGGCAGGTTAGAGACAAAGCGGTTGTATAGGTTTTGCTTGAAAGGCGAATAGGTATCCAGAAGCAGAAGAATGTGATTTACCTCACCGGTTACAAAATAGCCCTTCGTGGGGGTGGAATCGATCAGTTTTCTTCGTTTTAGTTCGATAAAAGCCTTAAACACAGTATCGCGTGAGATTTTGTATTTGCGGCTCATCTCGTTTATCGAGGGCAGATTATCCCCTATCTTCAACTTTCCATCCATAATGGAAGAGGCGATGCCATCAGCCACCGATTTTATTTTGGATGTCGAATGTGTAAAGCGGATATTCATGTTTCCCGATATTCAGATTAATAATTCATTCTCATTGTAAGGCGTCGCTGTAAGGCCTCAGCTGCCTCTCTGCACTTTCTTTAAACAGCACTGATTTCAAAATGTTCTTACAATCGTGCTAAAATACGTTTACTTTTTCCACCATTTATTCATCTTGTTTATTTCCAGGATGTTTACCATCGTAGGTGGCACATCGGCGGCTACTTTGTAATCGCTGCCATTTACCTGAATGGTTTTCTGCACAAAAATATGCAATTTTCCACTGCTTTTCCACAACTCGGTATCGAATGACGGCTCCCACTCAGCCACCGTAAACGGGGTAAGGTCGCGGTACATCCACTCCCCTTTCGTCAGGTCGGCACAGAGAGCTGCCGACACCACGCTTCCTCGCTCCGCATCTCTGAAAATCATGCAGGCCGCCTGTTTTCCGCCGACTTGCGCCATCACAATGCGGGGACGCGATACCGGAATGCTTTTTGTACCCACACCGCCCAATGTGAAGGGGGTAGTGCGCCGGCTCACCTGCTGTTGCATCCACCGCGCGCCAGCCCAATAGACAATCCGGTATTGCGGCACTGCCGAAAGCGAATCGCGCCAGTAGGTGGCTATGCACGGATTGCCCTGCGCGTCGCACGACATACTTGTCTGATTAATCAGCTCGCTGCCCTGCGGAATTCGGTAAATATAGTCTGCATTCGAAGCCCGAATTGGCAGCAAATATTGTTCTCCGCGTGAGTTTTCCCAGGTAACGCCATTATCGCGCGACCGGGCATAGCAGAGGTCATGGTTAGACTTCACGTCGGGCGACTCGCGCCACACCCACGAGATATGTATGGTGCCTGCGTCATCGGCACACATTTGCCAGTAGGCATTGCGTTGCCCTTCACCATCAATCAGCGCATTTTGCACCCGGCTCCAGCGTTTCTCTTTTGTATTGTAGAAATTAAAGACCAGATTGCCATTTCCCGAACCGCCCGAACGATAGACAAAGAGCAAATTGCCCCCTTTCAACCGGTAAAACTCGGGGTAAGTCACCTTGTTTTCGTCGTCGCCTACCATCGCACGTTCAGGCCCGAGCTCAAGACTACCCGACTCTGTGCTCACTGCATAGTGTAGTTTGTTGTTGTGATGATCCCACGACATATGCAGAAAACCATCTCCATCCACCATTATACTGATTACATTGTGCGCATCTTTGCAATTGCCTTTGTAAGGGGTGCGTCTCACACTCCACTTTTTGCCGCCCGTCTTCCGTTTTGCCACCACCACATACTGGTCGTTGTCGTAAAATGCAGTGTACTGATATCCATTGGCAGTCACCACCGAATTGTTTCGAAACACGGTCGTATTCACCGAGTTCCTGGCCCAGCCCTCCCCTACAGGCCGCAATACCGGCCCGCGGGCAAACATGACAGATACAAAAGCAACAGAAAGCAGAACGAGAGTGAGTCTTTTCATTGACAGCATGAGAGGTACGATTTAGATTTAGACGGGCAAAGGTAAGAAAATTTATTTATCAACATACTGATAAAAAAAACAGATTTATTTATCAGTATACTGACAAATAAAAGCAAAAACTCATTGCCTCGCATTTCAATATATATATTTTACACTGAGTTAGAAATGAGGTAAGATGAGGTGCACTGAGTTTTATCGGCTGCTATTTTTTAATAGATTGCAGCAAAATACAAAAGCCATATTTCGGTGCGCTGCCCCTGAATCAGACCAATGAGGTATTCGCATCAACCAATGAGCCGAACAGGTGCAGGGCACTTAAATATTTGCAGGAAAACCAAAGAATACGAAAGGCCCAAATATCAATAGAACAAGATGATGCAATCGCCAGCAGCCATACAGTCCGTCGAAAAATTAGACTAATGCAAACAATTCGTTAGAATTGCCCGTTCAACCGAATATAAATTACAGAATTTCGGCACCCACAATCTCTGCGGCTATAGCTACACAACGGCTGCATGGCCTTAAGGCATAGTAGCGAGCATTTCTGTCCGAAGGAGATGCATCTTCCGGTTGTCGCTTAATTTTGAGCAAATCTGCACAAATATAAGAACCCATCTCCGCTTTAAACTCACTCGCGGTACGTTGTACGGCCTGATAATTAGCGGTTTTCGCATTCTTATCGGTGATATCAGTAGCCGGATAGCGTAATCCTAAAATCATGAACATACCGCTCACGGCACCACAAACTTCGCGCAATCTACCCATGCCTCCCCCAAAAGATGAGGCGAATTTATTAGCTGTCTCCTGGTCTATATCGTATAAATCGGCGTACGCCATTACTACAGATTGCGAACAATTATATCCATTTTCAAAAAAGCCGATTGCCTTTTGCGCTCTCTCTTTAATCAATTGATTTTGTTGTATAGTCATATTAATAATTCACATTTAGTTTAATAATAAAAACGAAGATAACAAACATCCACGCCTCCCCCTTACATTCTCATTTGCCACTATGCAAATATTGATATTCTTTCTTTTGATTCAGAACAGCATTTGCCAACTGATTGAAGGCGGAAGATATATTGGGATCGTCGAATATATCGGCCAGATTTCCTGTGTCACAATCGCGACAAATCAACTCATTAATTGGGATCTGAGCCAATACCGGAAGATTGAAAATTCCGGATAATTTTTGAGCTCCTCCCTGCCCAAAAATAAAATATTTTTCATCGGGATGTTTAGCCGGAGTGAACCACGACATATTTTCAATAATCCCTAATATAGGAACCCCTATATGCTTATCCAGCAACATACTCGTTGCTTTCTGAACATCAGCAAGTGCCATTTGCTGTGGTGTAGTTACAACAACTGCACCTGATATATAAAAATTTTGCAGAAGTGTAATAAGGATATCACCCGTACCCGGAGGGGTATCGATGATTAAATAATCAAGTTTTCCCCATTCTGTTTCTACTAAAAGCTGCTTGATTACATTCGTCACCATAGGGCCTCTCCAGATAACCGCTTGTTTTTCGTCAAAAAAGAATCCAATTGACATAATCTTAATGCCTAACCGGGAAAATGGTTCCATGAACTGTTTCCCGTTTTTCTCAATATGAGCCGGTCTGGCCTCATCTTCTATTTTAAACAAAGTGGGAATAGACGGTCCGAAAATATCGGCATCTAAAAGGCCAACAGAGTAGCCTTCACGGGCGAGAGACAAGGCAAGACCCGATGATACTGTTGATTTACCAACTCCACCTTTCCCGGATGTTACCATGATAATATTCCTTACATCCGGCAATTTTGTTTTAACAATTTTATGTTGATTGTTCATACTTTATCTATAATAATTTACGCTGTAAAAATTCTCGAATATGCAATTTGTATAAGTTTAGAAATGTCCGAATCAGGGGCATAATCAGTAATAGACTGACAATTGACCATCGCTTCGACAATGAGCGGATCAAAAGGCAATTTGCCGATGACCGGCACACTATTCTGGCTGCAATAATCCTCGATTCCTGAAGTCATATCCGAATTAATATCACATTTATTGATAATCACATTTGCAGATAATTTAAACCCGGAAATCAGCTCGATTGTCCGTTTCAAATCGTGCAGCCCCGACAAGGTTGGTTCGGTTACAATCACAACCGAATCGACGCCTGTAATAGTACTGAGGACAGGACAACCGATACCCGGAGGGCCATCAATAATTATTGTCTCGATGCCAGATTCTTTTGCTACCTGTTTTGCTTTTTCGCGAACCAAATTCACCAGACGTCCCGAATTTTCTTCGCCAGGCGCAAGACGACCATAAACCATTCGTCCGTTTGGGAAATAACCGGAATACATTCGACTCTTGTCTTCATTGATCATTTCGATGGCTTCTACCGGGCAAATACGAGAGCACAAATGACATCCGTCGCATAATGTTTCAGAAATAGTTATAACTCCATTTTTTGTAGTGATGGCATCAAACCGGCAATAATCGACACACAGTCCGCAGTTGTTGCATTTATGAGCATCTAACACAGCCTTCTGACCCGAGATAAAAGTATATTCTTCATCACAAACGGGATTGAACAACAAATAAAGATTGGCCGCATCAACATCGCAATCGGCCAGTACAACTTCATTTTGCAAAGTTGCAAATGCAGCACTGATACTACTTTTGCCGGTCCCACCCTTTCCGCTAATTATGGCTATTTGCATACTGTTCTATAATTGTATTAAATAAATGATAAAATTTTGTCTCCCACTCGGAGTTCAAGTTTGTAAGCAACTTTCCATTGGAATAACAAACAGCAATCTCCTTATCAAAAGGAATAGACATCAGGAGCGGTATATTTTCGAGCTTAAGGTATTCGTAAATATCATCATTGCCCAAACCAGCCCTGTTTATTATTACACCGCAAAGCTTAACCATACTTTTCAATGTCTCCACCGATTGCATTAAATCACTCACACCAAATGGAGTAGGCTCGGTTACCAAGACCACATAATCTGCAGCAGCAACCGTTTGAATAAAAGGACAAGAGGTACCGGGAGGCGAATCCATAATAACCAATTCAGAACCTGAAGCCTCTTTAACAGCCTGCTTAATTACAGACACAGGCGAGTAAACCCCGACGTTCATTCGAGCTTCAACAAGCGCACTATTTTCCGAAACAGCATATCGGCTCACAAGGCCCAGACCAAAATCTTTTTCCCGGATTGCATCGTACTGACAGGCAACGGAACAGGCTCCACAACCGTGACAAAGCTCCTCGAGAACACGAATCATTTTTGGTTCTTTCAAAAAGAAAATAGCATTATAATTACAATAGGCCTGACACTTACCACAATATGTGCATTTATCGGTATTAATAACCGGCACTTTTTGAGTAACCTCTATGGACTTTCGTAATTCTCCGCTCAAAAACTCCCCGACATTGGGCTCTTCCGCATCACAGTCAACCAACGCAATGTCGTGGTTTCTTTTCTGCAGCACATTAAAAAGGTTTGTTGAAACAAACGTTTTACCGGTTCCGCCCTTTCCACTAGCTATTGCAATTTTAAATTTTGAATTCAATGTATTAACTTTATTAAGTAAATAATAGACATCCCACACACCATAGCAACAATTGGTTTGAGAAATTAAACCTCAATCCGATTCTACCAAATTCTCTTGTATCGATTTATTATAAACCACAAAACTGCCCTTTTCGACCTGCAACATTTCGGCAACAACATCACATTTCACCATCAATAAATGAAAAATGCGCGGGTCATTTTCTACAATTAAACCCTCAAAATTGCCTTGACCCTTTGATATAATCAAATCAGCTTTTGCATACTCGCACATAAACTCATCATTGCATTCGCTCAACACGGTGGAGGGAGCGTCATAACCATTACTGATTACATCCGCCACCAAATTCATCCCAACCTGCTCTGCATCTTCAAAAGTAGCATCGTTAAGCACATACGATCCTCTTACTGCAAAAGTCAGGTTCGGATGCATAATCATTTCAATAAAGAGTTTATCAAACACAATTTCGCCGGCATTATCACCCAGATACAGAATTCTGGTAGCAGATTTTATGCACCGTATCAGCTGCAAAGAATGATCAATAGCAAATTCGCTTACAAGTACTTTCTGTATAGTATCCGGAACATCAAAGTTTGCATTTGCCCCATAGTCAATAATATTTCCGGCTATTGCCAAGCGCAACGCCATATTAAACGGGTTAGTCGATTCTAATACTCGTGTACGATACTTTTTATAAAGCAAAAGCGACAAAGAATTACTTTCGGCTTTCTCTTTTGCATAAGGATTGCTTACGCCCGTAATCCGGCAAAATTCTCGATTCAGCTCGCTGTAAACCTGAGGCATCGTAAGCGAATCGCCTCTACTCATGACAAGATTAAAATAGTTGAAAAATGCCTGTTTTTGATTATGTGTGGCATCAAATTTGGCCAACAACCGTTCGAATGCATTGAAGTGACAATCCATGCAACGGCAATCTACCTCACCTTTTCGGCACTCAGTGTTGGCAAGTATGCTCGTGTTGCTCATCATGATTACAATAGTTAGCATTAAGAGAGAGTTTGCCAGCCAAAAAATCCGAAACAATTTCGGCAGCACCTTTCAATGGGGCACCCACGAAAGCATTAATATTTTGTTTGTTAAATAAATCTATTGCTTTTTGCCCCATACCACCGGCAATAACATCGGTTACACCAAACGAAGCAATCCAACGGGGATATACGCCGGGCTCATGCGCTGGTGGCGTTTCTTCGCGAATCTCAGCAATCTGGTTGTTTTCTACTGTTGCAATTGCAAAATATTTACAATGTCCAAAATGCGAACATAAAATTCCGTTTTCCATCGGAATGGCAATTTTTTTAGTCATAATCTGATTTTTATTTTAATACAATTAATGTATGTCGCACTGTTAATCAAACATTAATTCATCAACAATGCGACATATAAGCTTAATCAATTGAGTTCTTATTTCTTTAGAATTCTATCCAGGACTATCTCTTTGTCTAACTTTCGGGTACAAAAAAACCAATCGTAGCAAGTGATATCTTCATTATTATTCTCCATTCTTTCTTTAGCCACACCACAAGAGCCGGCAGTAGGCACAATTACATCATCCCCGGGTTGCCAGTCGGCCGGCGTAGCGACACTAAACTCATCGGCTGTCTGCAGTGCTACCACCACCCGATAGAGCTCTCCAAAATTTCGGCCAAGGCTTAATGGATAGTAGATAATCGTTCGAATAATACCTTTCGGATCAATCACAAATACCGCTCTCACAGCCTTTGTATTGCTTTCGCCGGGCTGAATCATACCATATTTGCCGGCAACTTCCATAGTTATATCTTCAATCAGAGGGAAGGTAACTTCTACGTTTTTCATCCCTTTGTATTCAATCTTTTCCTTGATAGTACGCAACCAGGCAATATGGCTATAAAGTCCATCTACAGATAATCCTACGAGTTTGCAATTTGCAACATTGAATTGTTTTTCCATTGATGCAAAAGTCATAAACTCCGAAGTGCATACCGGAGTAAAATCAGCAGGATGACTAAACAAAATCACCCAACTTCCGCTATAATCAGCCGGAAAGTCGATTTCACCCTGAGTTGTAACAGCTTTAAATTCTGGTGCTTTTTCACCAATTCTTGGCATAGAAAATACATCTTGTCCCATAACTTTCAGATTTAATGATGAATAAATATTGATTAATTGAATCTCAATAATACTCCTTCTTGAAGAATGAGTATCCCGAATGGATTAACAAACTAAATTCCGTTGCGATTTCGGTTTTTACGTCCCATTCCCAGACCACGGCCTAAGCCTCTACCCACGCCGCAACCTTGCCCGGTTCTGGTCTGATTATCCGGCACCGTATCATTTGTTGACGTTTTAATTGAGGCACCAAAATTGGTACACTTACCCATCCTTCGTCCGGTCATAGCACCTTTACCCATGGGCCCTTTACGATTTAATCCAGGCATAATAAACTCCCTCTTTTGAAACTATTACTAATATTTATGCGTTATTTCCGCTATCAATATCACCTTCTTTCGATTTGCCCATCCGTAAAAAAACAGGCATGCAACTATCATAATTGTTTGATTATTTCCGAAATAGCTTTTCCTTTATCTGTAAGCATTTCAATTTGAAGGGTATCGAATAATGATTTTATTTTCCCCCCGAATTCTCCGGCAATAACCTTCTTTACACCTTTCGCTGCAACAAACTGAACGGCTGCAGGACCAGCTCCTTCTGACGATTCTTTAGCCGGATTTGAGAAAAATTCAACATCTTGAGTATCGGTGTCGTAAACGACAAAAAAGGCACATCTGCCAAAACGGGGATCAATGAACGAATCGAGAGTATTCCCTTCTGATGTTATTGCTATTTTCATACTTTAAATTTTAACACACTGTTTAATAACTATTTTTACAAAAAACACACTTAAAAAAAATCACACACAGATTTATGCAATCTGAACATTACGACTCGTCCAGGTTATTCTTAATTAATCAGTGATAATTCTTCGTCATCATAACTTTTACAATTCATACAAAGTGTATTGTTTTCAAGACTATCAATCAGTTTATTGCACTTTCGGCAACGATACCACAACCGGCCAAAATCGACATGACCACCTTCAATTACGATCATTTTTCCTTCAACAAATGCTTTAGCGATTGTTTTACGTACATTTTCGTAAATCCTGGCCAGGGTTGGTCGCTAAATATTCATTTTTTTGCAGCTTGCTCTTGCAATAGCCCTTCAGAATCGAACAATCGCAAAACCTCGTATTCATCGTATTGTAAAATGACTACATCAATAATTGATTGTTGCACTCCAAATGGGTTGAAACCAATCATTAAAGGCGGAGAGTGAATTTTTTGACACTGCTTTGGACGCGACATTTTTTTTTGAATTAGCTCAATTGATAATGCAAATGTATATATTATATTGAACATTTGTTCAATACAAACAATTTATTTTGAACATTTGTTCACTATTAACATCTATATATAATGTTTAAAAGTATAATAAACAGGACTATACATCAGACAAGCAAAAAGAACAAACACAAATGCATAAATCGGCTATTATCGACGGGAAGGGGCTGACTTTCGTTCTGCAATGCGTCCTGGCTATGTCGTAACAAAAGCCATATTTCGGGTCTCCGACCCTTTGTTGGGCGGATTTCGATATCTTTTCTACAAATATCGGCGGGGCGCTGCCCCTGAGCTACACCAATGAAATTAATTGCAGCGAAAATATCCCTGACAGGTGGAGAGCACCGAAAGATTTGTAGAAATAAAATCTCACACTGAGGGAAGATGAGTTTACACTGAGGCGCACTGAGTTTTTTGTTATTTTAAAAAAAAGATGTATATTTGTGGTGTCAGAGCTGTGGACTCAGACACACCAGGCGGTGGGCTTTACTTCGGTAATGTTCACCGCTGGTTATTTATCGTTAGAAGTCCCGGTTATTTTACCGGAATAAACAGAACAGGGGGAAGGATGGGCAAAATGCGCGTTGACTATCGACAAGCACATTGCCGCCCCCGACAGCCTGAGCGATGATGAGTGGGCTATGCGCAATAAAGAACTGGAGTGAATACGGACGGAGGAGGCTAAGGGTTGTAAGTGATGACGAATGTAAGAAGAGATGTGGATAGTATAAAAAATACGATGGATATGACTAATCTTCGGGCTTGCCTGCGATCCTCTTCATCTTTTGCGATTAACAGATTGTAAACAGCAACAAAGGGCATAGCCAGCAAACCAAGCACAAAAGATAAGCCATAAAACAGTATAATACCTATACCGATAACGGCCATAATAAGAAAAATAGCTGAGATCATAAGCAAAATATTTGAGTACACATTATCACTAAACGATCAGTTAAGTGCGAAGTTACAAAAAATTGTGACAAGCAACGAAACTTTTACGAAAAAAACTCATTGATATAGAGAAGCTTTGCCCACGTCCCATCGAATATACCGCACAAAGGAGATGTTCCGTCGGCAGGAACCATCAGTCAGCGTAGCTAATCGCAATTCCGACAACACGAACTCTGGATTTAGTTAGTTGATATTTAGCAAAATATGTAGCTTTGGGATCGCAGATCCTAATAGTAATAAAGAAGCGGGATAGCATATCCCGCTAACGGAACAACACCGTTGTGCGGTATATCCGAAGGGACGGATAATTCATAAATGAAATTAATTCTGATTTATTCATGCGATTTTGAAATTAATCTTTTTCATTCACAGTAATGTGAATTGTAAATTGAATGATGTGATCGGCTTCTGTTTGAGTAGATGACGTTTGATTTTCTTCTATTGGTTTTTCGGGCCCTAAAGATTTGAAACCCTGAAAAAGAAAGGAAATAAGACCGATGATTAATAATAGCATAAACGCCCACGATAATAGAGAATAAATAAAACACATAATTTTATTTTTTTAATTCGTATTAGAATATCCATATTATTGATTCATTGCAAAAATAAATAAAAATGTCGTACGATTTCATATTCAACCTATTATTTAAAGAAAATAATGTTTATGCTCAATTTAACAAGATAAATGAGCAGGTAAACACTGTAAATAATTCGGTAAATAAGGTATCGAATACGATAAATAACAAGTTTAATCTCATTCGCTTTTATGCATTGACAAATCAGATCGATCGAGCCGGAATTCCGAATTTACACGAATTAAAAAAACGGCAATTAAATAGCGGTTAAATGCTGTTTAATTACTGATTATTTCCATACGTTTATGAATTATTTACTGATTGCAAATATAGAAAAAAAAATAGTCATACAATTATCTATTTAATGCGAATCAGGAGTTGAAATTGCTTAATTTACATGTAAGATATCAGGGCTACGCCCCTATAAATCCATTTTGGATTAAATTTTCTACAAAGAGAACAGGGCTACGCCCCTCGATTCCTGAAATTAGCAGCAGAGCTGTGATCTCTTTGTAGCAGAAGAATACAAAAACCATATTTCGGGTCTCCGACCCTTCGTTGGTCGGGCTTCGATATCTTTTCTACTAATATATACGGGGCGCTGCCCCTGAACTACACCAATAAAATAAATTGCATCGAAAGTATCCCTGACAGGTGCAGAGCACCGAAATATTTGTAGGCCGTTTCCGGCAAAAAAGAGTTATATTTGTAGTATAAGAATTCAACTTCGGTATAAAAAGACTAAACGACCCGGAACAATGGACTATTCAGACCTCAAAAACAAAACTATTTTCGACTTTACAGATGACCCCGATGTTATCAATTTGATTACATTTGAGATTGATAGAGAAAAATACTTATCGAATACAACTATCGGTCGCCGCTACTTTGACTTTGATACGTTGGCCGATTTGATACATAATAGCGTACTCGAAAGAGAGGCCGCTAATCTGTTGGCATCTTTGTGCAATTTCACTTTAGGTTATTCTGACCTCAAAAACAAGACTATTTTCGACTTTACAGATGATCCCGATGTTATAGAATCGATTATTGGAAATGAACCGCGTGAAGAGCATATCGCCAGACTTACTCCAAGATTTAGGTATTATGACCTGGCCGAATTAGCCGAAATCACAAACAACCAAGAACTTGCAGACGCAGCAGAAGAACAACTAGCTCCATTGTGCAGGGTACGTACTGGATTGGAATAATTTTAAAATGAACAATGGACTATTCAGACCTCAAAAACAAGACTATTTTCGACTTTACAGATGAACCCGATGTTATTAAATCGATAGTTGGCGATGAATTGCGCGAAAATTATATCGCCGACCTGGGCATAAATCGGCGATACATGGACTTTCTGGAATTAGCGGACTTAACCGGGAATAGAGATATTGAAGACGCTGCAGAAGAACAACTAGCTCCATTTTGCATGGGATATACAGGTTTGGAATAATTTAAAAATTTGCTTTCATTCCATTTTACATAATCATTTACATCATTGTGATTTAATCACGGTATTACCACGCATTTACTCCATATTTTTACACTGAGTTGAAAATGAGTTAAGATGAGGTGCACTGAGTTTTGGCAAAATATTTCTCAGAAAATTCTCATCTTATCTCAGTGAAGCCTCATCTTCACTCAGTGTAAATTCTTTTTTCTTAAAACTCATTACTTCGCATTTACTCCATATTTTTTACACTGAGTTGAAAATGAGATTAGATGAGGGGCTCTGAGTTTTATAGGCTTCTTTTTTAAACAGATTGCAGCAAAATACAAGAGAAATATTTCGGGTCTCCGACCCTTCGTTGGGCGGGTTGTGATATCTTTTCTACAAATATCGGCGGGGCACCGCCCCTGAATCAGGCCAATGAGGTATTCGCATCATCCAATGAGCCGAACAGGTGCAGAGCACTTTAATATTTGCAGAATAACCGACAACGACTCTTACTCTAAAGATGTAGCGCACCGAAAGATTTGTAGAAATAAAGCAACGTATCTTCCATAAAGATGCAGGGCACCGAAAGATTTGTAGAAATAAAGTAACGTATTTTCCATAAAGGTGCAGAGCACCGAAATATTTGTAGACCTGAGTTTTCTCAAAATATTTCCCACCTGTGTACTTAAAAAATGATGTTAGGATAACAATTTATTGAAAAAGTCTGTATCTTTGTATCGAAAACCAACTGCAATATGTGAATCAGAGTTGCCCTTAAAGGTGACCGACATGTTTTATTGCTGTTGGTTTTTCTGTTTTATAGAAATTGAGTATAGATGCTCTTCCTTTCCCTTGATAACCATTACGTGTAAGCTCACAGTTTTGTCTCCAAAAATTCTGCTACTTTCGATCCCATTGTCTGCCTACAATCCGAAGAAAATCGATCTCTCCCGAATGCATGGATGTGTAAAGGAATTCAATACGTTACATCGGGTGAAGATTTTAGCATTCAGTTTGTTGACTCTGACCCCGGATTATAGCAACCCGAGCTCTGTCGACACAGGATGTAAAAATTCTCATCTTTGCTCAGTGAAGCCTCATCTTCGCTCAGTAGCGATACGGACTTAGATAGTCAGAAAATCGTGTTACTCAATATATTTTCTATTTTCTTTAATCACGGTTTCCAGATGATTAAGCCCATTCAGCCAACATTCTAAATCTTTATTCAACCACAACAACGCTTCTAAAATCTCATTCTCATATTCCTGTACTACGTCAAGATTCCACGTTATTGCTTCATGATGAAAAATTCTGTTTCTGAGTTTTCTAACTGAATTGAACTTCGAACTCATTGTTTTCCGCTTTCTAATTTCTTTGGGGCAATTTGGGAATGCAAGTCGAAGTGCTTTCCAAAGAGTCATTTCAAATCTGGAATCAAATAAAGAAGTCCAGAAGCCAAAAGAAAGTTCTGAAATTATTCTGCCCGAAGCTATTTCCTTTTTTTCTGTTAAGATATTTGACCTTGCATCTGAAATTCTATCAATTTGAAATCTGGAAGCAATTTCTATGAATTCACGGCTTTCAAACCATTTGTCATCTTTGAATCTCATTTTAAGTTGATAATCAATAGAATTCCTTAGTCCAATTTCGAGCAAAGACAATAATGGATAAAATGCCTCTGAAACGAGTATGTTGCTTTTGTAGTGTTGAATAGCCCTTCCCTCGTCATTTTGGTGATACGCCAAATAGGGCTGTAGCCGTTCTTTTGAAATAATTCTTTCGATAATTGTATTATTTTCCATAATTCATTGTATCTTTGCAAAGTAGTCCCGGTTATTCCTCTCCCAGATTTTATGCTGGTGATGAATCCGGGTTTTTTGTTTTTAGCCCCACGTCCTTCAAGTTTACAAACTACACCAAGCCTGATAAATCTGTTTTAGGAATATAGCAACGTCTAATTCCTAAAGGTGCAGAGCACCAAAATATTTGTAGGCCTATCTCAATTCTTTTGAATCGGAATCCCAATAGAATCGGGAATTATCTACATCTTTACGAAAACGTTCGAGATCGGATCGACAAATGGTATTTTCCTGAATCTGCGACAACGGGATAACAAATAACTCCTCCGGTTTGTCTGGCTCACCTCCTACCCCAATGACCACAAAAACAGGCATGTGAAGTCTTTGCGAGAACTCTTTGTAATTCTTTATCTGATAATTATGCGCCCATTGAATTCCGTTTTTGTAGTAATTCTTACGCCATTTGCATTCAATGGCAAATGTTTCGTGTATGGATTTGGATTTTAAGTTAAAGGTAACCTCTAAATCCGGGTAATGATTGGAAACAGCATATACCCCATCTACCTGTTTGTCGCCACGCCACTCTTGCAATGTAAAATATTTGGTATTGAAGTTTTTCACAACGTATCGCTCGAAAGCATCTCCTTTGGCTTTATTCTCCCGGGAATCTTCTATCTTATCCTCCTTACTTTCAGCGGCAACTGCCGGCTCCGATGAGCTGTTGCCGCTTAGAGGGTATCGCACTGTTCTTTCGCGGGGAACGTCCTGATTTTGGGCAACCACCTTTTCGGGCGCGGCCTGTGGCGCAGGCTCTTTTTCCGGCATTTTCGCTGCCGGCCTATCGACGATTACCTCTACAATTTCCCGCTGTCCGGGTTTGCTTACAATCACAACACCGCAAACGATCAACAACAACCCAATTCCTATTAAAATGTATCCCATTGTTTTATTCATAATTTTTTTTCTATTTCCCTTACGTGCCTGCTACTGAACAGGTGCAAGAATATCCCGGCACTAACTTACCTTATCAATTGGCGTGCAAATATACAAATAAGTTTTTCCAAAAATTCGTTCAATCTATTTAATTGGCGATTAAATTGAGATTAACCGGACATTTTACCGTCAGTCCCAAAAACTCATTGCCACATGTTTCAGAATTTATTTACACTGAGTTGAATATGAGTAAATATGAGTTGCACTGAGTTTTATATGCTACTTATTAAGCAGATTGCAGCAAAATACAAGAGAAATATTTCGGGTCTCCAACCCTTCGTTGGGAGGGTCTCGATATCTTTTCTACAAATATCTATGGGGCGCTGCCCCTGAATCAGGCCAATGAGGTATTCGCATCAACCAATGGAACGAATATTGGCAAGAAACAGCGGTTGTACCACCTAACCCAATCGGCCTCAAACTCTCACGTTTGAGGCCGATTGCCGTTACGGTAAAGCCGCTAAATTCGCAGCCAAATTCTGTAAATTCGAAAATCCTGAAAATTATGATTCTGACGACTATACACGTCAAACCGGATGTGAAACCCTGGAAAGATGATGTTCCGTTTGGGGTGTATTATTTTGCCTGACTCTCTGTTGTTGCAGTTTTTTGCATGGTTGTTGTAAATGTATTTACAACAACGAAACTGACTGATAAAATCGCTAAAAGAATCAGAGATGTAACCCAAACTCTTTTGTTCTTTTTTACAACGCCGATAAACAGGGCTATTAAAAGGATAACTGGAAACAGAAGCAGGATGATAAGTGTTGTATTCATGGTGATTATTTTGTTTATGTACAGTGCTGATTAAATGTCTTTGCAAAGGTATTTAATAAATTAATACAGCAAAACTGTTTATTAAAAAAATAAAATATTTAAACAGAATACCTGCTTCCCTGCTCAGCGTAGTCTGTGATAATTGCAGTGCGGCAGTTTGGCTAAGTGTCTCGCATGGTCATTGCTAAAAACAAGTATCCCCGCTGGCAAGAGACATAGAATACCCGTCGTACAGAATATGAACCCGTAGCCCTAAGTTGCAGCGCACCAAAATATTTGTAATTCTGCGAATTTTACCCTCAATTTTCTTTCCCAACCGACAAAGATTCGCTATCTTTGTAATTGTGCAAATAAACACAATTATCACGAATTTCAGGCATTAATTATGGATATAGACACAATTATAAACCAAACACCGGATGCGCTAATCCGACAATTATCACAACGGGTAAAAGAACGCAGACTCGAAATGAATCTGACACAAAAAGCATTTGCCTGGCGGTCGGGAGTTGGATATGACGCTTACCGAAAATTTGAGTCAACGGGGGAAATAACGCTTCGCAATCTGCTGCTGTGCGCCATTGCGATGAATTGCACAGATGGGTTTTCGGAATTGTTTTCGCGTAAATCGTATCAAAGCATAGATGAATTGCTAAAAGCAAGCACGACCACCAAACGCAAAAGAGGAACCAAAAATGAATAAAATACAGGTTATTGAGGTCTATTGGAACAATCAGAAAGCAGGCCGTATTGCATTGACCCCCGATGCATTGTGCGCTTTTGAGTATGACACCACTTTTCTGGCTACCGGAGAATCGATTTCTCCATTTTATCTACCTCTGCGCAAAGAGGTATTCGTAGCAAAACGCACCCCGTTTAATGGAGGATTTGGGGTGTTTGACGATAGTATGCCCGATGGCTGGGGCAATCTGATACTCGATCGATATCTGCAACGCAAAGGTATAGATTCGCATAAACTGACATTGCTTCAGCGGCTGGCATTGGTGGGCTGCAATGGCCGGGGGGCACTGGAATACCGACCCGACTTGAGCGAGACTGCACCGGATGAGATTGCAGAATTCGACTCGCTTGCGGCTGAAGCTGAACACATTTTAAAATCGGAACAAACCGGCTCGTTGCTCGATTCATTATACAAATACGGAGGTTCGCCGGGGGGCGCACGTCCAAAAATTTTCACAAAAAGAGACGGCAAAGAGTGGCTTGTAAAATTTCGGGCCACAAATGATCCGGTAGATATTGGCCAAATAGAATACGAATACTCATTACTGGCCCGGAAATGCGGGATTATAATGCCTGAAACCCGGTTGATGGAAGGCAAATATTTTGCCACAGAGAGATTCGACCGGACACCCACAGAGAAAATCCATACCGTGAGTGCAGCAGGGCTGCTTCATGCCAATTACCGGGAACCTTCGCTGGACTACGAGATGCTTTTCAAATTGTGCCATATTCTGACCCGGGATATGGAGCAGATGTATGCCTTGTTCCGATTGATGGTATTTAATGTTGTAATAAAAAACCGCGACGACCACGCCAAAAACTTCTCGTTCCAACTAATCAACCAGAAGTGGAAGCTATCGCCCGGATACGATCTTTTACCCGGGCGTGGCTTCAACGGATATCATACCACAACCGTCAACAACAGCGGCGAACCAACAGATAAGGATTTGCTGGCGGTGGCAGAAAAAGCCAATCTGAACATTCAGCGATCAAAAGATATTATACATAAAATCAGAGACATAGCCAATCCCTGATCGTCCTGGTGTGCAAAAAGAGTAGCGCGTCCGTTTGGTTTTGGTTCTGCATATGTCATTGCCAAAAGCCAGCCTCCAGGCTGGCAGCGTATCGCGAAGCAAAAATAGAAAGCTGTTTCAATCTGCATATTGAAACAGCTTTTGCTTGCCAGAGAAACAAACTACCGCCGCTGCCGGTTTATCAGGCTATGGGGGACGGGGTCTTCATTATTTATTCGTTTTGCTAACGTAAATATGAAGACTCTTTTTTTATTTATACCTCTTTCTGACTATTTTTATTTGAGAAATTTGGCGAAACAAAATTACTGATTGCATATCATAGCCAAAGGTATGATTGAGTTGCCAATAGTCTGATTCTACTTCTTTATTTTCTTACCATATGATTATTTTCAAAATAGCAATTTACACCAATATAAACTTGTTAAATATCTAAAAAAATAGAATTATTTTTCTTGCTATATTACATATAGTTTGATAGTGAGCGTTTGTCTAAATATCTTCGAATTGCAAACCTATAGAAAATAGAATTATCAACAAACATTTAAATATCAATTATTTACATATAGTTCTATATAAATAAAATCATATAAATTGACAATTTATATCGATGAATATGTGAATAAATACACCATAAACGCTACCTATGCAATAGAGCTAGTATACGCTGATGTATTTGAATTGTAATATTAAATAAATACCTTTGCAGTTAAATAAAGAATAAGACGGAAGTATCACATATATCTCAAGCAGGTTTTGCCAACCTACCCGATACAAAAAAATGCCTTTCTCTCATTCTAAAACAAAAACCCCAGCGACTCGCAATTGCTAACAGTATTCATCCTAAAATTTGAAAAAGGCAATACAAAGATATTAAATTTCTTTATACATCCGGCTTTCTTCATTCGAAAGACCGATGTCGTGTCTGATTCTGCAAAATGCGAATCGGTTGCGCAAAAAAAAGAGCAGTTTCCGAAAAGCTTTGAGAGAGTAGGTATAAATAATAATAAATGTACTCCTATGAAAACAACAATTAAGTTTAATATTGGAATTTTTTTCACATTCCTTATCGTATCATGTTCAAAAAAATAGTTCTGCATTTGATTTAGCAAATAATATGAATACAGAAGTTAAACCAATAACAAGTGATACATCAATTGCGCACATTAATACGCTAGCCGACTTATCAATTGGAATTGATAAAAATGAACAATTATCATTTTCAAATTACAATGCAAAAGTAGGATTAAGAAGTGGATTTACTGTTGATACAATCAAATATATCGGCTTCAATATATGCAATGTACGTGCTGGAATGGGTGACAAAAAGACGATATTCTCCAAAGATGCGGCTCTAAAAATAGGCGTCTCACCTACCACAACATACATAGTCGATTTCGTCGAAGCAAAAGTAATTGTAAATACAAATGGAGTATATTTGATTATTTTGAGTTCGCCTTTGTGCGGGCTAAATCCATTAAATACTACAGAGAGAGGATATTCTGTTTCAATGTCAGGGACTACAGCTACAATGGTTACTTATTTAACACATGTAAAATATGATATATTGGGACGTACGATTGATAAATGGTATCCTTATACTCCTGCATCATTAAGTTGGAACTATGGATTATTGAAATAAAAATTAACATTTAAAGAACAGTTGGCGTGCTAATGAAAAATAATTTAGCACGCCACTACAATACTAAAAAAAATAAACGAATAAATAAATAAGAGATCTATGAAAAGGCTATTTTTGTTTGGCGTGTTACTTTTATTCTTTGCTAATAATACATTTTCACAAGTATTAAAGGTAGATGCTGGGGTTTCATTTTCCGCTATGGAATCTAACGCATCAAATATATTAACGGACCCTTATCGTGATTTTAATATTAATTTAGGGTTAAACTATATTACACATAAATATTTCCACCTTTCTTCACAGATTGGCTATTTAACACGTGGCGGTTCAAATGATATGAGTATCGACAATTCGGGAACTAATAACATAAAGCTCGTAAGCCGCATTTCATGTATTCATATAAACACAACCATTCGAGTAAAATATTCTTTCAAAAAGCTGACACCTTATATTGGAATAGGCCCCAAAATTGATTTTCCGATTGAATCTAAATATAGTCCAAATATTGAATTCTCAGATACAGATGTATATAATTTGAGTTTGATGCAAATAAAAAACTATCTGCCAGGAATAAAATATGAAGCAGGAATTGAATATAATCATGAGTCGTTTTCGTATGGATTGAACGTATTTATTTTGAGAGATTTCGAATCAATTAACAAATTGAAAAATTATCCTCTAAAAAATCAAATAAGTGCTATCAACTTTTCCGTTGGATACGCATTCTGATTATTTTTTCGTCCAGTCGGATATGCCATGCCGCAAAATAACGATGACCGTTAGCGAGATTTAGCTTCGCTAATTGTTAGTTGCAATCTCGTTTTTAGTAATATTATAAACTGAGCTCCGACAACAAATATATTTTTTTTACATTATAAATGCTCATAATAAAGAAAGGGCAGATCACGCCTTGACGGTAATATCATTTTTCTATAACTTCATATCCGTGGGGACGGGGCTAATAAATACATTATGAAATCAATCATTTTTATTCTCTTTTTCATATTTTCATTGCATGTTTTTAGCCAGGAAGGTCTCGAATGGGAAGCATTCTCTGTGGGAAATAATTTCTTAATGATCAAAAGAAACAGTCAGGAAGAGATCACTCCTAATGGAATAATTTCTTCAGAACTTAGACAGAATTTTGATGACGGGAAGACAGATATAGGTGGACAAATAATGTTCAGCTCTTATGGCCGCCATAACAATAATAGCTATTATCAAAACCGGTTTAGAGCATTCCAATTATTTATTGATCGAAATATTATTCCTAAAAATAAGATTATGCCCTTTGTTGGCATTGGTTTTGGCACAGCAACCATAAATGACGATGCTTTATCAGATCAAATACACACCCTTATGCTAACTCCCCGCTTAGGAATTGAATTGTTTCGTTTTTTTAGAACCACGCTGGAATATAGATTGACCAATTATCCCTATAGTCATTTTAATCTTCGTTTCGGAATAACATTGGGCGGTCGGGTTAATAAACCCAAGTTGTAATTATTTGTCATATACTTAGGGCATTTATATACAAACCCCTGATCGGCGTAGTGTGCAAAAATAGTAGCGCGTCCGTTTGGTTTTGGTTCTGCATATGTCATTGCTAAAAGCCAGCCTCCCGACTGGCAGCGTATCGCGAAGCAAAAATAGAAAGCGGTTTCAGTCTAATGATTGAAGCCGCTTTTGAATATGATATAATAAGAATCGTTTGAGGCCGATTGCCGTTTCGTAAGAGCCGCACCATTCGCAGCCAAATTCTTTAAATTCTATAATTTGTTTATTCCGGTGAAACAGTACCACTAATTCCGGAGCAAACGGTGCCAGTAAAAAACGCTGAAAATGGGATACAAATATAATTGTTAAAACTCTATTTTCTTCTCAAAGATTCACCTTTTAACTCA
>Ga0209398_1000099_pt1 | contig 67115 bp, 51 predicted proteins | sample AshMeaBigSpring_FD_184125 | JGI IMG/M metagenome (GOLD analysis project Ga0209398, IMG submission 184125) | Groundwater microbial communities from Big Spring, Nevada to study Microbial Dark Matter (Phase II) - Ash Meadows Big Spring (SPAdes)... | ecosystem: Environmental > Aquatic > Deep...
ACTCATTGCCGGTAAGATGCGTGATCCCGGCGCTCCGCGCCAGCACGGATTCGCGGCAGGGTTTGCTAAGGCAGATGAAACCTGTTAGCAGGTGCCCGTGGTTCCGTCCCAAGATCTCCAGCGCCCAGTCCTTGAGTTTTGCTCAACGGATTTCCCGACCCTGGACGAAAGCCTCACCACCGGGGAAGCGATCGACTGCGTCCGCGCGCGCGGGCTCCGCGACAAAATCATCTACTTCTACGTTACCGGCGGGGACGGCCGGCTCGCAGGAGTCCTGCCAGCCCGCCGGCTGCTGACTGATCCGCCGGGCACGCCTGTGGCCGAGGCCATGATCCGGCGGGTCGTGGCGATCCCCACCCGGGCCACGCTTCTTGAAGCCTGCGAGTTTTTTGTGCTTCACAAGTTTCTTGCGTTTCCGGTCGTCGATGAGGCCGGCCGGATTCAGGGCGTGCTGGACGTGAGCGTCTTCACCGGGGAGGTTCTCGACCTCGCGGAGCGCGAGCAGATGAACGACCTCTTTCAGTCGCTGGGCTTCCGGGTTTCTGAGGTCCGGAGCGCGACATCATGGAAAGCGTTCCGCATCCGCTTTCCCTGGCTCCTGGCAACCATCGGCGGGGGGACTATCTGCGCGCTGTTGGCCGCCCTCTTTGCCGAGACGCTCGAGCAGAGAATCGTGCTCGCATTTTTCCTGACCATGGTCCTCGGACTCGGCGAGAGCGTGAGCGCGCAGTCGCTGGCCGTCACGCTCCAGCTAATGCACAGCGCCAGGCCGACCCCCGCCTGGCTGGTGCGCACGCTCGGCAAGGAATTTCTCACCGCGGCCCTGCTGGGGGCAGCGTGCGGCTCCCTCGTGGCCGTGATCGTCGGATTCTGGCACCACGACTGGCTGGCCGCGGCCTCGATCGGCCTGAGCATTTCTCTCGCCATCATCACCGCCTGCCTGCTGGGCGTACTGATCCCCGCGGCCGCCAAGGCTTTGCGCCTCGACCCGAGGATTGCCGCGGGCCCGCTCACGCTCGCCCTGGCAGACGTCTGCACACTGCTTTGCTATTTTGGCCTCGCCAAGTGGCTCCTGCATAGCTTACCGTAGCAGGTTCCATTTGATCCATTTCATGAAAACCAAGCCATCCACAAAAACTGCCGCCAAATCCGCGACCCGCGGAAAATTGATGAACGGGGCGGAGATCCTTGTCGCCTGTCTCGAGCGTGAGGGCGTGGAGGTCATTTTTGCGTATCCGGGCGGGTGTTCGATGCCGATTCACCAGGCCCTCACGAAGACAAAAAAGATTCGCACGATCCTGCCCCGCCACGAGCAGGGCGGCGTCTTCGCCGCCGAGGGCTATGCCCGCGTGACCGGCCGGGCCGGCGTCTGCATGGCGACCTCGGGGCCGGGAGCGACCAACCTTCTCACGGGCATCGCCGACGCCTTCATGGATTCGATCCCGATGGTGGCGATCACCGGACAGGTGCCCCAGGAAATGATCGGGCGGGGGGCTTTCCAGGAGACTGACGTGTTCGGGATGACGCTGCCGGCCGTGAAGCACAGCTACCTCGTCTGGGACATCAACGAGATCCCGCGGATCGTCAAGGAAGCTTTTCATATCGCGCAGTCCGGCCGCCCGGGCCCGGTGCTCATCGACGTTCCAAAAAACATTCAAAACCAGACTGCGGAGCCGGTTTTCCCCTCCTCGGTGAGCCTCCGCGGCTACAACCCGGTGAAGAAGGCCGACGATGCCGACCTCCGCGAGCTCGTGCGCATGATCCAGAAGGCGCGCCGCCCCATGATCTACTGTGGCGGCGGAGTCATTTCCGGAGATGCCTCCGCCGAGTTGCTCGAATTCGCCGAGCGCACGCGGATCCCTGTGGCCACAACGCTCATGGGGATCGGTTCGTTTCCCGAGAGTCACCCGCTCTCGCTCAAATGGCTGGGGATGCACGGCACAGTGTATGCCAACAACGCCGTCAACGAGGCCGACCTCCTGCTGGCCATCGGCGTGCGCTTCGATGACCGCGTGACCGGAAAGGTCGAGAAGTTCTGCGAGCACGGGGAGATCGTGCACATCGACATCGACAACTCCGAGATCAACAAGAACAAGGTGGTCAAGCTCCCGATCCTCAGCGATCTGAAGGATGCGCTCGCGCGGACCAACAGGCTGCTCGACGCGGCCGGATTCAAGCGGAACGCGAAAGGGGCGGGGCATTTCGGCGACTGGCACAAGCAGGTGGCCAAATGGAAATCCGAGCACCCGTTCAGCTTCAAGGACACGCCGGACACAATCCAGCCGCAGTATGTGATCCAGCTCCTGCACGAGATGACCAAAGGCGATGCGATCATCACGACCGGCGTGGGCCAGCACCAGATGTGGGCCGGGCAGTTCTATGACTTCCTCAAGCCGCGGACGTTCGTGACCTCTGCCGGGCTGGGCTCGATGGGTTTCGGCTACCCGGCCGCGCTGGGCGCGAAGGTGGCACTGCCCCACAAACAGGTGGTGGACATCGACGGCGACGGCTCGTTCCTGATGAACGTGCAGGAGCTGGCGACCGCGCACATCGAGGGGATCGCCGCAAAGGCAATCATCCTCAACAACCAGCATCTCGGCATGGTGGTGCAGTGGGAGGACCGCTTCCATGGCGGCAACCGCGGGCACACGTTCCTCGGGGATCCGAGCGATCTCGGCAGGATCTACCCGGACTACGTGCAGATCTGCAAGGGCTTCGGGGTCCCCTGCGAGCGAGTGCTCCACAAGAAGGACCTGCGGGCCGCCCTGCAGCGGATGCTCGATGCGGACGAAGCCTATGTGCTCGATGTGCAAACCCCCTACACCGAACATGTGCTCCCGATGATTCCGTCAGGCAAAACCTACAAGGACATCATCACCGAGTAGGTGGGATGCCTCATTTGAGCGCCTTGGAAAGGCGATCGCAGACGGTCCGGACGGTCTTGACCCGCGCATACCACTTGTAGTTCGCGGGGATGACTGTCCATGGAGCCGCCTCGGAACCCGTCTTTTCAAACATGTCCTCTGCGGCCTCGTTGTGCTCGTCCCAGTGCTCCCGGTTCCGCCAGTCCTCGTCGCTGATTTTCCAGTGCTTGTAGGGATCGGCCTCCCGGCGTTTAAAGCGGGCCAGTTGCTCGTCCTTGGTGACGTGGAGGTAGAGCTTGATTAAGACCGTGCCGTCATCGGTGAGCTGGCGCTCGGTCTCAAGGATCTCGCGGTAGGCCCGCTTCCACTCGGCATCCGTGCAAAAGCCCTCCACCCGCTCGACGAGCACACGGCCGTACCACGAGCGGTCGAAGATCGTCATCTCTCCGTAAGCGGGCAGCTTGTTCCAGAACCGCCAAAGATAATGGTGCAGGTATTCCTCGGGGGTCGGCTTGACGATCGAGTAGACGCGGACAAGCCGCGGATCGAGGCGCTCGACGATCCGCCGGATCGCCCCGCCCTTGCCAGCAGCATCCGGCCCCTCCATAATGAGGACCACCGACTTTTTTCTCTCGCGCAGCATGAGCTGCATGTTGAGCAGTTCGAGCTGGTATTGCTTTAGCTGCTTTTTGTAGTCCTCCTGGTCGAGGGCCTTTGATTGGTCGAGTTCGTCCAGGCGGATGCGGTCTTTAGGCATGAGAATGTCGGGTGACAGTGCGCTGATAACGAAAAGTCCCGCACGGGATCAAGCGCAGAGCAAAAAGAATTTTCGGGCGGCCGCCTATTCGGCGGTCTGAACCGCCCGCAGCGAAACATCGCCGATCTCAAGATCGAGAGCCTTTTCGGCGGCACGGAGGAATCCCTCGGTCGAATCGGTCAGGGCGACATCCAGACGTCCAAGCCGGTCGGCGGGCGCCGCAAGCCCCTGGGACTCCAGGAGATCCCTGACGGCCAGGGCGCAGTTGCGCGCGGAATCCACCAGGCGGACATCGGGACCGGCAGCCCGCGCGATGGCACGGCGGAGGAGCGGATAATGGGTGCAGCCGAGAACCAGGGCATCGATCCCCTGCTCAAGCAGCGGCGCGAGATACCGGACCAGCACGCGGTCGGTGATCTCGTCTTCGAACAGGCCCTCCTCAATCAGCGGAACGAGAAGCGGGCAGGCGGCGCTGATCACGTCAGCCTCAGGGGCCAACGCCCGGATCGCATGCTCGTAGGCCCCGCTTGCAACAGTCGCACGGGTGCCAATCACCCCGATTTTCTTATTGCGGCTGGCCTGGACTGCGGCGGCCGCCCCTGGGGCAACGACCCCCTGCACCGGCACATTAAAAATTTCCTGCATCCGGGGGACAGCCAGTGCGGAAGCAGTATTGCAGGCGACCACGATGATTTTCGAGCGCTCGGCCAGCAGGAGTCCGCCGATCTCGATGCTGTAACGCTCAACGGTTTTCCGGCTCTTCCCGCCATAGGGAACGCGCGCCGTGTCACCGATGTAAAAAATTGTTTCCGAGGGAAGGAGGTCCTGCAGTGCGGCAACGACGGTCAGGCCCCCGATGCCGGAGTCAAAAACACCAATCGGGTCGGTGGCAGGGGAGCGGGGTGATTCCAGCATGGGTCTAGTTGGGGGCTGAGGGGGCAGGGATGGACATGGCGCCGGCTGCCTGATTCACGGAATCTTTGAGCGAGGTCTTGGATCCGACCGGGTCGGGCGCCTTTTTGATATCGGGCACCGTCGTGGGATCGGTGGCGGCCACGACGGCCGTCGGTTGAAAATACTGCATCTCGCCGGCCACCGCGTTCTTATAGCGGTTCACGCCTTCGAGGATCGCCCGGGCGAACGCGTCCCGGTAGGCGGTCCCTGCGATCTGCCGTGCGTCGACCGGATGGTTCATGAACCCACCCTCCACAAGGATCCCAGGAATGACCAGGTCGCGGATCACGACAAACCGGGCGCGCTTGATCCCGCGGTCATAGAGCTGGAGGTGGCGGAGCATCGAGGAATGCATGGCGGTCGCCAGAGCAATATTCTCAGCGTCGCGGCCATGGCCGGGATACTGCTTGAAGTCGCTGTAGCTGAGATTCTCCTCGTCCATCGATGGAACCCCCCGTGGCGCGAGCGCATAGGTCTCGATCCCGGTTCCTCCGATCGAGTTGCTCTTGTTCAGGTGAACGCTGATAAAGAGAGCGTTGGGATACCTGTTGGCCATGGCCGGGCGCTTCTCGAGCGGGATGAAAACATCCGTCCCGCGGGTCAGCCGGACATTGTAGCCGTTCGCCTGGAGGAGGGCCCTGGCGCGCAGGACGACGTCGAGCGCTGCATCCTTTTCGCGTCCGAGCGGGCCGACCGCCCCGCTGTCGTGGCCGCCGTGGCCGGCGTCCAGGATCACCGTGCGCACGGCACTCGCATTTTTGATTTTCCCGGGCCTCATCACCGGCTCGATGATTTTCGTGACATCCATCGCGGAGATCAGCATCCGTCCGTCGCGGGAAGCGATCGGAAAGCAGAGAACATACTTCACGCCATTGATGAAGACTTCGCGCCCGCCGTCCCGGCCTTTGATCGTCCGGCCCTGGCCGGTCAGCGTGAACGAGTTTCCCGCCACCACTGGACTGTTCAGCCGGTAAAAGCTCGAGACATCCTCGACCGGCACGTAGCGGCGCCCGTCGTGCATCACGATGTTCCACTTCCAATCCGCAGACAACGCCTGCAGCGAAAGAAAACCGGCAACCAGGATGGAAAAAAATGAACGCACCGGCGCCGAAAGTGCTGGCGGCAGGAGGCCGGCGCAAGGGAATTTTTTGCCCCCGCGGGCGGGCGGCGGGAGATGCCGATTGAATCCGGACGGATTTTCGGCAAAATGCCGTGTCCGATGTCCGAACTCTCGAAAGCCTACGAACCTCAACTGGTGGAAGACAAGTGGTATGCCTGGTGGCAGGCCCAGGGTCTCTTCACCGCAGATCCCGCGTCGCCCAAACCCGCCTACTCGGTGGTCATCCCGCCGCCGAACGTCACCGGCGTCCTCACGCTCGGCCACGTCCTGAACAACACGATCCAGGACATCCTGTGCCGCCGCGCGCGCCAGACCGGCCACGAGGTCCTCTGGCTCCCCGGCACCGACCACGCGGGGATCGCCACGCAGACGGTCGTCGAACGCCGCCTGCGCAAGGAGGAAAAACTCACCCGCCACGACCTCGGCCGCGAAGCGTTCCTTAAGCGCGTCTGGGAATGGAAGGAAAAGCACGGCGGCATCATCATCAACCAGCTCAAAAAGCTGGGCTGCTCGTGCGATTGGAGCCGCGAGCGGTTCACGATGGACGCGGACTACGAACGCAAGGTCCAGGAGGTTTTTGTGGACCTCCACGCCAAGGGTCTCATTTACCGCGGCAAACGGATGGTGAACTGGTGCCCGGTCTCGCTCACCGCCCTGAGCGACGAGGAAGTCATCCCGAAACCCCAGAAAGGGTACCTCTACCACTTCCAGGTCGAAATCGTCGAACGCCCCGGAACCTTTCTGGAGATCGCCACCACGCGCCCGGAGACAATCATGGGTGATGCCGCGGTGGCCGTGAACCCGAACGACCCACGCTATCGCGAGTTCATCGGCCTGCATGTCCGGCGTCCGCTTCCCGTCGAGGACCAGGCGATCCTGCCGATCATCGGCGACGAGGCGGTCGAGTTCACATTCGGCACAGGCGTGCTGAAGGTCACCCCCGCCCACGACAAGACCGACTATGAGATCGGCCAAAGGCACGGACTCCCTGCAACCGACATCATGAACCCGGACGGCACTCTCAACGAGCTGGCCGGCGAGGACTTTGCCGGCCTCGACCGATTCGAGGCCAGGGTCGAGGCGATCGACAAACTCCGCGAGATGGGGATCCTCGTCAAAGAGGAGCCCTACGAAAACAGCGTCGGCTTCAGCGAGCGCGCAGACGTCCCGGTCGAGCCCCGCCTCTCGGAACAATGGTTCCTCAAATACCCGAAGACCACCGAGGCCCGCGATGCCGTGCGCAACCGGCTCATCCGGTTTTTCCCCGACCGCTGGGAGAAAGTTTACGACCACTGGCTGGAAAACATCCAGGACTGGTGCATCTCCCGCCAGCTCTGGTGGGGCCACCGGATCCCGGTGTGGACGAAAAAGTGTTCCGCTCCGGGCGCTTCTGAAAACCCTGCCGAAGTCCGCTGCCAGATCGAATCGCCCGGCGACGGCTGGGAACAGGATTCCGACGTGCTCGACACCTGGTTCTCGTCGTGGCTCTGGGCGCACGAGACGATGGACGCGCCGACACGCGCGAAGTTCTATCCGACGAGCGCGCTGGTCACCGGACCCGACATCATCTTCTTCTGGGTCGCACGCATGATCATGGCCGGACTCGAATACACCGGCGAGGTCCCGTTCCGCGAGGTCTACTTCACCGGCATCATCCGCGACAGGCAGGGGCGGAAAATGTCGAAGAGCCTCGGGAACTCACCCGACCCGCTCGACCTCATCGCGAAGTTCGGAGCCGACGGCCTCCGCTACGGGCTCCTCCGCATCGCACCCCAGGGGCAGGACATCAAATTCGACGAGCAGCAGATCGTCGAGGGCCGGAACTTCTGCAACAAGTTCTGGAATGCCTGCCGGTTCCGACTCATGCACGGCAGGATCGACCCGTCCGCCGATCCTTCGAAGCACGAGCTTTCGATCTTCGCCCGCGACCTGCTCGTGCGCCTCGACGCCACGATCGCGCGGATTAACGACGGCTACGAGACGTTCCGCTTCAGCGACATCGCCCAGGCGCTCTACGACTTCGTCTGGGGAGACTTCTGCGACCGCTTCATCGAGGCGGCCAAGGCCGATCTCATCGACGGCTCGCCCCGTCGCGACGGCACGCTTGCAGTCATGGATTTCACGATCCGCCGCGCCCTCCAGCTCCTTCACCCCTACGCGCCGTTCCTAACAGAGGAGCTTTGGCACGGGCTCGGATTCGGACCGGCCAGCATCCTGCAGAGCGGATGGCCGGAAAAATTTGGCGCGGAGCCGGAGGCGCGCGCCGCTGCGGTGTTCGACGCCGTCTCCCGCGCGCGCAACCTGCTCTCGACCTACAACATTCCGTCCAACAAACGCCTCGCATGGAAAATCGCACCGGCGGCCGATTGGGTGCGTGGCGAACTCCCCGCTCTCTCGGTGCTCCTGCATGCGGCCTCGCTCGAAGCCAGCGAATCCGCCCCATCGGGCTCTGCCGCCTGCCCGACCGATATCGGGATCCTCTACCTCCCGCTCGAGGGAGTCATCGACGCCGCCGGCGAACGCAAGCGCCTCGAATCCGAGATGGGCAAGGTCGAAGCCGAAATCGCAAAGGTCGCGCGCAAGCTCACCAGCGATTCGTTTGTCAACAACGCCCCCGCCGATGTCGTCGCCGAGCACCGCCAGCGCCAGACCGACTGGATCGCCCGCCTCGCCGAACTCCAGCGCGCCCGGGACACGCTCGGTTAGCCGCCGCCCGCCGCAGCGATCGCCCAGGAAGGAAATTCCGCAGGAACCGGCGCGGCAAACTCCACACGTTTGCCGGTCTCCGGATGCTCGAACGCCAGCTTCCACGCGTGAAGGAAGTGGCGGGTCTGGTTGCCGCGACGTCCGTAAACCGGATCGCCGACGATCCCGTGTCCGAGGTGTTTGAGGTGGACGCGAATCTGGTGGGTGCGTCCGGTTTTCGGGTGGCACTCGACGAGCGCATGTCGATCCATCGATGCCAGCACCCGATAGCGGGTTACCGCCTCACGCCCGCGCTCGTCCACAGCCATCTTCTGGCGGTGGACCTTGTGGCGCGCAATCGGAGCATCGATCGTCCCGTGCGGCATGCGCGGGCACCCCTCAACCAGAGCCAGATAGGTCTTCTCGACTTTGCGTGCGGCAAACTGTGCGGACAGCCAGCGGTGGGCAGCATCGGTCTTGGCGACGACGAGGCACCCGCTGGTCTCCTTGTCCAACCGGTGGACGATCCCCGGACGCTCGACGCCGCCGACGACCGCGATCCCACCACAGTGGTGGAGCAGGGCGTTGACAACCGTGCCGTCGACATTACCTGCGCCCGGATGGACGACCAGCCCGGCCGGCTTATTCAAAATCACGATCTCCGCATCCTCGTGGAGGATGTCGAGCGGGATATCCTGCGCCAGAAGTTCGCTGGGAGCCGTCTCCGCAGGAATCCTGACAACGACTTCATCCCCCGCCCGGAGGATTTGGGACGGCCTCGCTTCCGCCCCGTTCAGGAGCGCATCCCCCGCCCGGATGAACGCCTGCAGCCGGACGCGGGAGAAATCCGGCATCCGGATGCCGAGGAACCGATCAAACCGCGACCCGGCATCCGGATCCTCCACGAGAAATCGTTCCGCCATCATCCGGGCTTTTGCATTGCGGAGGGCGTCCGCCTGGGATAATTTCCTGCCATTCTTCTTTCTTACTCCCGCCAAGCATGTTGGTAAATGAATCTTCCCAGACACCGGATCCTTCCGGCGAGCGCCCCGATCCGCTTTCCGTTCAGGTGATCGAGAACTGCGAGCAATGCGGCTCTCCGATGGACATGTCCGAGGTCATGCCGTTCGCGGAAGTCAACTGCCCGAGCTGCGGCGCCGCCCTGCGGGCCCGGAAGCACTTTAACAATTTCACGCTTCTCCAGCTGATCGGCGAGGGCGGCATGGGCTCGGTCTACAAGGCGCTCGACGTCACCCTCAACCGCCACGTTGCGCTCAAAATCCTCAAAAAGGAATGCAGCGCCAATGAGGAGGAACGCGAGAAGCTGGCCCAGGAAGCACGCCTGACCGCTGCCATCAACCACCCGCATGTGGTGAAGGTTTTCGACTTCGGTCAGGATCACGGCCAGTTCTACCTCGCAATGGAATTTGTCGAGAAGGGCTCGCTTGACGACCTCATGGGCCTCCAGAAACGCGTCGCCGAAGCACAGGTGCTCAAGGTCGGAATGCAGATCGCCCAGGGGCTGGAAGCCGCGCTCGAAATTGGCCTCATCCACAGGGATATCAAACCCGGCAACATCCTATTTGCCGATGCGCACACCGCAAAGCTCGTCGACTTCGGGCTCGCGATCGTCATGGACGAGGAAGCCCATTCTCGCGGAGAAATCTGGGGGACGCCGTATTACATCGCCCCCGAGAAGCTCGACGACCAGCCCGAGGATTTCCGCAGCGACATGTATAGCCTCGGCGGAACGCTCTTCCACGCGCTGGCCGGACGCCCCCCCTATGAAGCGGAATCCGCATCCATGGTCGCCCTCAAGCAGCTCAAAAGCCAGCCGGTCAGCCTTGAAGCCTTCGCGCCCGACGTCTCGAGCGAAACCGCCTACGTCATCAACCGGATGATGGCCAAAAACCCGGACGACCGCTACGCATCGTATGCCGAGCTTGTCGGTCACCTGTCCTACGCCCGCGAAAAGCTTCTCGAGCGTGCGCGCAAACCGATCCAGCCGAAAGAGCGCGAGGTCGTGGAGACCGCCCAAACCCGCAAACTCTCGGCCTACCTCTCGATCGGCCTGCTCGCCGCGGTCGTCCTTACCATCCTGCTCATCTTTGTTTTTCGCGACAGCATTTTTCCATCCGGCAAGGCGGATGGAAGCTCGCAAGTGATGGCGGCCGGAGACGCGCAATCGCTACTCCTTGGCGGTGTCTCGATGCTTGCCGGCGGCGACTACGAGAAGGCACGGGGAACATTCCAGCACCTCGCATCGAACGAGACCACCCCCCAGCCCCAAAAGAACTGGGCGTTTCTCAACGCCGCCCTTGCCTCACTCCTCATCGGGGACAAGGAGGCCGCCATGGAAAGCCTCAATACCGTGAAGCAGGCGGGCCTCTACTCGACCGACCCTAAAAATGCGAAGCTGGCGAACTTCTTCGTGGAGGCCAGCCGGGTGACCGCGCAGGGAAAGTCTATCCCGAACTCCATCCGAAACCTGTATACCGGCCGGGAGGAGGCCTTTGCCCTGCTGCTTTTTGCCGTCTGGGACTGGGAGGGCAAATCGGAATTCGCATCCGCCGGCCAGCTCTTCTCAGCATTTCTCAACGCGAAACCTTCGGACGAATGGATCCAGCAATACCACCCGCTGGCGGAAAAATATGTCCGCGACTGGAAGCTGCTCGAGCCGATCGAAGCCGCCCTTGCCTCGACCGCGACCCCGGAAGCGGCTTCGGCCCTGCTTGTGCAGGTAAATGCCGCCAAGGCGGGAGTGCGCACCGGCTCCACCATCGCGGGGAGGCTGGATGTGATTCAGAAGCGGCTTGAACTCATGGGAGCGAAGCCCTGAGACGGATGCGCCATCGGACTGCCCGGCCGGGCCTCGCCGGCCCGACCGAATTCTTGCGAAATGATTGCCGGAAGGTATGCTCGTCGTCCAAAAGCAAAGCGGCCCGGTCCTCCGGCAGCCCATCCCGTGATCCGAAGCCTATAGAATGAGATATCTCAAAGCCACCATCCTGATTGGAACCATTGCAGCCGCCATCGTCCTGGTGGTCTACGCGGCGGGCTGGTTGACGAACACCCTCGATCTGGTGCTCGTCCAAGCCTACAAGCTGCAAAAGCCAGTGCTCACCACGCAGGGAGTGCATGTTTTTCTTATTGCCGCGCTGTCATTTGCCATCGCCTGGACATCGGTGGACATCACCCGCCCTCTGCTCAAGGGAGTTGTCGCCTGCGGGGCGGTCATCCTCCTGCTCACCGGATCGATGGTGCTCGCCCTTTATAACGTCTTCTTCTCGCCGTTCCCGTCGGCGTTTGCGGTGCTGGTCAGCTTCTCGATCGGCCTCGCCTACGGCCGCACCGACAGCGGTGCTCGAAAGAGGGTCATGGAGCGGCTTTTCGGCCAGCGGCTGTCGCGGGGGAATTTCAACCAGCTCGTCAACTCGGAGACACCGCTCGATTTTCCTGGGACGCTACAGAACGGCACGGTACTGGTCGTCGCTGTCCACAACCATTCCGAGCTCATGGAGCTCCTCACTCCGGAGGACTATGCGGCGATGACCAACCGCTACCTGCGCACGGCCTCCGACTACCTCGTCGAAGTCGGGGGGTATTTGGATGAGTGCGGCGGCGAGAGCGTGCGCGTTGTCTTCGGTGCCCCGCTGCCCGATCCCCGCCATGCCGCAAAGGCCTGCCGGGCGGCGATCGACCTTGCCGTCCGCCTCGACGATCTGAACAGGGAATGCGACTCGATCTGGCAGCGGAGGCTCGATTTCCGCATCGGGGTGAATTCCGGAGAGATGATTGCCGCGGCCTACGGCGGCACGCGCCTCGGCAGCTTCAGCGTCGCCGGGCCCGCGGTCGAGTTTGCCCGCAGGCTTTGTGCAGCCTGCGCCACCTACGGGTCGAGGATCCTGATTGGCCCCGAAACGTTCGAGACGGCGGCGGATTCCTTGGAGGTCCGCCCGATCGAGGTGATCAAGTCGGCCGGAGAACGCCGCCGGATCGAGATTTACGAGATCCTGGCACCGAAACACGGGCTCTCGCCGGAGCGCGAGCGCAGCCGCAACCATTTTTGGACCGGCGTCCTCCACTACCGGGAAAAGCAGTGGGACAAGGCGATCGAGGAGTTCACCAAAGCCCGGATCACAGGCATCCCGGACACCGTGCTGGACTACTACATCCGCAGGGTGGACCGCACGCGGCGGGGCGAGGAGGAGGTTTTCAAGGACCAGATCCTCCTCTTCAACGCCGCCTGATCGCGTTGCCGGGCAGCGAAGCGGGGGATACTCACCTTGGCCAATCGACCTGAATCTGGCCGTTAACGACCTGTAGATTTTTCCCGTTGGCGGTGGCTTGGGTAATCTCTCCTGGCATTTGAATGGCCACGGGAACGCGGCCCGCCCACCAGGGGTGCAGAGTACTGCGCTCGAGACGGAGAACCACATGCGTGGAGTCTCCCGAGGCCGACAACATGACGTTTTCGCGTAGCCATTTCCAAACAAGAAGATCGCCCTGTGAGGCATACCAGGCTTCCGGCCGGCGGCCGAAATTCCCGAGCCATTCCTCGAAAGCCGTCCAATCGGCATCCTTAGGAAGCTCGTAGGAATGCCCCCAGATGTAGAAAACCCCGCGCTGCATTCCGGCCGCCCGATTCCACGCCGTCTCAATGCGATCGCGAGGCATTAAAAAGTGGCCATCGGTTTTCATGGCGAGCGGATTGCCAAGGTCGTCGAGGCTGAGCGCGCCCGCATTCGTGCTGCGGCCGGAGAGGTAGCCGGCCTCCTGCTGCGCCCGCAAGACGTAGTCACCCTGAGCATCGTAGGCAGCGCCATAGTTGAACGGATAGGCGAACGAGATGACCGGGTGGCCGGTCTTATTTTCCAGAAAAAGCCTCATGCCAAGACTCTCCTCGTGACAGCGGCGGGGTGTCTGCAACCAGTAGAAAGGATGGCTCCACGAGTGCGAACCCACCTCCATCTCCAAATCTTCCAGCTCTTTCCAGCGGTCGAGCATGGGCGAGTTCCGGTTAAAAAAGAACGAGGCCCGCCAGCCGTTCTTGTGAAGGAGTTCCGCGAGGCGTTTGTCGTTCGGAATCCCGTCGTCCCACGACTGGACCGCCGCCATACGCGCGCCGCCGGGGAAATCCGCCAGGGTCGCGGCCGGCCCGTCGAGTCCTGTCCCCCGCACATCAATCGTCAGCGCCTGTTTTCCCGTTCCCACAAGAGGGATGACAGGCTGCTTCAAAAGCTGCTCATCCACCGGCGACGTCGACTCAAATCGATGCTCGAGGCAAAGCGAACCATTTGCGGAGCTACCGGCGGAGAGGCCGGAAAGATTGCCATCCAGAAAGACGGAAGTAGCGGTGGCGGCGGGCGTGGTGAATGACTCTCCGTTAGCCTGTATCCACTTCAGCGCCAATGGAGAAAGCGATACGGCCCGCAGCAGGCCCCCTCCCAAATCTTTTGGGAACTGAACGACCCCTGAAACAACAGGTGCCTCGACAGCTTCCAGAAATGCACTTCCCGCTCCCGGGCGTCCGGGCTTGATGGAGAGTGATGCGATCGGCGTGGACGGAACTGCGCGGGTCTGGTTCTTTCTCCACCGGATTGCCACCGCTGGCTGGCTGAGGAAGACACCCATCATGGGCAAAGCTGCCTGGGGCTTCGAGCCGGGCGCGTTGTAGAGGTCAACCGAAAGCACGGGATTGCCTGCCGCATCCAGCCATTCAATGCTCACAAGCTTCCGGGTGTTTGCATCAGTCCCCCACCCCAGCTCAACCGAATACCAACCGGGTTCTAAAGGCGTGGGCAGGTTCCATTTGGCGGCGGTGTCTTTTGGTGCCGCGGCATCAAACTGGATGGCCGGACGCCCGTCCGGCAGCTTGATCCGGCCGGAACCTTCGGCAGCATCGATCGCGATGTCCGCCATCGACGTCATGGCGCCACTGAACGCGAAAGCAAAGCCAAGAAGGAACGTTTTCACCGTGCTTGAACATCCTCGAGGATGTGACCTGCCGCCTCAGATCGCGAAGTCTTTATATTCCGGCTTGGCGAGTTCGGCGGGCGGGTGGAGCATGCCGGCGCCGACAGTGGCATTTGTGCCCTGCTCGATGAGGATGAACGAGCCGGTGAGGCGGTTGGTCGCGTAGCCGTCGAAGACGAGCTGGGACGACGTCCTGAGACGAATCTCACCGATATCGTTCATCGCAAGTTCCGGTGCGCCAGCCTCGGCGTCGAGAGTGGTGATGTTGATCCGGTGCTCGATAGCGGTGACGGCAGCCTGGACGGTCTGGGTCGTGTGCTTGAGGAAGTAGCGCTTGCCCGGCTGGAGCGGGCGCGGGTGCAGCCAGCAGACTTTGGCATGAAGTTCGGAGGCAGCGCCGGGAAGGTTTGCTGGATCGACGATCATGTCGCCGCGGCTCACATCGATATCGTGTTCAAGGACGAGCGTGACCGACTGTGGACAGAAAGCCTCATCGACCCGGCCCTCAGGCGTCAGGATTTCCTTCACCGTGCTGGTGAACCCACTGGGCAGGATCATGACCGGCTGGCCGACGCGGACGATCCCACCCGCGATCTGCCCGCTCAGCCCACGAAAGTCGTGGAGGTCGGGGTTCGACGGGTTGTTCGGGCGGTTGACCCATTGGACCGGGAGGCGGAAGCCGCCAAGGTTCCAGTCGCTGCCGATGTGAACGTCCTCAAGGTGTCCGAGGAGGGTCGGTCCGGGATACCAGGGCATATTCCGGGAAGGATCGACGACATTGTCGCCATCGAGCGCGCTCACAGGAATGAACTTCACGTCCTTCATGTCGAGGCGGGGAAGGAACGTCTCGAAGTTGTCGCGGATCTCGAGGAACCGCTCCTCGCTGTAGCCCACGAGGTCCATCTTGTTGACAGCGACGACGAGATGAGGGATCCGCAGGAGCGAGGCGATGCACGAGTGGCGACGGCTCTGCTCGATGACGCCGAGGCGCGCATCGACCAGCACGACCGAGAGGTTGGCCGACGAGGCGCCAGTGACCATGTTGCGCGTGTATTGGACGTGGCCGGGCGTGTCGGCAATGATGAACTTCCGGCGCGGGGTCGCAAAATACCGGTAGGCGACATCGATCGTGATCCCCTGCTCGCGCTCGGCGCGGAGGCCGTCGGTCAGGTTCGCGAGGTTGATCTGGCCGCCGCCGGTGAGGTCGGCCGAACGCTCAAGCGCCTCGACCTGATCGTCCATGAGCGACTTCGAATCGTAGAGCAGGCGACCGATGAGAGTGGACTTTCCGTCGTCGACCGAGCCGCAGGTATTGAAGCGAAGAAGATCGACCGGGTGGTGAAGTGGAACGGACATAATTAAAAATAGCCGGCTTTTTTCCGGTCCTCCATGGCGGCCTCCGAGGCCTTATCGTCGGCACGCGAGCCGCGCTCGGTTACGCGCGCGACAGAGGTCTCGGCGATGATGTCGTCGATGCTATCGGCCGGCGACTCGACGCAGCCGGTGCTGATGATGTCGCCGATCGTGCGGACTCGGACGACGAGCTCCTCGACCTGCTCGCCAGGCTTCGGGGGAACGAGATCGTTCACCGGAAGCCACTGGCCCTGGCGGCGCACGCAGAGGCGGCGGTGGCTGAAGTAGATGCTTGGGACCTCGAGCTTTTCCTTGCGGATGTATTCCCACACGTCCATCTCCGTCCAGTTGCTGAGCGGGAAGACGCGCATGTTCTCGCCGGGATTGAGACGCGCGTTGTAGAGGTTCCAGATTTCGGGCCGCTGGTTTTTCGGGTCCCACTGGCCGAAGCTGTCGCGGAAGCTGAAGAACCGTTCCTTGGCGCGGGCCTTCTCCTCATCGCGGCGGGCGCCGCCGATGCAGCAGTCGAACCGAAACTCCTCGATTGCGGCGAGGAGCGTCGGGATCTGGAGGTGATTGCGGCTCACCTGTCCGGGCGCCTGCACGGCGATCCCGCCGGCGATCGCATCCTCGACCTTGCGCACGATAAGCTTGCCGCCGAGTTCGGCCGCCCGGCGGTCGCGGAACTCGTTGAGCTCGGGAAAGTGGTGCCCGGTGTCGATGTTGAGGAACGGCATCGGAATCTCGGCCGGCCGGAACGCCTTCTCAGCGAGCCGGAGCAGGCAGATTGAATCCTTGCCGCCCGAGAAAAGGAGGGCCGGACGCTCGAACTCGGAGGCCACCTCCCGCATGACGTGGAGGGCTTCGGTTTCGAGATACTGGAGATGGTCGAGGTAGTAGCTGCTCATGAAAAATTACTGGATCGTGGGAGTCGGATGCCGGCGGCTCAATCCTTGACCGCCTGGCCGCCCCAGGCTGCATGCAGCCCGCACTCGCGCTTCTCATCGGCCTTCGCAGGGTCGAAGTAGTCCCATTCGTTGGGAAGCTGGTTATTCGCCAGATAGGCTTCCATCTCCGCGTCGTTGAGGTGAAACACCGGGCTCACCTTGAGGCTCCCGAAGTTCGCGTCGGCCGAGACGATGTCGAGCTCCGCACGGTTCGGGTTCTGAACCTTGCGCAGCGCGGTGATCCAAATCGTCGGGGCGAGTTCCCGCATCCCGCGCTGGAAAGGCTCAAGCTTCATGACCGCGCTGAACTTCTTGAGTCCGGCCTCGTCGTCGGTCGCCGGGATCGAGCCGTCCACGGCATCGCGGTGGGCGGCAGTGATCCGCGGGAGGTAGGCCTTGATGTTGAGCCCGAGGAGACTGCGGAGTTGCTCGGCGTGCAGGTAGGTTGCCGGCCGGTTGTAGCCATGGTCGACCCAAAGGACCGGAATATCCGGCTGGACACTCGTGGCCAGGTGGAGGACGACCGCCTCGTAAGGTCGAAAATTTGTCGAGACGATCGCCCGGCCGCTGGCCTGTCCGATCGCCCAGCGCGTGATTTCGAGCGGGGATTTGCCGCGGAGCTCGGCGTTCCAGTTGGAAATTTGTTCAGGTGTCATGATCGGTCAATCAGGCGGCAGCAGGCGTTCCCACGCTGTGGAAGGTGGCGTCGGCCGGCAAGACCGCACGATCGCAAAAATCCCCGAACCCCTCGCCTGCGTTCCGCTCGAGCGCGTAGCGCTTGAGGATCGGTGCCAGGAATTGGACCGCGCCGTCGATTGTCAGGCTTGGCGATGCCAGGCGGTTGAGGCGCGTGCCGTTGTAGCTCGCTCCGAGGTAGAGGGCGTATTTATTCGGCGCCTTCCCGACGAGCCCAATCTCGGCGAGGTAGGGACGCGCGCAGCCGTTCGGACAGCCGGTGATCCGCAGGCTGATCGCATCGTCGCGCAGGCCGGCCGCGTCGAGGACGTCTTCGAATTTTTCCAGGATCTCCGGCAGCGACCGCTCGCTCTCGGCCAGCGCGAGCCCGCAGGTCGGCAGGGCGACGCAGGAGAGCGCGTTGCGCCGGAGGCCGGACGAACGCTCGGCGTTGAGGATCCCGTGCTTTTTGAGCAGGGCGTCGATCGCGGGCTTCTGCGCGGCCGAGACTCCGGAGATGCTCAGGTTCTGCGATGGCGTGAGGCGGAAGTCGCCCTCGTGAATTTCCGCGATCTCGCGCAGGGCGGTCTTGAGCGGGTATTCCGGCGTATCCTTGATCCGGCCGCTGAGGATGTGCAGCCCGTAAAACCAAGTGCCGTCGGCGCACTCGTGCCAGCCAAGCGGGTCCTCGATCGTAGTGAACGCAAACGGCCGCGCCGGAGCAAAGACGACGCCCGAACGCTTTTCGACCTCGCCTTTGAACCATGCAAGCCCGCGGTCCTGGATCGTGTATTTGAGACGGGCGTGCTTGCGGTTCGTCCGGTCGCCGAAATCACGCTGGGTCATGAGGACGGCCTCGGCAACCGCCTGGACCTTATCAGCAGGAATAAACCCGAGCACGTCGGCCAGGCGCGGGAACGTCTCGGCGTTGCCGTGGCTCATGCCCAGCCCGCCACCGGCGGTCACGTTGTAGCCGGCGAGCCGACCAGCCTCCTCGATCGCGATGAACCCGAGGTCCTGCGAGAAGACGTCCACGTCGTTCGACGGCGGCAGGGCGAACCCGACCTTGAACTTCCTCGGCAGGTAGGTCGCCCCATACATCGGCTCGCTCTCCGGCTCGCCGCCAGCCACCAGTTCCTCGTCCAGAAAGATCTCGTGATACGCCCGGCTGTGCGGGAGCGCGTACTGGCTCCAGGCCTTCGCGTCATCATAAACCTGCTGGAGCAGCGCGCTGCGCTCGGGATTCGGCGGCGCCATCACGTTCCGGTTCACGTCGCCGCAGGCCGCGATCGAATCCAGAAGCACTTTGTGCATCCCTTTGACCAGCTGCTTCACGTTGCCCTTCAGCACACCATGGAACTGGAATGTCTGCCGCGTCGTCAACCGCAGCGAGGGCGCCGCCACCCCGTCCGCCAGCCGGTCAAGAACCAGCCACTGGCCGGCCGTCGCACGTCCGCCGGGAAGCCGCACACGCAGCATGAACGCAAACGCCTTCTCCTTGCCTTCCTTCTTGAGAACGTTTCGCAGGTCGCGGTCGTCCTGCATATACATCCCATGGAACTTGCCGAGCTGGTTGGTCTCCTCCGAAACGCCCCCGGTCGATGTGTCGGCCAGATCGTCCGCGATCCTCCCGCGGAGAAAATGCGACCCGCTCTTTAGAATTTCGTTGGCGCTGAGCGCCTTGCTGCCGTCGGGTTCAGAACTCATGATGATAAATGAAAATATCTTGGTGATGGATGGCGGGCCGCGATTGTCACGCGCTCAGCAGATGCAGGAACGCAACCCCCGAAGGCAGAAGGAGTCTCCTGCGGTCAGGTTGTGAAGCCGGCGCAATAACGATTGGTTGTATCGCATTTGAAACATAGGATCACATCCCGACTGGAAGGTCAACCCGGTCCTGACGAGAAAAGCAAGAATCCGCCGCTTGCTACTGCATCCAGACGCTGCGGGCGGCCCACATCCGGTCGTCGCGGGCTTTCAGTCGCGTGGCGCGGTTGGCGAGCACGTCATCCTGAGCGGAAGTGATCGAGCCCTGGCGGGCAGCGACGTCTGATTGCGAGCATGAGGGAAGCGTAGCGCAAAGGATGCAGAGGATCAGAAGAGCGGGGATATTCATCAGGGGCATAGACATGGTTATGGAAAAGGTGCCGGCGGGGGACTTGTGAGAGCGCAGCCACCGGGGGGATATATGGAAATGCGGGAGACTTTTGTGCGGAAACCCGGAGATCAGTGAACCGCCTGGGCGGCGGGCGGGAGCGGTTCTTTGCGGTGCGGTTTTTCGCCGCCGAGTTTTTCCACGAGGTAGTAGAAGACGGGGATGAGGAAGATGGCGATGAAGCTGGCGGCGAGCATGCCGCCGATGACGGTGAAGCCCATGACCTGGCGGGAGAGCGCGCCGGCGCCGCTGGACTTCGCGAGCGGGACGCAGCCGAGGATGAACGCGAAGCTGGTCATGAGGATCGGGCGGAGCCGGAGGCGGGCACCCTCGAGCGCGGCCTCGATGAGCGGCAGGCCCTCCTCGTATTTCATCTTGGCAAACTCGACGATGAGGATGGCATTTTTTGCGGCGAGGCCGATGAGCATGACGAGGCCGATCTGGGCGTAGATGTTGTTCTCGTAGTGGCCGACCATGAGCGCGACGAATGCGCCGAAGACGGCGATCGGCGTGCAGAGGAGGACGCTGAACGGCAGCTTCCAGCTCTCATACTGGGCGGCGAGGATCAGGAACACGAAGAGGAGCGAGATGCCGAAGATGATCATCGGCGAGATGCCCTCGCTGGCCTGCTTTTCCTGAAAGCTCATGCCAAGATACGAGAACCCCATCTCCTTCGGCATTGTCTGCGCGAAGACCTCTTCCATCGCGGCCATCGCCTGGCCGGATGAGTATCCGGGTGCGGCGTTCGCGTTGATCTGCGCGCTGCGGTAGAGGTTGTAGCGCATCGTAAATTCCGGGCCGCTGATCGGGCTCGAGCTGGTGATGGCGTTAAGCGGGACCATGGCCCCGTCGTTGTTCTTCACGAAGAACTGGCCGATCTGCTCGGCGCTGGTGCGGAAGGCGCCATCGGCCTGTACGAAGACCTGCCACTGGCGGCCGAACCGGTTGAAGTAGTTCACGAAGTTGCCGCCCATGAACGTCTGCAGCGTCTGATAGACAGAGCCGAGATCGATGTTCTGCTTGAGCACCTTGTCGCGGTCCACCTTCATGAGGACCTGCGGAACGCTGGGCGCGAAGGTTGTGCTCACGCTGGCGAGTTCCGGGCGTTCTTTGCAGGCCGCCATGAACTTCTTCACGTTTTCGGCGAGGAACGTGAGATCCTTGCCCGAGCGGTCCTGGAGGACAAATGTGACGCCGCCGCTCGCGCCGATGCCGGGGATGGCGGGAGGCGAGAAGGCGAACGCCACCGCGCCGGGGAGCTTCGAGAGTGCGCCGTTGACGTGCTTCATGATCGCCTCGTATTTTTCGTTGGGGGCCTTGCGGTCCGCCCAGTCCTTGAGCGTGACAAAAAACGCGCCGGTGTAGGTTGTATTGACGCCGCTGAGGAAGTTGTATCCATCGATGGAGGTCACATACTCGACGCCCGGGGTCGCTTGGAGGATCGCCTCGGCCTGCTTCGTGATCTGGGTGGTGCGCTCGAGCGAGGAGGCGTCGGGGAGGATTGTCTGAGCAAAGAAATACCCCTGGTCCTCCTCGGGCAGGAAGCTGCCGGGGATCGCCTTGCCGAGGAGTCCGGTCGCGACGGTCATGCCGACGAGAAGGAGGATCGCAACGAGGGATTTGCGGACAAGGAACCGGCAGACGCCGACGTAGCCATTGGTGGCCACGCCGAACGCGCGGTTGAAGGCATCGAAAAACTTCTGGATCGGGCCGCTGCTTTTTTTCTTGGGCTTGAGGAGGAGGGCGGCGAGGGCTGGCGAGAGGGTGAGCGCGTTGAACGCGGAGATGATGACCGAGACGGCAATCGTCACGGCGAACTGCTGGTAGAGCCGTCCGGTGATGCCGGGGATGAACGCGGTGGGGACAAAGACCGCCGCGAGGATGAGCGCGATGGCGATGACCGGTCCGGTAACCTCCTTCATCGCACGGAGCGTCGCCTCTCTCGGTGACAGCCCGTGCTCGATGTGGTGCTCGACCGCCTCGACCACGACGATCGCGTCATCGACCACAAGGCCGATCGCCAGCACAAGGCCGAAGAGCGACAGCGTGTTCACAGAAAACCCGAACAGCGGGAACAGCGCAAACGTGCCGATGAGCGACACCGGCACGGCAAGCAGCGGGATGAGCGTCGCGCGCCAGCCCTGGAGGAAGAGGAACACCACGATGATCACCAGCACGAGCGCCTCGCCGAGCGTCTTCTGGATTTCCTTCATCCCCTCGGTCACCGCCAGCGTCGTGTCGAGCGAAACCGTGTAGGCGAGGTCGGTGGGAAACTTTTCCGCCAGCTCGGCCATCTTCTTCTTCGCGCCCTCGGCGGCCGCGATCGCGTTCGTTCCGGGGAGCTGGTAGAGGGCGATCGTCGCGGCCGGACGCCCGTTAAGCCGGCTGGTGATCGCGTAGTTCTGCGCGCCAAGCTCGATGCGCCCGATGTCCTTGATCCGCAGCATCGAGCCGTCCGGGTTTGCCCGAACCACAACCTCGCCGAACTCCTCGGCGCTTTCGAGGCGGCCCTGCGCGCGGACCGCATACGTGAAGTCCTGGCCTGCCGGCACCGGTTCGCCCGCGATCTTTCCGGCGGGGTTCACCTTGTTCTGCTGGTTGATCGCCTGGAGGATTTCCGAAACCGTGATGCCGAGCGAGGCCAGCTTGTCCGGCTTCACCCAGATCCGCATCGCGTATTGTCCGGCCCCGAAGACGGTCACGCTCGCGATCCCCTTCACGCGGGTGAACTCGTCGTTAAGGTTGATGTAGGCGTAGTTTGCCAGGAAAACCGAATCGTAAGTCCCGTTCGGCGAGAACAGCGAGAACATGATCAGCGGGGACGACGTGGATTTCTGGACGGTCACGCCCGCCTTGTTCACATCCTCCGGGAGCTGGGAGCTCGCCTGGTTACTGCGCATCTGCGAGAGGATCTGGTCGGTGTTCGCGTCGGTCGCCACGTCGAAGTTGACCGTGAGCTTCATGCTGCCGTCGTTGGCATTGACGGAATACATGTAGTTCATGTTGTCCACCCCGCTCATCTGCTGCTCGATCGGCGTGGCAACCGACTGCTCGACGGTGAGCGCGTCCGCGCCGGTGAATGTCGCCTTCACCTGGATCTCCGGCGGCACGATGTTCGGGAACTGGGCGACCGGCAGGCTCAGGTAGGCGGCGGCGCCGACGATCGTCATGATGATCGCGATAACCATCGCGACAATCGGGCGGTTGATGAAAAATTCAGACATGGCGGGTTATTTCGAGGGCTGCGCGGCGGGGGGGGCAGCGGGCTCAGACGGCGGCGTCCAGGGTTTCACCGAGACCGGGGCCCCGGCCTTGATCTTCTGAATCCCCTCGACAACGACCTTCTCGCCGGGCTTGAGCCCGGAGGTGATGACCCAGTCCCGGCCGATGCGCGGGCCGGTTTGGACCGGCCGGATCTCCGCCTTGCCATCCGGGCCGACGACGCCGAGCTGGTAGGTTCCCTGGACATCAAGCACCGCGCGCTGCGGCACAACGACTGCTCCCGGCAGCGTTTTTGCAACCACCCGGGCACGGGCGAACTGGCCCGGACGCAGAACGCTGCCCGGATTTTCCAGCACCGCAGTGACGAGGATTGTTCCGGTCGCCTGGTTCACCTGGCGGTCGACCGAAAACAGCCGGGCTTTTTTGTCAAATGCCTTCCCGCTGGCGAGGATCAGCTCGAACGCCTCCGGACGCTCGGCGAACGGCTTCGCGAGGGTCACCTGGGCGTTCTCGCTGGCCAGCAGGTATTCCTCTTCGCTCACCGGAAAAATCACCTTCATCGGGTCGAGGGTGGAAACCTGCGTGAGAACCGTGCTGCTGGCGGTGCCGACGAGATCGCCGACCTGCGCCTTCGCGATGCCCGCGATGCCGTCGACCGGCGACACGACCTTGCAAAACTCCAGATTCAGCCGCGCCTGCTCGACTGCCGCCTCCAGCGCCTTGACCTTGGCAACGTTCGAGGAGTTAAGCTGGACCTTGTTCGTGTGCTCGCGCTCGGCGATCACCTTTTTGTCGTAGAGTTCCTTGCTACGCTCGGCCTCGGCCTGAGAGGCGAGCTGCATCGCCTTGCCCTGGTTGAGCTGGCTCTCGGCCTCGGCCAGCGCGGCCTCGAACGGACGCGGGTCGATCTCGAAGAGCACATCGCCCTTCCTGACGAGCGATCCCTCCTGATAGTTGCGCTTGAGCAGGTGGCCGGTGACCCGCGCGCGGATGTCCGCATTCTCCGAGCCGTCCAGCGTGCCGATCCATTCGCGGTATACCGGAACATCCTTCGTACCCGCCTCGATGACAAGCACCTCGGGCACAGGCGGAGCCGCCTTTACCGCATCCGGCTTCTGGCAGGACGCCAGCGCACACAGCACAAGCGAGGAAAAAACAAGGGCGAAAATTCGGTTTTGGGGATGCATCGCACGCATTGTGTTCGAGCGTCCAACTCTTGGCAAGATTCCTTCCCCGCAGGTGCCGGCGGCGAAGTCGAAGACAATGCGTCAATGCCATCGCACCGCCCGCATCACGCAATTTTTGGGGTGCCTAACCGATATTTTCCGCAGCTCGTTCTCGCCAACGTCACGGGCAAGAGATAAAATGCCCCAATGGGACCCTTAATCGCCGCACGGCTCATTGCAGCAACCCGCGTGATCCAGACAAGCTTGAGCCGCAGCGGCCGCCGATAACCCCGTGCTCGCAAATCTCCTCCTTGCCTGGCCGCTAATGGCGGCGTGCGTGGCGACGCATGCTTTCGGGTTGACGCTGGCCATTCACTGGCTGCAAGGGAGGCCGTCCTTCGTGGACGGGAATCGGCTTGCGTCCACATGGATGTTCATCCGGGTGGCGGGATGGGTGCTCCTCTTGCATCTTCTCGAAATCTCGTTGTGGGCGTTTTTTTACCATTGGACCCAATCCCTGCCGGATCTGGATTCGGCGTTTTACTTCAGCGCGGTGACCTACACGACGACCGGCTACGGAGATGTCGTCCTTCCGCAGCCGTGGCGGATGGTCGGCGCGGTCGAGGCGCTCACAGGCATTCTGATGTGCGGGTGGTCCACCGCCTTCTTTTTCGCGGTCGTGAGCCGCAGGAACGCGCCCCCAGCCCATCAAGACGGCCCCGCGGCAACCCAACAATAACCATGACTCCACTCCTCAAAGAAATCCGCGGCAACCCGCTCCTCTGGCTGCTGGTCTTTGTGCCGGTGGTGTTCGTGGCGGAAATGCTCGCCGCAGGATCGCACACGCTCCTGTTCGTACTTTCTGTGTTGGCGATCATTCCGCTGGCGGCGCTACTGAGCCACGCCACCGAGTCGGTGGCGGCGAAGACCGGCGATTCGGTCGGCGGCCTGCTCAACGCGACGCTCGGAAACCTGACCGAGCTGATCATCGCGCTCGCGGCCCTGCGCGCCGGGGATTACATGCTCGTGAAGGCCTCCATCGCCGGGGCAATCGTCACCAACACGCTGTTTATGCTCGGCGCGTCATTTCTTCTCGGCGGGCTCAAGTATCATGTGCAGGAGTTCAACCGCTCCGGCGCCCGCCTGCAGGCCGGGCTTCTTTTTTTGGCCACGATCGCCCTGCTGGTCCCCTCGGCGATCTCAGCGGCCGATTCCGACGGGGTGACCGAATTCACCGGGAAGCTGAGCGTCGGGCTTTCGGTGCTGCTGATCGCGGCCTACGGGCTCGGCCTGCTGTTTACGCTGAAAACCCATCGTGAGGTCTTTGGTGGCGCAGAGCATGTGGAGGAAGGCGGGGAGGCACCGTGGCCGATCGGTCTGGCTTTGGGCACATTGGCTGGCGTCACCGTGCTGGTCGCACTGGTGAGCGAAGTGTTCGTCAAATCGGTGCAGGAGGCGGCGGTGACATTCGGGATGACCCAGGCGTTTGTGGGCTTCATCGTCGTGGCGCTGGTCGGAGCGGCCGCCGAAATGGCTTCGGCGTTTTCCGGCGCCCGGAAAAACCGGTTGGACCTGAGCGTCGGCATCGCGCTCGGCAGCGCTTCGCAGATCGCGTTGTTTGTGGCTCCGGTGCTGGTGCTTCTCAGTTACTTTCTCGGCCCCGCGCCGATGGACCTGAGCTTCTGGCCGGGCGCGGTGGTGATGATGCTGATCGCCACACTGACCGCCTCGCTGGTGACCAGCAGCGGCCGCTCGGCCTGGTTTGTCGGGGTTCTGGTGCTCATGGTCTATCTCGTTTTTGCCATGACGCTTTACCTTCTCCCGCCCCGGCCGTAGCACCCGGCTGGTTCCCCGGTCATGAGTTTTCTCCACCGAGGCACCCAGCGGATTTTCGCCTCATCTCCCGGCTGAACCCGGCGGCTCAGCTGCGGAATCCCGGCACGAAGCGTGCGGGATCGACGTCGAGGAATTCCGAGCGCCGGAAGCTTTCCTTGAGGTGGAACGGAACGGTGCAATCGAAGAGGACTTTGCAGGAGATTCCGGTATCGCGCAGGAGCGGGTTGTAAGCAGGGGATTGCGAAGGGTCGAGCGGATGGCAGCGCACGCCAGGGATGAAAACGGTATCCACATCGCCCTGGTAGCGGGTGTTCATCGCCCAGAGGACATCATTCGTATCGAAGGGATCAACGTCCTCATCGACGAGGATGATGTGCTTGAGTTCAGAGAAGGCCGCGAATGCCAGGAGGGCTGCCTGGCGCTGGCGACCCTCGTCGCTCGCCACGGATTTCCGAAATTGGAGGACGGCCATGTATTTCCCGCCCCCAGACGGATGGGCATAGACATTGAGCAGGCGACCGGGCATCGCACGCCCGACCATCTGGAGGATGCTGGCCTCGGTCGGAATGCCGGCCATGGTGACGTGTTCCTCGCTGGCACCGATACAGGTCTGCATGATCGGATCCCTCCGGTGGGTGACCGCCTTGACCTTGATGACAGGAATGCTCGGGTCGGCATGCCCGGTGTAACCGGGAAACTCAGGCATCGCCTTGCCGGTGCCGGTGTTCAGATCCTCACGGATGCGGACCCCGGGCATGAGTTCGCCCTCGATCACGTATTCCGCATGGCCGATCGCCATCTCGGGAATCGTGCGGCAGTGGACGAGGCCGACGGCCTGCCCGCGGATCGCGCCGGCCACCCCGAGTTCGTTGTAGCCGAGCGGCGTGGTCGGCGGCTCGAAGCTGGCGGCAATTTCGATGGCGGGATCAACCCCGATGCTGATCGAGATCGGAAGCGGCCGGCCGGCCCTTTCGGCCTTGGCCCGGAAGACGTCCAGGTGCCGCGCACCAGGCGTGAAGAACATGCTCATCTCGTCGCGGCCCTGCAGGCAGAGCCGGTGGATCGTGATGTCCGATTCGCCGGTCTCGGGGTCGGAAGCGTAGCACATGCCGAGCGTAAGGTAGGGACCGGCGTCCTCGGCGGTGTTCGTCGGTGCGGGCAGGAGCTTCCGGATATCGAAATCCGGGTCGGTCGCAAGATGCACGACCTCCTGGACGGGCGCAGGGGTGCCGGCATCGGCGGCGACCGGGGGGATCGGATGCTGCACGGCCTCGTTGAGAAGGTGCCCAAGGCGGTCGGGCTTGCAGTCCAGGAGGAGGCCGACCCGTTCGCGCGAAGCCAGAAGACCGATCAGAACGCGCGCGCCCGGGTGGCCCGTCACGCTGTTGAAGATCATGGCCGGACCGGTGCGGGTCGGACGCCGGAGGGTACCTCCGGCTCCGATGTGGCGGTAGACCCCGCAGAGCTCAGCGTGGGGATCGACTGGCTCGTCGGTCTCCACAAGCTGGCCGGGAATTCCCCTTAGAAACTCCAGGGCCGAGCGGAGGTCGGTGACTTTGGGTGGAATGCGTTCAGTCATTGGAGAAATCGCTGGAAAGGCCGCCGCGGTGGATGGCGTCGTCATTGAGCACGCCGATAAAAGGCAAGGTTCTGTAGCGCTCGTTGTAATCGAGACCGTAGCCGACGACGAACTCGTCCGGGATGTCGAATCCCACGTAATCGGCCTCGATGTCGCAAACGCGCGCGACATTTTTTTGAAGGAGGACGCAGGTGCGGATGCTGGCAGCACCGGTCCCGTCGGCCAGGCGGGCCGTCACCGCATGCAACGTGCGCCCGGTATCGAGGATGTCGTCGAGGACGAGAACGTGGCGGCCGCTCAGGTCCGCAAACCGCGTCTGCCGGAAATCGATGCGGCCGCTGGACTCGGTGCCGTGGTAACTGGAAACGCTGAGGCTCTCGACGTGCAGGTCGAGAGGAATCCGGCGCAGGAGGTCGGCCATGAAGATGAAGCTGCCGTTGAGGATCGCCACGACCGTGAGCGGCTTGCCCTCGTAATCACGCGTGATCTCCAGCGCCAGGACATCCAGGCGGCGGTGGATCTCGGATTCCTCGAGGAGAACTTTGGCAAAATCTGTGATCACCCGGCCATGCTGCTACAGGCGGGAAAATCTTCCAGCCAAATCCCCTGACTCCACACCTGCTTCCCTGCTGCTAGCGGGCAACTCCAAGCGAGCGGAGGCGGCCTTTTTCGAGGGCGAAAATCTCGCGGCTGACCGGGTAGTTCGAGCCGAGGTAGCCGGAGATGATGATCTCCGAGAGCCTCTGGAACCGCTCGTCCTGCCGGCAGAAAACGAACACCTGGTTCCTGTTCGGCATCGCCACGAGCAGGTCGGGCCCGAGCGTCGAGGCAAACTTTGCACCGAACTCCGGGGCCAGCACCGACGAGGCGGTGAGCGGCTCCTTGGATTCCAACACGGCGTATTCAATCACCCTGTTTCTGTCGCGGACATACGACGGAGTCAGGCGTGAGAGGACGTCCGAGGCGGTTTTTTTCGCCTCCGCCTCAATCTGTTCAAATGTCATGTCGACCGACTTTTTCTCCTCGCGCGTGAGCGGCTGGATCTCACCGTCCTGAACCCGGACGACCGCCAGGATCGTGCGGTCGGATCCGGCGATCGGGCGGCGGATCTTGTAGTCCATGAACGAAGGCTCGACCATCAGCGCCCAGCGGGAATCGGCGATGGCATGGGCCGCCGAAGCGAGCAGAAAAACGCACAACGCACGTTTGAGTTTTGCGGGAGCTCTGGTATGGGTGCGTGGTGATCGCATTTTTGGAAGGAACCCTGGCCGAGTCGCTGCCCACGCAGATCGTCGTCAATGTCCACGGCGTGGGATATCAGGTGATGATCCCGGTTTCAAGTTTCGAGCGACTGCCGCAGCCAGGCTCTCCGGTGAAAATCCTGACCCACCTCACCGTGCGCGAGGACGCGCATGTTCTCTACGGTTTTTTTTCGCCGGCCGAGCGGGATTTGTTCCGCCTCCTCCTACACCACGTGACCGGGGTGGGTCCGAAAATCGCGCTGGCCGTACTCAGCGGGCTCCCGGTCGAGATGTTCAAATCCGCCGTCGTCGCCGGGGATACCGCGGCCATCTCAAAGATCAGTGGAGTCGGGAAAAAAACCGCCGAACGGATCGTGCTCGAACTGAAGGACAAGGTCGGCGTCGCCGCGGAGTGGGAAGCCTCGAGCGCCAAGAATGCCCCCAGCGAAGCCGACGCCCGGCTGCACGACGCCGTTCTCGCCCTCATCTCACTCGGCTACAAGCAGGTCGAGGCCCACAAGGCGATCCGCCGCGTGCTTGATGTCTCAGAGTCCGAACCGACCGCTGAGGATTTGATCCGGCAGGCACTGAAGATTCTTTCATGAGCACGGAGGCTTTGCAGGTCGCACATTCGGTGCACGCCGCCCTGCCGGACGGCGGGCTGTTTCATGAGAAGGACTGGAGGATTTCGCCGAGGCCGTTCGGCATCACACCGGCATTCCGCGGGGAGCTCGACAAGCTCGGTTACCGCCTCATGCTCTTTGTGCGGGCCTGCGAGCAGCTCTACCGCCTCAGCGTAAAGGGCCGCCAGCCCGCGTGGGTCGCCGATCTCCTCGACCGGGGAAAGCCTCCCGCGCTCGTCGCCTACCAGCGCGAGCACGGCGTCGCGGGCGAAATCCCCCGGGTTCTCCGCCCCGATCTGGTGCTCACGGACGATGGGTTCACGATCGCCGAAATCGACAGCGTGCCGGGTGGCATCGGCCTGACCGCCTGGCTCAACCGGACCTATGCCGCGCTGGGATGCGACGTCCTGGGCGGAGCGGACGGCATGCTCGACGGCTTCGCCGGGATCGTCCCCGGCGGCGACATCGTCGTCTCTGATGAGGCGGCCACCTACCGGCCGGAAATGGAATGGCTCGCCCGGGAGTTGAACACCTCGCAGTCGACGGCAGGCCACTGGCGCGTCCTCGGCGCGGCGCCGCGCACCGACTGGCAGAAGACTGTCTACCGCTTCTTCGAGCTCTTCGACCTCGCGAACGTCCCCTGCGCACCCGGCCTCATGGAGCTGGCCGCCGAAAAGCAGATCACCATCACACCCCCGTTCAAGCCGGCACTTGAGGAAAAGCTCTGGTTCGCCCTCTTCTGGCTCAAGCCGCTCGAGGACTTCTGGCGCCGCGAACTGGGCGAGCGCGCCCACCTCGCGCTCCAGCGCTGCATCCCATACACTTGGCTGGTCGATCCGGAACCCCTCCCCCGCCACGCCGTCCTCCCCCGCCTCGACGCACACTCGTGGAACGAGGTCGCTTCGTTCAGCCAGAAAAAGCGGAACTTTATCCTCAAGATCAGCGGGTTTTCCGAGACCGCCTGGGGCTCGCGCGGCGTCGTCGTCGCGTCCGATCTCCCCCAGCGCGAGTGGAAGGAGGAGCTGGAGAGCGCCCTCGCGGACTTCGGAAACCGCCCGCATATCCTCCAAGCGTTCCACCCCGGCCGCCTCGTCGAAGAATCCTACTGGCTGCCCGGGTCGGACCGCCTGCAGCCGATGCGCGGGCGCGTCCGCCTCTGCCCGTATTACTTTGTCGGAGACAAATCGATCGCCTGCGGCGGTGCGCTGGCCACGATCTGTCCGGATGACAAAAAGCTCCTGCACGGCATGAGCGATGCCATCCTGGCACCGGCGGGACTGACCACGGGCTGAGCGGACGCGCTGGAAATCGAACGACGGCCTTCCTACCGCGCCGGATTCTCGCGGAAGAGAGTGAGCGTCATCGTCTGGTTGTGGAGCTCGCTCACCGCGCCGGTCTGCGCCGGCGAAAGTTCACCGTAGGAGTAGAAGCCAATCGCCGGGGTCTCCTCGCCGATCACAGAGAGAACCTTGCGGACCTCGTCGACCGCTCCCTGGCGCAGCACGAGGCGGCGTCCAACACAGCTCACCAGGATTGCGGCATCCGCCGACGAGGGCTTCTGTCCGCCAAACGCCCGCTCGGCAGCTGTCTGGGCGCCGAACATCAGTCGGTCGGGTCCGGCATGCATGAGGCGGGCCTCGTCGCCCTCCGGCATGTCGCCGGCAAAGGTCATCGTCTGGGCATCCTCATCGATTGTCAGGATCGTGCGCACCACGCCCTCCTGACCGGTCCCCTTGGTGTAAACCGCCAGCGGAAAAAGGAGCGCCGAAGCGGGCAGTTCCTCAGCGCGCTCACCAAGGTATTTTTTGTAAACGGCAAGGGCCGGCTCGTCATCGAGTTCGATCAACACGTTGCCGCTGGATTTGGTAATCCGCCGGAACGGTCCGAAGGCCTCCCAGCCGCCCGCGGAACCGCAGAAAATATCGAGATTCTTTCCGTAGAATCCGACCGCCACGATCCGGCCGGACTCAAGCTCGGCGCCGACTCCGACAAGCGTGGATTCAAACCGGTCGCCATCGCCGGCAAGGCCGCCGAAGAGCGGAATGCCGGGAGGAAGGATCTCGTGAAGACCGGAAACCAGCTCGGTTCCGTTGACCAAGGTGCCATCGGAGAGGACCAGCACGCCACGCAGACCTTGCAGGGGAAGCTGCCCGGCAAGCGATTTGCCGGCAGCGAGGCTCTCGGAAGCCGAGGTGACGTGCGCCACGGCATGCGCACAGGTCGATGAATCGAAGCTGATCGCCATCGCGCTGATGCCCTGCAGAACAACATCCGCACCGGAAATTTCTCCGGCCGAGCTGCAACCGAAAACCAGGGCGCCGGAAAACCGGGCGGACAGTTCCTCGAGTGCTCCGCTGTGCGAGACGAGCTCGCGGCGGTCGCCGAAGTAGAGCACAAGACGTGTGGCATTTTCATCCGGCACGCGGTCACCGACAGCCTGCCACCCCTGGGGGGCGGACCAACGAAGCAAGGCACATTTCATTGAAAACAAAACTTAGGCATCATCGCCCATCCCTGCAAGCAGGAACCGGCAGGCCCTGCACCCTTGGGGGGGCTTCGCTCCTCCGCCCGCAATGCCGGCCCCTTCAATTTATGAGCAAGGATTTCCTCGCATCGCTGGAAGACGGCTTTTACGATATTGCCCCATGCGATTCTTACTTGCCGGCATGCTCATCCTTTCGGCCGCCTCCCTGCGAGCCGGCGTTCCCGCGGCGCTGCAGATGATGGCCGACGATGCCCAACAATCTCTCGTGCGCCTCGACAAGTCTGTCGCCAGTGCTGCGGAGGATGCTGCCCCCTTTGTCTCTTCCTCAAACGATCGGATGCTCCGCGCGATCCTCCAGCGGGTCGTCCGCTCGAACCCGATGGCGGTCGATGCCGCCCTGGTCTCGCCAGTCGGCCGCATGCGGCTGATCGAGCCCACGGCATTCAAAAAATTCGAAGGCTCGGACATCTCGACACAGGCGGCATGGAAGACCCTCGCGCAATCCGGCCGCCCGGTTCTGAGTCAGGCCTTCCGGATGGCGGAGGGATTCTACGCCGTCAGCCTGGCGCATCCGGTGACCACGAACGGGGTCAGGACCGGAGCTGTGAGCGTGGCGTTCAATCCTTCGAGCTGGATCGAAGGAACGCGGCGGGGTCCGCTGAGCGATCTGCCCTTCCGCTTCTTCGCCGTGCAGAAGGACGGACTCATCCTCGCCGGCAGCGATCCCGGATTCGTCGGTGCCAGCCTCCTCAAGGAAACCTCCGGCGCGCCCGCCGCCATGCAGGCCCTCGCCCGCCGGATTCTTTCCGAACCCTCAGGCGACGGAATTTATACCAGGCCCACGGCGGATGACGAAATGCGCACGCGGGTTTCCTGGACGACCGTCGGCCTGCGCGGGTCCGAGTTCCGGCTTGCGCTGACGAGCGATTTTGCCGGGGCTGTGCCGCGCGGCAGCGTGAATCCGGAGACCGTTGCGCGGGCTCTCGACCGTCTTGCCGACAGCCCCTCGCTGGTGAAGGCCCTGCGCGGGAAGACCGGCGAGGCCGAAGATGCCATGCTCGCATTCCTCCAGCAGACCAGGGGCGTTTATACCGTCCAGCTTCTTGATGTGCGTGGAAAAGTCATTTGCGGGCAGCCGGTGCAGGCGGTGCCATCCGGGATGCATACCGGGGCGATTGCCCGTCCAGGCGCCGACGATCTGGCTGCGGCCCTCACAGGGAAAGCCCCCTCCCGCTTCGAAGGCCCGCTCCTTGAGGGAGGCAACGGGCTCTTTCTGGTCCAGCCACTCCCGCGCGGCATCGGCTCGCTCCTCGCGATCGTCCGCTACGAGTAGCGGCTACCTGTCGGCCGGCAGGTCGCCGTGGGTGAACGTGGTGTCGGGAATGCAGTGGTTCGTCTTCACCGGGCGGTGCGCGCGCAGCATCGCCTGGGCGTCAGGGTTCGGCCAGCGCGGCACCAGCATTTCAAAGTAGGGATAGTGGTGGACACCGATCAGATTTTTGATGTCACCCTTGTAGTAGGGGAATGTCGCGGGGTCCTTGAGCCAGGGGACCAGCTTTTCGTATGCCATGCGCAGGTTCTTTCCAGACGGGCTCACGTAGCCATAGAGATCGGTGCCGTTGATCCGTGCGACCTCGGCTCCGAACGTGGCAGGAAGAAGCGTGAAGTTCGAATACCAGAGGCCCATCAGGCCCGGAGACTTGTCTTTCCCGCCCGGACGCGTCACCTCCTCGTGCAGCGTGCCGTCGGCGGAGATCTGGGACTCGACGAGCGCCTTCCAACGGGCGATCCCCTTCTGGTAGAGCGCGGGGTCGTCGAGATAGATGCCGGCCGTGAGCGCCAGCAGCACGCCGAAGTTCGCCCAGTTGTTTGTCCGCTTCATGCAGAGCCCGGCGCTGTCGCTTGAGAGGACGACGTTCTTCACAAACGCGCGAAAGCGGTCCTGATCGGCCTGGCTGAAGGAGGGCGACTTTTTCAGGAGGTCGGCCGCAATGAGAAAATTCGGGAACCCGCCGCTGATCGAGAGACTGGTATTCGACTGCTTTGCGTCGATCGCCTTGAGTCCAGTCACCCAGGCGTTGAGCAGCCGGACGGCGGCAGCGGCGTATTTCTCGTCGCCCGTGATCCGGTAAGCGACGGCTAGGCGGAAGACGGCGTGGCAGTCGCGGCCGAACGTCGAGGCCTTCTTGATCTCGTCCTGCTTATCTGGAAATTTATACGGACTGAGCGTGAAGTATTTTTCAGGAACGAGCGTCTCGAGAGCGAGCGCCGCATCGGCCTCCTTCTGAAGTTCGAGCCATGCGGAATAGTTGGGCTCAACCTTGTTGGCGATCCGCTGCTTCAGGGTCTCGATCCGCTGGTCGGAAAGGTAGACCGGCTTGGAGGAGGCTCCGGAACGGGCGACGCAAGCCGCCAGAGCCGCGATCAGGAGAAAAGAAAATTTCAGGTTCATGCCGGCCAATCTTAGCACAGCAAAAAATCGGTTGGGAACCATTGTCTTTTTATCCTGCCCGTCCGCATTTCACGCTTCGATTTGCTCCAGCACCTTCAGAAACGGAACCTCTTCGAGCAGGCCGAAGGCATCATGGCGGGTGAGGCGGTCGCGCGTCGTGGCCGGGCTGCTGATCCCGCAGAGGAAGCGGGCCAGCGGACGGCTGCCGCGAAGAGCGGCGTAGCCCTCGCGCCGGAGCGCCTGGATTGCGGCAAGATGGTCCACCGTGATGGATACTTCGGGCGACCGGGGCAGTCGCCGGCGGGGCTTCCGGCCAGCAAGGCAATTGCCGCAATGCCCACATGGCTCGGCCATTTTCTCGCCGAAATACGCAAGAAGCCGCCGGGTCGAACAGCCTGGGTCGGTTGCAAATGCAACGATGGCGTCCAGGCGCTTAAGATCTGCAGACTCCCGCGCCTTGAAAACCCCATGCAGCCAGGTCGCCACCGCCTCCGGCCGGCGTACGCGTCCTGCCGGCAGGAGGCGGAACCGGTGCCTCAACCCCGAAGGCTTGAGCTCAATATCGCCGGCGTCCTCCAGCTCAGCCAACGCCTTGAGGATCCTGCTCCGCGTGGCGCCGATCCTCTCCGCCGCCGCATCGACATCAAGAGTCAGCCACCGCCAGCCCCGCTTGCCGGATGCGAAGATCTCGCGAAGGAAGCGCTGGCGCGCCGCCGGATACCCTGCGAGCACGCGATCCTCCGCATGGCGAAAGGCAATCTGGAACTTCGAATAAAAGGACCCCGCCGGCTCGAGGAGTTTCTGCTTTTCGAGGTAGGTGATGATCGTTTCGAGCACAAGCGGCCGGACGTCGGTGGCGCGCGACATCTCATAGCGGCTGATATCAAACGTATCGCCCTGGCGCAGCAGGTGGCCGACCAGCTGGCGCAGCGAGGATTCCTCCGGCGTGTCGCCCAAAGTGAAATTTTGCAGGACGGTCAGGTCGTCCGCGCAGGCGAACAGCTCGCAATGTGCAGGCAGACCGTCTCGGCCGGCCCGGCCGGTCTCCTGCTGGTAGTTTTCAAGTGTCTTGGGAAGGTTGTAGTGGAAAACCGCCCGGATGCCGGCCTTGTCGATCCCCATGCCGAAGGCGATCGTGGCGACGATGACATCGATCCGGTTGGCCATGAAATCATTTTGGACGCCTGCCCGCACCTCGTCGGCCAGCCCGGCATGGTAGGCGCGGGCGCGCAGGCCCTGCCTCTGCAGGTGGGCGGCCACCCCTTCCGCCGTGCGCTGCAGCGTCACGTAGACAATCGCGGGAAAGCGGCCGGCCACCAGACCGCGCGTCAGCAGGTCCTGCCGCCCGGCGGCCGCGACCGGCGTAATGTGCATCGAGAGATTCGGACGGTGAAATGACGTCTGCACGCGGTCGGCCGCCCGGATCCGGAATTCCCGGCAAATATCCCTCACCACCGCGGGCGTCGCGGTCGCCGTCAGCGCCAGCACGCATCCGGCCCGCAGCTTCCGGGCCAGCCCGGCGAGGCGGAGATATTCCGGGCGGAAATTGTGCCCCCACCCTGAGATGCAGTGGGACTCATCGATGGCGAGCAGGCTGATCGGAATCCTCTTTAAACGCTCGACCAACGCCTCGCTCGCTAGGCGCTCGGGCGCCACGTAAAGAAGCTTCAGGTCACCGCCCAGGCGCCCGTAAATCTCCTCGACCTCTGCGGCGGACAGCGTGGAATCCAACCGGGCAGCACAGATCCCCCGGGCCGTGAGAACATCCACCTGATCCTTCATCAACGCGATGAGCGGCGACACCACAACCGTCAGCCCCCCGAGCAGCACCGCCGGCAGTTGGTAGCAAACCGATTTCCCCCCGCCAGTCGGAAAGACCGCAAGCGACGAGCGACCGGCCAACACCGCCTCGACGACACGCCGCTGACCGGGCCGGAATTCCGCGTGCCCGAAATGCTTCAGGAGTTCCCGCTCGAGATCCCCCTGCCAGATTCCACCGGATTCTGACACTCAGTCCCGGAAGTTTTTGAAACCGAGGGTGACCTCAAAATCCCGCCCGCGGCAAAAGCCAATCACCTCCTGGAGGGCATCGCGGCTCTTGCCGGTTACGCGGATCTGGCGGTCCTGGAGGGCACTCTGGACCTTGAAGCCAGCCGCCTTGATCTCCTTGATGATCTCCTTCGCCTTGTCGCCGTCGAGCCCCTGTTTGATGAGGAACTCCTGCGTCGCATGCCCGAGCGGCGAGATCGCGGGATCCTTGCGCTCGACGTTGCGCAGGTCGACTCCCCGCTTGGCGAGCTTGCCGATCACGATGTCGTGAAGCGCTTTCAGCCTGGTGCCGTCCTCGGCTCTCAGCCCGATCTTCGAGTCCTTCGCCTTCCAGTCGATCTCTGCCGGACTGCCCTTGAAATCGAATCGCGTGGCAAGTTCTTTCAAAGCTTGGTTGATCGCGTTGTCGATTTCCTGAATGTCGATTTCCGAGACGATGTCAAACGAGGGCATTGTGCGAAAATAGCGGTCGTTTCCTGTCCGGTCAACCGGCGCGATCGATCGATCCTGGCCAGCAAGCGGTTTTCTGTTGTTTCGACCGGCCGGGTTCGTCTAATGTAAAAACCCTCTCCGGCGGCATCGACTCCATGGCCGTCCGCAACTTTCATTGTTCGTCCCGAAAAATTTATGTCTCTCATCGAAAAAGTCAGACTGGCCGGTGTTGTTGGTGCCGGCGGCGGCGGGTTTCCGTCGCACGTGAAGCTGTCGGCCAAGGCCGATACGGTCATCGCCAACGGCGCCGAGTGCGAACCGCTCATGCACAAGGATGCGGCGGTCATGGAAACGATGGCCGCCGATGTCGTGCGCGGCATGGAACTCTGCATGGTTGCCACCGGTGCGGCAGACGGAGTCATCGGCATCAAGGCCAAGAAGAAGGGGGCCGTCAAGGCAATCCAGGCCGCCTGCGCCGGAACGAAGGTTCGCGTCCACCTGCTTGGCGACTTCTATCCCGCCGGCGATGAATACGATCTCGTCTACTCGGTCACCGGCCGCCTCATCCCGCCCGCAGGGATCCCGATCAACGTCGGCGTCGTCGTGACAAATGTCGAAACGCTTGTGAACATCGCCCGTGCGGCGGACGGGAAGCCGGTCACGCACAAGACGCTGACGGTTGCCGGAGCCGTGCACAACCCGGTCACGATCACGGTGCCGATCGGCGTGACCTATCGCGACTGCATCGAGGCCGCCGGCGGCGCAACGACGAACGATCCGGTCCTCTGCCTTGGCGGGCTCATGATGGGCGAGACGACCGACGACCTCGACCGCCCGGTCACCAAGACGGCCACCGGCGTCATCGTTCTGCCGCGCGACCACCATGCGATCGAACGCAAGCTCAAGCCGCCGACAACCAAAGCCAAAATCGGCAAGTCGGCCTGCGACCAGTGCCGGTATTGCACCGAGTTCTGCCCGCGCTTTCTCCTCGGCTATCAGGTCGAGCCCCATCAGGTCATGCGCAGTCTGGCATTCACGGGCACCGGCTCCGAGCGCTGGAATGAATGGGCCGCCCTCTGCTGCTCGTGCGGGCTCTGCACGCTCTACGCCTGCCCGGAGGAACTCTACCCCAAGGAGGCCTGCGACGACGCCAAGACCGCGATGCGCCAGGCAAACTACAAGTGGACAGGCAAGACGGAGGTCAAAGTCCACCCGATGCGCGACGGACGCCATGTTCCGATCAAATCGCTCGTCAAAAAGCTTCATGTCGACGAATACGATGTTCCCGCGCCAATGACGGACATCGAGATCCCCGTGAAGCAAATCCACCTGCCGCTCAAGCAGAGTGCCGGCGCGCCCTGCGTGGCCGTCGTCAAGGCCGGCGACCTGGTCAAGGCCGGACAGGCCATCGCCGAACCCGCGCCGAAAGCGCTCGGCGCGATCATCCACTCGCCCTTTGCAGCAACCGTCAGCGCCGTCACCCCCGACCGCATCACACTCACAAAGAAATGAACGATAAATCCGTTGGTCTCATCGAACTCTCCAGCATCGCCGCCGGTTTCTCGGTCGCCGATGCGGCCCTCAAAGCCGGAGACGTCAAGCTCCTCCTCTCCCGCTCGATCTGCTCGGGCAAATACATGGTCCTCATCGCGGGCGACACCGCCGGCGTCGAGTCGGCGATCGCCACCGGCGTCGACTCGGCCAACGGCTGCCTCATCGACCACATCGTGATCTCGAATCTCCACGACGACGTCTTCCATGCCATCGGACGCACCAGCCCGGCCGAACCGACCGGCGCGCTCGGGATCATCGAGTCGTTCAACGTCGCAACACTCATCAAGGCAGCCGATGCCGCGGCCAAAGCCGCGGATATCACCCTCCTCGAGATCCGTCTGGCTATGGCCCTAGGCGGCAAGGCCTTTGCCACGATGACCGGCGACGTCTCGTCGGTGCAAGCCGCCGTCGCCGCCGGACGAAATGTCATCGCGGACGCCGGTGTCCTCGTGAATGCCGTGGTGATCTCCCGCCCGCACCCCGACGTCTACCGCGAGGTGATCTAGGCCGCACCGGCCCGCGTCGGAACGATCTGCCCGATGCCCACCACGGAAACGCTTCTTGCGGTCGATCCCTCACTGCGGGGGACCGGCTTTGCCATCCTTGAGAAGACAGGGCAGAAGATCCGCTGCCTCCACTTCGGTGTGATCAAGAACCCGCCGCGTCTCACGGTCTCGGGCTGCCTCGTGGCTATCCACGAGCAGCTCAGCGATGTGATCGCGCGTTTCTCACCCGCCACGATGGCGATCGAGAGCGTGATCTACGTACAAAGTTTCCCGACCGCCATCACGCTCGGATCCGCCCGCGGGGCCGCCCTGCTGGCCGCCGCGCAGCGCGGGCTCGCCATCCACGAATACGCGCCGCGTAAGGTCAAGCAGGCGGTGGTCGGACACGGAGCAGCACAAAAAAACCAAGTCTCGTTTATGATCCGTGCTCTGCTCGGCCTCACGGTCACGCCTCCACCCGACGCGGCCGATGCGATGGCTATCGGACTCACCCACTTCCAGGCGGCCGAGGCGGCCGACCGCAGGAAAACCCCTCTCGAACGCATATGAGCGTCGAGGTCGTTTCGCTCGGCCGGATCGGGTATGTCGAGGCTCTCGAAATCCAGAACCGTGCGGTCGATGAGCTCATCGCCGGCACCGGCGGGGAAATGATTTTCCTACTCGAGCACGAGCCGGTCTACACAATCGGGCGGACGCGCGACCAGTCGAGCCTCCGCGTCGCCTCTTACCTCCCCCACCCTGTCATCGAAACCAACCGCGGCGGGCAGGCCACCTATCACGGACCCGGACAGCTCGTCGGCTACCCGATCCTCGACCTGAACCGCCGCGGGCGCGACCTGCATCTCTACCTGAGATTCCTTGAAGGATTCCTCATCAATCTCTGCGACTCCTACGGCGTGCCGGCCGGCAGGCAAGAGGGTCTCACTGGAGTCTGGACCGGCCCGCGCAAGATCGCATCGCTCGGCGTCGGCGTAAAAAAGTGGATAACCATGCACGGGTTCGCCCTCAATGTCCTGGAGTCGTCGATGCCCGCATTTTCCAATATCACCCCGTGCGGGATCTCCGGCGTTCAGATGACCAACCTGGAGCGGGAATCCGGTCTTCACCTCGATTTCGAGGAGGTCGCACAGCGGGCGGGCGGGCAGTTCCACTCGCTGCCCGATTCGTTCGCCGGCTGACCTCCCGCCCGGGATATCCGCGCCGCACAGGCACTCAGGCGACCGCCGCGAGCTTGCTCCGGCACTCCCTGCAATAGCCGGCCACATCATCCGCCTGCAAGATGCCGGAAACGATCACCGCCCGCCGTGCGCCTGCGGCGAGGACAGCGTCCAGATTTTCGCACTTGATTCCTCCGATGCAGAAGATCGGCAGCGCGACCAACCGGTGGGCTTCGGCAATATCGGAGAGCCCGATCGGGACATAGTCGGGCTTGGTCGGCGTCGCAAATAGCGGCCCGAACCCGATGTAGTCGGGAGCTGAGGCCACGGCGGCTTCGGCCTGTGCGAGGCTGTGCGTCGAGAGCCCGACGATCGCGTCCGGACCGACAATCGCCCGAACCTCGGCGACAGGCAGATCATCCTGGCCGACATGAACACCGTCGGCACCGGTTTCGGCAACAAGATCGGGATGGTCATTTAAGATCAATGGAACTCCCGCAGCCCGGCAGATCGGGGCGAGCAAAAGCGTGGTCTCCCGGATCACCCCGGTTTCAATTTTCTTCGCGCGGAGCTGGAGGATCTCGACACCTCCGGCCAGCATCTGACGGGCCATCCCGGCAGCAGCAGAGGGAGCGACGTAGCCGAGGTCAAGGATGCCGTAAAGCGAGCTGCCAGCAGGAAATTTCACGCCCGGAAATTACCTCCAGCCGGACGATTTGGCGAACGAAAGAATTTCACTTCCAGGCGAGAAGCAGCGCCCCCGCCACGATCAGGCCGCCGCCGGCCAGCGATTGCCAGGTCAGCGTCTCGCCGAGAAACAGCGCGGCAAATGCAATCACAAAGACAACACTGAGCTTGTCGATCGGCGCAACCCGTGAGGCCTCACCCAACTGCAGTGCCCGGAAGTAGCAGATCCAGGAAAGCCCGGTCGCCAGCCCGGAAAGAATCAGAAACACCCAGGTCCTGCGGGAAATCGCTCCCAGCGCGGACAGCGACGTCGCCTGCGCGGCCAGCAGCCATGTAAAGACCAGGACAACGGTCGTGCGGATCGCGGTGGCAAGCTGGGCGTCGATGCCGGCCACCCCGACCTTCGCAAGGACCGCAGTGGCCCCAGCGAAGACGGCAGAGAGAAGCGACCAGAAAACCCAGTTGTTCATCGGCAGGTCCCGATCCTGACGAATCCCGGCCGGATCGTCGAACGGATTCTCAAGCCCGCCCCGGCCCGACGCCCCCGGCAACCGCTTCCGCAAACCGGCAGAGGGCTTCCGCAGAGGCCGGCGATGAGGAGGCCAGCTCGCGGCAACGCCTGACAGCTGCCGCCAGTTCCGGGTCCGTGCCGGCGCGAGAGAGCAGCCTGGAAAGCGGCGCCGGCCTGGCACGCCCGGATGCGTCGAATCCGGCCCCCAGCCGCTCGATGCGCGCGGCATTGTCGTGCTGGTCGTGGGCGAGCGGGATCGCCACCTGCGGGATTCCGGCCGCAAACGCCTTCGCGGTCGTCCCGATCCCGGCATGGTGCACGATCGCCCGACAGAACGGCATCAGATCCTCAAACGGCACATGCGGATAATGAAAGAGGTTGGCAGGAAGAGGGATTGCGGGCGGGTTCCTGCTCACCAGCAGGGCGCGCCCTCCGGCGAGGGCGGTCGTTTGCACGGCGAGCGCATGGAAGCGGTCGACATGCAGGTTGGCGGACCCGTGCGTCCAGAGGACCGGCGGCTCGCCGGCCCGGAGCCACTCGCCCAGCGCAGACGGCAGCGGCGCGGGAGCGTGCCGCGAAACCGGAAAATCAAACTGCCGGATCCCCTCCGGCCACTCCGGTTGTGGAGCCGCAAACCATGAAGGAAACAGAAGCCCGACCCCTTCGGCCCCCATCAGGGCGTCGCGGTAAAAGTCCCCCAGCGCCGCCAGCCGGAGCTTCGCGCGGAACCGGTTCAGCGGCGGAAGCAGCGTCCGGTTGAGGAAAAAGTCCACTCCGCCAAAAACAAACTTCTTCACAAATGCCGGAGCGTGCCGCAGCCAGGCAGCCCCCGCGGCGGGAATCGGAAGATCCCTGTGGCTGCGCAGGCAGGCCGGCTGCAGGTGGAGCATCAGCCGCGGGATCCCGCCGGCCTCGGCCAGCGACGATGCCGCCAGCCCGAAGGATGACGTCACCACAAGGTCGAACCGCCCGCCAGCGGCTTTGAATGCCCTCCGGTAGTGGCCGAGCGATTCGCGCATCGCCGCCGCCACACGCCAAGTGCCAACCACCGGCTTCCACAGCGCCGGATCGCCCGCCATCCGCTGGAAATCCTCCTCGGTCCCCATTGGATGCCACTCGAAGCCGCGGCGCACCGCCAGCGGGCCGTAGTGAGGGGTCAGCAGGAATACCGCATCATGCCCCCGTGCCGCCAGATGCCCGGCCAGCCAGAGCAAAGGATTCACGTCCCCCTCGCTCCCGAACGGCACAAAAAGAATCCTCATCGCCCTCAAGAAAATGCCCCCCGCTCAGATCACAGGTCCGACATTAAATGTCACAACTGTGACATTTAATGTTGAGCCCAAAGAGCAGTCGTTTACTTCGCGGAGGGTGGTATCCGGGGTTGTGCGGGGCTGATTCGGAATGAAATTTCCGGGCATTTGAAGCGTGAGCGATCTGCTAGGCTCAAAGCTGCTGAAGCGAGGGCAACGCGTATTGGCGGATGAGAGCGTCGCGGCCGGCCTCGACCTTGGCGGCATCCAGGAAGATAACGCCAGGATCCTCCTCAAGCTCGATTTTCTGAAAGCCGTTGACCGGGAACTTTGCGGCCTCGGCGAGATCATCGAGGGATTTGATCGGGCGTCCGTTGACCTTGCTGACCACAAGGTTTTCGAGGTCCTCATAACCGAGCGTGTCCTGCGTGGGCAGGATCTGGGCAAGGAAGACAACCTTGCCGCGGTCAGCGGGCAGTTCGTTTTGGAAGGCATCGTAGAAGACGAGGCGCTGCGGGGCATTTTTGACCCACTCGCCCCCCCACTCCTGAAGGTAGGGACGCGACAACTCAAGGAAGACGAGCCCGCCCAGGATGACAAACCGCGGTGCCCGGTCGACCACATACGACTCGCTGAGGATCTTCGATCGGTCGCGCGCCTCGAGCACGACCGGCAGTTCCTCGACCTTTCCACCGCGGAACACTTTGAACACAACGCGGTCACCCGGATGAAAAACCGTATTCGTGAGGTGGCTGAACGAAATCCGGCCGAAGTCGGGATCGTCGTAGTTTCCATCCTGGTCGAGCGCCCGGCCGTCGACCGCGAGGATGACGTCGCCTTTCCGGAGTCCGGCCTTGCCTGCCGGGCTTCCGGCCAGAACGTCGGTAACATAGACCCCGCCCGGCTCGTTGAGGCCGATGAACCTTCGGAGCTGCGGGTCGCGGGTGGCGGAAAATGACAGTCCGGCCCGTGCGAAGCCGCCGTAGGTTTTTTTCGCAGCCTCCTTGAGAAAGTGCTCGATCACCGGAGTCGAGATGAGATCTGCGGTCTGGCTGCGAGCGTCGTAGCGCATGAGCAGACCAAGGAGCCGACCGTCGCGCACCGCCGGCAGCGTAAAGCTTCCATCCCGCTGCTGCATCGGCGCCCCGATGCGGAAGAGCAGGAGTCCCATGCCGTCGAGCGGGTAGCCGCCCACTGTAATCGAGGTCACCGTGCCCGGCGTCTGCGCGATCTCGCCGTTCGGCTCGAGCTGCAGGATTGTCGCACGGTCGCCGACGCGCACGCCCCGGTCGAGCTCGAGCGGCTTCATGCCGGCGATGAACGCCGGATCGACCGGCCGCAGGATCGCCAGGTTCGCATCGTAATCAACGCGCTCGACGGTCGCCGATGACTTCTCGGCCGTCGTGGCTTTTTCCAGCTCGATGAACGAGTTGTTGGCCACGAGCTCGGCCGTGACCAGGATCCGCCCGCCCTCGATCAGGACCCCGAGGCCGCGACGGCTGAACGGCGCCTTCTTCATCCAGGGCCGGAAAAAGTCGTAGGCCTGGTTGGTCGAGTTGACCCGGATGACGGAATTGTTCCCGGCGGATTCGGAGGCGGGCTCCCTCGGTTTCAGAAGGGTCGAGGCGGCATCGGCTCCGGCCAGACAGAAAAGCGTGAACGCGATAACAAGGTGGCGCTGGATCATTTTTCGAGATTCTGTTCGCGGGTGACGCGGTAGCGCGCGGCAATGCGCCCGCGGGCCTCCTCGACCGCCTTGCGCTCGAGGACGATTGGGCGTCCGCCTCCCGCCATCTTGATAACGTAGTATTCCGAAGGCTCGGAAAAAGCCTTTGCGACATCGGCCAGCCGCTGGATCTTCTTGCCGTTGATCTCGTCGACAATCGCAAACCGGAACTCGCCGGCGTAGGCATTCACCGGATCGGCGAGGATCCCGCTCAGGACGACGATTTCCGGCCGGTCGCGGAAAATTTTGTCCTCGATGAAGAAGTCAAACGTGTAGCGGAGCCGGAGGTCATCGGGGTCGTAGGCCGACATGAAATTCCGGTCGGCCGGCTGGAAGATGAGTCCGCCGAAAACGACGAACCGGGGTTTCTCGTTATAGGCGTTGCTGTGGAGGTTAAACGGCCACGGCTCGTTGAGCGGCACGGTAACTTCGAGCGGCTTACCATCCCGGATAAGATTCAGCCGAACCTTGTCGCCCTTGAACTTCCGCTCGACTACCTCCGCGAGGGCGACCGAGTCCCCATCCATCGGGATCGTCGCGTCGCTGGCGACCGGCAGTCCGTCGATCGCCATGAGAACGTCGCCGGGGAGAACGAGTCCGTCGCTGGCTCCCCCGCCAAAAACGCTGCCGATCAGAACCCCGCTGTCGGAATCCGGGACTCCCAGCGCCTTGCGGGCGGCGGGGTTGAACAAATTCCGGTAGGTCAGGCCGAGATCGACATAGCGGTCGTAGTGGCCGTCCTCGACGTCCTTGAGAAACCGTCGCACGACCGGGGTCGGGATCATGTAGCCGACATTCTGCGCCACGTCCCCGCTGTAGCCCTGAAAGGCGACCCCGACGACCTTCCCGTCCTGCATCACCGGCCCGCCGCTGTTTCCCGGGTTGATCGCCGCGTCGATTTGGATCGTCAGGTGCGAGTCCATGCCCGAGTGCGAATACGGCTGGAAGTCGATTCGTGAGACAATCCCGCGCGTCACCGAGAGCCGCGTACCCCCGATCGGGTATCCGTAGACCGAAACCGTCGACTCGATGGCCGGAATGCCGCCAAGCTCGAGCGCCGACATGCCTTGGAAGAACCCCGGCTCGTCAACGGTGAGCATCGCAAGATCGCAGTCGTGGGCGATGAAGAGCACGCGGGCCTGATACGGCTTAGGATCCCCTTCCTTGGAAACCGTGAGGAAACGGGCGTTGCTCACCACATGGGCGTTTGTGATGATCCGGTTGCCGCCGATCGTGAACCCGGCCCCGACCCCTCCCGTTACCTCCCCCGCATTCCAGGGCGCCTTGTAGTTCGGATCCTGGGAAGTCGCCTCGATCCGGACAAGGCTGCTGGCCACCGGGGCGGCGTGAACGGAGGACACGGCCAGCACGGCCCAGGCGAGAAAGACCAAACGAAACATCGCGCCCAACGTAGGCAGGACGCCCGCTTTGGCAAACAGGATTTTCGCCACGTCAGTTTTGCTTCTTGTAGAAGCTGATCGCCGTGACCAGATCGACCGCCCGCTGGAGCACGGTGTCGCGCAGCGGAGGCTCATCGGAAGCCTTCTTCCCTTCCGTTCCGCTCTCGATCTCGGGATTGGTATTTGCGACGAGCGAGGCCTCGCTCATCCGGACGCGACCGGTATCAAAGACAAACTGGCTCACGCCCTTCTCGCGGCTGGCTTCGAAGATCGCGGCCTGATCGTCAGGCGCGAGCGATATCGCGATGTCCGGCTTCACTCCGCCGGGGAAGATCGGTCGGCTGCCGGGGAGGACGACCTCGGACACCGCCACGCGCAGCACGCGGCCGTTGCCGAGCGGGAATTCAGAGAACTCGACCGCCTCGCCGGCCGTGTCGGTGCCGACAACCATTGCCCCGGCATTCGCCCGAAGCGTCGCGACGAGCGCCTCTGCGGCTCCCGACGTGTCGAAGTCGGTCAGCACAACGAGGATGCCGTTGAAGACCGGGTCCTTGTCCGAGGCGAAGATCCGCTCCTGTTTGGCGCTCGGCTTCTGGATTGTGAAAAGCATTTTACCTTTCGGGCAGAACCGCCTGGCAAAGTCGGCTGCGGCGTCAAACCCGCTTCCGCGCGGGACTGCACGCAGGTCGAGAATGACGGCGGGGACCTTCTTGGCCACGAAGCTGGCAAGCGCGACATCCATCTGGCCGAGCGTGGCCGCATCGAGCTGGCCGGGTCGGATGTAGCCGGCCGAACCGTCGAGGATCTCTGCCAGGAACGGCAGCGGCTCCTTCGCGGCGGGCGATGGGTTGGGAACCGTAACTGCCGCGCCCGGCGCAAGCCGGCTGATCAGCCCCTCCAGGAGCGCGCGCTGCTTCGAGGCCTCGTCCAGTGCGGCAGGAGAAAGGAAATTCGCCTGTAAGGCCTCGACCGCCTTCTGGATCTGCCCCGGATCGAGCGCGTTGATCTCCTCGCGGAGCGTCGGGGCCGGAGTCGGTTCGGCCGCCGGCTTGGCAGCCTCCTTCGCGGGCGCCGCGGCGCAGGCGGAGAGAAGAAGCGCAAAAAGTCTCAAGGATTTCTTCATGGCTTGATGGCGGTGGCTCCGATGTCGTTGCGGCGCTGCATCCCGTCGAAGGAAATCTCATCCGCAGCGCGGTAGGCGCAGGCGAGCGCCTGCGAAAGCCCGTCCCCGAGCGCCGTCACGCCAAGCACGCGGCCGCCGTTTGTGAGAACCGTGCCATCGACCGCTTTCGTCCCGGCGTGAAAGACCTCCACGCCATCAAGCGCGCCCGTTTCAGCAAGCCCCCGGATCTCCTTGCCTTTTTCATAATCGCCCGGATAGCCGCCCGAGGCGAGGATAATGCAGGCAGCGGCTTGGTCAGTCCACTGCGGCTGCCGGCCGGCAAGGGTGCCGTCCACGCAGGCCTCCAGCAGGTCCAGCAGGTCGGAGCGCAGACGGCGCACGAGCACCTGGGTTTCCGGGTCGCCCCAACGACAATTGAACTCCAGAACCCTGATCCCGTCGCGGGTCAGCATGAGGCCGGGAAAGAGCATCCCCCGGAACGCGATGCCTTCCGCACGGATCCCTGCCAGAAAACGGTCCAGCACCTCGCTCTGGACGCGCTCGCGCAGGGCGGAGTCCATCGAGCCGGACGGGGAGATCGTCCCCATGCCGCCGGTGTTCGGGCCCCGGTCACCATCGAGCGCACGCTTGTGGTCGCGGCAATCCGGAAAAAAGAGTGCCGACTTGCCATCGATGAGCGCATGGACCGAGCACTCGACACCTTCAAGAAATTCCTCAACAACAACCCGGCTGCCGGCGGCGCCGAATACCCTGTCCTCCATGCACGCGCGGATCGCATCCGCCGCCTCGGCGGGCGACTGCGCGATGATCACGCCCTTGCCGAGCGCGAGCCCGTCGGCCTTGACGACCAGCGGATACCGGGCACTGCGGCACCAGGCATGCGCCTCCGCGCTGTCGGTGAACTCGCGGTAGTCCGCGGTCGGGATCCCGTGCCGGCGCATGAAATCCTTCGCGAACGCCTTCGAGGACTCGAGCCGCGCGGCCGCCGCACACGGGCCGAAAATTTTCAATCCTTCCGCCTCGAAAGCGTCAACCACCCCCGCCGCAAGCGCGTCGTCGGGACCGACTACCGTGAGCCCGATCCCGTGGGATTTGGCGAAGTCCACCAGCCCCGGGATGTCGCTGGCCGGGATCGCCACATTCTCCCCAATCAACGCGGTGCCAGCATTGCCGGTCGCACAATAAATTTTTCCCACGCGCGGGGACTGTTTGAGTTTCCATGCGAGCGCATGTTCGCGCCCGCCCGATCCGATGATGAGGATGTCCATGATCAAGTGACCGGGTTTGCCGCGGCCCAGCACCAGAGCCTCCCGCTCCCTTTTTCGCTCCAACGCACCTTTGCCAGAGACATCCGAATTACCCCAACTGGATCCCGAGGTCGCCGATCCGGCTGATCGTCAGACCCTGCAGGGCAGGCACCCCGGATGCCAACTGCTTGAAGACGTCCTCGATCGATGTAAGTCCGGTAGGAGTTCCGGTGATGCATTCCGTGAGGTCCCGGAGGATCTCCCAGTCATCGCGGGCCTGGCCGGGCGGCTGGATTGCCTGGTTGAGCCTTTGGAGGCGGCCCTTGAGATTGATCATGGTCCCGCGCTTCTCCGCCCAGGCGCTGCCGGGGAGCACGACGGTCGCGAGCGGGGTTGTCTGATTTGCCAGGATGCCGGTCGCCACAAGCACGTCGAGCTTTCTGAGATCGTCGGCCGGGATCCCGCAGTCTACAGCATCCTCGCCGAGGACGATGAGGCCGGTGATCGCTCCGGATTTGATGCCCTCTGCGATCGAGGCGAGCTTGCCAGTCGCGAGCCCGAGGAGCTTTGCGCCTGAGGTGTTCGGGTTTCCGTCGTCGGAGACCAGGAATCCGTCGCCCTTCTGCGGGCGGGGCAGCACGTCAAACTGGTCGATGCCGAGCGCCCCGGCGAGGCCGCGGGCAAGAAACAATTCCTCGTTGGTCATGCGCGCCGAGGCGATGAGCGCGGTGGTGCCCGGTGCACGGCCCTTGAGCTTCTCCGCCGCGACGGAGAGCGCAACCGGCCATTTCACAGAAGTTTGTGATCCGCGCACGGTCGGATCCTTCAGGCGATCGTCGCTGTGGAGGTAGTGGAAGTTGAGCCGGTGGCTGTCCGGCATCCAGCACGAGTTCACAAGGTCGTTTTCGCGCGGGGTGATCCGGTAGACGATATTTTCGCGGCTGGAGATCAGGATGTTTGTGCCGGTGCCGCAGTTGACGTCGATGCTCGGCGTTTCCTTGAGGAACCAGACGCGCATCTTGAAGCGGAAGTCCTTGCTCGTAAGTGCGCCGACCGGGCAGATGTCGGCGGTGTTGAGCGAATAGTTGCTGTCGAGCCGCTTGCCCGGGTAGACCGAAAGCGTCGTGTGGCTGCCGCGATTGAGGAACCCGAGCACGTCGTCGTGTGCGATCTCCTGCATGAACCGGATGCACCGCGAACACATGATGCAGCGCTCGTCATCGAGCACGATCCGCTCGCCGATGTCGACATGCTTCGGCTTTTTCACCTTGTCCTCCACGAAGCGCGACTCGCCCTTGCCGAACTCCACCGAGAATTCCTGTAGCCGGCACTCGCCCGCCTGGTCGCAGATCGGGCAGTCGAGCGGGTGGTTGATGAGAAGAAATTCCATCACCCCGTCCCGGCATTCCTTGACCATCGGCGAATCGGTCCGGACCCCCATGCCCTCGCTGACCTCGGTCGCACACGAGATCGCCGGACGCGGACCCCAGTTGATCTCCGGGCGACCGTCGGCACCCAGCACCGGCTTGCGGTCGGGCGACATCTTCGGCATGCCCATCTCGACAAGACACATCCGGCAGTTGCCCGGCGTGCTCAGCTTCGGGTGGTAGCAGTAATGCGGGATGAACTTTCCGCTTTTCATGCAGGCCTCGATGAGCCGGGTTCCTTTCGGAAACTGCTTCCATTCGCCGTCCACCTGCACATTGACCATCACCACATCTGTCGCCGTTCCGCTCATGTTAAATTGGTTTCTAAAAAAATCTGCCGCCACCGGGCTGTTGAATCCGCCAAGGTATCGGCGGATGCCCCGGATTCCGCAAGAAAAAGTCGCCGGGAACGGGCAAAACCACAAAAATCCGGATTCCTTCCCGCTGGTTTGCGTTTTTCAGCGAATGGAGTTTTTTTTGACAGCCATAGCCCTGTATGGCATAGATTTGCTTGGAATGAAGACTTTATCCCCCTTGGGCGCTTTTTGCTTCGTGCTGATTGCCACAGCGGCCACCAGCTTCGGGCAGAACGCGACAACGCTGACCACAGTGCCGGTCGGCTATGTAAGCATCCCGCTGACCGATAGGACGGTAACTGCCATGTCGCTGCCCCTGCAGCCGGCGGCGGTCTTCGCCAGCAAGGTCACATCGGTAGCCACTGACTCCATCATGGATTCGGCCGCCAATTTCACCACGTTCGGCAACCTCACAAACACCCACTACGTCCGCATCAAATCCGGCAATGCCGCAGGTCGCGAACTGGTGGTCACCGGCATCACCGGCAACAACACGCTGAATCTTGCGACCGGCAATGGAACCTTCGCCCTCCCTGTCACCGGCAATGGCACCGCCGTCAATGTGGCCGCCAACGACAAATACGAACTGGTTCCCATGTTCACCCTCGCCGAGGTCTTCGGAGCAGGCACTGTGCAAGACCCGGTTGCGTTGAAATCCGGGGCCACTGCTGCGCTGGCCGACCAAGTCACTCTTTACGTGGACGGCACGAACATATCCTACTTCCACAACGGCACGAACTGGCGGAACTCCAACCCCGCCGATACCGCGAACTACAATACCAAGGGAATTCCTCCCCATGCAGGGATCGGAATCAACAGGAAACCGGGCGGCGTCATGACCCAAATTGATTTTACGGGAACCGTCGCCTCCACTCCAGCGAGATACCAGCTGCCAGGTGGATCCAAATCCCTCGTGCCCATCAGTTCGCCGGTGGGAACAACGCTCGCAAACCTTAACTTTTTGGCAATGACGAGTTGGACGCGCAGCGACAATCCGAAAAATGCGGATCAGGTCACCGTCTACAGGCCGAACAAGACCATGGCGGCTTATTACCTCAACACGCAGGGCGTCTGGCGGAATGCCGGGAATCCAGCCGATTTGCGTAATTATGGCTCCACACTGATTCCCGCAGGAAGCGGCCTTTGGATTGTCAGACGCGGAGCAGCGGTTGGCGCCGTCGCAAATGTTGCTTCAACACTGCCCTACAGCCTCTAATCTCCGGTCAAATACAATGCCATGATGAAAGCCGTTATTTCCTCGCTGGGTCTGATTTTTCTGACGTCATTGCCGGGCGTTTCGGCACCGTTGATTTGGACAGGAGCCACGCCTGACCTTTCCGTCGCCTCAAACTGGAATCCCGCAAGCGTCCCCACGATTTCAGACAATGCCACATTCAATGCGGCTTCAACCACCAAGCAACTTCTGACCCCGGGGGGAACGGATTTCTCCGTCGCCTCGGCCACTTTTACGTCAGGGAATTTTTCGTTCGCCGCCTCGGGATTTGGTGATGTCATCAACTTTGGAAATGGCGTTTCCGGGGGCGGATTGGTCCTCTCCAGCACAGCCACAGTCGACTTCAACGACCAGTTCATCTTCCTCAACAACAACATGTCATGGTCGGTCAGCGGCGGCTCGCAGTTTTCCAGTTCCGGAACTGTGGACACCACGAATGACGGAAACGATACCGGCTACGCACTCACCCTTGCATTTGGCGTTGGACAAACGAACAATCGCGCGACATTTCAGGACGTCACTTTCGGCACGACCGGCACCCTCACGGTGACAAACTGGGGCGGGACGCCCGGGCAGTTCGGCGGAGTGAACAACCAGCTCCGGTTTTTTGGGGATGGTTCGCAGCCCCCCGATCTCACAAACATCAAATTCACGGTTGGCGCCTCGACACTGAGCAGCACAGCCCAGAACTTCGGTTCCTACTGGGAGGTGGTGCCGGTGCCGGAGCCAGCCACCTGCTTCCTGCTTGCCGGAGGAATGGCGTGCCTGGGAATCCTTCGGCACCGCAGGATCATCTAGCCTTGTTCGCCGTCGGGCAGGATGCCCACCCAGCCTTCGAATAACCCATGTGTTCAAGTATGCCCCACGGTCTCTTCAACCGCCTGATCAGCATCCTAAATGTCAGGGCCCCTCGTAAATAGGATATGCTCGAGGTGAATCCGCACCCATCCAGCCCGACCGATCCGGAAACGGAACATCTCGTTGACGGCTTGTATTCCATTGAGGATCTGGTCGACATCAACCGCCTGCGCTCGCTTTTTGAGGAGTTCTCAAACGCCACCGGCTTCACAACCGGGTTTGTCTCCTTCCCCGACCAGAAGCTCCTCATCACCACAGGCTGGCGGCCGATCTGCACGAAATTCCACCGCGACTGTCCAGCCTCGGCAGAATTCTGCAAGGAGAGCAACATTCACCTCACCCGTTGCCTCAAGGAACTCAAGGAATTGAGCATCATGCCGTGCGGGAACGGACTCGTTGACGGAGCGACACCGGTCATCATCCGGGGCAAGCACGTCGCATCCCTCGCCACCGGTCAGGTGCTCCTTGAGAAGCCGGACCGCGAGCGGTTTATCAGGCAAGCCAGAATGTACGGATATGATGAGAAAGCCTATCTGGACGCTCTGGACCATGTTCCCATTGTCTCCGAGGAAAAGCTTCGCTGCGCCCTCGCCTACCTCAGCAACCTCGCTGTCCTGATCGCCGAGCAGGGGCTGGCAAACCTGAGGCTCCGGGAATCCACCGAGGCCCTGCGCAGGGAGAAAGAGCGCGTGCGCGAAACCCGCGACGTGCTGGCGAATATCCTCGATACCGTGCCGCAGGCGATCTTCTGGAAAAACAACGAGGGGGTCTACCAAGCCTGCAACGAGTCGTTCGCCAATTTCCAGAACATGCACGCAACGCAGATCGTCGGGCGGACGGATTTTGATTTGCCGGCGACTCCCCGCAAAGACGCCGAAGCCTACCGAGCGGACGACATCGCAACGATCCGAAGCGGACTCCCGAAGCGGAACATCGTGGAGGAGGTTCAGACAGCGGACGGCAGGCGGATCTGGGTCGAGACCACAAAAATCCCGTTCAAGGATGCCGAGGGCCGTCCGCGCGGGGTGCTTGGGGTCTTTGATGATATCACCGAGCGGAAAGCCGCGCAGGAGCTTCTGGAGAATGCCAAACGCCTCGCCGATTCGGCTAATTCCGCCAAGTCGGAATTTCTTTCGCACATGAGCCATGAGATCCGCGCCCCTCTCAACGGGGTGATCGGCTACTGTAGCCTGCTCGGGGCAACCTCTCTCAGCGCCGAGCAGTTGGACTACGTGAAATCGATTTCCGTGAGCGGTGACAATCTGCTGCGGATCATCAACACACTCTTGGATTTCTCAAAAATCGAAGCCGGAAAAATCGAGTTTGAGTCGCTGGACATCGATCCCCGGTTGCTGGTTTCCGAGGTTTGCCAGATCTTCATGCCGGCCGCGAAGAGCAAGGGCCTCCAGTTTGGATGCACTTTCGAAAACGATCTGCCACAGGTCGTCCGGGGTGATCCGGTCCGCCTCAAGCAAATCCTCACGAACCTTGTCGGCAACGCGGTCAAGTTCACCCCTGCCGGCAGCATTAAGGTGTCTGCAACCGCCCAGGGCCGGGATCTGGTCCTAACTGTCCGGGATACCGGCATCGGCATCGCCCCGGATGCGCTTGGAAAAATCTTTGAGCCGTTCATGCAGGCCGAGGCCTCGCACACCCGCACGTTCGGTGGCACCGGGCTCGGGCTCGTCATCTGCAAGCGGCTTGCCAACCTGATGGGCGGGGACGTACATGTGCAAAGCGTTCCCGGAGCCGGTTCGGAATTCACCTGCCGGATTCCTCTCGTCAAGCAGCCCTGAGGTTATTGGCGGTGCGCAGCTTCCGGGGCGGAAGGTTTTGCCCGCTCAGGAGCAACCGGCAATCGCAGCAGGTTCCGCACTGGTGTCCGGCTCATCACGCGAGACGACCGCTGCAATCACAAGGTCGCCGGTCACGTTCAGCGTCGTCCGGCACATGTCGAGAATCCTGTCGATCCCGAGGATGATCGCAATCGCCTCGGCCGGGACATTGATCGAAAGCAAGACGCCGACGACAAGGGGCAGCGACCCGCCGGGGACACCGGCCGTTCCGATGCCCGCCATGACGCACATCAGCGCCACCACGATCTGCTGCGAGAACGAGAGATCGACCCCGAAAACCTGAGCAAGAAAAAGCACCGTAATGCCCTCGTAGAGGGCGGTGCCGTTCTGGTTCGCGCTCGCCCCGACCGTCAGAACAAAGCGGGCCACCCTCGGGGGGATCGCAAGTTCCTGCTCAGCCACGCGGAGCGAGACCGGAAGCGTGGCATTGCTCGAGGACGTGCTGAATGCGGTGATCATCGCCTCCTTCGCTCCGCGGAAAAATGCGAGCGGCGAGCGGCGGGCCAGCAGGCGCAGCACAAGCGGATAGACAACAAACTGATGAAGCGAGAGCCCGAGCAGGACGATGGCGGTGTAGTACCCAAGCGTCCGGAAAAGGTCGAACCCGAGTCGGGCGGCGACGCCGAATCCAAGGCAGGCCACGCCGAGCGGGGCGAGCTTCAGGGCAAAGCCGATGATCGTCATTGAGATTTCAAACATTCCCTCGAAAACCCCACGCAGCGTTGCGGTCTTTTCCCGTGGAGCCACCGTCATCGCCACACCAACAAAAAGGCTGAAGACCATGACCGCGAGCAGCCCGCCCCCGGCGTTCTCGGGGTTGAAAGCGTTCGCCGCCTCCGCAAGGGGGTTTTCAGGAATGAAGTTGAGAAGCGTCTTTGAGAGCGACTGCTTCCGTTCCCCGCGCTCGATACTCTTTCTGGAATCTCCAGAATACGCGGCAACCAGCGCGTCCCGCCGGTCCTCCGGGAGCGCCCGGCCCGGCTGCAGCGCGTTCACCAGCCCGAGCGCGATCCCGACGCTGAGGGACGACAGCAGTAGCGTCACCAGTAACGTCCGCACGCCGATCCGCCCGAGAGTGCGGATGTCTCCCATCTCCATCGTCCCAATGACGATCGCCGACAGGATCAGCGGGATGACGACCATGAAAATGATGCGCAAAAAGACGCGTCCGAGCGGCTGGATCACCTCGTCAATCCACCAGGTCAGGGCACCCGCATGCGCGGCCAGTGGACCGCCGGCCTGGAAGAGCCAGCCGGCAATGAGACCGAGCGAAAGCCCGATGACCAATCCGGCAAGAATGCGGGACGACTGTGATAACGCGGACTTTTTCACGTGCGCGCGATTCTGCACACAGCCCCAGCCCGATCAAGGCATTCTTCCGGTTTGACAAGATCGCCCGCTCAACGATTTTAGCTCGATCATGATCCACCGACACTTCCTGCCCGCACTTTTGGCCGTGGCCACACTCGCCGCCGGTGCCGTCCATGCGGCATCAATTCCTGATGGCGCCCCCCGCCTCCCGATGTCCACCGTCTTCAAGGGTCAGGAAAAATTCGACCGGCTGGTTGCCATGGCCGTGGCCGGTAACTGGCGGGATCTGCCGCTCGGCGAGCGCACCGCCCGGGTCGGCACGGCGCTACTGGGCACTCCCTACGTGAACTACACCCTCGAGATCGACGACCACATCGAGTCGCCCTCGGTGAACTTCCACGGGCTTGATTGCTGGACGTTCTATGAGATTTCGCTGGGTTTCGCCCGCATGCTGCGCATGAAGGAGGGCGGCTACCAACCGGAGGATCTCCTGGCCATGATCGAGCTCGAACGCTACCGCGACGGGCGGTGCACCGGCGGCTACCTGTCGCGCATGCATTTCCTCGAGGAGGTTTTCGCCAACAACGGGGCCCGAGGGCTTTCGATCAACCCGACCCGCCAGATGGGAGGAGTTCCGCTGCGCCGGAACATCACCGAGATGACCTCGGCCTGGCGCTCCTACCGCTACCTGCGCAATAACACAGGCCTTCTTCCAGCGATGGCAAGGATCCAGGAAAAAGTCTCCGCCCTGCCGGTTTACCATATCCCACGGGACCGCGTCGCTGCCGCCGAAAAGTTCATCCAGACGGGCGACATCATCGCGATCACCTCGCGCGATAAAAGCGGCTACACATCGCACGTGGGCATGGCTGTCCGCAAAGGCGATGGGGTCCACCTGATGCATGCCACCTCCCAGCGCGATCTCGGACGCAAGGTCGTCCTCGACACGCGGATCTCCAAATACCTCTACGGTTCCAGCGACCGCTACGGAATCATCGTTTACCGCCCGCTCGATTTGCGCTGAGATTCCAGCTTCCGCCGGATGGCCTCGAGTTCGTTGAGCTCCTTCGTGGGCGCACCGGCAACCGCGCGGTCAAGGAATGCAAGGGCCTTGGAATAGTCGCCTGATGCGGCATAGCAATTTGCGAGCTGCACCTCGGCTTCCCATGTTCCGAGATCGCTCCTGGTTTCTGCCGCCTCAAGTAGACGGAAGACTCCCGCGCCGGTCTGCCCGAGCGCTTGGTGGAGCCTCGCCATCGCGAGGAGCGTTTGATACTGGTTCGACTGATTTTTTTCAAACTCGGCTTCATCGAGTGTTCCCTCCTCCAAGGCTTCCCGATCCTCCCCCAGGGCACGCCCGTAATAGTTGAGGGCGCGGCGCGCATACTGCGCCTTGAGCGAGGCATTTCCAGCCCGAGATGATTCGGAGCCGTAGAAATCGCCCCAGGCGGCCGGATCAATATTCGCGCTCGGCGCTGGAGCCCGAGCGGTCAGGCCGTCGGCGACGCGGAGCTTGGCGTCGGCGGACTTGCCGTCGCGGAGAAGGATGCGGTCGACAAGCGAGGCATGGAACCAGGCAATTTCCGATTGGGGTGCGAACCGTATCGCACGAACAAACGCCTCCTTGGCGAGCAGCCCCAAAACCATCCTGGCATTCGGATCGGTCTCCCTCATGGCACGGCGCAGGTAGATGTTCCCCAAAAAATAATTGCCGAAATGGAGTTCGGAAAATCCACGGCCCTCAGCGAGAAGCGTCGAAGCCCGCTCCATCAAGCCGGGTGCCGGCTTCCCGTCGCGCTCGGCCAGTTGCATCCACGCCATGGCGCAGGCAAGCCGGTTGCCGGCATCCTCCGGGTTCTGAGCAATGCCGCGGAGGTAAACCTCGGCAGCATGGGCTTTGCGGCCGTGGACATCCAGGGCAACCGCCCACCGGCTCAGCGCCTCCCGCCGGAAGACGTTTGCGGAAAAATGCCAGACCGCCGGAACGAGCAGCAGAATCGCGACGGCGGCAACAGCCACCGGCACGGGACCGGACGGCGCGAATCCGCCTGCGCGCCGCGCGCCTCCGGGCATCAGAGCCAGGCCGGCAGCCACAAGTAAAAGAACCCCGAGAAAAACCACTCCGAGCACCTCGAAACCTGCACACTGCCGGAGCACTCCGGCCAGGGGATCGCCTTCCGCCGGAAGAGGCCCGATCCTTCCCAATTGGACAGCTTTCCAGGCAGCATACCCCCCGCCGGCACTGAGCGAAACGGCAAGCGCCACGAGAAGCCGTCCCTGGCGATTCGCCCCCCGCTGTGGAAATGCGCCGGCGATCAACGTCGTGGAGACGAGCCATGTCAGACCAGCCAACACGGGAATAACGATTCCCGCATGCCTGCCATATCTTTGCTCAGCCGCGGAACCCAGCGCCGAGACGGCCTGCACCGGAACATCAGAAAAGCTCCCGCCGATGAAACCGTGCACCAAGGCCACCAGAAGAACTCCGGATAGCAACCCGGCGCAAATGCCGGCGGCAATTGTCGAATGTGGAAAGGCCGCTTCCTCCGGATTCTCTGCGCCGGACCTCATCCGCCCGAACCAGCCGGCGACCGCTCCGGAGAACACCCAGAAGACGGCCGTCGTATTCCCCATGGGAAAAGCGAATGCGGAATCCGCCCAGCATGCCAGCAGTCCGACAAGCAGCGCCACGACCAGAAGCTCATGCGGATCCCCGCTTCGTGCAGGCTGAGCCTGCCGGGAGGCGATCCAAAGGGTGATCGCCACGAGCCCGGCCGCGAAGCCAAGCTGGAAACCCATCCCGAAATACCCGAACCCATAGAGGGCGGCAAGGCAGGCACCCGCTCCCGCGGCAAGGGTGAGGGCGGCAAGAAAAAACCTGCCCCGCGCCACCCAGCCTGCGAGTCCGAGGCACTCGCATCCCGCGAGATAATTCCGGCAGAAGAACCACGCAAAGGCCCCCACCCCGAGCAGTCCGGTGGAATACCAGACATCCCAGAGCCCATTGTGAAACCGGCTTTCCAGCTTCACGGCAGGCCCGTTCCAGAGATACATCCACGACTGCGAGAGCACCCCCTGCAACGTCTCCGGGCCATGGCCGATCCACGGGCGCAGGCCAGCCCACACATCCATATGCCCGTCCGGAAACAGAAAAGCCCGCTTCGCCATGACCACCCCCGGCGCGTCCGCCCACAGGCTCGAGCGGAAGTGGTCGCCCGTGCCGTCGCCCACCGGGACGATCAAGGCCAGGCGCCCGACAAGCGGAACATCCTGAATCGGCACTCCGGCCCTCACCAGAACCGCCAATGCCGCCAGGACAAAAAAAGCCGCCCCGCCGAGCCAGAGGAAACGTCCCACAAGCCGGTATCGTTGCCAATAGGCGGCCAGAAGGCCGGTCGCACAGCCGATGGCAAACATCATCGCGACGATCGGCCCGCGCTTATCCGCCGCAACGAAGGCCGCCAGCATCACCAGAAGCAAAGCGGCGTAGCCGAGGGACCGCGCAGAAATGCGCTGCAGCCCGTCCGGCCCGCAACTGCGCCAAAGCTTCCATACGCATAGCGGCATGAGCATCAGCAGGTAGCCGGCGAGAAAAATCGGGTGCCCTGCAAAGGAAAAGGCCGCCTGCTCGCTCTCCCCAAAGAGCAGCGGGTCCAGACCGGCGCGCTGGAACAATGCGTAGAGCGCCACCGGAAACCCGCCGGCAAGCGCCGCGCAAACGAGGCGGTCCATCTGCTCCTCCTGGCGCAAGATAACGGCCATGCCCGCAAACAGGCTCAACAGACAAAACAGGGTCAGCGTGCCCTGCAGGTAATGCTGCGTCCCGAAGAGGCTTAGATCAGGATCGACCGAGAAGGCGCTGGCTAGCAGATAAGCCGCAAGCAGCACGAGGGCGGGCATCATCCAACCCCGCCAGGCCGCCTGGCCAGTCCGGCCTCCGGTCTCTGGCCTTCCGCACGCGCGCACGAGGAGTGCTGCGCACGTAAGAAATCCCAGCGCCCTCAGGACCGCAAGCTTCGCGGGATCGAAGGAGGACATCGCATGCGGGTCGTAGATCAGGGGGACCACAGCGACGGCAATCAGCCAGCAGGCTTCGATCAGGCCCTCGCAGCAGGCGGTGAGCCGTGATTTGCCGGCCCGGGCGCTTTCCGGTTCGCTGCTTGTCATGTCCATTTCTTCGCCATCCCGCATCCCGGCGGTCAAGGGAGCCTATCCGATCCATGCCGGAGGTGACAAGGCTCAGACACAAGGCACGACCCGCGCCCGCGGGTGTAAAACGGGATTGTCAGGATATCAACTTATATGCAAAATGCCGCTCTGCCTTGCTTTCCGGCTGCCGTTCCGCCCATGAGATATCAAAATCCTATCATCCCCGGATTTTTTCCGGACCCGTCGATCGTGCGGGTTGGCGGGGACTACTTTCTCGTCAACTCGACGTTCCAGTATTTTCCCGCGATCATCATCTCGCATTCCAGAGATCTCGTAAACTGGACGCAGATCGGCCATGTCTTCGAGGACGACCGGGAGCTCGACCTGAGCGGATTTTTTGATGGCTGCGGGATCTGGGCGCCGGACATCTCATATCACAACGGCGAGTTCTACATCTTTTACTGCCTTGTTCAGTTGAAGATGGACCGGAGCGTAAATGTGCGCGGAAACTACATGGTCAAATCGAAAAGCATCCATGGACCATGGAGCACGCCGGTGCAGCTGACTGACGGGGGGAACGACCCGTCGCACTTTGTGGATGATGACGGCGCTCACTACCTCCTCTATGCCGCAGGAATCCCGAAGGGCACCGCAACCAAAATTGTGCGCCTCAGCGACGATTGCACGCGCGTCGAAGGCGAGGCCGGCTGGATCGATTACGGCATCCAGGTGAAAGCTCCTGAAGGCCCGCACCTGATCAAAAAGGACGGTTGGTATTATCACACAATGGCCGCGGGAAGCGGCGTCTATGAGGGGCACCACCAACTTGTGGCTCGGTCGCGGAATGTCTTCGGCCCCTACGAGGCCAGCCCGCACAACCCGTTCATCGCCCAGTTTGAAAAGGAATCCCCGTTTTACCACCACGGGCATGCCAAGCTGGTGCAAACCCCGGCAGGCGACTGGTGGGCGGTTTATCTGGTGCGGCGGCACTTCGGCGGCTTCAGCCCGCTCGGTCGCGAGACCGGCCTCGACCGCGTCGACTGGCTTGACGACGGATGGCCGGTCCTCAATGGCGGACGGGGGCCGAGTGGGTCGGATGGCGGCGGGCAAACGGCCGTCCACCGCGATGACTTTGATACGGAGACTCTGGATATCCGCTGGCAGTTTGTGAGAAATCCCGACCGGTCGCAGTTCAGCCTCACCGAGCGTCCCGGCTGGCTGCGGATCTCCACCGCGGCGGATGATGTGGATTCGCCCGCGCCGCAGACGATGCTGGTCCAGCGCGAGACGTCGCACCGGTTTACCGCGACGACCCGGCTCGATGCCGCGCCGGCTGCCGGCGGGGAGGCGGGACTGATCGCCTACTACGACACGAAGTGTTTCATCAAGTGCGGCATGGTCCTTGGCCCCGCCCGCTCGATCCGGATCGAGGAGTCGAGGGCCGGGGCGCGCAGCACACTGGCAGAAATTCCGCTGGCCGGCGACGGAATGGTCGACTTGCGAATGACCGTCGACGGACTCCTCCGGAAGTTCTTTTTCCGCCAGGGGCATGGGGAATGGATCCCGGCCGGGACGGTCGAAGATGCCAGCTTCCTCAGTGACGAGGGAACTCCCGAATGGGGGTTCACCGGCACGATGACCGGGATCTACGCTGTCAACCGCGGCTCCGAAGCGGTCGTGCCCGTGGGTTTCGACTTTTTCGAAACCGGACCGGCGGACTGATTTGGAGCCGGATCGCATGAGCTATTCCTCCCGTCCCTGCTCGTCCTGGACTGCCGACAACGGCAACGGAACCTACACGAACCCGCTCTTCTTCGAGGAGTTTTCCGACCCCGACGTGATCCGGGTCGGCGACGAATATTTCATGGCCGGAACATCGATGCACGTGATGCCCGGCATCCCGATCCTTCGATCACGCGATCTCGTCAACTGGGAGCTGGCGAGCTATGTCTACCAGCGCATCAACCTCTCCGAAGGTTTTCGACTGGAAGGAGGAAAGGAGATCTACGGGCAGGGCACATGGGCGCCAACATTCCGCCACCACGGCGGGATGTTTTATGTGCTGACAAATGTGAACGGCCACCGCACGCAGGTGTTCCGCTCGAAAAGCCCGTCCGGTCCCTGGGAACATAATGAGCTGAATGTCTCGTTTCATGACCTGTCCGTTCTCTTTGATGACGACGGGAAGGTCTATGCGATCCACGGACACCAGGAGACCCACATGGTCGAGCTGAACGCGGCCCTCACCGAGGTCGTCCCCGGCAGCGAGCGGATCATTATCGAAGAGGGGTCCGGCATGGGCGAGGGGGTTCACTTTTATAAATTCCACGGCAAATACTACATCCTCAGCTCTGTCTGGGATCCGGTCTGCTACATGGTCTGTGCGCGCGCCGACCGCCCGGAGGGTCCGTATGAAATCCGGACAGTGAGCGCGGACGAGGGGTTCGGAATCAGTATGGGCTGGAGGCTTATCGGCGGAGGCCGCCAGAGCCCGCCGTTTGAGCTGATCCCCGCGCACGCCACCCGCCTCGGACGGATCCCGATGCACCAGGGAGGGATTGTGGACACTCGGTCCGGCGAGTGGTGGGGGCTCTCGATGATGGATCACAACGGGATCGGGCGTCCGACCGCGCTCTCGCCGGTCACTTGGCAGGACGGCTGGCCGTATTTCGGCCTGCCCGGCAATCTTGGCCGGAGCCCGCGAACATGGAAAAAGCCGGACACGGGAATTTCCTCCGAGCCCCGGCCGCTCTTCCAGCGCGACGACGATTTTTCCGGGCCGGACCTCAACCCGGTCTGGCAGTGGAACCACCTGCCGGACGACTCGAAGTGGTCGCTCGTCGAGAATCCCGGCCACCTCCGCCTCCGCTCGCTCCCGGCCGCCGATTTCTGGTGGGCGCGCAACTCGCTCACCCAGCGGGTCGTCGGACCCGAGTCGACCGCCACGGTCGAAGTATTCCTCGAGGGGATGCTTCCAGGCGATGTGGCCGGGCTGGCGATGCTCGGGTTTCCCTATGCGTGGGTCGGAATCGTGCGTGGCGGCCAGGGATTCACCCTCCGGTTTTTTGACCAGACCGGGGGAACGACCGACGATCGGGCCTATTCCGGCACCAGTGTCAGGCTGCGGGTGCATGGCGACTTCGACTCCGACATCGCGCATTTTTCCTACAGCGCCGACGGCAACGCGTTTGAGAATATCGGCATCCCCTGCCGCATGATCTGGCAGGCAAAAACGTTCCAAGGTATGCGGTTCGCCCTCTTTCATTATAACTCCGGGGGCACCTGCGGCGGCTACGCCGACTTCGCGCGCTTCACACTCGACGAGCCGCGGCCGCGCGGGCTCACGCGTCCGATCCCGCACGGGCAGACCGTCCGGTTCACGAGCCTGGCCGATGGCTCGATGCTCGGCGTCCGCAATGGCGTGCTGGAATCCGTTGCCGCCGACAACCCGCTGGCCGCCGGACCGACAACCCGCTTCCGAATCGAAGATTGCGGCCACGGACGAGTCGCCCTCTTCAGCGAGCGCTACCAGGCCGTTCTGGGGGTCACGGTGCCGGGCCTCACCGGCGACGTGCGCATTCGCCGCGGGCTTCAGCAGCCGGGGGCAGCCGAGTCCTTCCAGTGGATTGACCAACTGCGCGGCGATGTGACCCTGCTCTCGCTGGCCACCCACCGCTACATCTGTTCCGCTCCGGGGGATGTCGGCCCGGTGTCCGCTCAACACACGGGCCCCCGGGCCGACCGGACCGACGGATCCTGCTTCCGATGGGACATCGCCACTTGATTCCTCTCAGCCCTCCATGACATCCATGAAAAAATTGATTCTGCTTCCGCTCCTCCTTGCAACAGCCGCCTCCGCGCAGCCGCCCGGTTCCGGCTACACGCTTCTCTTCGAAGACAATTTCGATGGCGGCAAGTTGAACGAAGCCGACTGGGTTTACCGGCTCGACCGCCGCGGCGGGGAGGCGAACTTCAGCAATATCAACGGGCTGAACCGCAAGGAAAACGTTCGGGTCGCCGACGGCCAGGTCCACATCAAGGTCGATTACGAGGATGTGAACGGGAAGAAAGAATTCACCGGCGGCGGGCTGATTACGAAGAAGCGGTTTGGCTACGGGTATTACGAGGCGCGCTTCCGGCCGTTTATGAAGGGCAACCATGGCGTGCACTCGGCCTTCTGGCAGCGCGGCCCGGCGCCCAACGTGCTGGCCGGCCAGAAGCTCGATCCGACCACGGCGGTCGAGCAGGTCCTTTTTGAGATCGACTCCTCGGAGCTCGACAACCCGAAATGGACGAGCACGAACAACATCTACGACGTTATCGCCCCCAAGGGCCTGAGCGATGGATACCCCTGGCCGGCCCGGTTTCACATTCCGGTCGATCCGCGCGACGGGTGGTTTGTCGATGCCTACGAATACACCCCCGAGGGAGTCATTTTTTACGACAATGGGAAAGAGGTCGCCCGTGCGAAATTCGACCGGATCCGCGGGCAGCAAAACGTCTGGCTCACCGTGCTGAACGGGTTCGGAAAGGACATCGACACGAGCGTCTTTCCCGGCGAGGGCAGCTTCGACTACTTCCGTTTTTACGCAAAGGACTATCCGGGTGCGAACCTCCTGGCCAACGAAGGCTTTGAATACAACCTCGACAGCATCGATCCACAGAATCCGATCTCGTGGTTCGAGGAAGGCGATTGTGACGCCAGCCAGGTCGCGAACGGCGGTGCCTGCAAGGACCAGGCAAAGCTCCGCCAGGCTTCTGACAAGCCCTACAAGGTCACGACCAGCCAGACGCTCCAGTTCATTCCGAATGGTACCTACGCGGCCTCCGCAATGGTCCGCAGCTCCGGTGGCCAGAAGGTCGCGCAGATGCGCGTCACCGGAACCGGCTCGCCCGACAAGTCGGTGGACATCCCGGCCGCCGCGGAATGGAAGCGCGTCTCGATCGGCAATATCGAGGTCAAAAACAACTCGGCCACACTCGCGTTCGTCTCCGATGCCGGCGCCGGCCAGTGGCTGGAAGTCGACGACACTTCCTTCTTCAAACCCGCAAAGCCCGGGCAGGAATTTGTGGAGAACAAGCCCTTCCAGGTCTTCACCGACCCCATCTGGAACATCCTCGAAGGGAATCCGATGGCGTTCGGCGACGGGCGGTTCGGTTTTTTCGGGCGGGAGGCCGGCCGGGGCGATGCCCTCACGGTCATGGCAACCGTCCGTCCAGCGAAACTCCAGGACCAGGTTATCCTCGAGCGTTTTCCAAAATCCGGTCCCGATGGCGGGTGGTCGATCCGCCTCAACAAGGACGGCAGCGCAGCTTTCCGCATCGGCAGCAAGGATTCGTTCTCGGAGGTCACCGCCAAGGATGCCTACAAGCCCGGAGACAAGCTCACGTTAGCCTGCGTCTTTGACAAGGGCAGGGCCTCGATCTTCCTCAACGGAAAAGAGGCCGCCACGCAGTCGGGAATCCCGCAAAATACCCACGACAAAAAGGCCGCCGGCAGCTTCGGGGTGCACCGGACATCCACCAGCGAGCCACGGTTTGTCGGCGAAATGCAGGATCTCAAGATCTACAACCGGGCACTCAATCCTGCCGAGTTGAAATAGCACCTGCGAACCGCCCCATGGCCACCGATCCCTCTCCCGACAACCTGCGCTCCCGCATGGAGCAAAATGCCGCCGACCAGGCGGCCGCCCTCGGGCAGGACCCCGGCGGCGCCGATCGCGACAAGCTGATCGCCGGGCGCATGCGGGAACCGGTGACGTCCGGACTCGAAGGCGAACGCACCGCGCATCCGGAGGCCGCATGGTTCGGCAGGTCGCCGGTCGGGCTTTTTGTCCACTGGGGCATCCCCTCCGTGCATGGCGACTGCGACCTCTCGTGGTCGATGATCGCAAATCTCGGACACGACAAAAAGATCACGCCGGAGGACTACTGGGCGCAGGCCGACCGGTTCCACCCGGAACATTTTGATCCAGGCACCTGGCTCTCGGCCGCACGGAAGGCGGGCTTCGAATACGCAGTTCTTACCACCAAGCACCACGACGGCTACACACTCTTCCCGACCGAAACAACAGAGATGGGCGTCCGCACCCACCTCGGCGGACGCGACCTTGTCCGGGAGTTTGTCGACGCCTGCCGCGCCAACGGACTCCGGCCCGGACTCTATTTTTCCGGAGTCGACTGGTGGCTTGATAGAAACTACCGGTCGTTCAACTACCGCAGCGAGACAGGCATCAGCCCGTCCTCACTGCCCCCGATTCCGGGCCGGCCGGCATTCGACATTCGCCATCAGGTATGTACCCCCCCGCCAATGCCGGAAGCCGAGATCGAAAAAAACAAGGCTCTCTGCCGCCAGCAGCTCGTCGAGCTCCTCACCAACTACGGGAAAATCGACATCCTGTGGTTCGATGGCGGATGCGGGTCCGACATATCGGTTGAAGAAATCCGCCGGCTCCAGCCGGGAATTGTCATCAACAACCGTGGGAATTGCCGCTGGGAAATGACCGGCGGAACATTTCCCGGCGATTTTTATACCGTCGAGTTCGGAGACGCTCCCGCCCGGCCACCAGGCTGGTGGGAGCAGCTACGCATCTGGAATGAACCGTGCTGGGGATACACGCTCGCCAACGAAACCCGCTATGCAGCCACACCGGGCATCCTGGAACTGCTGGCCCGCACAAAAGCATGGGGCGGAGCCTGCCTGCTCAACAGCGGCCCCCGCCCGGATGGCTCGATGCCCGCCCCGTATTTTCGCGGCATGGAGGAAATTACCTCCTGGATGGCCATCTATGGCGAGTCCCTCCGCGATGTTGCTCCTGTCCCCGCCGGCGTCGAAACCAATGTTCCAGTCACCACAAAGGGCGACCGGTGGTTCCTCCACCTCACCGCCCGCGGCCCGATCGAAATTTCCCCCGGCCGCCACGCAAGCGGAATCGCTTCGCTCACCCGCCTCCGCGACGGTTCGCCGGTTGCGTTCGACTGGGACGGGGCGCGCCTCCTCATCCCCGCACCATCAATCGCGGAGGGCATCGGGCACGATGTGCTCGAACTCCGCGTGACGATTTGAAAATCCATCCGCCCTCAGAAACCGCAAGTTACCAACCATTCCGATGAGCACACCCACCCACGCCACTGGAGCGAATGCTCCCTTTACCGCACCGAGAAGGACCATGTGGCTCTGGGGGGTCGGCACGATCGCCGATGCGCTCATGATCCAGCTCTTCGGCCTCATCATGCCGATCTTCAATACGGGATTCGGAATCGACGCGATCACACTGAGCTGGATCATCATCGTGCCGCGGCTTGTCGACGGGATCCTCGGACCTTTCATCGGAAACTTTTCCGACAACACGCACACGCGGTGGGGCCGGAGGAAACCGTTCCTGCTCGTTACGGCATTTGTCGGGGCGGCGGTCGTGGCCGGCATCTGGTGGGCGAACCCGGCCTGGCCGAAATCCATTCAGTTCATCTACCTCGTGGTGTTTGCAACCCTCTACTACACGACCTGGGGGATCTATTCGATGACCCACTATGCGCTCGGTTACGAGCTCACCGACGACTATCACGAGCGGGCGCGCGTGATGGCGATACGCAATATCTACCTGCAGATTGTCGTACTCATCGTGGGCTGGACGTACTGGTTTGCCCTGCGGCCGTTCTTCGGCGGCGAGATCAACGGGATCCGCTGGATCGCGTTCGGCATGGGCCTTGCCATCATCGCGACCGGCCTCGTTCCTGTCATCGTCTGCAAGGAGCGGTTTGCCCAGTCCAGGCAGGCGCCGACACCGATCTGGCAGGCGATCAAGGAAGCGATGCGCATCAAGCCGTTTGTCATCTATCTCGCCCTCCGGTTCTTCGCGATGTTCGGCCTCGTCGTTTTCAACAACCTCATCTTCTACGTCAACGTCTACCACGTCTGCGGCGGGAACAAGCCGCTGGCCACAAAGATCATCGGCATCGGCACGATGCTCACCGTGATCGTCTCCGTTGCCGCGATGCCGCTCGTGCCGAAACTTTCCAAAAAAATCGGAAAGCGGATGGCGGTCATCATCGGTTCGGCGATCGCCCTCTTCCAGGCCTGCCTCGTGCCGTTCCTCTACACGCCCGATTCCGCGGTGATCCGGTGGCTCGCGGGATGCTTTCACATCAGCTTTCCCATCGACCTGTCGCTGGCCGTCCCGTTCCTATCCGGA
>Ga0209398_1000100_pt1 | contig 66907 bp, 63 predicted proteins | sample AshMeaBigSpring_FD_184125 | JGI IMG/M metagenome (GOLD analysis project Ga0209398, IMG submission 184125) | Groundwater microbial communities from Big Spring, Nevada to study Microbial Dark Matter (Phase II) - Ash Meadows Big Spring (SPAdes)... | ecosystem: Environmental > Aquatic > Deep...
AGCGGCGTCAGTCGGGCATTCTTATGAATGTTCATTCGGAGCGATCCTGAAAAACTGAGGTGTTGTAACTCCAGTCTCCTCGATCTGCTTCGAATGGACAACCTATGGAAAGCTCACATCTAGAGCAATTCCGGCGAAGATTGAGTCACCTGAAACGCTCTACTCTCAAGTTTTGACGCAATTCCTAACGCGAAACCGGTTCCCACCCCCCCTTCGCGGGGCATGCTTTTTGCGCAACATGCTCTAAGGCGACGGTGGATGCAGGCGCGCGCGGGGAACGCAGCGCCGCGTCAGCAAAACTGCGATAGAACAAAAAGATAGCGCGAATGAAGTGAATGATGGCGAACCGGACATGCTCTGCCATGTCAATGGCGGTTAATCCTTCATTTGCAGATCGCATGATACCGTTCTTTTCAAGAATTTTCAAACAATGGCGCGCCAGAAATGCCTTTGATGCAGCTTCACCAGACATTTCCCACCCAGCGCAAGCTTTTCCGCCTGAGCACCGAGAAGCGGGCACATCCGCGCATCAGCCTTGTCCTGGGTGGCCGGATCATGCTTCAGGACCGCAGGGAATACGCGAGTACATCGGTTGATGCTTCCTTGCAGGCCATGACACTCCGCACCGATGCGCGCCCCCGGCTTGGCGAACGTATCATCGGTTATTTCGACACGATCGGGCGGATCGAAGGGCATGTCGAGCGTATTGCGGGCGACCATGTCATCATCACGCTCAGCACGACCTTGCGCAAGCGCGACAGGCTGGCGAGCCAGATGACCTGGCTTGCAAATCGTGACATTCTCAATCTGCCTGAGGACCGGCGGAATGATCGTATCGTCCCGAATGACCCGCGTATTGAAGTGCGTCGGCTTGGTGATTTCGAGACGCCGCCTGTTATGGGGCATCTGATCGATATTTCAACAACGGGTGCGGGCGTTTCCGTCAACGGGAGGTTCCTGAAGGACGACCAGTTGATGCTGGGCTCCACCCCGGCCAAAGTGATGCGTGTTTTTGAGGGCGGAGTTGCAGTTGAGTTCCGCGTGCCGATCCCGGATCACCTGTTCAGCGTTCATATGGTGCTTTGATGGCAGTCAAGAGCATTGTGTGACGAGAGCAGGATGCGATTGCATGTCAACGCACCTGCTCTGAAGGCGTTGTATTCAAGGGTTTTCAGGCGACATATCGCCGGACCTGCATGAAGCTCTGCGTTACAGCGCCTGCGCTGGCGGCATTCTCAAGCTCATGCCCGGCCCGCTGGTCATCGGCGGCAGGCCTGGCCAGCGCCCTGCGCCGCGCTTCACGTTCCTGTTTCCAGATATTGATGATGCTGCGCAGATCAGGGGCAGTATCGTTGGTCGGCGCAGCAGCTTGAGCCTGATGCGCTTCGGGTTGCCTTGATCGGGGCAGGCCCTGCTGGTGCAGGCTGGAAGGCGGCAACCCAAGCCTTGCCGTGGTGCGCATGGCGACAGAAAGGCACCTTTCCTTCTCCTCTCTGGTTTTGGCGCGCAACGCCTCGCCATGCTTGCGGGCTTCAAGCCGCATCGCCTCTGCCTCATAGCGGCGCAACAGGGCAAGCAGGCGCACGCCTTCATCACCCGGCACATCAAGGCATGCCGCCTGCACCGCACGAATGACGGGGATCGAGAACCCGCTGATCAGCGCTTCGCTTTCACCCGCCTCCGCCGCGCGAACGGCGGCGATGAGCGGATTTTCCAGAAATTCCGGCAAACCGGCGCGGCGGAACAGGGCCGCCAATGCGGGGTCTGAGCGCCCGCGCATCAGCGCAAAAACGCGGGTCGGTTCCATATCGGCGAGTTCGGCGACGGCATGGGCCAGCAGAAGCAGGTTGCCGCCCAGAACACTGCGCAGCAGCAGCGCCGGTGTCAGCCGCGCCGTTTCACGCAGATGCACCACAAGATTGGCGATATCACCCTGTTGCTGCGCAGCAATATCAAGCGTTGCGGTTTGAATGGTTTCATCCAGCGTGCGGGCATTGCGCACCGGGTTCACAAATCCGCCATCCACCGCGAATTGGCCAAGGCTGCTGGCAACGGCCAGCATCAGCGCATGGCGCAGGGAGGCGGAAAGCCCGCCGCGCTTGAGCAGCGCCTCGCGGATATCCGCCCTCGTGCCAAAAGCGGCAACAAGGCTCGCAAGCTGCGCCTCGGTGAGGTCGGCGCGCGCGTTACGCAGAAGCGCCAGCGCGACATCCGGTTCCGCACGTGTGAGGAGCCGGGCACAGACCCGCTCCGATACCTCGACCCGCAAGGCTATGGCAAGAAGCGAGAGGCCTTCGCTGGTGGTCGCCAGTTCGATGAGGTCGGCCTCCTGCAACAGGGGCGAGCGCGCGATGAGCAGCCCTGCAACCTCCGGCTGATCCTGCGCCAAGGTCAGCACGACATGCCGGGGCGCGGCCTCTGATTCAGAAAACGCGATCGCCAGAGCCCGGCGCACCATCGGGGATTCATCATCAAGCGCAACGGCAAGCGCCGCCTCAACCGCCGCCGCATCCTCACCCCCCATCGCCCCGTTGAGAAAGGCGCGCGCGAAAAGGTCAACCGCCTCCGCGCGCTCATAGGAACCAGCCTTGTCCATCCAGGAAAGAAACGACGTTACAATCATTGGTCAACGCTTCGGTTTGAGAAAACGGGTCAGGTCAAGCGGGCCATGCTGGCTCGCCAGGGCAGCCTTGCCCGCGCGCTGCGGCGGCACCGGCATATTCACAGGCTCCGGCGCTTCAGACCCGACAAGAAGGGAAGGGGCGTCATTCGCGGTGCCGCCCGCCATTTCCGGGCTTAAAGCGGCAACGGCAACGCCCTCGGAACGCGGGAAGAAGGAGGGCGCGTTCTTGTTGAGCCGCGCTTCGGCAAAGCCACTCCAGGCCTTGCGCAGGTTGGTGGCAGAGGCGCTATCGCCCCCTGTGCGGAACAGCCCGTGCAGCGCATTGTTGCTGCGCTGCACGGGGGCCAGCGCTGCAACGGCGCCCTCCTGCGCCCCCCCGGAGAATGGCTGCGCAGGCGGGCGTTCAACCCCCTCATGAAAGGCCGAAAGCCGGGCATAAACCTCGCGCAGGCTGCGCGCACGGCCCTTCTGATCAAAGAAAACCGGGCGATTGGCCGCCGCAGCATCGGGGAAAGCCGCTGCAGCCGAAGCCGACGGGTTCGACGCCGTGCGCGCGATAAACTCTCCCGCCCCCTGTGCGCCCAGAAAATGCGCCATGTAAAGCTCACCCGCATTCGGGTCGCGCCCGAGAACCTCACGCAGGTTTTCGCGGTTTTTCTGCGTGAAGGTTCCGGCCATGGTGGCGGAGAGCGCAGGATCCTTGCGCAGATCGAGAATATGCTGCCGCAAGGCCGGGTTCGGCACGGAATAGCGGCCCGCCTTGTCGAGTTGAATGGCATCGGCTTCAGCTTTCAGGCCAAGCTGCGGGCCTTGCTGCTTCATCAGGCCGAACCAGGTCTGCTCGATGAACTGGAACAAACCCGTGGCGCTGGAGCTTGCAGCCTTCGCATCCGGGTTGAGGTTTGATTCGCGCTGTGCCGTGCGCATCAGATAATCGAACGGCACACCCGTGGTCTCAGCCGCCGCCCGCAAGGGGCGTGCAAGCGGGTGATCCGCCTGTTTCGGCTCCGGCTGCTGCGGTGGGCTGCTGAAAAGGAACATGAATGAAAATCGCCATTTCAGGCGAGTCAGATGCCTCGCCTTGCCGGATGACTTTCTCCCCTTATGGTAAATTGCGCCTTAACAAGGCGTCTTTCTCCTGTGCCATTCCTGAACAATGCGGAAGGCGGGGCGCCTCAGGCTTTCGGCCTTTCCACCGAAAACACGCGCTCCACCGCCGCATAATCCATATAGCCGAGCCGGGCAAGGTGGTTCATGCCAACCGCATCCACCCGCCCGTCTTTCAAAAAACGCTCGTCGATATAAATCCCCACCACTTCGCCCATCACGAGGTGATAGCCGCCGGGAGCGCCATCCGCCCCCTTGATGGCGATGATATCGCTGACCTTGCATTCGAGCGCGGCGGCAATGCCCTTGACGCGCGGCGGCTTGACGAGGCTGGAAGCTTCCATCTCAAGGCCCGCCATCTCGAACTCGCTCACCCCGCGCGGGTAGGAGACGGAGGATTGGTTCATCGCGTCGAGGTCAGCCATGGTTACGATATTGCAGACGAATTCGCCGGTTTCCGCCGCAAGGCTGGCGCTGTCCTTCATCCCGCCGGAGGAAAACCCGACAACGGGGGGAACATCCGAAAACGCGTTGAAAAACGAATAAGGCGCGAGGTTGACCGCGCCCGTTTTCGATATCGCGGAAATCCAGCCAATCGGCCTTGGCGCAACCAAAGCCTTGAACGGATCATGCGAGAGGCCGTGGTTGCGGCGGCGCGGTTCATAAAACATCATCATGCCCTTTTTGTTGTGCCCTCACATGGCGCAAGCCCGGCCTTCTGGCAAGACGGAGCGGAGAGACGCGCTTCAAACCTTGCGGAACCGCCCGCTTTGAGCGAAAAGATACCTATGCATCCTCGCCTTTTGCCCCGGAACAACAATCGCCCCACGGGCCCCACGCGCCGGTTCGTGCTGGGCATGGGGCTTGTGCTGGGTGCGCCATCCGTTTTCGCGCAAGGCGGGGCGGTGCGCACCGGCGGGCTGACCTTGCGCGCAACCTATGGCGAGCGCGGGCCGGAGATCGGCGCCCCCTTGATCTGGCGCATCTATTCCGCGCGTGGCACGGATCTTCAGCTCGTCGCGACCTCGGATCAACCCCGAACCAGCCTCGCCCTGCCCATTGGCGATTATGCCATCCATGCCAGCCACGGGCTTGCCACCGCCTCCCGGTTGATCACGCTTGGCGAGACCGGGCAGGTGACAAGCCTTGCCATCAATGCCGGGGGGCTCTCGGTTTCGGGCTATCTTGGCGTGCCGGAGCGGCCCTTGCCGGGCTATCGCCAGAAGCTGGCGCTCTATATCCCCACCGCCAACAACTCGGAAGGCAAGCTGGTGACGGATAACCTGCGCCCTTCCAGCATCATCCGCCTGCCGGAAGGCACCTATCACCTTGTTTCCACCTATACAGGTTCAAATTCGGTCGTGCGCTCGGATGTCCGAATCGAAACCGGCAAACTCACCGAGGCTGTCATCAACCACCGCGCCGCCACCATGACGCTGAAACTGGTGCGCCAGCCGGGCGGGGTCGCGCTCGCGGGCGCGCAATGGACGATCGAAACCCCCGGCGGCGATATCGTGGGCGAGGCGGTGGGCGCTTTCCCCGATGTCGATGTCGCGGAGGGGAGCTATAACGTTCTCGCCCGCCATAACGAGCGTGATTATCGCGGTGTGATGAAGGTGGAGGGCGGCATCAACCACGATTTCGAGATCGTGGTGGGGGAATAGGCAGTTGGCAGTCGGCAATTGGCAGTGGGCAATCGATCCCCAAGCTTTATTATCCTACTGCCTACTGCCCATTGCCCATTGCCCATTGCCTACTGCCCACTGCCCACTGCCTACCCAAACCCCCGAGGCCCCATGCAAACGTTTTTCGTCCAGATCAAATGCAAGCTCGGCAAAACCTACGAGGTTGCCACCGCTTTGGCGGATGCCGAAATCGCCTCCGAAATCTATTCCACCGCCGGAACCTACGATATTCTGGCGAAATTCCACCTCGATGATACGCAGGATATCGGCCATTTCGTCGCCAACAGGGTGCAGGTTCTTGCAGGGATTCAGGACACGCAGACGGTGATCACGTTCAAGGCGTTTTGAGGGCGTGCCTTGTCATCACCGGGCTGGAGCACGTCTGGTTTTGATGGAATCAAAACCGTGCTCTATCTTCTTGTTTTTTCGTATTTTTAGTGATCAACCGGCTTCCATCCCTGCCTTCGCAGGGACAGGCTTTAATCACAAAATGCTCTAGCAGGCTGTTGAAAAAGGCGGTTCCTATCCCCGTCATTGCGACCGCGAGCGAAGCGTGGCGGGAAGCAATCCAGACTTTCTACCACTTTTTTGCCGCCTCTGCGGATAGCAGTGGCATTTTTATCTGGATTGCCACGTCGCTCCGCTCCTCGCAATGACAGCCTCAGCGTTTTTCAACAGTCTGCTTGACCTAGTGATCAAGCCTTCAAACCTGTCGCTTTGCCGCTGCTTTATACACAAAACTCTTGTCGCGCTTGCCAATGGCGATCACCACAACCAGAATTTCGGCATCCCGCACCTCATAAACCAGCCGATAGCCGGAGGCGCGCAGCTTTATTTTATAGCGATGGGCGCTGCCCGATAAGCGTGAAGCGGCAATATGCGGATTCTCAAGCCGTTCGCCCAGTTTTGCCTTCAACTGGCTGCGGGTTGCTGCATCAAGCTTGTGCCATTCCTTCAAAGCGGGCGCGAGGAAGGCAAGCTCATAGGTCATCCAACGAGACCTTGATGACAGGCTCGTTTCCCCGCGCATCCGCCAGCGCGTTGAGATCCATGTCCTCAAGCCGTTCCAGCATGGCTTCATAAGCCTTTGCCGGAACACAATAAAACGCCGCCGTGTTGCGGTTGAGGATGGCAACGGGCGCACCTAACCCCGCAGCCACAATGCCCATCGGGTCACGCTTGAGTTCGGTGACGCTCGCCGTCATATCCGTGAGAACAAGGCTGGTCATGAAGGCCTCCAAATATCATATTAAGTGCCTTTAATAGCATCTTTTATGATGCTTTGAAAGAGGGTTTACCCCCTTACATCCGGCGGCATCGCTTCAAGCTCCAGCGCCGCCAAAGCCTCGGCCAGCGGCATCGTTACCTGCGCCTGAGAGCCAAGGCGGCGGATCGTCACCGTTTTCTCCTCCGCCTCGCGTTTTCCCACGGCGAAAATCACCGGCACCTTGGCGAGGGAATGCTCGCGCACCTTGTAGCTGATCTTCTCGTTGCGAAGGTCTGCCCGCGCGCGAAGCCCCGCCGCAAAGGCCGCTTCGGTGACGGCTTCGGCGTAGCTATCTGCCTCCGAGGTGATGGGGCAGACCAGAACCTGCTCCGGGCTGAGCCAGAGCGGGAAATGCCCGGCATAGCTTTCGATCAATATGCCGAGGAACCGCTCCATCGAGCCACAAATCGCGCGATGGATCATCACCGGCACGGTTTTTTCGCCGTCCGAACCAATGTAAAACGCGCCGAAGCGTTCGGGCAGGTTGAAATCCACCTGTGTCGTGCCGCATTGCCAATCCCGCCCGATGGCATCGCGCAGGGTGTATTCGAATTTCGGGCCGTAAAACGCGCCTTCGCCGGGGTTGATGCCGGTCTTGATCTTGCCGCCCGACTCGGCGGCGATTTTTTCAAGCACTCTCATCATCACGGCTTCCGCCCTGTCCCACATCGCGTCCGTGCCGACACGCTTTTCAGGCCGGGTCGAGAGCTTGACGACGAGGCTGTCAAAGCCGAAATCGCGATAAACCGAGAGCATGAGATCGTTGATCTTGAGGCATTCGGCCTCCATCTGCGCGTCCGTGCAGAAAATATGCGCGTCGTCCTGCGTAAAGCCGCGCACGCGCATCAACCCGTGCAGCGCGCCCGAGGCCTCATAGCGATGCACAAGGCCGAATTCCGCAAGCCTTATAGGGAGATCGCGGTAGCTTTTGAGGCCATGCTTGAACAGCTGCACATGGCCGGGGCAATTCATGGGTTTCAAGGCAAACACCCGCTGATCCGCCTCGGGGTCATTCGGGTGCATGAAGGCATGCGCGGATTTCACCGCGAACATATTCTCCTGATACCAGCCCCAATGGCCCGAGGTTTCCCAAAGTGATTTATCAAGCACCTGCGGCGCGTTCACCTCCTCGTAATCGCGGCGCAGGCGCCGGCGCATATAGGCGGTGAGCTGCTGGAACATCGTCCAGCCTCTGGAATGCCAGAAGACCGTGCCCGGCCCCTCATCCTGAAAATGGAAGAGGTCCATCTCGCGGCCCAGTTTGCGATGGTCGCGCTTTTCCGCTTCCTCGATCTGGCGAAGATGGGCGTCAAGCTCTTCCTGCGTCGCGAAAGCCGTGCCGTAAAGCCGTGTCAGCATGGGGTTATTGCTGTCCCCCCGCCAATAGGCGCCCGCGACCTTCATCAATTTGAACGCCGTGCCGATTTTTCCCGTGCTCGTCATATGCGGGCCACGGCACAGGTCGATCCAGTCACCCTGCGCGTAGAACTTGATATCCTCGTTGCCCGGAATGGCATCGACGAGTTCAACCTTGAACATCTCGCCCTTGACGCGGAAGAAGTCCTTCGCCTCTTCGCGGGTTTTGAGGCTTTTGATGAAGGGCACGTCTTTCGCGATGATGTCGCGCATCTTTTTCTCGATGGCCGCAAAATCCTCGGGTGTGAATGGAGTCTCGCGGTAAAAATCATAGTAAAACCCGTTTTCGATCACCGGGCCGATGGTCACCTGCGTTGCGGGCCAGAGCGCCTGCACGGCCTCGGCCAGCACATGCGCGCAATCATGGCGGATGAGTTCCAGCGCGCGCGGGTCGGTGCGGGCGAGGAATTCGAGCCTTGCATCACGCGGGATGGGGTCGGCGAGGTCACACACCACGCCATCCAGCGCCATGGCAACCGTGCGCTTCAGCAGCGAGGGCGAAATGCCGCCCGCGATTTCGGCGCCGGTGATGTTCGGGGGAAACTGGCGCTGCGCGCCATCGGGGAAGGTGATGGTGATCATGAGAACTCCGGCTCACTCCCGCAAACAAGGCGGGTAAGGGGTGGGGGGTGCATTTTCCTATGAACCGCTCCCCTGCGAAGGTAGGGAGGGATAGCAATTCATGATCAAAAAATGCGAGATAACAAAATGATAGAATAAAAATGCTGATTCAATCTGGCCCTCCGATCTAGCCAGATTTTATATTCTGCCTGAATAGCTGACGAAGCTGTTCTTTTTCATCCACATCAAGCGTTCTTTTCAAGAAATTTTTTGCAAAAAGAAGCAAGGAACGATTAAAATCACTGGGAATCGTTCGGTGTTTTGTGAAATGTGCTTGCAAAATTTGCAGATCGCTCGATAGCAGAGACTGTTTATAATCTGCCATAATCTGATCAAAAATCATTCCAAGGTTAGCCGGATGTCTTTCATGATCAACCACTGCAACAGCGGAATTCCTGTTATCCAAAACTTCCGGCGGCCGCATTTTCAGAAACAGGCTTACTTTGTCTTTAGCCCATTCGAGGGTCGTGTCTGCTTCGTCCATCAGTTGTGCGGATTGCCACCCGCGTGCTGGGTGTAACCCCAGAAGATGAACCCTGACACCATAATTTTGTGCAATCTGCACACCAATTCGAACATCTTCATCGCCAGAAACAAGAAGTGCTTCATCAATCGATTTAAGCCTCGCCAGCTCGATCAGGTCCGTCACAATGAGGGAGTCAACACCCTTCTGCTGCCCTTGGCGATTGATAAAACCAAGACGAAGCTTTACATCATCCGTGCGGGTGAGAACGTCATGATCTGTTGAGCGGGTCGAGCCGGGCGTGGCTCCATCGTACCAATATATCCGAAGAAGCTTCGCTTGAGGAGCAATCTCCAAAGCCAAATTCCTGAGAAGACCAACGATGTGATTGCATGATAATATCAGATTGTGCCTCGGCACGGCACGACCGTTAATACATACACTGCCTTGCGCAAAAACATATCCAGCATCAACAAAAACAGCCACGCGCTCCATCAAGCACCTCGATAAAATAATAAAGGCTCCCGCAGGAGCCTTTTTATGCTGGAATAGGCGGTATAAAAACCGCACCCAGAATGTGATAATTTATACCCGTTACGGCTATATCTGTCAATGAAAATGTGCGGAAGACACACCCCCCTCACCGCCAGCGCCCATAACGCCAGGGGGTGAACCAGCGCGCTTCTTTGGGCACCTCCTCACACACAAAATCAAGGCCGGGTTCTGCGCCGGGGCGGCAGCGGCATATCCGCGCGAAGCCCATCCAGCCGCCGGGCCACACGCCGTGGCGCTCCACCGCCTCGATCATGTATTCCGAACAGGAGGGCATGAAGCGGCAGCTTCGCCCCATGAAGGCCGAAAGTGTGTAGCGATAAATTCTCACGGGAAGCAGAAACGCCGCCCGCGAAAGCCATGATGCCGCCTGCATCAATCACCTGTGAAAAAATTCAGCGCCTCTGTATCATGCCACACAGCGCGCGCCAACAACAGGAAGTATGGACAGGGACAGAAGGGGGGTCGATTATTCCTCGCTTCGGGGCTATATTGCAGCAAATCAGGGAGTTCGACATGTCCTTTCAGGCCCCTTTGAAATCATCATCCGCGCGTATTGATCAGGTCGTGCATCTCGATCCGGTCTGGTCGCGGCTTCTGGCGGAGGCGGAGGCCGTGCGCCTGCAGGAAGCGCCGCTTGCGGGGCTGGTGCTCTCCACCATTTTGCAGCAGAAAACACTCGAAGAGGCGGTCGCGCATCGCATCGCCGACCGGCTCGACCATGCTGATCTCTCCTGCAAGCTCATCCGGCAGGCTTTTGCCGAATATGGCGCGGCGGAGCCGGAGTATCGGGACGTTTTGCGCGCGGATATCCTCGCCGTGCTGGATCGCGACCCCGCCTGCACGCGCCTCATCGAGCCTGTTCTCTATTTCAAGGGGTTTCAGGCCATTCAGACGCAGCGGCTCGCGCATTGGCTCTGGGGCATGGGGCGGCGCGATTTCGCGCTTTACCTGCAAAGCCGCGCCTCGGAGGTGTTTCAGACCGATATTCACCCGGCTGCGAAACTCGGGCGCGGCCTGTTTCTGGATCACGCGACCGGCATCGTCATCGGTTCCACCGCCGTGATTGACGATGATTGCTCGATCCTGCAAGGCGTAACGCTGGGCGGCACCGGCAAGGAACACGGCGACAGGCACCCCAAGGTGCGGCGCGGCGTTTTGATCGGCGCGGGCGCGAGCATTCTCGGCAATATCGAGATCGGCCATTGCGCGCGCATCGCGGCTGGTTCTGTCGTGCTCAAGCCCGTGCCGCCTTGCGTCACGGTGGCGGGCGTTCCCGCGAAGATCATCGGCGAAGCAGGCTGCGCCGAACCCGCCCGCGCCATGGATCAATGCATCGATAGCCAGATCTGATCCTACCCCGGCGGCCTGCAAAACCGCGCTTCGTGCTGTTTTTCCGGCTTTGCTGCATGATGCGGGTTGCCGCGCGCGGCGTGGCGTGGCAATCGAATGCGCGGAAGAGAGCGATTCCCGAGATGGTGTCGCTGAGTGATCCGGACAGGAGACGCAAGACATGGACAAGGCCGAACTCACCAAGGTTGAAACCTACCTGCGTCGCACCTTTTCAAACGCCGCCTTGCGCGTGGTGGCGCGCCCGAAAAAGAAGGATTCAGCTGAAATCTATATTGGCGATGAGTTTATCGGCGTTCTTTCCGAAGATAACGAGGATGGCGAAAAATCCTATTTCTTCGAAATGGCCATTCTCGACACCGATCTTGAATGATTATGGCCTGCGCCATTCAGCCACACGGCGCGTAGCCTCGCTGCTGATGCGCCGCCAATCATCCAGAAACGCCACGGGGAAGCGCAATTCGAGGTCGAGCCCCTCCGCTTTCAGCCGCGTGATGCAGGGCTCGACCATCTCGCCCGCCCCTGCCGGGCACAAGACGATGAACAAGGTGCCCGTTCCCGCGCCGATATAAAGGACGCGGTCATCATAGGGCGTCTCTTTACGAAACCGCCGTTTGACCAGCCCATTGGAGACAGCCTCGGTCTCGCGCGCGAGGAACCGCGCATAAAGCGCCTGAAACTGCTGCGATGCGCTGGGCATGCCCATAGCAGACCGGATGATGAGCGAGAGATGTGGCGGTAAAACCGCGTTCGGCTTGCGCGGTGACGGCGGCGGGAGCGGCGCGAAATCCGGCAAGGTGAGCGCGATATCGACCCGTTCGAGCCGCCCGCCTGCAAATTGCGCGGCATCGCGCATCAGAAGGCGCGGCACATCCAGCGAAATGCCGCCAATATCGACAGAGGCAGCGCCATTTTGCGGTTGCGGCTCACGCACATCCCGAAAATACAGCGCCGCATTTGCACCAAGCGCGATGAGCAGCACGAAAGAGGCGGCGATGATGCGGATCATGCCGTCACGCTCGCTGATTGTGGTTAACCAAATATGAAGATTACCGGGCCTTTGCCGCAAATTCAGGGCAATTTTGCTTGCGGGAAGTCGGTTCACGCCGCTTAATCCGGGATAATACGGGTTGGAGTATGGTGATGACACAGCAGCAGATTGAATCCTTTCTCGCATTGGGCCTGGGTTTTGCCGTTGCGGGGCTCATCACCGCGCTGTATCGCGCCTTTCGCAACCAGCCGATGAGCTTCGGGCTCATCTTCACGCAAGGCGCGAGCGGGTTTGCCGCCGTGCCGCTTCTCATCATGGCCGGCCCCGCCATCATCATCCGCAACACCATTCGCGGGCGGCGCTATGAAAAGCGCAAGTTTCATTTCGTCTGGATGGCGACGGTTATTGCCTCGCTCTGGAGCCTCATCACCGGCTTTTTCGTGATGCGCCTGATGCAGGGATCATTCTGATGCCGCTTTACGCCCTCGAAGCCGCAGCCCCCGAGCTGGCAGACCCTGCGCGCTGCTTCATCGCGCCCGGCGCGCATGTCATCGGCAAGGTGGTTCTGGGGGCGGATGTCGGGGTGTGGTTCGGCGCGGTTTTACGCGGCGATAATGAAGCCATCACCATCGGGCCGGAAACCAATATTCAGGAACAGGCCGTTCTGCATACCGATATGGGGTTTGCGCTCACCATCGGGCGTGGCTGCACCATTGGCCATGGCGCCATTCTCCATGGCTGCACGCTGGGGGATTACGTTCTCATAGGCATGGGTGCCATCATCCTCAATGGCGCGGTGATCGGCGAAGGCTCGCTCGTGGGGGCTGGCGCGCTTGTCACGGAGGGGAAGGTGTTCCCGCCCCGCTCCCTGATCGTCGGCAGCCCTGCCAAAGCCATCCGCACCCTGGATGATGCGGCTTACGCGCGCCTCAAGGCCTCCGCGACCAGCTATATGCAGAATGCCCGGCGCTTTGCCGATGGCTTGACGGCAATTCCCGAAGCCTGACACAAAAGAACCGCACCATCATCATGGTGCCGGTTCATCCGCAAGGGGGCATTAGAGCGGTTTCCGACCTGATTGAATCAGGTCGGCTGCTCTATCTTCTTGTTTTTATCGCATTTTCTTCGATCAACCGGCAACCACTTGATCGGAAAATGCTCTAGGGGGAGGGGCTGACCAGCCTTGCGAAACCCTGTCAATCAACGCTGGGAAGAAACCAATTTCGTATCAATCCCGCCAAGTGAAACCCAGCGCGCCGGGTTTTCATCCGATTGGCGCTTGATGAACTTGTAGCCGGTATCACCCCAGGCGAGGATTTTGCCCACCTGATTGTCGAGCACAAAATCACCCCGGTCGGTTTTCACGGTAAGAACGGCATGGCCATCGCCTTTCAGATCACGGACCACGGTGATGAGCAGGGTGTTGATCGGAAAACCGGCGGCGACAAGGCGGCGACGCTTTTCGAGCACGTAATCCTCACAATCTCCCTTGCCGTCGGACGGATAATCCCAGTGCTCCGGCATGCCCCAATGATCCATATCGGAAACCGGGGTGATATCGCGGTTCACTTCTGAATTGATCTTGACGATTTTGCGCCAGCTCGTCTCGTTCAGCCCGATTGAGGTCACTGCCAGGTTCTGCGCCCTGCATTCTTCCGGCGTGTTCTGGCAAAACTGGACCCAGCCAATCGGCGCAGTGGTAAGACCGCCCAATGCAACATTCTGCTGCGCAGATACCTGCGTCGCACTCAAGTATAGCGCACCGATTGTAACAATATAAGATGCAACTCGCTTGCTCATTGCCGTCTCCCGTTCGTTACGGCAAGATATGACACGGCCCCATTTGAAATTTTACGGATTTGAATGCTCGGATTGCGCAGATGGATTTAACCTCTGCTTAAGCTTTATCCTTCCCTAATGCGTAAAAAAACACAAGAGTTGAATTGATCGACCCTTTAACCGATTGATTGAAAACGGTTTTATGAAAAAGATAAAAAAAGGCCAGTAAAATGCGGTGTAATTTCAACAGCCTCGGTTTACACAAAGCCTTAGCTGCATGTTCAGCCTGTCGCGATGTCACTGTTGTCCACATAAAAATTCAGGGCGGCCCGGTGCATGCTGCGATGAAACTGCATCTCCCGTGCAGGCGGGGATGGAGACCGGCTCATCGTAAAGGCATGCCGTAAGGAAAAACGGGGCGTGCGGTTCTGATTGCATCAGAGCGTTTCCGGCGAAGACCGAGTCACCTGAAACGCTCTACTCTCAAGTTATGTCGCAATTCCTAGAGCGGTTTCCGACCTGATTGAATCAGGTCGGCCGCTCTATCTTCTTGTTTTTATCGCATTTTCTTCGATCAACCGGCAACCACTTGATCGGAAAATGCTCTAACGCGAAACCGGTGCCCATCCCCGCCTTCGCGGGGACATGCTTTCGCTGGAATTGCTCTCGAACATGGCTCGGTTCGGGCAGACGTTTTGCGGAAGCGTAAAAGATAAAGCGACAATCCTGCCGCGATGCGTGTTGATTTTTTTGCGTGGTCTCTCATGTAATATCAATGCCCTTTGATAAATAGAGCGTTTTCGGCGAAGGCCGAGTCACCTGAAACGCTCTACTCTCAAGTTTTGACGCCATTCCTAGAGCGTTTCCGGCGAAGATTGAGTCACCTGAAACGCTCTATCTCTTTGCTTTTACGCAATTCCGGACGCAAAACCGGTTCCAGCTTTCGCTGGAATTGCTCTACATCGGAAACCGCTCCTTGTTGCCGGAACACGGCGCTTGAGATCAGAACCCTTCAGGAGGATGAAATGCCGCAGACTCGTCGAGACATTCTCACCCGTGCAGTCTTTTCCGGTGCCGGGCTCATGGCCGCCCCCGCGCTTCTGAGCGGCGTTGCCGCCCCTGCTTGGGCCAAAGCGCCGATATCTGGCGTGCAGGCCCCCGCGTTCTATCGCTTCAAGCTGGGTGAGTTTGAAATCACCGCGCTGCATGAGGGCAATTTCACCCGCCCGCTCGATGCAAGCTTCGTGAAAAACGCCGAATTGAAGGATGTTCAGGCGCTGCTGGCCGAACATGCCTTGCCCACAGACAAAATCACCATCAGCTTCACCACCCTGCTGGTGAATACCGGTTCGAAGCTCGTGCTGCTCGATACCGGCTTTGCCGATAATGGCGGGCCGAGCAATGGCCGCACCATCGCGCAGATGAAGGCGGCGGGCATCGAGCCCAAGGATGTTGATGTTGTTCTGTTGAGCCATTTCCATGGCGATCATTTGCAGGGTGCGCGCCTCAAGGACGGGGCCTTGACCTATCCCAATGCTGAAATCATGGTGCCGGAGGCCGAATGGGCCTTCTGGATGGATGATGCAAAAATGGCCGCCGCGCCCGAAGCGATGAAGGGCGCTTTTGCCGGCGTTCACCGCGTTCTCAAGCCCAACGCGAAGGATGTGACGCGCTTCACATGGGGCGCGGAGGTCGTTTCCGGCATTACGGCGGTGGAGGCTTCGGGGCATACGCTGGGGCATACGGCCTTTGTCATCCATTCAGGCGCGGCCAAAATGATGTATGTCGCCGATATCACCAATACGCCGCAGCTTTTCGCGCGTATGCCGGAATGGCGCGTGATGTTCGATCAGGACCCGGACAAGGCGATCGTGACGCGCAAGCGCGTTCTCGATATGGCGGCGGCGGACAAGCTCCAGCTTTCCTTCTACCACGCGAATTTCCCCGCCACCGGCTTCATCAACAAGGAAGGCGCGGGCTATCGCTTCGTGCCGGCTGCGTGGCTGCCCGGCGTGGGGTAAGGTGCAGACATCATGCGTTTGCACGTGGTTTGAGACGACAAGGCAAGGCATTTTAGCCTTGCCTTTTTTTGGTCCCTTGCTTTTTTTAGGCCCTTGTCTTTTGGGGTGGACAAGGTGCAAGTGTAACAATCAAGGGAGTGCGCCATGCAGGCCGATAGAAATGCGCAGCCCGTGCTGGCTTTTGTCGCCTCGCAAGCGCCCGAAGCGCAGCTTGCGGCCAAACGGCTTTCGCGCTTTTACGGCGAGCATGCGCCCGAAGACGCAGATGTTGTGGTGGCCCTGGGCGGGGATGGCCTGATGCTGCAAACCCTGCATCGCTTCATTGCCAGTGACAAGCCGATTTACGGGATGAATCGCGGCTCCATTGGCTTTCTCATGAATGAATTCCGTGAGGATGGCCTCATCGAGCGGATCATGGAGGCTGAACGCAGCGTGGTTCACCCTCTGCGCATGCGGGTAACGAATGCGAAGGGGGAGGTGAGCGCGGCGCTGGCCTTCAACGAGGTATCGCTGCTGCGTCAATCCTTTCAGGCAGCCAAGCTTGAAATCCGGGTTGACGGGCAGATGCGCCTGCCCGAACTCATCGCTGATGGCGTGTTGCTGGCAACGCCTGTCGGTTCCACGGCCTATAATTTTTCCGCCAACGGGCCGATCTTGCCTTTGAACGCGCCCCTTCTTGCGCTGACCCCGATTTCCGCCTTCCGGCCCCGGCGCTGGCGCGGCGCCTTGCTGCCCGAGGCAGCGCGTGTCAGCCTGCACGTGCATGAAGCGGACAAGCGCCCGGTTTCAGCGGTGGCCGACCATTTTGAAACCCGCGATGCGGTGATGGTCGAGATCGAGATGGATCGCATGATCGGCCGGGTGATGCTGCATGACCCCGGCCATTCGCTCGATGAGCGGATCTTGCGCGAACAATTTGGCAGTTGAAGCATTTTCAAGCGAAGTGGCCACCGGTTCGCGTGAAGAAAATGCGATAAAAACAAGAAGATAGAGCGGCCGACCTGATTCAATCAGGTCGGAAACCGCTCTAAAGCATTTTCAAGCGAAGTGGCCACCGGTTCGCGTGAAGAAAATGCGATAAAAACAAGTTGAAGCTGTTTTTTTCCGCGTTTTCCGCCACTGGCTTCAAAACCCGTTAATCATCCTGGATTATCGTCATGAGGTTCGAAGAATCGAGCCTGGGCCGGTTATGTTTTGCGTCGCCATCCGACCCATGCGGTTAGAAAACCGTGACGCGTAGAGCTTGCCATGTTCCGCGTTGATTGCAGCCGCCTCCGTTTTCTTGTCGTTGATGACAATGCCTATATGCGGCGCATCATCCGCACCCTGCTGCACGGGTTTGGTGCACGCGAGGTGTTCGAAGCCGAGGATGGGGCAGGGGGGCTTGAATCCTTCGCAACCAATCTGCCCGATGTCGTGATCACCGACTGGTCGATGCCGGTTTTCGACGGTATCGAATTGAGCCGCATGATCCGCCAGCCCGATAACAGCCCCAACCCCTTCGTGCCCATCATCATGATCACCGGCTATGCCGAGCGCATGCGCGTGTTCGAAGCACGCGAGGCGGGGGTTTCGGAAATGCTTGTGAAGCCGATTTCCGCCAAGGGGCTTTACCAGCGTATCGCGCGCGTGGTGCTCAACCCGCGCCCCTTCATTCGGACAGAGCAGTATTTCGGGCCGGATCGTCGCCATCTCATCAAGGCAGATGCTTACAAGGGGCGCGGCAGCACGGCGAATTTCATTAAATCCTCAGGGGTGCAGTCATGAATTGCATCATTGTGAAGAGGGGCCCCGGAGCATTTCCGGCAAAGATTGAATCGCCTGAAACGCTCTCTCTCCTTGTTATAACGCAATTCCGGGCGCGAAACCGGTTCCCGCTTTCGCTGGAATTGCTCTCTCTTTTTGTTGTGTCGCAATTCCGGGCGCGAAACCGGTTCCCACTTTCGCTGGAATTGCTCCAGGCGCCATTACGGGCGGGTGTCAGATCATGATTGAAAATCCGGTTGAAGGTTCCTCGACGATCATCGAGCAGGATTTTGGCACCACACGCATCATCCATATGTCGAGCGCGCTGCGGGCCAAGGCGGCGGTGCGCTCTTCAACCAGCGAGGGCATTGACGAAATGTCGATTGCCGCTGCGGAATCGGCGATGAAAAACCTTGCGGGAGATTTTCAGAACTGGATGGGGGATGAGGTCAACCGCCTGATCGCAGCTTTCGAGCAGTTCCGGGATTGCCCGGCTGCGGAGCGGGATATCAGCAATCTCTTTCGTGCAGCGCATGATATACGCGGCCAGGCCGGGGTATTCGGCTACCCGCTCGCAGCGGAGATTGCGGGCAGCCTTTCAAAGCTTCTCGATAAAATCGAGCCGGAATATCTGCCCATCCAGCTCATCGCGCATCACATCGATTCCATCAAGGCGGTCTATCGCAACAATATCCGCGATTATGCCAACCCGGTCGCAACCCAGATCATCCATAACCTGAGAAAGGCGATTGATCGCGTGGTGGACATGCGCCAACGCGCCATCGAGGATGAGACGAAATACCGCCGCATGCCCTAGAGCAATTCCAGCGAAAGCATGCCCCCGCGAAGGCGGGGGTGGGAGCCGGTTTCGCGTTGGGAATTGCGTAAAAACTTGAGAGTAGAGCGCTTCAGGTGACTCAATCTTCGCCGGAAACACTCTAGATCTGTCGCTCTATCTTGTTGTTTTATCGGGTTAAAATGCTCTGGCATGTGAAATCCGAACATTGTCGATGGACCTCTGTCCGAACAGGGCGCGGCGGAAGGCTGGTGGGAGGATGGTGGCGCAATATGGTGCTGCCGCAAGAGGATGCTAGCGCAAGAGGATGCTGGCGCAAGATAATGGTGGGGGAAGTAGGACTCGAACCTACGAAGGCTTAGCCAGCGGATTTACAGTCCGCCCCCTTTGCCGCTCGGGACATTCCCCCATCACGGAGCTTTGAACCATCCGCGTGCGGCGTTATGGAATAGCCCCGGCCCTGGTGTCAACCGATAAGGATGGAGTTGTGCTAAATCTTTGAGCTTTTGTGCGTTCTGGGGTAGAGACGAAACGTCTTTTATTTTTGCAGGGCCCCATGCGCAAATCCTCTTCGCCTTTTCCTCCCGGTGTCGAAACGCCCGCCAGAAGGCCGGAGGGAAAAGACAAAACCCGCTTCGCCCCCCGCCCCAGGCCGCCCAAGGCAGTTCTGCCCGAAGATACGGATGTGCTTTACGGCATCCATTCGGTGCGCGAGGCTTTGGCAAACCCGAAGCGGCGCTTCCGCCGCCTGCTTGCCACTGAAAACGCTATGCTGCGGCTCTCGGAGGGGCTTGATTTACGCATCGCGCCCAGACTTGTGAAGCCTGAGGAAATCACGAAACTCCTCACGCCCGACGCCGTTCATCAGGGTGCTTACCTTGAGGCCGAGCGCCTGCCGATGCTTCGGCTCGACAAGGCACCGCAGGATAAAATCCTCCTCGCGCTCGATCAGGTGACAGATCCGCATAATGTCGGGGCGATTTTGCGCTCCGCTGCTGCCTTTGACGTTGGCGGCATCATCACCACCTTCCGGCACAGCCCGGAGATCACCGGCGTTCTGGCCAAGGCGGCTTCCGGCGCACTGGAGCATGTGCCGATCATCGGCGTCACCAACCTTGCCCGTGCGCTGACGGAGCTGAAGGAGGGCGGGTTCCAGATCATCGGGCTGGATTCCGAAGCCGAGGTCGCGATGGCAGGTTTGAAGCTCAAGCGGCCCGTGGTGCTGGTTCTGGGCGCAGAGGGCAAGGGGCTGCGCCAATCCACCCGCGCCTTGTGCGACAGGCTCGCGCGGCTTGATCTCCCCGGCGCGATCAGGAGCCTCAATGTCTCGAATGCTGCCGCCATCGCGCTTTATGCGGTGCAGCAGGCTTTGGTTGAACCGTAAAGCCGTGTTCCGCGCAATAAAAAGCCCCCCTGTTCGCACAGGGGGGCTCTTTTTGTGGGCTCAAGTGATTAGTGATTTTCGACCGTGTAGATATCGCGGTCCTTGGTTTCCTTCACGAAGATCAGGCCGATCACGAAGGTGCCCGCAGCAACCACCACCGGATACCACAAACCGTAATAGATATCACCGGTTGCGGCCACCATGGCGAAGGAGGTGGGCGGCAGGAAGCCACCGAACCAGCCATTGCCGATATGATAGGGCAGGGACATGGCGGTATAGCGGATGCGGGTGGGGAAGAACTCAACCAGAGCTGCCGCGATCGGGCCATAAACGGCTGTCACGTAGAGAACAAGGATAAGCAGAATGCCCACCACAGCCCAGGATTGGGCCGTGTTCGGCACAACGCCCGTCAGCTTGACGATGGAGGGGTCACCCGCCTTGGGGTAGCCCGCCTCGATCGAGGCGGCGGTGAAGGCCGTGATATTCGCCGGAATGGCAGGGGCAACCGCCACGTCCTTGCCGTTGAAGGTCACAACCGTCTTTGTGCCAGCCGCAACCGGAACAAGGCTGTACTTGATGGCGGAGCGGGCAAGTGCCACGCGCGCCACGTCACAGGCTGCCGTGAAGGTTCTGATACCGACAGGGTCGATCACGTTGCCGCATTCCGCCGGATCCGCCTTCACCTCGACGACAACGTTGTTGATCGCTGCGTCGAATTTGGGGTTGGCGAGTTTGGTCAGGGTCTGGAACAGCGGGAAGAAGGTGAGGGCCGCAATGAGGCAACCCGCGAGGATAACCGGCTTGCGGCCGATTTTATCCGAGAGCGAACCGAAGAAGATAAAGCCGCCCGTGCCCAGAATGAGCGACCAGGCCACCAGAACGTTGGCGGTGAAGAGGTCGATCTTCAGAATGCTCTGGAGGAAGAACAGCGCGTAGAACTGCCCCGTATACCACACCACGGCCTGCCCGGCGACGAGGCCGAGAAGCGCGATGATGACGATTTTGAGGTTTTTCCACTCACCGAAAGCTTCGCCCAAAGGTGCTTTGGAGGTTGTGCCTTCTTCCTTCATTTTCTTGAAGGCGGGTGATTCCTGCATCTGCAAGCGGATCCAGACCGAAATCGCCAGCAGGAAAATCGAGAGCAGGAAGGGGATGCGCCAGCCGGCGATGGGGTAACCCTCGCCTTTGGTGAACCCGGCTTCGCCCATGTAAAGGCGCAGCGAGAGGATGACGATGAGCGAGAGCAGAAGCCCGAGCGTGGCTGTGGTTTGAATCCACGAGGTGTAGAAACCACGGCGGCCCACCGGCGCATGTTCGGCGACATAAACGGCAGCGCCGCCATATTCACCGCCAAGCGCAAGGCCCTGCAACATGCGCAGGATGATGAGGATAACCGGCGCGACCCAGCCAATCGCCTCATAGCTGGGAAGCAGGCCCACGAAGAAGGTGGAGGCGCCCATGATGAGGATGGTGACAAGGAAGGTTTGCTTCCGGCCGATCAGATCGCCGAGGCGACCGAAGAACAGCGCGCCGAACGGGCGCACAAGGAAGCCAGCGGCAAAAGCCAGCAGAGCAAACACGTTGCGGGTCGAAACGTCAAAGGCAGAGAAGAACTGCGCGCCGATGATGGCGGCAAGCGACCCGTAAAGGTAAAAATCATACCATTCAAACACCGTGCCGAGCGAAGAGGCGAGAATCACCTTCTTCTCTTCTTGCGTCATCGGGCGGGGTGTTGCCCCTGCGCCTGATGCTACTGAACTTGTGGACATGCGAACACTCCCTCGTGTTTCCGATGGACATATCCGGACTTGTGCAATTCCCCGCCCTTGCTTGAAGCAAAAGAACGAATACCCCGCATTTCCCCGGCTTCTCGTTATGACGTTTTATGCGTAACCCTCAGCATTGCTGATGGTCCGAGCATAGGGTTAACCTCTGGTAAAGCCAGACGGTAGCTGGCACAAGGGATAACAACTTTAGGCTTAATACAAAAGTATCATGACGTTTTTTGCATGCTGCGGCCAGCTCTGCCTCTGCCCGGCGCTTTGCGCGCAAAATCCTGTGCATGCGGTTGCATCTCCGCTGCAAATCAGGCAGAGACAGCGTCATGCCGGCGTAGCACAGCGGTAGTGCAGCGGTTTTGTAAACCGAAGGTCGGGAGTTCAATCCTCTCCGCCGGCACCATTTACCCGACAACAAGACTCAAGACTGCCAATCGGCTTAATTTAGGGATTGATTGCAATCCTTACTTGAGCAGACACCTCCCAATGCATCAGTCTCTGACCTTGCCCCCAGGTTTTATCCAGTTTTAAGTTCGTTTCCGGGGTTGGATTGACGTGCTCCCCGAAACTAGGCCAGCCTTGGCTGGAATTTTCCGGGTTTATGCTCCGAGACCATTCTCTGGACCGCCCGAGGATAGAGTTTTCGGGCCTTGATCACGGTAGCGGGCTGTGAGCGCTGCCGGGATTTTGCAACTGGATCGGAGGCTTATTGCCGATCGCGCCGTGGGGCCGATCCGTGTTGTAGTAATTGCACCAATCCTCCAACTTTTCGGCCGCATCTGCAAGCGTCATGAACCAATGGCGTTCAGACACTCGGCCCGGAGGCGACCATTGAAGGCCTCAATGAATTCCGAAGGAATTGCGCGAAGCGCGGTTATCGGTCGGCTTGCCGGGCCGGGAGAAGTCGAGAATAACGTTGTTCGCGTAGGCCCAGAGGTCGAGGTCACGGCTGACAAATTCGGAGCCTTGGTCAACCCGGATTGCCTTCGGATAGCCCATTGTCCCACAAGTCTGGTCGAGGGCGCGGACAACGTCCTCGGCGCGATAGCTGAACCGTGGATCGATAATCGGAGAGAATCGGCTGAATGTGTCGACGACCGTGAGCACCCTGATCTTTCTTCCCGTCGCGAGCTGGTCATGGACAAAGTCCATCGCCCAGACTTCGTTCGGTCGGGTTGCTTGGGCACGATCATCGCGAAGCTTCGCTTTGACACGTCGCTTGGGTATCTTGTTGCGCAGCTGAAGGCCCAACTCATTGTAAATCCTACGAACCTTCTTTTGGTTGATGGCCCAGCCTTCACGTCGCAGAACGACGTGTACGCGCCGATAGCCGTATCGCACGCGGGTCGAGCAGATATCCTTGATCCGGGATTCAATGCCGACCTGATCGGGGCGACGTGATCGATAGTGGTAGGTTGACCGTTCGACCTCGAGAGCTTCACAGGCCCTTCGGATCGACACGTCCCATTCCACGCAAATCACGTCGACAAGCTTGCGCTGCCGAGCAGGCCATCGTAATTCTTCTTCCAGTTGAAATAGGTCGCCTGGCTGATCCCTGCCTTCCAGCAGATATCCGCCACGGGCACACCGTTAGCCCCTTGCTTCAGAATGAACGCCTTCTGCGCGTCCGAGAACTTGCTTGCCTTCATCGTCTTCCGCTCCTCCCAGCCTAGGGAAAATGACACGGAAAACTCTAACCAAAAACGGTCCAGTTTGGCGGGAGCAGATCAATCAAGGAAGCGACCGTGAAACGCTTCCACTATGATAACCACGAACAGTTACGAAGTCACCTCGCCAACTTCATCAACGCCTACAACTTCGGGCGAAGATTGAAGACCCTCAATGGCCTCACGCCCTACGCACGCTTCGCGCAATCCCTGCGGGATCATCTGCAAACAATGGACAATCGAACCCGAAAGGTTCATCCTAAATCCTATCCATCAAATGCCGGGACTGAACACCTAGGGCGTCAACTATCTCCGCTACCTCGTCAATTCCATCCGCGAGGCGTTTGATCTGCCGGGCGTGCCGATCCGCCTCCTCACACGCTCCAGCGAAAATCCGTTTGATACCAAAGGGCATTGACAATGACTCTTTGGTATTCTGTCCTGAATTGATCAAGCTATTGGCCGTATTTGATTAGAGCGTTTCCGGCGAAGATTGAATCACCTGAAACGCTCTATCTCTTTGTTTTACCGCAATTCCGGACGCGAAACCGGTTCCCACCCCCGCCTTCGCGGGGGCATGCTTTCGCTGGAATTGCTCTAATTCAGGCTCTTCAAAGGCCTCATGCGTCAGCATCCGGGGCCTTTGGTATGACAAGAAAAAACGCTGATCATTCATTCAGATTGATGATGGGGGTCTTCAAGCCATCTTCACAGGTATAACAACAATCCGTGCAGATGTGCCTGCCGCCCTTGCCCTTGCCCCAGTAATCCCTGGAAGCGCCGCGCACCCAGGCCCCGTAGCAGATTTTCTCGCCCGCGATGCAGTTGAGCTTGAAGGAATGCACCTTGTAATCCTTGATGGTGAAGACGCGGCCATTGCCGGGCCAGACCGCCTTGCGGTTCTGCGAGTAGAACGACACGTCCACCGCGTGTTTGTCGAAGGTGCGGATATTCCAGGTCATGGTTTCAGCGCGGGCGGCAAGCGGCGCGAGGAGGAGCACAAGCACAAGGCTTGAAAAAAGCCTGCGCGCAACCAGCCTGAGCATTTCCATGATCATATCCCCCCTGATATAAAAAGGCTAATATGATCAAGGCTCTCTTGGCAAGAGCGCTTTTGGAGACTGCGTCACGCCTTAAATGCCATGCTTCAGCCGGGCGGGGAAAAATCCAGCACCGTTTTCTGGCGGAAATCGAACATCCGGCCGGTGTCCTGCCAGGCGGGCGCGGCGAGCGTGACAAGATGCGGCGCGAGGTCTTCCGGGGTCGGCAACATCATCGGGTCTTCGCCGGGCGCGGCCTCGGCCCGCATGCGCGTTCGCATGCCGCCGGGGTTGACCAGCATCACCTTGATATTCGTGATATTGCGGATTTCCTCCGCCCAGTCACGGCACATGAGGTCGAGCGCGGCTTTGGAGGCGCCATAACAGCTCCAATAGGCATTGGCGCGATGCCCGGCTGAGGAAGAGATGAACATCGCCCGCCCGGCATCTGAAGCGCGCAACAAAGGGTCAAGCGAGCGGATCAGCCGGAAATTCGCCGTGACATTGACGGCAAAAACCCGCTCCCACAGTTTTGGCTCGATATGCCCGACGGGGGAGAGCGGGCCGAGGATCGCGCCATTGCCAAGCAGAATATCAAGCTTGCCCCAGCGCTCGTGGATCGACAGCCCCAGCCGGTCGAGCGCGTCAAAATCCGTGAGGTCCAGCGGCACCAGGGTCGTGCTGCCGCCAAGCGCCTTGATCTCGTCATCGAGCGCTTCGAGCGCGCCTTGCGTGCGGGCTAGCGCGATGACATGCGCGCCTTCCCTGGCAAAAGCGAGCGCCGCCGCCCGCCCGATGCCGCGCGATGCGCCGGTGACAAGCGCGATGCGGCCTGAAAGAACGCCCGCCATCAGCTCGCCTCCGCGAGAAGCGAGAGCTGTTTTGCGCTTTCGCCCACAAGGTCGGCGATGGGGGTGGGGTAATCCCCGGTGAAATAATGGTCGGTGAATTGCGGCGCGGCATCATTGCGCCCCGGCTCGCCCAAAGCGCGATAAAGCCCGTCAATCGTGATGAAAGAGAGGCTTTCAACGCCAAGATAGGCCTGCATTTCAGCTAAAGACATGTTGGCGGCAAGGAGCTTGTCCTGCTCGGGCATGTCGATGCCGTAAAAATCCGGGTGCTTGATGGGGGGCGACGCGATGCGGAAATGCACCGCGCGCGCGCCCGCTTCGCGCATCATTTTCACGATCTTGCGCGAGGTGGTGCCGCGCACGATGGAATCATCCACGAGCACGATGCTTTTTCCCGCGATCACGGCGCGATTGGCGGAATGCTTGAGCCGCACGCCGAGTTCACGAATGGATTGCGTCGGTTCGATGAAGGTGCGGCCCACGTAATGGTTGCGGATGATGCCAAGCTCATAGGGAATGCCGGAGGCCTGCGCAAAACCGATCGCTGCCGGAACGCCGCTATCGGGCACCGGCACCACGACATCAGCCGTTACCGGGCTTTCCTCGGCGAGGATGCGGCCAATGGTTTTGCGCACATTGTAAACGTTGCGCCCGCCGACGATGGAATCGGGCCGCGCGAAATAGACATATTCGAAAATGCACGGCCTTGCGCGCTTCTGTGCGAAGGGGCGCAGCGAGTCCATGGCTCCCCCTTCATCGACCACGATGATCTCGCCCGGCTCCACCTCGCGCTCATAGCTCGCGCCGATAATATCCAGCGCGCAGGTTTCGGAGGCGAAAATCGGGTGGCCATCGAGCCTGCCCAGAACCAGCGGGCGGATGCCAAGCGGGTCGCGCGCGCCGATGAGCTTCTTGTTGGTCATGCCGACAAAGGCGTAAGCGCCCTCAACCTGCGCCAGAGCTTCGATAAACCGGTCGATGAAGCGGTTGCGCCGCGCCCGCGCCACGAGGTGCAAAATCACCTCCGTATCCGAGGTTGCCTGATAGATCGCGCCCTCGGCGATCAGCTGCCGCCGCAAGGTCAGCCCGTTGGTGAGGTTGCCGTTATGGCACACGGCAAAGCCGCCACCCGCAAGCTCCGCAAAAAGCGGCTGGACATTGCGCAAAATCGTCTCGCCTGTGGTGGAATAGCGCGTATGGCCAATCGCCATCATGCCGGGGAGCTGGTCGATCACGCTGCGCTTCGAGAAGTTGTCGCCCACAAGCCCTAGCCGCCGCTCCGAATGGAAGCGCGCGCCATCAAAACTCACGATGCCCGCCGCCTCCTGCCCGCGATGCTGGAGGGCATGAAGGCCGAGCGCCGTGATCGCCGCCGCATCGGGATGGCCGAAAATGCCGAAAACGCCGCATTCCTCGCGCAGATGGTCTGCATCGTCAAAGCTTTCGCTTCGGGTGTCACCTTCGTGGGGCTGCTGCATCATCGAAGGATATCCTTTTCAAGCCTGCGGGCCGACGGATGAAGGGCCATTACGGCTTGGGCGGCTGCGCAGCAGGGGCGGCGGGAGGAGAAGGCGCCGAACCATTGCCCTGCTTGAATTCCTCGGTCGCCTTTTTGATGGGGGCGAGGGTTTCATCAAGGTTTTCCGGCAGCATGTTTTTCAGCCCTTCAAAACTAGAGGTCAGGATAGGGCGGAATTTCGCATCCGCCACCCATTGCGGCTGCTGCTTTTCCGTGACCAGCCACGAGAAAAAGCCGAACCCGATCACCGCCAGCAAAAACCCGCGCGCCGCGCCGAACAGAAAGCCCAAAGTCCGATCGAGCGCGCCGATGCGCGAATCAAGGATGAAATCGGAAAGCTTCGAGGTGATGATATAGGCGATCATCAAGGTGATGAGGAAAACCCCGCCGAGCGCAATGCCCTTTACAAGGGTTTCGGGCTGTTTGACGATATATTGCACCACATAGGGCACAGCCTTCTGATAGCCCAGAGCCGCGACAACCGCAGCCACTGCCCAGGAGCCGATGGCGAGAACCTCACGCGTGAAGCCGCGCACCATGGCGAGAAAAGCCGAAACCAGCACGATGCCGATGACGACAAGATCAAGGAGGGTAACGGGCATAAAGGCTCCTCTGGCACCCTTACGGGCCGATTTTAACAATGAAAACACGTCGGGATGCTGGAAAACAATCTCTCAGGCGATATAGAACCATCCCGCGCGCGCGTCACCTCCTATGATGGTTTTGCCCATATTTTTTGCGCTGCGTTGAATTTGTTTTTCACGAGGCGCGGCCCCGTGGCGGCTTGCCGCCTGCAATCCCGGCAACGAGATCGGCGATGCGCGCGATGCTTTTCACCTGAAGCCCGCTTTGCCGCCCGGTTTCACTCAGGCCATCGGGCAGGAAGGCCGCGCCAAAGCCGAGCTTGAGCGCTTCTTTCAGGCGCGGCGCGGCCTGCGGCACCGGGCGGATGAGGCCGGAAAGGCTCACCTCGCCAAAAAGCACCGCATCGGACGGGATCGGCGCATCCACCAGCGAGGAGATCAGCGCCGCCGCCACCGCGAGATCCGCCGCCGGTTCGAGAATGCGAAACCCGCCCGCGACATTCATGTAAACATCATGCTGGCCGAGCCGAACGCCGCCGCGCGCTTCGAGCACCGCGAGCACCATGGCAAGCCGGCTCGCCTCCCAGCCCACCACGGCGCGGCGCGGGGTGCCGAGCGAAGTGGGGGTGACAAGCGCCTGAATTTCGATCAGAAGCGGCCTCGTGCCCTCCATCCCGGCGAAAACGGCGGTGCCGGACACAGTGGCATCACGCGCACCCAGAAAAAGCGCCGAAGGGTTCGGCACTTCGGCAAGGCCCGAACCGCCCATCTCGAACACGCCGATTTCATCCGTCGCGCCGAAACGGTTCTTCATGGCGCGCAAAATACGGAAATGATGCCCGGCATCGCCCTCGAAACTCATCACCGCATCGACCATATGCTCGACCACGCGCGGGCCTGCGATCTGCCCGTCTTTCGTGACGTGCCCGACGAGGATCACCGCCGCGCCGCTGGCTTTCGCGTAGCGGATGAGGCCCTGCGCCGAGGCGCGCACCTGCGTCACCGTGCCGGGCGCGGCCTCCGCCGCTTCTGTCCACATGGTCTGGATCGAATCAATGATCACGAGGCGCGGCGGCACGCCCTGGCTCAAGGTCGCGAGGCTGTCCTCCACCGAGGTTTCGGAGGCAAGCTCCACCGGCGCATCCTCAAGCGCGAGGCGCTGCGCCCGAAGCCGCACCTGCGCCGTGCTCTCCTCGCCCGAGATATAAACGACGCGCGCGCCCTTCCGCGCAATCGCCGCCGCTGCCTGAATGAGGAGCGTCGATTTGCCGATGCCCGGCTCACCGCCGATCAGGATCACCGAGCCTTTGACGAAGCCGCCACCCGTGACGCGGTCAAGCTCGGCGATGCCGGAGGGCAGGCGCGGCGCGTCCATCGCTTCCCCGGTGAGGCCTTCGAGCGGAAACACCCTGCCGCGTTTGAGCCGCGCGCCCCCGCTCGCCACCGGGGCGGCGGCGATGGCGGAGGCTTCCTCGACCAGCGTGTTCCAGCCATTGCACGCCTCGCATTTGCCCTGCCAGCGATTGTAAACCGCACCGCAAGACTGGCAGATGAAGGAGGAGCCACGTTTTGACATGCTGCATCCTTCCGGGATTCGGGGGAGAATGGCAATGGCGCTTCTCGACCCCGTCATTGCGCGGAGGGGCTTTTGCCCTGATGCGGCAATCCAGTCTGCGGATAGCAATTCTGCGCCCTATTCGGCCATGACGATGCCATCACAATAAAAAACTCTGGATTGCCGCGCGCCTCCGGCGCTCGCAATGACGATTGCCCTCAACCGCCGATCACCCGCCGCTCGTAGCGCTTGCCGAGATTGGTGAGGATTTCATAGCCCGTGGTTTTTGCTGCCGCGCCCACGGCATCAACGCTCAATTCCTCGCCGATCAGCAAAGCCATATCACCGGGTTTGACGGCATCCACCGGCACATCCGTGATGTCGAGCGTGATGAGATCCATCGAGACATTGCCCGCGAAGGGCACGATGCGGCCCGCGAGTTTCGCCCGCCCGCCCGGTGCACCGGGCCTTGCGCCGGCATTGCGCGGGTAGCCATCGGCATAGCCGCAGGAGAGTGTGGCGATGCGGCTTTCACGCGTGGCGATGAAATTGCTGTTATAGCCCACGCGCGCGCCCTTCGGCACGGCATGGATCTGGATGATGGGCGCTTCGAGCGTGATCACGCTGCGCATCGGGTTTGGCGCATCAGGCGTCGGGTTGCCGCCATAAAGCGCATAGCCGGGGCGGGAGAGGGCGTGGCGCGGCGCGGCCTCCACAAACAAACCCGAAGAATTGCACAGGCTGAGGCGCGGCTTCGGATTCAAGCCGTGAAGTCTTTGGATAGCATCTGCAACCTGGTTGAAGCCTTCAATCTGCGCCGTGGTTTCCGCATCCCCCGGAATTTCGGCGGAAACGAAATGCGTCATGACAAGGCCTGGCGCGAGGGTTTGTAGCCCGCCCTCGCGGATGAAATCAAGCCCGTCCTCCAGCGCCATGCCGAGCCGGTTCATGCCGGTGTCGATATGAAGGGCAGGGGATGGAGCATTGGTTGTCGCGCGAAACGCGGCGTAACCCGCCGCTTCCGCGCGTGTGCCGATGACGGGCGCGAGATGATGCGCGGCGTAAGCTGAAAGATCATCGGAAAGCCCGTTGAGAACGAAAATCTCGGCCTCCGGCGCGGCTTTGCGTGCACGCACCGCCTCGCTGATATGCGCGACAAAAAACGTCCGGCACCCGGCCTGCCAGAGCGCGGGAACGGCGAGCTCGATGCCCAGCCCATAGGCATCCGCTTTCACCACCGCGCCGCTCACGCCGGGCGCGGCACGGGCATCGAGCAGGCGCCAGTTCTCCTGAAGCGCGGCAAGGTCAATCGTCAGGCGCGCGGCGTGGCGGGGCATGGCGTCACTCCAGCCGCTCGGGCAGGTAATCCTCTTTCGCCAGCGTCGAGAAGCGCGTCACATTCGCGTCGAACTGCAACTGCACGGAGCCGGTTGGCCCATGGCGCTGCTTGCCGAGAATAACCTCGGCCTTGCCATGCACCCTGTCCATCTCCGCCTGCCATTTGAGATGCTCCTCGGTGCCCGGCTTCGGCTCCTTGTTTTGCAGGTAATATTCCTCGCGGAACACGAACATCACCACATCCGCATCCTGTTCGATCGAGCCGCTCTCGCGCAAATCCGAGAGTTGCGGGCGCTTGTCATCGCGCGCTTCGACCTGGCGCGAAAGCTGGGAAAGCGCCATGATCGGCACATCAAGCTCTTTCGCCAAAGCCTTGAGGCCGGTGGTGATTTCGGTCAATTCCTGCACGCGGTTATCACCCTTTTTCGAGGAGCCGCTGAGAAGCTGGAGATAATCCACCACCAGCAAATCAAGCCCGTGCTGGCGCTTGAGCCGCCTTGCCCGCGCCGCAAGCTGGGCGATGGAAATGCCGCCCGATTGGTCGATATGCAGCGGCAGGTTCTGCATTTCGGCCACCACCGAATGGAGGGTGCCGAATTCCTGCTCCGTCACATCGCCGCGCCTGATCTTGAAGGAGGGGATATTCGCCTGTTCGGCGATGATGCGGGTTGCGAGCTGTTCTGCCGACATTTCAAGGCTGAAAAACCCGACAATGCCGCCATTGACGCTTTTGATGCTGCCATCCGGCTGCCTCTCGCCCTGCCAGGCGCGGGCGATATTGTAAGCGATGTTGGTGGCGAGCGCGGTTTTGCCCATGGCCGGGCGACCGGCGAGAATGATGAGGTCGGAGCGCTGCAACCCGCCCATTTTCTGGTCAAGATCATGCAGCCCCGTCGCGGTGCCGGAAAGCCCGCCATCGCGCTTGAAGGCCTCCCCCGCCATGTGGATGGCGATGGTGAGCGCGGAGGAAAAGCTCTGGAAGCCGCCATCAAAGCGCCCCGCCTCGGCAAGCCCGTAAAGCCGCCGTTCGGCCTCCTCGATCTGCTGGCGGGGCGGGTCATCCACCGGTGCTTCAAAGGCGCGGTTCACCATCTCCTCGCCGATGGTGATGAGGTTGCGCCGCATCGCAAGATCATAGATCGTGCGACCATATTCGGCGGCATTGATGATGGTGGTGGCGTTGGTGGCGAGCCGCACGAGATATTGCGGCACCGTGACCCCGCCAAGGTCGAGATCGGGCAGATAGGTTTTGAGCGTGATGGGGGTTGCAACCTTGCCCGCGCGCAGCAATTTCGCCATCACCTCGAAAACGCGGCCATGGAGCGCCTCGTAAAAATGCTCCGGCGTCAGAAAGTCGGAAACACGGTCAAACGCCTCGTTATTGACGAGAATGGCCCCGAGCAGCGCCTGTTCAGCCTCAAGGTTATGCGGCGCGATGCGCATCGCGGCATCCGGCTGCGGGGGTTCAATGCGGGCGAGATTGGCCATGGTCAGCTTTCGGGCGAAAAACAAAATGAAGGCTACTCTGATTCTGCTCCTCGATTGCAGAGCGAAAAAAAAGCCCGCCATGCATCTGGCGGGCTTTTCCTTCCTAAGCCCGCTATTCACAGGCCGGTCATCAGGGTTCAAAAATAACGCTTGTTGCTTTTCAGCATCTTTTGCATTTTGCAAGCAGCCTAGGCTGTTACATCTCCGCCATCGGCCCGGCTTCGGCCAAAGCCGCGCCGATTTCGAGGCCGAGATCATCGAGGTTATCCTCTTCGCGTTCCAGCACGTTTTCACCACGCGCCTGCCGCTCCGCCTCTTCCACCGAACGCGCGACATTGATCGTGACGCTTGACGAGACTTCCGGGTGGAGAACCACGCTCACAGCATGAAGCCCGAGGCTCTTGATCGGGCCATTGAGCGCGACCTGCGCCTTGTTGACGGTAAAACCACCGCTGGTGAGGGTTTCGGCCAGATCACGCGCGGAAACGGAGCCGTAAAGCACCCCCGATTCGCCCGCCTGGCGGATCAGGGTGAAGCTCTGGCCATTGAGCTTGCTGGCCACGGCATCGGCTTCCTTGCGGCGCTCGAGGTTCGTTGCTTCAAGCTGCGCGCGCTGGCCGGCGAATGTCGCACGGTTGGCTTCGGTGGCGCGCAGGGCCTTGCCGCGCGCGAGCAGGAAATTGCGGGCGAACCCGTCCTTCACCTTCACCACATCGCCCATCTGGCCGAGTTTGGCGACACGTTCGAGCAAGATCACGTCCATTTTTCGTCTCCTTGAGGTTATGTTTGAAAAGCCCGCGCCCTCACGCCACGTGGCGGCGGAAATTGAAGAGATGGTCGGCAAAGCCTAGCCCGATGAGCAGGAGCGCCGGCAGGCCGAAAATGATCAGGCTTCCCCAGACAAGGCTGAGGAGAAAGCCGCGCGCCGGGTTCTGCGCAAGCCGCGCATGCACCACGCCAAGCCCTTGCAGCATCAGGAGAAAGCAAAGCCCTGTGGCCATGATGCTGGCAAAAGCGCCGCCATAACCCTCGCGCAGCGTCATCAGCAGGGCAAGCCCCAGCAGGATGAGCGCGCCGCCGGGCAGGCGGAAAAACCGGAAATCAGGCTTGCCGTAAGGAAGTCGCTCGGCCCGCGCTGTGACGAGAAGCCCCAGAGTGCCGCTGATGATGAGCGTCATGAGGATGATAACCCCCGAAAGCGGCACCATCATCGCGGTCATGGCGTCTGTCAGCGCGTCTCTGGAGCCGCCCTGCTGGATGTCCGGGCCGGAAACCGTTTGCGTGATCACCTCGCCGACGATATCGCGCACACGGGCCATGAAGGCGGCATGATCCGGCTCGACGTAAATTGACGAGGCAATCACCAGCAAGGCAGCGTAAAACAGCGTGATGAGCGCAAGGCGGCCAAGATCAAGCCCGTCCGAGGCGCGGCCACGCGCCTCGCGCAGGAAAAACCGCTCCGCCAGAACCACAAGGCCAAAGACCGGCATGGCGATGGAACCGGCAAAGCCGATGGCCGCGCGTTCCGAAATCACAAGATTGATGATCAGCGCCGCCAGAATGCCACCAAGCGCGGCGATCAGCCTGTGCCAGCCCAGCCCGGCGATGAAAAGCGGCAGGGGTGCCAGCAGGATCAGCAGCAGAAGCGGCGCATTGCCGGGCGTGAGGATGCCGGAGAGCAAGGCCGAAGCCAGCCCGGCCAGACACGCGATGAGAAGGGCCTGCGCCATTTTTGCTGTCCCGCAACCCGATAGCGGTTTCCGACCTGATTCAATCAGGTCGACCGCTCTGTCTTTTTGTTTTATCGCATTTTCTTAACGCCAACCGGTGTCCACTTGGCTGGAAAATGCTCTAAACCGGGGGGTTAGAGGCGAAACACGGTTCGCCCCAACATGGTTTTTTAGAGGAGAAAACAGGCGGGTTGCCCCGCCTGAAGCTTATTTAATCACGTAAGGCAGAAGGCCGAGAAAACGCGCGCGCTTGATGGCCTGCGCCAGTTCACGCTGCTTTTTCGCCGAAACGGCGGTGATGCGTGAGGGGACGATCTTGCCACGCTCGGAAATATAGCGCGAGAGGAGTTTCACGTCCTTGTAATCGATTTTCGGGGCGCCATTGCCGGTGAAGGGGCAGGTTTTGCGGCGGCGGAAAAACGGGCGGCGTGCAGCTTGCGACATCAGACGTCCTCCTCGATGGCTTCATAACCCGCATCGCCGTCATCCCGGTCCCGCCGACGCGGGCCACGATCCGGCCGATCCCCCCGCTCCGGGCGATCATCACGGTCGCGCCGTTGCAGCATGGCGGAGGGGGCTTCTTCCAGAGCCTCGACCCGCACGGTGATGAAGCGCAGAACGTCTTCGTTGATGCGCATCTGCCGTTCCATTTCGGTCACGGCGGCGGCGGGGGCATCAAGGTTGAAGAGCGCGTAATGCGCCTTGCGGTTTTTCTTGATGCGGTAGGCGAGGGATTTCACGCCCCAATATTCCACCTTGGTCACGGCGCCGCCGTTAGCCTCGATGATGCCCTTATAGGTCTCCGTCATGGTTTCGACCTGCTGGGCCGAAACATCCTGACGCGCCAGAAAGACGTGTTCGTATAATGCCATGGATGAGCCTTCTCTTAACCATTGCCCCTGAGGGGCTGTTTGTTCCGTGGCGTAAAACCCTTCGAGCCCCGGAAGGCTCGTGAAGCTCACGAAGGCGTTGACACCGGAGAACGGGAAAGACCTTTCATCAAGGCCAACCCTGCCACAATAGCGGCTCTCCCTTCAGCCACCGGCCACAGGAGGTGCTCCGTTACGGCATTTGCCCGAAAAGCGCAAGCCTGAAGAGGCTGAAAACAGCCACGTGCTTGACAAGCCGCCACGCCACCGCCAATGCGGGCTTTGAAAAAGCGTATGTGAGGGCATCATCATGGGCAAAACCGCATTTTTGTTTCCGGGGCAGGGCGCGCAGGCTCTCGGCATGGGCAAGGCCCTGGCGGAGGCATTTCCCGCCGCCCGCGCCGTGTTTGACGAGGTCGATGCGGCCTTGGGCCAGAAGCTCTCCACCCTGATGTTTGACGGGCCGGAGGATCAACTCACCCTCACCGCCAATGCGCAGCCCGCCTTGATGGCGCATTCCATCGCCGTCATCCGCGTGCTGGAGGCGGAAAAGGGGCTGGATTTGGCGCGCCATGCCGCTTTTGTCGCCGGGCATTCGCTTGGCGAATATTCCGCTTTGTGTGCCGCAGGCGCGCTTACTCTGGCCGATACCGCGAAGCTTCTGCGCATAAGGGGCGATGCGATGCAGGCCGCCGTGCCGGTGGGGGAGGGCGCGATGGCGGCTTTGCTCGGCGCGGAATGGGATCTGGCGAGCAAGATTGCCGATGAAGCCCGTCGCATAGGAAAATCAAGCGAAGTGGGCACCGGTTCGCGTGAAGATTTTCCGTCAGAAGAAGCCTACGACACGGGCCTCATTTGTGACGTCGCCAATGACAATGGCGGCGGGCAGGTGGTGATTTCCGGCCACAAAGCCGCAATCGAGCGCGCCATGCTCATCGCCAAGGACAAAGGCGTGAAACGCGCGATCCTGCTGCCGGTTTCCGCGCCGTTTCATTCCGCCTTGATGGCACCGGCGGCAACGGCGATGGAAGCGGCGTTGAAATCCGCGATCATCCTTGCGCCCAAACCGCCCCTCATCGCCAATGTGACCGTGAAGCCTGAAACCGAGCCCGGAGCCATCCGCGATAATCTCGTGCTGCAGGTCACAGGCTCGGTGCGCTGGCGCGAGAGCATGCTTTGGCTGGGCGAAGCGGGCGTCACGCGCTTTGTCGAATGCGGCACCGGCAAGGTGCTCTCCGGTATCGCCAAACGCGTTGTTGCGGGCTGCGAGGCGGTCAGCATCGGCACGCCGGAGGATGTGGCCGGGTTTGCCGGATAAAACCGTCATTGCGAGCGCTGGAGGCGCGCGGCAATCCAGTCTTTCGTTTTGTCAAATGTTTTTGCCCGCTATCTCTGCCTGGTCGGGGATGACACCGGTTGCTTCGGGCTGCTGCACGGTGCAAGCTTGCCGGAATGAGCATCGGCATACCTGATTATATAGAGCGTGTTTTAATGGACTCAAAAACACGCTCTATCTTCTTGTTTTGTCGCATTTTCAGTGATTGACCGGCTTCCCCTTGATTATAAAATGCTCTAGATGAACAATGAGACTGCCAGGAGGAAATGCGGCGCGTGCGGATTTATGACCTACTGGTGCAGATGCTGCGCGGGCTGCCCGGTCAATTGCCGGAACCCTATCCCCGTCTCTCCGATATCGTTGCCGCGCTCGGGCCGCGTTCCTTTGGCATTGCGCTGGTGCTCTTCGGCCTGCCCAACCTGTTGCCCGTGCCGGGTTTGCCGATTTTATGCGGTTTGATCATCGGGGTGATCGCGTTTCAGATGGTGATCGGCAAGGAGAGTCTCGTTCTCCCGCGCTGGATCGGCAACCGGCGGATCAAGCGCGAGGATCTCGATACGGTGGTGCGCCGCGCCGAACCGAGCCTGCGGCTGCTCGAACGGGCGATGCGCCCGCGCCTTGCCGTTTTCACAACCGATCTGGCGCAGTGGGGTGTCGGCGCGGTTCTGCTGCTGCTGGCCCTGGCCTTGATGGCGCCAATCCCGTTTTTCGGCGGTGTGCTGCCGGGTATTGCCGTAACATTATTCGGCCTGGCTCTGGTGGAGCGGGATGGGCTTTTTGTCGCCTTCGGGCTTGTCGCCACGCTGCTTGCTCTTATGGTGACGGGCTGGTTGACCCATGCGATTCTGAAGTCGCTGATCAGCGTGTTTTTATAACGGTTTCAGGATACTTTCCTGAGCCTTGCAGCCTCGTTCACACTCAAATCCTGATCGAGTGTCAGCAGCGTGTCGATCGTTTCGGCGGGCACGGGCTGCGAGAAGAGATAGCCTTGCAGGTAATGGCAGCCGACGGCATGCAGGAAGCGGCGCTGTTCTTCGGTTTCAACCCCCTCCGCCGTGACCTCGAGCCCGAGGGCGCGGCCGAGATGCACCACGGAATGCACGAGAATGGCGCTTTCGCCGGTGGCTTCCATGGAATCGAGGAAGGATTTGTCGATCTTGATCTTGTCGAACGCGAAGCGGCGCAGGTAAATCAGACTGGAATAGCCGGTGCCGAAATCATCCAGCGCCAGCTTCACCCCCAGCGAGCGCAATTCCATCATCGCATCCTCGGCCTGGTCGGCATCATCCACAAGAACGCCTTCGGTGAGTTCAAGCTCAAGGCGCCCCGGTTCGATGGCGGCATCGGCCATCACGCGCTCGACGCTTTTGACAAAATCGCCTTGCCGGAACTGGATGGCCGAAACATTGACGCCCACACGCAGGCCCGGCCAGCGCGCGGCATCGCGGCAGGCGCGGCGCATCACCCATTCGCCCAGCGGCACGATAAGGCCGCGCTCTTCTGCGGCGGAAATGAAGGTGGCGGGCGAGATGACGCCGTGTTTGGGGTGGTGCCAGCGCACAAGCGCCTCCACCGAGGCGACCTTGCCGGTTTCGGCGTAAACCTGCGGCTGGTAGAGCAGTGTGAATTCATCGCGTTCGATCGCGCCGCGCAATTCGTCATCCACGAGTTTGCGGATGCGCTCGGATTCGGTCATGCGATGTTCGTAAATCGCAAAGCGGTTGCGCCCTTCATTCTTTGCACGGTAGAGCGCGGTATCAGCGGAACGCAGCAGGGTTGCCACGTCATTGCCGTTTTCCGGCACCATGGCGATGCCGATGGTGACGCCGATGCGCATGGCTGCGCCCTCCATCATGAAGGGGAGGTTCGCGGCGTCGATGATGGATTGCGCGAGGCGCGCCGCATCCGCATGGGAGCGGATACTGGTTTGCAGAACGGCGAATTCATCGCCGCCAAGCCGGGCGATCAGGTCTGTCTGGCGCAGGAAGGCGCGCACCCTCTGGCCGAATTCGACGATGAGCTTGTCGCCTGCTGCATGGCCGAAGGTGTCATTCACATCCTTGAACTTGTCAAGGTCGAGCAGCAGAACGGCTATCACGCCGCCTTTTTGCGGCAGATCATGCAGATTTTCGGTCAGAACCTCGCAGAACACCGCACGATTCGGCAGGCCGGAGAGGGAATCATGCTTTGCCTCATGGCTGGCCTTGGCTTCGCGGCGCAGGATCTCCGCCGTGGAATGGCGGATGCGCTGAAGCAGGATGACGCCCACCACGGTTACAACCAGCGAGCCCAGAAGCCCGAACAGCGCAAGATCGCCAAATATTTCGGAAGCCGCCCGGCTTGGATCCCAGACAACCGAGATTTCGCTTTCGCCATCAAGACTTGCAATCCCGTGGCTGCTCTCGCGATCCGGAAGCCCGGTGATGGCGCGGAGATTGGGGATGGCCAGCATGGTGGAAAGCCGCTGCAACCCGGCCGGGCCAAGCGGGCGGGTGGCGAGCAGAACGAGGTTTTTGCCGAAGGGCAGGGCGGCAAGGCTCAGGATGGTTTTTCCATCCTGAACATTGCGCGCCTCGCGGCCGATGCCAAGGGTCATCGCATCCACCCCGCGCATGCGCGAGCCGTCGATAAAGGCGCGAATGGCCTTGCCGCGCTGTGGCAATATGCCTGCCTCGCCGATTTCAGCCAGCATGCTGCCATCGGATTTATTGATCACGGCGGCGTAGTCGAGCCCCTGCTGGCGGCTGAGCGCGCCAAGCAGTTGTTCCAATGTTTCACGGTTTTTCTGCGCCGGATAAAGATCAGCAAGGATTTCATCCCGCGCGATGCCGGAGAGCAGGGTTTCCGCTTCAAAACCGAAGCTCTGGGCGAGTTGCTTTTTTTCGCGCGCCAGTTCGTAATCCTGCTGGCTGCGCACGGCCCTGCTGGCGACCAGCGCGATACTGCCTATGACGCAGACGATCAAAAGCGCGATCGGGATGATGGACAAGGTCGCACCATGCCCCTGCACCGTCTTCTTTTTCATCAGCCGCATTCTGGGCACTCAACGCAACAACGCCACACGATAGAAACTCGAAACCCGAATGTGACGCAAGAAGGTTACCAGCCTGTTGCCAAGGCCCGGTTTTTTACAAAAGCCCCAGAGCGCGGAAACTCGCATGGCCCTTTCGGCCGATGATGATGTGGTCATGCACCACGATGCCGAGGGGTTCGGCTTGCGTCACGATTTCGCTCGTCATCTGGATGTCGGCGCGCGAGGGGCTGGGGTCGCCCGAGGGGTGGTTATGCACGAGAATGAGGGCGGAGGCGTTGAGCTGCAAGGCGCGGCGCAAAATCTCGCGCGGATAGACGGGGGTGTGGTCCACCGTGCCCTTCTGCATCACCTCATCGCGGATCAAACCGTTTTTCTTGTCGAGGAACAGCAGCCGCAACTCCTCGCGCTCTGCAAAGGCCATGGCGCTGCGGCAATAATCGATGACGCTTTGCCAGGAGCCAAGCTGCTCGCGGTTTTTGATCGCGCCGAAGGCAAGCCGCTTGCCGGCGGTTTCGATCAGCTTGATGTCATGCAAAATCGCCGGGCCAACGCCCTTCACCTCCGCGAGGTGTTCGGGCGGCGCGCCCAGAACCTCGGCAAAGGTGCCGAACCGCGCGATCAGCGCTTTTGCCAGCCCCTTCACATCCGCACGCGGCACGGAACGGAACAGCACGAGTTCGAGAAGTTCATAATCGGGCAAGGCTTCGGGGTTTTGCAGGAAGCGCTCGCGCAGGCGCTGGCGATGGCCAAGGTAATGCGGCTCTTCAGCGGGTTTTACGGGCTTTTTCGCGCGGGCGCTTTTCTCTCCGGTTTTGTCTTGCGCTTCCATATGGCTGCGCGCCTCGGCAAAGCCCGGCTCCGGCGCGCCATCATCCGGGGGGGAGAGCGTCTTTCGCGTCATGCGGAAAGGGCAGGGCGAGGAGCATCAGGCCGGGCCGGAAAATCAAGCCCTGCGGGTGAGAAGGTGAAGACCTCGACCCCCGTTTGCGTGATCCCGATCGAATGCTCGAACTGGGCGGAGAGCGAGCGATCCCGCGTTACCGCCGTCCAGCCATCGCTGAGGATTTTCACATGCGGGCGGCCAAGGTTGATCATGGGTTCGATGGTGAAGATCATGCCGGGTTTCAAAACCACCCCCTCGCCCGCGACGCCGTAATGCAGGATATTGGGTTCATCATGGAAAAGCTGGCCAAGCCCGTGGCCGCAGAAATCCCGCACCACCGAGCAGCGCTCCCCCTCGGCATGGCGCTGGATCGCCGCGCCGATATGCCCCGTTGTTGCGCCGGGGCGGGCGGCTTCGATGCCCTTGCTGAGGCATTCATAGGTGATTTCGAGCAGCCGCATGGCGCGGCGCGGCACCTCTCCCACGCCATACATGCGGCTGGCATCGCCGTGCCAGCCTTCGACGATGAGGGTGATGTCGATATTGACGATATCGCCCTCCCGCAAGGGTTTATCGCCCGGAATGCCGTGGCAGACGACGTGATTGGTGGAAATGCAGCTTGCGCGCGGGTAGCCATGGTAATAAAGCGGCGCGGGATAGGCCTTGTGATCCATCGCGAAATCAAAAATCACGCGGTCGAGCGCGTCCGTCGTCACGCCGGGCTTGACGTGTTCGGCCATGAGGTCGAGCGCTTTTGCGGTGAGCTGGCCAGCCTTGCGCATGCCCTCGAACGCCTCCGGCCCATGCAGCTTGATGGAGCCGGGTTGGCGGCGAAGGCTGGTGCCGGTGTCACTCATGGGTTGGTCTCTGCTTTCACTCCTTAAATCTAATGCGGTTTTGCAGCGTATCCAAGAGGGTTTCGTGCGCTCTCCCCACATCGTTGCGGGCATGCAACGACACCCTTATCATACCTCACCGTGTCATTCCCGACCGAGCGCAGCGAGGAGCGGGAATCCAGACCTGCAGCAGCTACAAGAAAGAGACTGGATTCCCGGTCTCGCTCCGCATCAAGATGCTTCGCTTCGCCGGGAATGACACTTCCTAAAGCGTGGACTGCACAATAAACCGGCTTTCCCTTTATCGCGGCATGCTCTATCTTCTTGTTTTATCGCATTTTCAGTGATTAACCGGCTTCCACTCAATCACAAAATGCTCTACGGGAAGCTTTATGATGAAAGCCTCCTTTCCCTATGGCACTTATGCCGCAAGCGGCCTTGTTCAGCGCCTGATCACGCTCACCCGCGCCATGCCGCGCTCCTGGCTTGGCAAGCGCATCGGCTTTCTCCTGCGCCGGGTCGCGATTGCGCGGCTCGACGGCAATCCGGTTGACGTGGATTCGCTCGGTGCGCGCTTCCGCCTCTACCCCTATAACAATGTCTGCGAGAAGCGCATCCTGTTCTCCCCGCAGGATTTTGACGCGGCGGAGCGCGCGTTTCTCGCCACGCGCCTCACCGAGCATTTTGTCTTTCTCGATATCGGCGCGAATATCGGCGGCTATTCGCTGGCCATGGCCGCGCTTGCCGGGCCAAAGGCGCGCATCATCGCCATGGAGCCGCAGCCCGAGATTTTTGACCGCTTGAGCTTCAATATCACCATCAACCCTTTCGGCACCATCAAGGCGCTGGCGCTGGCTGTGGCCGACCGCGAGGGCGAGATCACGCTGTTCCTCGACCCCCGCAACAAGGGCGAGGCGAGCGTGAAGATCGTCAGCGCCGATCACGCAAGGCAGGTGAAGGTGACGGCGCGCCCCCTCCTCGCCATCATCACGGATGAGGGGTTTGACCATGTCGATGCCATGAAGCTCGATGTGGAAGGCGCGGAGGATTTTATTCTCCAGCGGTTTTTTGCCGATGCGCCGCAAAACCTCTGGCCGCGCCTCATCATTCTCGAACGGGGGGAGAGCCGCTGGGGCATGGATCTTCTGGGTTTGCTGAAAGCGCAGGGCTATCTTCCCGCGTTTGAAACCCGCAACAACCATGTTCTGGAGCGCGCGCCATGAACATCACCGCCGCCCTTCTCGTCATCGGAGATGAAATCCTGTCCGGTCGCACCAAGGACAGGAATATCGGCACGCTGGCGGATTTTCTCACCATGCTCGGCATCGCCTTGCGCGAGGTGCGCGTGGTGCCGGATGAAGAGAGCGAGATCATCAGCGCCATCAACGCGCTGCGCTTACGCTACACCTATCTCTTCACCACCGGCGGCATCGGCCCGACGCATGACGATATCACGGCGGAGAGCGTGGCGAAGGCCTTCGGGGTTTCGATCGACCATGACCCGCGCGCCATCGCCATGCTGCGCGAGCGCTACAGCGCCGAAGACCTGAATGAAGCGCGGCTGCGCATGGCGCGCATCCCGCAAGGGGCGGATCTCATCCCCAACGCGCTCTCGAAAGCGCCGGGCTTCATGCTGGAGAATGTCATCGTCATGGCGGGCGTTCCCTCCATCATGCAGGTGATGCTGGATGCGGTTGCGCCGCGCCTCGCGCGCGGGGCGGTTCTGCATTCCGTGTCGCTGGAAGCGGGAAACCTACCGGAGGGGATTTACGCCAGGGGTCTGGGGGAGGTTGCAAAGGCGAATCCGGGCGTTGCCATCGGCTCCTATCCGTCCTTCAGGAACGGGGTGTTCCGCAACCAGATCGTGCTGCGATCCCGCGATGAGGCTGCGCTTGAAGGAGCACGGCTTGCAGTTGAGGCGCTGCTCGCCAGCCTGAAGGCGGATGAAGCGCCTTTATAGGGCTTTTTTTCTTGAAGCTTCGCTCCGCTCGCTTCAAGGTTACCTGGCAACCAAGCAGGATTTTTGGAAAAGTGGGCACCGGTTTTCCAAAGAAATCCTGTAAGAATGGACAAGCTCGGCGTCGCGTTGCTCATAAAATAGCCGTGTGGGCTATTTGTTTTTCTTCTTCCTGACTGGAGGCTCTCATGTCTGCCGCTCCTGCCCCGCAAGCCTTGCCGGAAAAGGCGTTTCCCGTGTCGTGGGATCAGTTTCACCGCGATGCGCGGGCGCTCTCGTGGCGGCTGGCGGCATTCGGGCCCTTCACCTCCATCGTCTGCATCACGCGTGGCGGGCTTGTTCCGGCGGCGATCATCGCGCGCGAACTTGATTTGCGGCTCATTGAAACGGTCTGCATCGCCTCCTATCACACCTATACCGAGCAAGGCTCGCTCGAGGTTCTCAAGGGGGTGGACAGCGTCATCGCGGGGACGGCGGGCGGCAAGGGCGTTCTCGTGCTCGATGATCTCGTCGATACCGGCAAAACCGTGAAAGTGGTGCGCGACATGCTGCCGAATGCGCATTTTGCCACCGTTTATGCCAAGCCGCAGGGTCGCCCCCTCATCGATACCTTCGTGACAGAGGTGAGCCAGGATACCTGGATCTATTTCCCATGGGATATGGGCTATGCCTTCCTGCCCCCCATCCGCGCCGGGGCTGCGGGCTGAGTTTTATTCATCGGCGTTGTCCGGCACATGCGGCTCCCGCATGGCGGCGGGGTATAAACTTTCACTTAAGGCCGATGCTGTAAGCTTGCCCGATGTTATTCTGGAGCTGACCATGCAAAACCCCGGTTTAGATCGCTCGTCCAGTCTTGCTGCCACTTATGCGCAGTCTGCTCCGCCGCGTTCGGTTGCGCCTGTTGCTCCGGTTTCCTTGAAGGAAACCGGTATTTCCGAGAATGAACTCATCAGCATGACGGTGAAAACCCTCTATTCGCTGGTGGAGGCAACCCCCACCACACTGATGGAGCATCTCAAGCTGCCGCATATGCTCATCATGGCGCTGATCGAGAAAATGCAGGAGCGCCGCATGCTCGAGGTTCTGGGGGCGGTGAGCCTCTCCAGCGCTTCGGAACTGCGCTATGCCCTCAGCGAAAAAGGCAAGACGCAGGCGCGTGATGCCATGGATGTCAGCCAGTATATCGGCCCCATGCCGGTGACGGTCGAGGCCTGGGTGCGGCAGATCGGCCTGCAAAAGCTCGCCAATGAAATCGTGGATGCGAACGCCATCCAGGCCAATCTCTCAAGCCTCGTCGTCAACCCGCTTTTCATGCGCAAGCTTGGCCCGGCGATGAATTCGGGCCGCTCCATCCTGCTTTATGGCCCGGCCGGTAACGGTAAAACCTCGGTTTCGGAAAAAATGGGCCGGGTGTTTCAATCCATCATCTATGTTCCTCATGCTGTCGAGATTGACGGGCAATATATCAAGGTTTTCGACCCGCTGCTGCATAAGCCCGTGGCCATGCCCGCAACCAGTTCCCTCAACGCGCTGCGCCGCAACGAGTTCGACCAGCGCTGGGTTGCCTGTTCGCGCCCCTTCATCGTGGTGGGTGGGGAATTGACGCTCGAAATGCTCGATCTGCAATTCGACAGCCTCGCAAAGCTTTACGAAGCGCCGATGCATGTGAAGGCGATTGGCGGCATCTTCATGATCGACGATTTCGGTCGCCAGCAGGTGCGCCCGACCGATCTTCTCAACCGCTGGATCGTGCCGATGGAAAGCCGCAACGAATATCTGCGGCTGCGCACCGGCAAAACCCTGTGTGTGCCGTTTGACACCCTGCTGATCTTCTCGACCAACCTCTCCCCCAATGACCTGATGGATCCGGCCTTCCTGCGCCGCATTCCTTATAAAATGCTGGTCAACGGGCCGAGCGATGACGAATTCCGGGTTATTTTCAAGCGCGTGGCCGAGGGTTTTTCCGTGCCGGTGAGTGATGAGATCATCACCTATATCATCTCCATCATCAAATCCTCCGGACCGGGCAAGCTTGCGAGCTACATGCCGAAATTCATCCTCGATCAGGTGGTGGCCACTTGCAAATACGAGCGTATCGAACCGGAGATCCGCCATGACATGATCGATGTGGCGATCAGCAATCTCTTCGTCACGGATGATCAATAAGACCAGCCCATTCGGTTGCTGGCGCAAAAGAGCATTGAAGAGAACGAAACTACCTTGTTTTTGCATTGAACAGGAGCGGCCGGTCTGATGATCAGGCCGCATGCCGCTTTAGAGCATTTTGTGATTAACCAGCTTCCATCCCCGCTTTCGCGGGGACAGGCTTTCATCACAAAATGCTCTATCCTCTCCCTTTATCTGCCCTCACCTTTGTCATGCCCGGCCTTGAGCCGGGCATCCATGGTGTGTGCCGCTGCACGGCAGCTTTTTTGCGCTGGCTCACCGAGTCAAGCCTAACCTCGAGCTGGGCACCCGTAATTTTAAGGGTGATCCTTTTTCCAAATGATTGCTGTATCCAGGCTAACATTATACTTCAAGGATATACTATGAGCAGTCATTTTACGTACTAAAGAAATATCTGGGATAAGAAATGAAGCCGCATATCGGCGGGCTTCCCTTTCCATAGCACGAATTCGTGCAGAGAGGCGCACTGCGTTATTCCCTGAGGGCGCACGATTAAGTAATCCATTATGACCTAACAGTGCATGGCCTACTTCATGCACAACGGAAAACAAGGCGCGTTTCCCACCACTATTTGCTGCCATAAAAACTGATTCTAGCAAAATAATCGTTTTAGTTTCACTATTCCATTGTGCTTCTGCCTCACCCAAAGAGCCGTCAGGAACACGCCGGTAGTCAAAACCAGAAGTCTTATATTTAACCTTCAGTTTTGTGATCAAGGTCATCATGTCTACAGCTTGATCGTCTTGAAACCCAAGCGCGCGCCTGTGAGCAAGCGCACGCCTTTCCACTGCTTCATTTGTTAGAAAAGAAGTTCTCATGTAAACCTCCAGTAGTCACTTGCCCCTCACGAACACCCCGTCGTTGAGCCACAGGTGTCGCACTTCAAGCATGTGCCATTGCGCAAAAGCGTGAAGTTCATGCATTCGGGGCAGGCTTCGCCGACATAGCCCTTCATTTTTGCTTCTCTACGTCGATCAGCAGCGGTTCTAACATTTGCTCCATCAGGAGAGGAGTAATGCATTGTCACCGGATCGCGACGCTCTGCCGCCGCCTCAACAAACCCCAAAGCCTCGATCGCCTGCGCGATTCCGGCATCGGCCTTGAGCGCGGTTGCGCCCGAGAGCGCGTAGATCGTCGCGCTGCTGACATTTTCGCCCGGCGCTTCGCTCTTCAGGTTTGAGCCGCCCACAACCCCGAGCGTGGTGGTGGCGCGCCCGCGCACCAACCCCTTGGAGACCACGCCGCCGCCACTCGGGAGGCCCTCCGCCTCGCTGCCGCGCCCGATGGTGGTGGAACCCAGATCCTCCGGCGTGACATGCGCGAGATCAGAGCGCCCGAGATAGGAGATCGCCAATTCGCGGAACACGTAATCAAGAATAGAGGTCGCGCTCTTGATCGCGTCATTCCCCTGCACGAAGCCCGCAGGCTCAAACCGCGTGAAGGTGAAGGCATCGACATATTCATCGAGCGGCACGCCATATTGCAGGCCGAGCGAGATGGCGATGGCGAAATTGTTCATCATCGCCCGGAAGGCCGCGCCCTCCTTGTGCATGTCGATGAAAATCTCGCCAAGCCGCCCGTCCTGATATTCGCCGGTGCGCAAATAAACCTTGTGCCCGCCAACAATCGCCTTCTGGGTATAGCCCTTGCGGCGGCCGGGCAGCTTTTCGCGCTCGCGGGTTGCGCGTTCGATGATGCGCTCGACGATTTTCTCCGTCACCTGCACGGTGCGGGCGGCGGCGGGCATGGCAACGAGCGCCTCGAGAGCATCCTCTTCCTCTGCCTCATCCTCGATCAGGGCAGCGTTGAGCGGCTGGCTGAGCTTCGAGCCATCCCGGTAGAGCGCATTGGCTTTGAGCGCGAGCCGCCAGGAGAGCATATAGGCGGATTTGCAATCCTCCACGCTCGCCTCATTCGGCATATTGATGGTTTTGGAAATCGCGCCCGAGATGAAGGGCTGCGCCGCCGCCATCATATGAATATGGCTTTCCACCGAAAGATAGCGCTTGCCAAGCCGCCCGCAGGGGTTGGCGCAGTCAAAAACCGGGTAATGCTCCGGCTTGAGGAAGGGCGCGCCCTCCAATGTCATCGCGCCGCAAACATGGATATTCGCAAGCTCGATCTCCCTTTTGGCAAAGCCCAAGGCGGGGAGAAGCTCGAAGGCAGGGTCGTTCAGTTGCGCTTCGGTGATGCCGAGGGCTTTCAAAGCCTCATCCCCGAAGGTCCAGCGGTTGAAGACGAATTTGATATCAAAAGCCGAGGGCAGCGCGGCTTCGAGCTTCTCCAGCATGCCATCCGTGAAGCCCCTGGCGCGAAGGGTGGAATGGTTGATGCCGGGCGCCTGCTTCATCGAGCCATGGCCGACGGCGTAGGCTTCGATCTCGCCGATCTCGGCCTCCGAATAGCCAAGCGCGCGCAAGGCGGGGAGGGCGGCCTGATTGATGATCTTGAAATAGCCACCGCCCGCGAGCTTCTTGAATTTGACGAGCGCGAAATCCGGCTCGATGCCGGTGGTGTCGCAATCCATCACAAGGCCGATGGTGCCGGTAGGTGCGATAACGGTGGCCTGCGCATTGCGATAACCGTGAACCGTGCCAAGCGCGAGCGCATCCTCCCAGGCTTGGCGCGCATGGGCGACAAGATCGGGCAAGGGGCAATTCTGCTGGTCAAGCGGCACGGGGGTGATGGAGAGGCCCTCATAACCCGTCGCCTCGCCGCGCGCGGCGCGGGCATGGTTGCGGATGACGCGCAGCATGGAGGCGGCGTTTTTCGTATAGCCAGGGAAGGGGCCAACTTCAGCGGCGATTTCGGCGGAGGTTTTATACGAAACCCCGGTCATGATGGCGGTGAGCGCGCCGCACAAGGCCCGGCCCGCCACCGAATCATACGAAAGCCCCATGGTCATCAGCAGGCCGCCGATATTGGCATAGCCAAGCCCGATGGTGCGGAATTCATAGGAAAGCTGCGCGATTTCCTTCGAGGGAAACTGCGCCATCAGAACCGAGATTTCGAGAACCAAAGTCCAGAGCCGGGTCGTGTGCTCGTAAGCGGCAATATCAAACGCGCGGGTTTCGGTGTTGTAGAACTTCAGGAGGTTCATCGAGGCTAGATTGCACGCCGTATCATCGAGGAACATGTATTCCGAACAGGGGTTCGAGGCATTGATGCGCCCTGAAGCCGGGCAGGTATGCCAGTCATTCATCGTGGTGTTGAAATGGAGGCCCGGATCCGCCGAAGCCCAGGCGGCATAGCCGATTTTCTCCCAGAGATCACGGGCGGCAATCGTCTTCATCACCTTGCCATCACGCCGGGCAAGGAGGTTCCAGGGCTTGTCCGCCTCAACCGCGCGGAGGAAATCATCGCTGAGCGAGACGGAATTGTTCGAATTCTGCCCCGCAACGGTAAGGTAGGCCTCGCTGTCCCAGTCGGTATCATAAATGTCGAAATCAAGGTCGCGATAACCCTGCTTTGCGAACTGGATGACGCGCTTGATGAGGTTATCCGGCACCATCATCCTGCGCGCGGCCCTGATCTCGCGCTTCAGAGCCGGGTTCTGCTCGGGCTCGAAGCAGCTTTCATCCGGCCCCTCGCAATTCACGCAGGCCTTCAATATCGCCTTGAGGGCCTTGGACGCCACCTTTGAACCGGTGACGAGGGCGGCAACCTTCTGCTCCTCCTTCACCTTCCAGTCGATATAAGCTTCGATATCCGGGTGATCGGCGTTCACCACGACCATTTTCGCCGCGCGCCGCGTTGTGCCGCCGGATTTGATGGCGCCTGCCGCGCGATCCCCGATTTTCAGGAAGCTCATGAGGCCGGAGGAGCGCCCGCCGCCCGAGAGCTTCTCGCCCTCACCACGCAAGGCGGAAAAATTCGAGCCGGTGCCGGAGCCATATTTGAAAAGCCGCGCTTCCCGCACCCAGAGATCCATGATGCCGCCCTCATTCACGAGGTCGTCCTGCACGCCTTGAATGAAGCAGGCATGCGGCTGCGGATGCTCATAGGAGGAGGCAGAGCGGGTCAATTCGCCGGTCTTGTAATCAACGTAAAAATGCCCCTGGCTCGGCCCGTCAATGCCATAAGCCCAATGCAGGCCGGTATTGAACCATTGCGGCGAATTCGGCGCCACGCGCTGGCTCGCCAGCATGAAGCAAAGCTCGTCATAAAACGCCTGCGCATCAGCTTCAGTGGAGAAATACCCGCCCTTCCAGCCCCAATAGCTCCAGCAGCCGGCAAGACGATGGCAGACCTGCTTCATGCTGGTTTCGGAAACGAAGCGCTCCTCCTCCGGCAGGCCCGCAAGCGCCGCCTCATCCGGCACCGAGCGCCAGAGGAAGGCGGGGACACCCGTTTCCTCGACCTTTTTCAGGCGCGCGGGCACCCCGGCTTTACGGAAATATTTCTGCGCGAGAACATCGGCCGCCACCTGGCTCCAGCTTTCCGGCACCTCAAGCGCCTCAAGCCTGAACACCACCGACCCATCCGGGTTCCTGATCTCCGATTTGGTCTTGTGGAACCGAAGGCCCTGATCAGGCGAACGCCCTGCATAGGGAGATTGGCCGGGAAGGGTGTGAAGCCGCTCGAATTTCATAATCATTTGTCCTTGAAGGCAGGATTCAGGGGGCAGGATGTGGCAGATGAGGCTTGCGCCGGAAGAAATGCCTGAGAGCAGGAAACGTCTTGGGAACAAGACATTCCTTGGCAGAAACAGCATGGCGCAAAGAGGCTTCCCTCTCACGCCGCGCACAGAAAAAACGCGAGGCCGTGCCGAAGAGAGAGTGCAGGACCAAAGGTAGCAAGACCTAAACAAAACGGGGATTGAACCACCGGATGATGCGAAGGATTGCCCTTCACGCATCCGGTTCTTCAAATACCACCTGACCTTGTTCGGGAAAAACCCTCTGGCAAGCAACGCCTCAGAATGGCGTCATCTCACCTCCACGACAAGATCGACACGCTAGGCACGTCATCCCACGGCGTCAACATCTAGTGATATCTGCAATGAATGATCGCAATATCTGGTGGAGAAAGTGTGAATCCTGGGGAAAAGTCACCGATTCGCTTCAAGGCCCTGATGGGCTTTGCGTTTTTCCCCCTGCCGTAACGGGGTTTATGTCGGTTGGAAAAATCAACCCCGTGTAGGATAAAAATTCTGCCCCGCATCGGCTGGTTCCGGAAAAGGCAAGCACAACCCATGGTAATGGTCTCGTCAAGTTATACGCGTTCTGATCATCATTCCGGTCTTTGCTTCAGCTTGGACTGATCCCGAATCATACCAAAGGCCCCGGATGCTGACGCATGGGGCCTTTGAAGACCCTGAATTTATCAAATGCAGCCAATGGCTTGATAAATTCAGGACGGAATACCAAAGAGTCATTGTTAATGACCTTTGGTATCATATCTGCAAATCTCTGGACGGATCATGCCGAATTTGCGACAAGCGCGTGATCATCCAAGGTTTCTTCTGGCAAGCGAGAGAACGGGCAGACACATATGAAAACGCTTTTGCTGCAAATTTTCACCTGGTGGAACGGGCAGACCATCGGCACAAGGGTTTTCACCTGGCGCAAGGGCGAGCGGGTCGGAACAGATGCCTTCGGCAATCTCTATTATCGCAGCAAGGGCGGCGTGATCGATCCCGCCCTGGGCCATGAACGGCGCTGGGTGATCTATAACGGCGAGGCGGATGCCTCGATGGTGCCGCCCGGCTGGCATGGCTGGCTGCATCACCGGGTGGATGTCGCGCCGGTTGATGAGGATTATGTGCCGCGTGAATGGGAACTCGCGCATCAGGGCAACCAGACCGGCTCGGCCAATGCGTATCGCCCGCAAGGCTCGACATTACGCGCCGGGCGGCCCGCCGCGCCCAAGGCCGAGTATCAGCCCTGGGTGCCGTAACCGCGCTTCAGGCAGGCTCTGATTATAAAAAGCAGGATCAGCCCTTTTTCGGGCATGATTCGCGTGATACTGCACCGGAACGATGCTGATCCGGCGTGCCTTGTGCTGATATTGGTCTGCCGCCTCTAGAGCATTTTCCGATCAAGTGGTTGCCGGTTGATCGAAGAAAATGCGATAAAAACAAGAAGATAGAGCGGCCGACCTGATTCAATCAGGTCGGAAACCGCTCTAAACCCGAGCGAGATGATATGCGCCCTGCTGTTTTTGCCCGTTCTCTTGCTTTGGGGGGGGTGGCCCTTCTGGCCCTTGGCCATGGGGCTGCGCGCGCCGATAAAATCAAGAACCCGACAGCGGTTTTCGCAGGGCTTGATAAAATCACCGGTCGCATCATCGCCTTTGAGGCGGCGGTGGATGAAACCGTGCAGTTCGGCTCGCTCCAGCTCACGGCGCGGGTGTGTTATTCGCGGCCCGAATATGAAAACCCGCAAACCACAACCTTTGTCGAGGTTGAGGAAGTCACGCTCGATAATCAATACCGCAAGATTTTCTCGGGCTGGATGTTTGCGGCGAGCCCCGGCCTCAACGCCATCGAGCATCCGGTTTATGATATCTGGCTCTCGGATTGCAAGGGCGGCAAGGACATCATCAAATCCCCGCCCGATCTTGAGGATGAAATCACCCCCTCCCAACCCGTGCTCGAAGTGAAGAAAAGCCCGCGCAGCCTCCAGCCGCTGGCCCCGCGCAACAGCGCCACCAGCGCGCCCCTGCGCCTGCCGGGTGGGGATGCGCCTCAAGCTGCTCCGCGCGCCCAGCCGCAGCAGCGGTTTTTCCCCACCAATGCCCCGCCCCCCTTCCGGGGGGGCTATGAACCCGGCCCCAAAAACTAGGATTGTGCCAGAACCCGCAACACATCTTCAGCCTTCGGCGTTTCATCCTTCGGCCAGATCGTGAAATCCGCGTCACGCGCCAGAGCGGCCTCAAGCCGTCGGCGATAGGTTTTGCGGGGAATTTCAACCGCGCCGAATTGCGCAAGGTGCGGCGTTATGAATTGCGTATCGAGCAGGGTGAAGCCGCCCGCTTTCAGCCGCGCGACAAGGTGAACCAGCGCGAGCTTCGAGCAATCCCGCGCCACATGAAACATGCTTTCACCGAAAAACGCCGCGCCCAGCGCGATGCCATACAGCCCGCCGACGAGCCGCTCCCCGTCATAAACCTCGATGGTGTGGCAGAACCCCTGCTCGAAGAGCGCGCCATAAAGCGCGCGGATCGGCCCGTTGATCCAGGTCTCGTTGCTCTCTGCACGCGGGGCGGCGCAGGCGTTGATAACGGCGGGAAAATCCCGGTCTGCCACCACTTTGTAAGGGGTGTTCCGCAGCATCCGCGCCATGCGGGTCGAGAGGTGAAAGCCATCGAGCGGGAGAATGCCGCGCTGTTTCGGTTCGATCCAGTGCAAGGCCGGGTCATCCGCGCTTTCGGCCATGGGGAAAAGGCCCGCCGCATAAGCGCGCAGTAGCAGGTCGGGCGAGAGGATGAAATCCGCCGCGTCCGCCATGTTAGAACCCTTGAGGTGAATTTAAATTCACCTCACGCGTTCTATTGTCTTCTTTTATCGCATTTTCTTCACGCAAACCGGTATCCACTTTGCTTGAAAATGCTCAATTCGGCACATCCCCCATGCCGCCCTCCTTGAGGAATTTTTCCAGCCAATGGATGTCATAAAGCCCGTTCTGGATATCGGGGTTGCGCACGAGTGTGCGGAAAAGCGGCAAAGTGGTTTCGATGCCGTCCACCACGAATTCATCGAGCGCGCGCCGCAGGCGCATCAGGCATTCATTGCGCGTGCGGCCATGAACGATGAGCTTGGCGACGAGCGAATCATAATAAGGCGGGATGCGATAGCCCTGATACACCGCCGAATCGACCCGCACCCCCAGCCCGCCCGGCGGGTGGAAATACGTCACCACCCCCGGTGAGGGGCGGAAGGTGACGGGGTGTTCGGCATTCACCCGGCATTCGATGGCGTGGCCATTCACCTTGATATCGCTTTGCTGCACGGAGAGCGGCGCGCCCGCCGCCACCTTGATCTGCTCGTTCACAAGATCAATGCCGGTGATCATCTCGGTGACAGGATGTTCGACCTGAATGCGCGTATTCATCTCGATGAAATAGAATTCGCCATTCTCGTAGAGGAATTCGATGGTGCCCGCGCCGCGATAGCCAAGTTCGCTCATGGCACGCGCGACAATGCCGCCGATCTTCTCGCGCTCCTCGGCGTTGAGTGCGGGGGAGGGGCCTTCCTCCCACACCTTCTGATGCCGCCTCTGGAGCGAACAATCCCGCTCGGCGAGGTGGATGGCATGGCCCTGCCCATCGCCCAGAACCTGAATTTCGATATGGCGCGGCTTTTGAAGGTATTTTTCGATATAAACCGCGTCATCGCCAAAGGCAGCCTTGGCCTCGCTGCGGGCGGCATGAAACGCGTAGGAGAGGTCATCTTCGCTCAGCGCGACCTTCATGCCGCGCCCGCCCCCGCCCGCCGCCGCCTTGATGATGACGGGAAAGCCGATCTCGCGCGCAACCCGTTTGGCCTCATCCTCTTCCGTAATCCCGCCCTCGGAACCGGGAACGACGGGGATGCCAAGGCGGATCGCGGTGCGCTTTGCCTCGATCTTGTCGCCCATGGTGCGGATATGCTCGGATTTGGGGCCGATGAAGCCGATTTTATGGTTTTCCAGCACCTCGGCGAAGCGCGCATTCTCGGAAAGGAAGCCATAGCCGGGGTGAACCGCATCCGCGCCGGTGATCTCGCAAGCGGCGATGATGGCGGGGATGTTGAGGTAGCTCTCGCGCGGGGCGGGCGGGCCGATGCACACGCTCTCATCCGCGAGCTTCACATGCATGGCATCCGCATCGGCGGTGGAATGCACGGCGACGGTTGCGATGCCAAGCTCCTTGCAGGCGCGCAGGATGCGCAGTGCGATTTCACCGCGATTGGCGATCAGAACCTTGTCGAACATGGTGCCGCCCCGCTTATTCGATCACGACGAGCGCTTCGCCATATTCCACCGGCTGCCCATCCTCGACGAGAATCTGCGTGATGGTGCCGGCGCGCGGCGCGACGATCTCGTTGAAGGTTTTCATCGCCTCGATGAGGAGGATTTTCTCGCCTGCCTTCACCTGAGCGCCGATCTCGATGAAGCTGTTTGCCCCCGGCGAGGGGCGACGATAGGCGGTGCCAACCATGGGGGACCGCACGGCACCCGGATGCGCTGCGATATCAACCGCCGCCGCGACGGGCGCGGCAACCGGTTGAGGCGCGACAGGCGCAGCGGCAGGGGCTGCCACCATAGGCGAGACCACCTGCGGCGCGGCGGTGAGGATGCGCGCGACGCGGATTTTGAGGTCGCCCTTTTCCACCTCGATTTCGGTGAGGTCGGTTTCCGAGATCAGCCTGGCAATTTCGCGCACCAGAGCGGGGTCAATCGATGGGTCTTTATTCATTGTTTTGGGCTCTTTTCGGGGGCAGGCTCGGCCTCAGGGCAGGGCTTTGATGCGAGGCTGGAGCACGTTTCGTTTTGATGGAATCAAAACCGTGCTCTCTCTTCTTGTTTTTTCGCATGTTGTTACGCAAAACCGGTGTCCACTTTGCGCAACATGCTCTAGAGCGGTTTCCGACCTGATTGAATCAGGTCGGCCGCTCTATCTTCTTGTTTTATCGCATTTTCTTCGATCAACCGGCAACCACTTGATCGGAAAATGCTCTAGATGATGATGGTGATCCGTGCCATCAATGCTCCTTGTTTCATATGATCAGGATAAACGGCTTTGAACCGCTGGATGGAGCATGATCTCTAAAGCATGCGGTGAAAAAGGGAAAGCCGGTTTTGTGCGAAGATCATGCCCCTCAGCATTCGGCTTTCCTGCATTTGCGCCAGCTTGCCACGTGGCGCGCGAGTTCGTCATAGCCACGCGCACCGATGATGAGGTCTTCGGCCACCACATAGCTTGGCGTGCCGCTGATATTCAGCGCATCGGCGAGGGTTTTGCTTTCCTCAAGCGCGAGCGCGATTTTGGGGGACTGCATCTCCGTTTCGAGCTTCTTCATATCCGCGCCAAGGTCTTTGGCCACCCCGAGCGCCTGTTCCTTGCCCACCTGCCCACGGGTCGAGAGCAGGGCCGAATGGAATTTCCACAGCTTGTCCTTATCGAATTGCGGGCGCAAGGCCAAAGCCACCACCGAAGCATCGCGCGAGCCGGGGGAGAGGATGGGAAATTCCTTGAGAATGATCCGCAGCTTTTTATCCGTGTCGAGCAGCTTTTGCAGATCAGCGAGGCCGCGTTTGCAATAGCCGCAATTATAATCGAAAAACACCACGACCGAGGCATCACCCTCCGGGTTGCCAACCACGCTCTGGTGCTCGGAGATGTAGAGCTTGCCCTTGGCATCGCCGGTGATGCGCTTGATGGCGGCACTTTCCGCCTCGCGCTGGCGGCGCTCCAGCTCTGTCATCGCCTCCTGCAGAACCTCCGGGTTTTTCAGAAGATAATCACGGATGATGGCTTCGATGCTCGCGCGATCCGGCGCGGTTTGCGCTGGTGCGATGGGGGCGGTCAAAAGGCCAGCCATCAGGGCAAGGCTGGCAAGAAGCGGGGGGAAGCGGGAGCGGATGGGCATGAGGTTATCCTGAAAAGAGGGTGATCAATGTTCAGCTTACTGGAATTTTTCCGGTTTCCAGTCCGAAATATCGCGTGCAGCCAGAAAAGCCGGGCTACCGGCGGGCAAAAGCGGCATGGCGCGGCGGGCAAAGCGGCGCGCCTCGTCATAATCGCCGGTGATCATGGCGCCCCGCGCCGAAGCCAAAGCAGCATTGCCCTCATCGCCCTTGCGGCCATAGGCCTGGGCGAGATAACGGAACCCCTCGAAATTATCCGGGTCGCGCCCGGTGGCGCTGCCAAGCTCGCGGATCGCCTCGGTCAGGCTTTGCGGCGTGTCCTGTGCCACCAAGGCATGGCCCAGCAACGTGCGGATCAAGGGCTGGCCGGGGGCGAGCGCCACGGCGCGGCGCAGGGGGCCGATCGCCTCGGAGGGGCGCGCGGCTTCGAGCAAAGCCTGCCCTTTCAATTCATGGAAATAGGGGTTGTTCGGCTGGCCGGCGATCAAGGCGTCGATGTTTTTCAGCGCGATATCGGGCCGCCCGAAGCGATAATCCGAAATCGCACGCGCGTAACGGGCGGGGAGGGACTGGTCATAGGCAGGGTAGCGCCGCCCCACCTCCGCCGCCGAGCCGGTGAAGGCGAGAAGCTTGGCGCGGATCATGTCATGCTGCGCCTGCCGGGCGGGCGGGTCTTTCACGGCAAAAAACGGGCTTTGCGGCGCAATCTCGCGCAAAGCGGCCACGCGCTCCTGCGGCAAAGGGTGGCTCTGGAGGTATTTATCAACCCGCGAGCCGGAAAAAAGCTGATCATTCGCCATCCGCTCGAAGGTTTCGAGCATGCCCTTGGAGGATTGCCCGGTTGCGGCAAGAAATTTGATGCCCGCCCTGTCCGCCGCCTGCTCCTCGCCGCGCTGATAGGAGAGGAGCGAGCGCCGCGCGAGTTCCTGCCCGCCGAGCAAGGCGCCGATCGAGCCGATGCCATCCGAGCCGACCTGCCGTGAGGTCGCCCCGCCCACGGCGGCAGCCCCGCCTAAAAGCGTGCCGATGATGGCGATGATCTGCGCGCGTTCCAGCTCGGTGCGCAGCCTTGCAAGATGCCCGCCGGCAATATGCCCGGTTTCATGTGCGAGAACGCCGATCAACTGGTTCGGCGTCGTTGAATCCATGACGGTGCCGATATTCACGAAGACGCGCTTGCCGTCGATCACGAAGGCGTTGAAGCTGCGATCCGCCACCAGAACCACGCGGATAAAGCCCTTGCGCAGGCCCGCCGCGCCCAGAAGCGGGTCGAGATAACCGCGCAGGACCTGCTCGATCTCGGCATCGCGGATAAAGCTCATCGGCCGTTGCTGGGCCTGAAGCGGGGTGATGCCGGAAAAGCCAACCAGAAGCGCGCAAAACCCGGCAACGACGCTTCGCAGAGGCTTCAAGGGCATGCAGGAGCTTATGGATATCACATGGGTCTCATCATCAGCGGGCTGACAGCAAAGGATATTCTGATCATATTATGCCATTTTGTCCGCATCAAGAAGAGGGTTCGCCATATTCAAGCCGGAGCATCCTCCTTCATCAGGCGCAGGGCACGCCGAACGAGGCAGGCAAAGAGCGCGAGCGAGAGGAGAGGCGTGAGAGGAAGCCCATAATCGGAGGATAACCCCGCCGCAAACCATGGCCAGAGGAAAGAGATGGTGAGCAGGGCACTCTCACCCGGCAAGGCTCCGTCGCGCTGCATATGCCGGTAGAGCCAGACCATGGGAATGGCATAGAGCGCGAGGTCATAGGAAAGAACAAAGGGCGTGATCAGCAAAGTGCCCATGGCGATCATCGGGGCGACGATGTCGATATTCCGCGCCCTCCAGAAAAACCAGCTCGTAATTGCAATAACGCCGCAGGCGATAAGGATATGGGTGCCCCAGCTCAGCCAAAGCGGGAGTTTATAGCTGTTGAACGCGCCAAAAACGCTCATCATCATGCCGCCATCGCCGATGGCATCGGTTTCCAGCACCTGAAAAGCCACCTTGCTGCCTGCAATAAAGCCATGCCAGGCGCCCGCCCCGAAGGCCATGACACTCGCCAGCGCGAAAGCAAGCGCCGTTACCCCGCCCGCGATCAGCGCCCGCCATTGCTGCGCGGCAATCAGCACGAAGGGCAGGATAAGCCCCAGATGCGGCTTATAGGCCATCAACCCGAAAGCAATGCCTGCAAGAACCGGGTTGCGCTTGAGAACCAGAATTCCAAGCCCCATCAGGCCGGTGGAGAGAAGCGCGTTCTGTCCCACGCCAATGGTCGTCGCCACCCCCGCAAAGGCAAGGATCATCCCATATCCCAGTGCGCCTTGCGCATAACGCTTCATCACCGCCGCATAAAAGGCACCGGTTATAAAAAGCCAGAGGCCAACAGCCCAGAGATAGGGGACATACGCCAAGGGATAGCACAGCAGCAGAAACATCGGCGGGTAGAAGAAGAAGAAATAGAAATAGTTTGCCTTCTCGCCCCAGAGCGCGATTTGCGCCGCCTTATGCGCGGGAATATCATAGGCAAGGGCGGGGGTTCCGGCCTGCGCCAGTTGCGAGGCGGTGTAAAAGCTTGTGAAATCTCCTGCAAAAGGTCCGTAATCCGGTATGAACCCGCCGTAAGGCAAACCGGCGGCAAAAAAAAGCATCAGACGCACAAGAACAGCCAGACCAAACATCAGCAGGCCAAGCCGGAGCGGATGCGGCAAGTTCGAGATGCGCGATTCTGACATGGACTGCACCTTTGAGTATTTTGCAAGGAGAGTGATCGGCCTGACCGAAGGAGATCAACAGCTTTACCTTCCTGTTCAATAAAATTTTATTCACACGAAGCGGCATCCACCCCCGCCTTCGCTGTCCGCAGAGGTGGTAGAAAGCGGAAGAACGTCTGGATTGCTTCCCGCCACGCTTCGCTCGCGCTCGCAATGACGGGACAGGAACCGCCTTTTTCAACAGCCTGCCGGAGCAATTCCAGCGAAAGCATGCCCCCGCGAAACCGGTTCCCATCCCCGCCTTCGCGGGGACATGCTTTCGCCGGAAATGCTCTAGACCAGTCCACCCGATTCAATCCCTGCCGGAAATGCTCTGGTAGGTTGTTCACAGGCTGGAGGGGGCATCTGCCGGTTTCGGGGATGACAAAATCACGTTCTTGACTTTTGTTTCATCGGAACATGCCTTAAGAAAGAATTAAGCAATGACATGCGAGCGAATAACCTATCAGAAGTTGTGACTCGCGGACGAATCGATGCCGTATTCCTGAATTTTCTGTATTCTTGAGTTCTCCGTGATTCTTGAGTTCTCCGTGGTTTTTGGATATCGCTCCTTGTTGGATATCGCTCCTCGCCTGAAATCAGGGTGCTGCTCCGGAACATCAGCGCTGCTTCTTCCTCTCTTCGCGGAGCAGATCAAATCTTCGCGGAGCAGATCAAAATAAGGTTACATGCCGTGCTGCGAAGCATTTTCCTGATTCTATTCGGTTTTACTGCGCTGGCAGGGATGAGTTTTCCTGCCCTCGCCCAGTCGCTTGAAGCGGCTCTCGCGCATGCCTATCGCGCGAATCCCGATCTCAACGCCGCGCGGGCCAATACGCGCGGTGTCGATCAGGGCGTGCCGACGGCAGCATCCGGCCTGCGTCCCAGGATATCAGCCAGCGGTGATATCGGCCGCAGCAGCATTGACGGCAAAACGGGCGATGCGCGGTTCAACAATGACCTTACGCCCGGCGGCTTCGGCCTTTCGGTAACCCAGCCTTTGTTTGACGGGTTCAAAACCGGCAACTCCGTTGGTGCGGCGGAATCCGCCGTGCTCGGCGCGCGTGAAAACCTGCGCAACACCGAACAGAACACCATTCTCGACGCCGTGACCGCCTATATGAATGTTCTGCGCGACACCGCGCTCTACTCCCTGCGCGAAAACAACGTGGGCGTGCTCTCCGAGCAGGTGCGCCAGACGCGGGACAGGTTCAATGTCGGTGAAGTCACGCGCACCGATGTCGCGCAGTCCGAATCGCGGCTTGCCGGTGCCAAGGCCGACCTTGCCGTCTCGCAATCCAACCTCAAGGCCTCGATCGCGCGCTTCAGGCAGGTCATCGGGCTGGAGCCGAAGAGGCTCAATCCCGTGCCGCCGGTTGGTGCCGCTCGCCTGCCGAAATCGCAGGGCGATGCGGTGAACCGCGCCTTGAAGGAGCATCCCGCCATCGCCGCCGCCCTGCATGGGGTGGATGCGCAGCTTCTCGCCGTCAAGGTGGTGGAAAGCGAGTTTTACCCCACCATCGGTGTCACCGGCACGCTGGCCCGTCGCTATGATACCAATTCGCCGGGAGATTTGCGCTCCTCTGCCTCGGTTGTCGGCTCGCTCTCGGTGCCGATTTATGACGGTGGTTCCGCATCGTCCCGCACCCGCGCGGCCAAGGAAACCCTTGGCGAGAAGCGGCTGCTGGTTGATTCGGCGCGTGACAAGGTGGTTGCCGCCGCCATTGCCGCCCATGCCGCGATGGATGCCTCCCGCTATCAGATCGAAGGGGCGAGCGCCGCCGTCGCCGCCAGCGAAATCGCGCTTGCGGGCGTGCGGGAGGAAGCGAAGGTCGGGCAGCGCACCACGCTCGATGTGCTCAATGCGCAGCAGGAATTGCTCAATGCGCGCGTCACCCTCGTCACCGCGCAGCGTGACAGGGTGGTTGCTTCCTATAATCTGCTCTCGGCCACCGGCCAGCTTTCCGCGCGCAGCCTTGGCCTTGCCGTCGCCGGTTATGACCCCAGGGTGCATTACGAGCAGGTGAAGGACAGCTGGTATGGCCTGCGCACCCCCAGCGGCGAGTGAACCGGTTTTCCCCAGCGAAAACCCTGAAGAGCGCATTTTTTCATCCGGATGGCTTGAACCTTGGCGTGCATGCTTCATGCTCGCAAGCGTATCATCGTTATGATTCGCGGGTTTCTGGCTCACGGATGATTGAGCTTGGTGCGTCAACCCATATTCGAGCGGGAGTCCCTCAGGATGTCTTCCAATGCGGCGGCTGCGTTACAGCACCCTCAACCCGGCAACGAGCCTTCGATGGAGGAAATCCTTGCCTCCATCCGCCGCATCATCGCGGATGATTCAGCGCTGCCGAAAAAGAGTGAGGCTGCGCCCGCGCCCGTGATGGAAGAGGATGATATTCTCGACCTTGCCGAGGTTGCGACGCTTGAGCCTGCCGCCGATTTTCTGCAAGTGCCTGAGCCTGTCTATCAAGTGCCTGAGCCTGCCTATCAAGTGCCTGAGCCTGTCTATCAGGAATCCATGCCCCTGCCGGTTGCAGCATCCCCTCCGGTCGAAACCTCGCCCATCACATCCGTTGCCGCACTCGAGAAGCATATTCTCTCGCAGGAGACGGGCGCTGTGGTGGCGCAGGCCTTTCAGGCGCTTTCGCGCAATGTCGTCGTGCCGCAAAGCCGCTCGCTCGATGATATCGTGGTGGAGATGCTGCGCCCGATGCTGCGCGGCTGGCTCGATGACCATTTGCCCGGCATTGTCGAACGGCTGGTGAAGGCCGAGATCGAGCGCGTGGCGCGCGGCGAATAACCCGCTTTACGGGTTGAAGCGCTTTTTCCTTGTCTTGTCTTCCTGTTATGGCAGAAGCAGCGGGTGCCGCCAGAGCATGCTGCGATTAAAGCTTGTCCCCGCGAAAGCGGGGATGGAAACCGGTTAAGCGCAAAAAGCATGCGAAAGGAATAAGATAGAATATGATGGGTTCGTCTGAACACATCATATTCTGGCGTCCGTTTTCGTATGATTGAGCTTTGGTGCCGTGATGATGGACAAGATTTTCGACCCCGCCGCGATTGAAACGCGCGTGAATGCCGCCTGGGAGAAGGCCGAGGCCTTCAAGGCCGGGCGCAAGGCGGGCGAGGCCTTCACCATCGTCATCCCGCCGCCGAATGTCACCGGCTCGCTGCATATGGGCCATGCGCTCAACAATACGTTGCAGGATATTCTCTGCCGCTATTGGCGCATGAAGGGCAGGGACGTGCTCTGGCAGCCGGGCATCGACCATGCGGGCATCGCCACGCAAATGGTGGTGGAGCGGCAGATGGCCGAGCGGGGCGAACAGGGCCGCCGCGAGATCGGGCGCGAGGCGTTTCTCGACAAAATCTGGGCTTGGAAGGCCGAGAGCGGCGGCACCATCTTCACCCAGTTGAAGCGGCTTGGCGCCTCCTGTGATTGGTCGCGCGAGCGTTTTACCATGGGCAACCGGGATGAGGGCGAGGCGGGGCAGATGCAGCGCGCCGTGGTGGCGTTTTTCACCGCGCTCCACGCGCTGAAGGATGAGAACGGCAAGCCGCTGCTTTATAAAGACAAGCGGCTCGTGAACTGGGACCCGAAACTCCTTACTGCAATCTCTGACCTTGAGGTCGAGCAGAAAGAGGTGAGGGGCCATTTATGGTATTTCAACTACCCGCTTGAGGGTGTGGATTATGACCCGGAAAACCCCGAAACTTTTATCACCATCGCCACAACCCGGCCAGAAACCATGCTGGGCGATGGCGCAGTGGCGGTTCACCCGGACAATGAGCGCCTCAAACACCGGATTGGCCAAACCGCCATCCTGCCCCTGATGGGGCGCAGGCTGCCCATCATCGCCGACACCTATGCCGACCCGGAAAAGGGCACCGGCGCGGTGAAAATCACCTCTGCGCATGATTTCAACGATTTCGAGGTCGGCAAGCGTCATAACCTGCCGCTTTACCCGATCATGACGCTGGATGCCCGATTGAACGACACCGTGCCGGAGGCCTATCGCGGGCTCGACCGTTATGAGGCCCGCAAGCGCGTGGTGGCGGATATCGAGGCCCTGGGCCTGCTCCATAAAATCGAGGCGCATACGCATAGCGTGCCCCATGGTGATCGCTCCGGCACCGTCATCGAGCCGATGTTGACCGAACAATGGTATGTGAACGTCAAGCCACTCGCCGAACAGGCGATGGCCTGGGTGCGCGCGGGCGAGACCAAAATTCTGCCCGCCAATCGCGAGGCGGATTTCTTTCGCTGGATGGAGAATATCGAGCCGTGGTGCATCTCGCGGCAATTGTGGTGGGGGCACCAGATTCCGGCGTGGTATGGCTTGGGAGATAGGAATATCCAAAGCAGGCTTGAGGTTGCCGAACAAGTAAACGCCGGTGTGAGTTTTACCGTCTATGCAAGCAAAGATGTAAAAACAGGACGAATTGATGCATTTTCGGGTGTTGAAGCGAACCCATACTTCGTCTTGGAAGCATTTTCTCCTGATTCAGTTCAATTTACTGCACGCAAAGCTGAACTTAAACAATTCGCTAACACAGAATGGAAAGTCGTTGAGGTTAAGGATGACGCGGAGGCTATGCATGTGCTGACAGTGTCGTTGATTGAGAAAAATCCCGTCTACCCTGTCTGGCGCGATCCCGATGTCCTCGACACCTGGTTTTCCTCCGCCCTCTGGCCGTTTTCGACCCTTGGCTGGCCGGATGACACGGCGGAACTCGCCAAATACTACCCCACCTCGGTTCTTGTCACCGCTGCGGATATCCTGTTTTTCTGGGTGGCGCGGATGATGATGGCCGCCGCCGCGCTGAAGCGCCCGGATGGCACGCCGCTGGAGGCGCCCTTCCACACGGTTTATCTCCACGGCCTCGTGCGCGACGAGAAGGGCCGGAAGATGAGTAAATCCGTCGGCAATGTGCTCGACCCGCTGGTGATCATCGACGCGCTTGGCGCGGATGCGCTGCGCTTTACATTGGCGAGCTTCGCCGCGCAGGGGCGCGACCCCAAAATCGGCATCAAAACCGCTGAAAGCGCGCGCAATTTCTGCACAAAGCTCTGGAATGCCTCGCGCTTTGCCGAAATGAACGAATGCCGCCGCGTTCCGGGCTTCAACCCGGCTTCGGCCACATCGCCGCTCAACCGCTGGATCATCGGCGAAAGTGACAAGGCTTTGGCCGAGATCGAGGCGGGCATCACCGGCTATCGGTTCAATGATGCGGCGGCGGCGGCCTATCGCTTCACCTGGAACAGCCTCTGCGACTGGTATCTCGAACTCGCCAAACCGGTTCTCTTGGGGCCGGAGGGGGCCGAGCGGGCCGAAACCCGCGCCACCATCGCGTTTCTGCTGGAGAGAGTGGTGGCGATGCTCCACCCCTTCATGCCCTATATCACGGAGGAGTTGTTCAGCGCTTACAACGCGGCGGCGGGGGCTTCGCCGCGCCTTCTCTGCCTCGACCATTGGCCCGAACCCGTGGGGTTGGTTGACGCAACGGCGGAGGCGGAAATCGGCTTCGTGGTGGATCTCATCAGCGAGATCCGCTCCGCCCGCACGGAGATGAACGTGCCGCTCGCCACCTTCGCGCCGGTGGTGTTCGTGGGGCTGGACGGCGCGGCGCAAGCCCGCGCTGTTGCTGCGGAAAGCGCATTGAAACGCATGGCCCGCGTTTCCGAGGTGCGCTTTTCTGATGAAGCGCCGCCTGAAAGCGTTCAGCTCGTGGTGCGCGGCATCCTCGCCTGCCTTCCGCTTGAAGGCTTGATCGACCTCGCAACCGAGAAAAAACGCCTCGCGGGTGAAGCGGAAAAGCTAGGGAAAGATATCGAGGCGACGATGAAAAAGCTCGACAATGCGGATTTCATCGCCCGCGCCCCCGCCGAGGTGGTGGAGGAAAACCGCGAGCGCGTGAATGAGGCTGCTTTGCGCCGCACCCGTATTCAAGAGGCCCTGGCGCGGCTGGGGTGAGGCGACGCATTTTCAAGCGAAGCGGGAACCGGTTTCGCGTCCGGAATTGCGTGAAAGCAAAGAGATATCCGTTCCCTCACCCGCCCCTTCGGGGCACCCTCTCCCCGAAGGGGCGAGGCAGGGAGCCTCGCCCTTGAAGGGTGCAAAATCAAGCTCCCGCCTCGCCCCGCTTGCGGGGAGAGGTGCCCGAACGTGAGTGAGGGCGGTGAGGGGGAGGGCGACAGCCTTAATCCGTGACGATTTCGCAACACTTCTTTGCGATTGAAAGCCCGTGCAAATCGCTCTGGCGCGCCGCCGTTTTTGCGCCATAAAGAGAGATGTTTGTAGCAATCAGATTATTCCGGGGGAACAATGGATCATCGCGTTTATGACAAGGCCCGCCTGCCGAGCCGCCATGTTACCGAGGGGCCGCAGCGCGCACCGCACCGCTCCTATTATTACGCGATGGGCCTTACCCGTCAGCAGATGAGCCAGCCGTTTGTCGGCGTCGCCTCCTGCTGGAACGAGGCAGCGCCCTGCAACATTTCCCTCATGCGGCAGGCGCAGGCGGTGAAAAAGGGCGTCGTTTCGGCGGGTGGCACGCCGCGCGAATTCTGCACCATCACCGTCACGGACGGCATCGCCATGGGGCATCAGGGCATGAAGTCCAGCCTCGTCTCGCGCGAGGTCATCGCGGATTCGGTGGAACTCACCATGCGTGGCCACAGCTATGACGCGCTGGTGGGCTTGGCGGGTTGTGATAAATCCCTCCCCGGCATGATGATGGCGATGGTGCGGCTCAATGTTCCGTCGATTTTCATTTATGGCGGCTCCATCCTGCCCGGCACCTTCAAGGGCAAGCCCGTGACGGTGCAGGATGTGTTCGAGGCGGTGGGCAAGCATTCCGTCGGCGATATGTCGGATGAAGACCTTGCAACGCTCGAAGCAGCGGCCTGCCCCTCCGCCGGGGCCTGCGGCGCGCAATTCACCGCCAACACCATGGCGACGGTGTCTGAGGCTATCGGCCTTGCCTTGCCCTATTCGGCGGGCGCGCCCGCGCCTTACGAAATCCGCGACCAGTTCTGCATGACGGCGGGCGAGATGATCATGGATCTCATCGCGAGAAACATCCGCCCGCGCGATATTGTGACGCGCAAGGCGCTGGAGAATGCCGCAACCGTGGTCGCGGCCTCGGGCGGCTCCACCAATGCGGCGTTGCATCTCCCGGCCATCGCGCATGAATGCGGCATTGATTTCGACCTCTTCGACGTCGCCGCGATTTTCAGAAAAACCCCCTATATCGCGGATCTCAAGCCCGGCGGGCGCTATGTCGCCAAGGACATGTTCGAAGTGGGCGGCATTCCGCTTCTCATGAAAACCCTGCTCGACCATGGCTATATGCATGGCGATTGCCTCACCGTGACCGGCCGCACCATCGCGGAAAATCTCGCATCTGTAAAATGGAACGACGAACAGGACGTGGTGCGCCCTGCCAACAAGCCGCTTTCGCCCAATGGCGGCGTGGTGGAATTGCGCGGCAACCTCGCCCCTGAAGGCGCGATCGTCAAAATCGCCGGGATGCCGGAAGACAAGCTCAGCTTTTCCGGCCCCGCCTTGTGCTTTGATAGCGAGGAAGCCTGTTTTGAAGCCGTGAAAACCAAGGCCTACCAGCGCGGCTGCGTCTTCGTCATCCGCTATGAGGGGCCGAAGGGTGGGCCGGGCATGCGCGAAATGCTCGCCACCACCGCCGCGCTTTATGGGCAGGGCATGGGCGATCAGGTCGCGCTCATCACCGATGGGCGGTTTTCGGGCGCAACGCGCGGCTTCTGCGTCGGCCATGTCGGGCCGGAGGCGGCGGTTTGCGGGCCGATTGCGCTGGTTGAGGATGGCGACATCATCGATCTCGATGCCATCAAAGGTTTGCTGCATGTTCGCCTTAGCGATGCCCAATTTGAGGAGCGTCGTGCGAGATGGAAGGCGCGGCAGACGGATTATCAATCCGGCGCGCTCTGGAAATACGCCCAGGGGGTTGGTTCTGCGCGTGGCGGTGCCGTAACCCATCCGGGCGGAAAGGCCGAGACAAAGAGCTATGCCGATATCTGATCGCATCCTGAAGGTGACGGCGCGACTGGCATTCCTCCTCGCCTTTCTGGCGGGGCAGGAATGCCGCTTCGCTTTCGCCTTCGATGTGAAGGAAGACGCCTCGGCGCCAGCCGAGAAGGGCACCTTGTTCAAATCGGTCGGTGAGGCGATCCGTGAAGGCATCCGCAATCTGAAGCAGGGGGATAGCAGCTCTGCTGTCGAGCCGCTCACCTTTGCCGCGCGTGAGGGCAATGTCGCCGCGCAATGGAAGCTTGGCCGCATGTATTCGGATGGCGAGGGCGTGCGCCGCGATGATTACAAGGCCTATCATTATTTCTCGCAGATCGTGAACAAGCGCGCCGATGAAAGCCCGGACAGCCCGAATGCGCGCGTGGTGGCGCAGGCTTTCGTGGCTTTGGGCACCTATCACCTCACGGGCATTCCCAACACGCGGGTGAAGCGTGACCCGGCCCGCGCGGCGGACATGTTCCATTACGCCGCCTCCTATTTCAATGATGCCGAGGCGCAATATCATCTGGGGCGGATTTTTGCGGAGGGCATCACCGGCACGCAAGACCTGCAGCAGGCTGCACGCTGGTATAATCTTGCGGCGGAAAAAGGCCATTTTGAAGCGCAGGCCCGGCTGGGGCAGATGCTGTTCAAGGGAGAGGGCGTGCCCCGGCAGGCCCCGCGCGGCCTCATGTGGATGAAACTTGCGGTCAAACGCGCCGACCCGACCCGCGATGCCTGGATTATCGAATTGAGCGAGCAGGCGCTCGAAACCGCAACGGAAGACGAAATCAAACTTTCTGATTTCTACCTGAAAAAACAGGAACGTGCGATGCGCTAGATGTGAGCTTTCCATAGGTTGTCCATTCGAAGCAGATCGAGGAGACTGGAGTTATCACACCTCAGTTTTTCAGGATCGCTCCGAATGAACATTCATAAGAATGCCCGACTGACGCCGTTGCGTCGAGAAGAAATGGCTCTCGCCGTCATCGAGGGTCGCGCGTCCAGAACGCAAGCGGCCCATGCCTATGGTGTCTCGGCCAAGATCGTTGCCCGCTGGGTCGAACGTTTCAAGGCCGGTGGACG
>Ga0209398_1000101_pt1 | contig 66533 bp, 58 predicted proteins | sample AshMeaBigSpring_FD_184125 | JGI IMG/M metagenome (GOLD analysis project Ga0209398, IMG submission 184125) | Groundwater microbial communities from Big Spring, Nevada to study Microbial Dark Matter (Phase II) - Ash Meadows Big Spring (SPAdes)... | ecosystem: Environmental > Aquatic > Deep...
TTGTGAGTTGGAAGAACATAAACAGGCGCTGAGCGAAAAAGACCAGGTGCTGAGCGAAAAAGACCAGGCCCTTACTGAAAAAGACCTACTCATCGAAGAGCTGCTTAGGAAATTAAAAGAAAAATAAAACTTCGCTCTACTTTGCCTTCATTTTTTGAGGCAGTATCCTTGGAGGTTAAACGTATTTTCTAATAAGTGCAACAGGTTTCTACGCCCTTCGGGTTGAAGTGTAGCCTAGCGTAACGAAACCCCGAAGATCGGATGACCTGAAATAACTACCATTGAAGCTAACATGACATGGTAATACAAACAGCTCACCCAGGAGCAAAGGTGCCAAATAGATGTTAATTTGGGTCTTGGACCTAGTCAATCTGAGATTTCTGTTTTATTTTGATTCGGTTTATTAGGCTCTAAGCTTTGAAATGAATTTATTACCCTAACATTCGTATTCCCCACTATTTTTATTCATTAGTATGCTTCAATGTTATAATCCACAAAACGAAAATATTTTAATTTACATAGGTGGTCATCTCTATCCCCGATCTGAAGCACGTATTTCTGTCTTTGATAGCAGCGTTCAAAGAGGAGATGCAGTATGGGAGGGACTCAGGATCTACAATGGAAAAGTTTTTGCCTTTAATGAACACATTATTCGACTACAAGAAAAAGCCCACGCGCTGATGTTTGCCGGTATTCCCAAAGCGGAAATAATAAAACAGGCAGTTTTTCCTACCCTGCTAGCTAATAAAATGTTTGATAATGTGCATGTTCGGCTTACCCTCACCCGGAGAGAAAAAATAACTAGTGGAATGGATCCTAGACTTAATCAAAAGGGATGTACGCTTATTGTACTTGCTGAATGGAAAAAACCTGTCTATGGCGAAACTTCTCTAAAACTTATTACTGCATCTAATAGGCGACATTCCGCACTCAGTTTGGATAGTAAAATCCATCACAATAACCTGCTCAATAATATACTTGCTAAGATAGAAGCAAATCTGGCCGGTGCAGATGATGCCCTTATGCTGGATCTTCAGGGATTTATTGCTGAAACCAATGCTACTAATATTTTTATGGCAAAAAATGGAAAATTATTTACCCCCTCTTCTGATAGCTGTGTGCAGGGGATCACAAGACATTTCGTTATAAAGCTAGCCCAGGATCTGGGTATAGAATGTTTAGAAAAAAACATCTCACTCACTGATATATATAATGCCGATGAAGTATTTGTATCCGGTACCATGGGAGAATTAACACCCGTATAGGAAATAGATGGGCGGGTCATATCTTCTCATCATACATCCCAAATAACTTCTACCCTATACACTGCCTTTAAGAATAAAGTTATCCAGAAAGGAGTACCCATACCTGGTTTCCCAGTGGGTGTATAGCTTTCGTTTCTGATTCATTTCTACCTACGAAATATGGTGCATGTCACAAAATAATATTTTACAAAAACATACTCCTTATCCCTTTACCACTTAATAGCTATTGCTACCGCTATTAGGAAATAAGAAATACCAATAAAGATTATATTCGCCTATCTATCTTTTCCGAATGCTCTTTATCATATAGATTGCCTCATCTTCCGCTACTCGGTCATTGTCGCCAAATGTGATAGTGGCAAAGAAATTAGTATCCGTATCCGGATCTATAAATCCCAGCAATACGATGCGATCGCCATCTTTGTAGCCTTCTACTAAAGCACCATCCACCTGTTTAGTGACAAGACCCGAGCATCATCTATTTCTATCATTTGCAAAGATTCGGCCAATGAAGAAGTATATTCACTTATATCTGTATCACTTATGGTGGCATCCGAAAATGGAAAAATGCCGAAATCCATTCCATCCCCCACTGCAGTAAACTCAGTCCCATTATTCGTTACTTCCTGAAAATCTTCTGCCAGTGAAAAAGTGATATTATAATCACTCCATTCATAGTCATAATATTGTTGGGAGGTCAGCGATGTGCATACCATAAAAAATAAAACAAATGCTACCCGAACAGGTAAAATAAGATGGTTCATAAATTGAAAATTAATGGATTAATTAATACAGCACAAAATATGAATAAAAATTTAATAAACATAGTTTCTATTAAAAACTATTTTTTTGGTCTGCCGGAGAAAAATTGAAGGCATAAGACTATCTTTGTAATTAGATAATCCTATTATTAATCTACCTCTGAAATCTGCACACTTGTATGTTAAGTATTAATGATCAAGTCTTTAATGAAATAAGCAATGAATTAGAAATTCTAAAAAAAAGTCGCGCCGGAGCTAAAGAGCAAATGTCTGGTATTTCTTCGCTGTTTTATAAAATATTTTTATCTGCTTCGGATATTTCTGGCGCGGCCTTTCGAAATTTTTATGCCCGTTACCGCTATGTGTTAGCTGAACTGGCCTTGCCATTATCTTTTCAAAAGGAATTAGATTCATTCAGGCGAATACTCAGGAGAGAAGATTTACTACTTTTAGCAAGTGATGCATTTATATTACAAGCCTCATCCTTATTAGAGAATATTTTAAAATATCTCGACCCGGGAAGCCCACCTACGGAAAATAGTTATCTGCCAGACTCTCCCCTATATTTTACCCTTCTTATCCCAGCCAAAAAGGAAGAGGATCTTCGCCATCTGAAAATCCTATGTACAGAATGGACAGATATTGCTATACAAGGGGGTGTCACCAGTTTCCTGCTCACTGGCTTTGATCTGGAGCAGCTGCATACGCCCTTGCAAATTCAAATGATGAAATACGATTATGCGGATGCCTCCTATCTGAGAACACTTATCAGAAAAGATAGTATCCTCAGTGCTTCACACTTGCGTCTCCTACAAGAAAAACCATTGCTGCTTCGTACCACAGCAGAGACCCTAGTCACTTTAGAGCCTGATTATCTCATAGATACTACTGCCATAGGAGAATGTTTTGGATCGAAATATACAAACAGCGATTTATTTTTTTTATCCCGCCTTGTAGAAGATTTGCCTGGTTCTGCAGCACTCAAAGGAAGCATCATAGGCCATCTGCTGGATGAAATAGTACGAGGAGAAATGGGCAGCGTAGAAGATAGTTTTTTTCGAGCGCAAAAAGAATATGCGTTAAAAGCTGCCCAGCTGGGCAAAGCAGAAATGGAAAAAGTACTTTCTTCCATTTTAAACGAACATCTTACTAATCTCCATTATCTCGCTAACTGCGAAAAGGGAAAAAAATTATGGATAGAGCCAGCTTACTATTCCAAGGATTTTGGTCTCCAGGGTAGGCTAGATCTTCTGGGAATAGATGAGGATAGAGATACCCGCGATATCGTAGAATTAAAAAGCGGTAGCCCCACTAATCCCTCCTACAGCATCGCTTGGTTAAATCATCAAATGCAGGTAGTATGCTATGATATGCTGCTGGAGAGTGCCTATGGCCGTGGACGCTGTGGTACGAATGCAGTTTTTTATTCTAAATGTGGAATCTCGCCCTATCGGCTCATAGTGAGCGAGTACCGTGAAAAACAGGCCGCATTACAAATTAGAAACGAAATCGTAAGCGGAATTTTTCAGCTAGCATCAGAAGATTTTTTCCTGCTTCAGCGCATCATCACCCAGGGCATACCAGGGCTGCCTACTTATAGTGAACCTACTATGGCCACTTTTAAGAAAGCCTATAATCCCGTCACCATCTCTGCCCGGTATTACCATACGCTTTTAGCCTTCACACTCCGCGAAATGATAAATGCAAAGACGGGGGCTATGCTCAGCAGCGACCAGGATACACATCGAAATGGCTTTGCCGGTCTTTGGCTGGATAGCATTTTTTTAAAGGAAAAAGAATATGAAATTATTTATGATCTAAAACTCGTGGCCATAGACAATCAATATGGGTATCTGGATATGCGTTTTTCGAACCCTATACCTCACGCTTTTCGCCAAGGCGATCTCATTGTCGTGTATCCGCGTACAGAAAATGGATATAATGCACTTAGCCAGCACATCCTAAAAGGATCCATTAAAGAATTACATAATGATCGCCTGCTTATTTCTCTTTTTAATAAACAGACCGATTATTCTTTTCTGTCTACATTTGATCTCTGGGCCATAGAAAGAGACATCTTTGAACGAAATTACTGGAGTACCATTTCCTGTCTATTTAATTTTCTGAATAGTGATGAACGCAAGCGCCGTCTTCTGCTGGGAGTAATAGAGCCGGCCTTTGCAGAGGGAGAAAAATATTATCGAAAAGACCTCACAGAAAATCAGAATGAAGTTTTAAATCGAGCCTTGCAAGCCAGAGATTATTTTCTTCTACAGGGCCCGCCAGGTACCGGCAAAACCAGCACATTCTTAGTTAACTATATTGCAGAATTGACCATTATACGAAAGGAGCCTGTAATCATCCTCGCTTTTACTAATAAAGCGGTGGAGCGCATCTGTGAAGGCCTGAGAAAGCCACGTCACCACCCTTCTTTGACCTATCTTCGTCTCGGTAGCAAACATATAGAAGATGATCAGCTCTTCAGCACTATGCTGCAGAATAATGATCCGGATATCTGGAAAAAATTGATCACAGAACATCGTATCATAGTGAGTACCGTAGCTACTTTTCAAAATAACTGGCTTCTGTTACGTGAAGTCTTACCCTTTAATAACCTTGTGGTAGATGAGGCTTCGCAGCTTACAGAGGCAGATATTTGCGGCGTAATTTCGCTGTTTAATAAATTTATCCTCATCGGAGATCAAAAACAGTTACCCGCGGTAGTAACCCAGACTGTCGCCTCTTGCAAAGTCCAAAATCCACAGCTCATTCGCCTGGGGTTACGTGATATGCGCACCTCCCTTTTTGAAAGACTCATAACAAACGCCCGCGCCAGAGGATGGGATAGTGCCCATCATCAGCTCACCCATCACTACAGAATGCACCAAGATATCGCTGGGCTTATAAGCCAGCACTATGAGCTGCCATTGCTGCCAGCTCTTCCTAATCAGGTCATAGATGAGATGCCCTATCTTCTGGATGCTAATCATCCCCTTTATGCAATGAGCCTAAGCCGTGCCGTCTTTATAGAAACTATTCCAGATTTGGCTCTCAAGAAAAATACCCACGAGGCAGCATTAGTGGCGTTTATAGTCACACATCTTATAGATGCTGGCATTGCTATAGCTTCTGAAATAGGAGTGATCACCCCCTTCCGCGCTCAGATAGCCGAGATTAAAAAATATCTACACCCCCAGTGGGTAGGACCAGAAGCTATACTCATAGATACTGTAGAAAGATTTCAGGGAGATGAGCGGAGAATTATCATTTTTTCATCTACTATTTCAGATCCGGCACAGGTACATACCATACAGAGTATAGCCACAGATGATGAAAAGCAAACCGATAGAAAACTTTTAGTAAGTATATCCCGGGCAGTAAATCAGTTTGTTTTATTAGGTCATCCACCGGCCATTTGCGCAGCTCCTGCCTATGCCAGCCTTATAACCCAAATAAAAAAGATGGGAGGGTATATCTCTTGTGATCAGCTACAAATAAGCCGGTCCTCCTCATCAGATTTTGCCCCGCAAGAATAGGTTTGTTCTGTTTTACTATTCATCATCCGCTTCCGCCATTTCTAGGCTTTTCGGGGAATGAGAGAGGCTACTTACTGCCTGCTTTTTTTGGAATATAAACATGCTAAAACATCGTTTTGATGTGATGACTCAAAGAGAATCAGCTTCTTTTTTTGCTTTCTTAATCTGCAAATTGTTTTTTTTTAAATGTATCTTTGTGTTTCGTATTAATTAGTCGGCCTACTGTAATTCCATACTATTAGCCACTCTAGCTCAGCTGGTAGAGCAACGCATTCGTAATGCGTAGGTCGAGGGTTCGAGTCCCTTGGGTGGCTCTTTTTCTATCGGTCATAGGTCTCCTATACCTATTTATTTACTTATAGGATGTTAGAAAGAGAACCAGAAAAAACATGTCTCATAAAAATCTTATGCCACCTCAGGATATACAGTGGCTATAGGACTCACTAAGTATTCGCCTTTGCGATTAAGTGCCTTGCAGCGGTAGCGTTTTCGTACGATCGGTCCTTTAAGAAGTTTAAGTCCATTTTCTAATCTGAAAATCGCCCCTTCTGGTAGTAGTTCTAAAAAGACGCCCTTAGGATTATCGTCATACTCCCGCAAAATGCGAATGAGCCGGTCGTCAGAGCAGGAAGACGCTGGAGGGTCAGAAGTATTAATATTGAGGGCCTGGATGATGTCTTGTGGAAAAATCTCTGGAATTAGAAAAGAAGAAAGATGATCCACATAGCTTTTCTTCCACTCTATACCGTGGGGCAGTATTTTGTGTCCGTGCTTAATATGGGCATCCAGATGGGCAAATTCATGGAGAAAGGTGATTAAAAAAGCATAGGGATTTAAATCTCCGTTTATAGAGATACGGTGAAAATTTATTTTTTGATGCGGAGGGCGGTAATCCCCTAAAATAGAAGTCCGGGGTCTAGTAATGCGTAATTCTATGGTGTGCGACATTAATAAGGTTACTACCTCCTCCACCGCCGGACCAGGAATATATCTCGTAAGCCCGACTTGCAATTTTTTCTTAATTTCTTCCTTCAAAATGCCTGAATAAATAATTTATGACGATGATTTCAGATACCAGCCCGGCAAAATAGTAAATAAAAACCGGAACTAAAAAAAGCAGATGCGGGGGCGACCAAAGCCTATAATAATAAAGGCATAATCCTATAGTAAATCCCATACGCAGAATCATAATAAAAATAAGTATGCCTACACCTGACGAACCTTTACCTACGCCCATAAAAAGTGCCAAGAAAACGATACTCATAATACTCAGATGTAGGATAAAAAACGCCCGAAAAGAACTATCTATTACCTCAAAACCAAAATGAAGTGGGCTGGTCTTTCGCAAAATTAGCCATAGGACTACCATCGGAAGGATGCCTAGGCTTAATATATGGAGGAGGTCCTTATTTTTTGGAAGGTTTTTCAATTTTTTTATCCGAACTACTTATAACTTCTTTTAGCCCCAGATAAAGACCCAGTCCTACCCCTAATAAGCTAAAAATAGCGGTAAAGATAGCTTTGTTAATACATAAAGACCTATCTATCCAATGTCCGAGGAAGGCAAAAACTAGTATAGAACCCAGGATCTGCATCCACATCGCTGAGTATTTAAGGTAGGGTTTGTAGTCCTTAGATTTGTTGGGGATATTCGGTGTGGGATCCGTCATGTACGTCTGATTTCGTTAAACTGTTTCCCATGTGGCATACGCCATTAAAGACAGCACCATTTTCTACTACCAGTTTCTTGGTATAAATATCTCCATCTATTTGGGCACCATTTTTTAAAAAAAGAACCTCCATACACTCAATTTTACCTAATACCGAGCCTTCTATTTCCATATTTTCGGATCGGATATTGCCTTCTATCTGGCTGGTGGGGCCTAAAATTATTTTTGAGCGGGAGTCCAGCTTTCCTTTTAATGAGCCATCTATACGGATATCGCCGTCAGATTGTATGTCTCCTATGATTTGAGTGCCTTTGCCTAAAATATTATAGGCATTCTGAACTCCATCTCCCTTTTGTGAGAGTACCGCCTCGGGGGGCTTTCTGTTTCCAAACATTGACATAAGCTAAAAAATTAGTTAAAAATTAAATAATTCTGTGGATCAGCTGGGGCGGCATTATGCCAGATTTCAAAATGCAAATGTGGCCCCGAACTCTGATCTCCACTGTTTCCTACTATACCTATCGCATCTCCTGCGACTACGAAGTTACCCCCTTTTTTTAAATTAGCAGAATTATGTTTATAAATGGACACAAAACTTTGATCGTGTAGGATAGCTATCACATATCCGGTATCCAATGTATAATCACTCATTATCACTATGCCATCGGCTACTGCCCTTATGGCTTCGTTTTCTCTTGCTACTATATCTACGCCAAAATGGCCATTGTCAAAATCATAAGGACGTGTAAGGATGCCCTCTACTGGCACTATAAAATTAAACTGGCTCAAGGGTTTTTTCTTTGCCGGTGACTTGCCCGTAAATAGGGTATAAAATTCCTGTTTTTCCATATCATCCCGCAGCAAGCTGTCATTTGCACTGCGCTTATCCAGGTCTATGCTATCCAGTTTTGGCTTAGGCGTGGGTTCTTTTTGAGTAGATTTAGTCTGCTCTTCAGGAACAGCTGGAGAGAAAAGGCTTTTAAAACTATTTATAAATTTTTCTTGGGCTATTACGATATCCTCCAGCGAATCTGTGCTATTTGTGAGCCGCATCACCTTTCTACGGATATTGTTATCCTGATTATAGCCGGGGATATATTCCTTCAGTGGGGTGAGGATGATGATGAACACCGTGAGCAGGATGAGTAATACAGCGATAGTACTTCCTAAGATATATACATTCATCCGGGACAGCCGCATCGTCACTTTTTCCTCCAGCGTAGTGTCATTTAATATCACTAATCGGTATTTATTATGGAGCTTTTCCAGCAAGTCTTTCCAGCCGGGTTTTATCATGATGGCTTGTTTTGAATAATTCAATCACAATTTTAGCTGAAATTAAAATATTTTTACAGCTTAATTGTTTTGTATTTAGGATTTATCTGTTTAATTTGCTCCCTATGCGCACCAATATCTTCATTTTCCTCTTGTTTTTAACCGGATTTTCTGGTTTCCGGGCAGTCCTGTATGCCCAGTCTTCTAAAAAACCTTCCCATAAATCCGCTAGTCCTTCTAATTTTAACTCCCATTATCAGGATCTCGTTTCAAGAAATAATTATTATTTTAATGCAAACCTAATCATTGATGAATCAATAAAAAAAATAAAATCCACTTATAAGGATGATTATCAGGAAATCTTAAGAGTCACACCCTTTGAAGGGGGCGAGCAGGCCACTGCTGTTAGCGGCGAAATGGACAAAGTGATTACAAAAGCAAACAAAGACATTAAAAAACACAGTGACAGTAAATGGGTAGATAATGAATATATAAACATAGGAAAAGCCTATTATTTAAAAGGAGATAAGGAAAAAGCCGCCGAAGCTTTTAGATATGTAATAAAAGTGTTCGGTGAGCGCACCCGAATGATAAAGAAAAGCGGCAAGTCTAAATCCGCCGCCAAGACAAAAAAATCCCCTTCTGCCTCTAAATCTGCGAAGTCTTCTTATAATTCCGGCACGATGAGTGCAGAAGAAAGAGCTAAAGCCCGAGAAAATGAAAAGCTAAGTAAAGAAAAACAAGATGCCAAAAAGGCTCGTGAAAAAGCCATAAAAAAAAGAAATGATAATAAAGCTAAGCTGAAGAAATTAAATGCAAAACGCCAGAAAAAAGGTCAAAAGCCTCTCACCTATAAGGAAAAATTTGGTGAAGATCCTTATGGAATAGAACCAAAAACCACGGAAGCGGTTGCCGATTCCCTGGCCCTAATTCCCCAGCCAGACGATGCTAAACAGAAAGAGGAAATAGCTAATACCGATACCGCCCAAGATAAGGAGAAATCTACCGCAGCTATACCGGAAGAGGAATTGATTTTTGATAGTCCGGTAAAAATAAATCCCAAAAGCAGTTTTGGCCACAAACCTTCCTATTATGATGGACATCTTTGGCTAGCACGCACTGCTCAGGATAGCAATAAGTCCGCTGAGGCTCTTTCGATTCTTAATTCTATAGCCGAAAATAAAAATTTTCCACGAAAAAAACAGGCAGAATTATATGGTCTTTTTGCCCAATGTTATATAAATATCCAAGATTACTCCAAAGCGGCAGAATATGTGGATCTCTCCTTAGATAAAACGAAGAAGAAAAATGATAAATATCGCCTCTTCTTCATAAAAGCACAGTTGGCCGAACGCAAAAATGATACGGAGACCGCTATGACTGCCTATAACAAGAGCAGAAAAGCCAAATTTAACTACCCTCTCGCCCTTAACTCTGAACTGAAAATTTTACAGCTGAAACTAAAACAAGGTAAGCTCACTTCCGAGCAAGTGGTGGCTAAAATGAATGACATGAAAGAAGATCCTAAAAATGCCGAATACAAAGATCAAATTCTCAAAACTATGTCTCAGCTAGCCCTCGATGCAGGCAATGTTAATGATGCTATAAATCTGCTCGCCGATGCTGCCTCTGCTAATACTAATAAAGAACAAAAAGCCCTAGCCTATCTGAAACTGGCTGAGCTTCTTTATGATCAGAAAGATTTTATTACCTCCGGTAAATATTATGACAGTACAATGGCTAATATAGCCAAATCCTTTCCCGATTATGAAAAAGTTAAAAATCGCCAGATTGTTTTAGGCGAGCTTATAGAACAACTAAATATCATTTCCGCAGAGGATAGCCTTCAGCGCATAGCCCTTATGCGGGAAAATGAAAGGAATGCCTATCTGGATAAAATTATCGCCGATTTTGAAAAAAATATCGCCCAGGCTAAAGAAAATGCTTCAAATGCGAATGATCATACCAATGTTGGTGATGCTTATATTCCTCAGAATACCGCCTTCAATACGCCCGGTGCTAATCAAGGTGGAAGATGGTATTTCTATAATGAAGAACAGAAATCACAGGGATACAATGACTTTATGCGTCGGATGGGAAGCCGCCAGCAGGGAGATTTTTGGGCTGTAAGAGCCAAAGCATCTGAATCTGGCGGACAAAATGCCGCTGACCAAAACAACCCAATATCGCAAGATCTGCAAAATATGGCTGCCGCTGGTGGACTCACCCGCGAAAAACTTATCGCCGGATTACCCCTTACACCTCAGCAAATAGTATCTTCTAATAATAGGATCGCAAAAGCCCTCTTTAATGCCGGTAATATCTACTATACAAAACTGGATAATAATCCGCCTGCCATCAATGCATTGGACAGGCAGCTAAATGCCTATCCAAATAGTGAAAACGAAGAACAGGCTTTATACACCATCTTCCTCGCCTGCAAAGAAGAAAATAGGATGAAAGAAGCAGACCAGTATAAAGAAAGGCTGCTCAAAAAATACGGCGATGGCATCTTTGCAAATTTGCTGAAAGACCCACATTTCGCAGAAAAATTAATAGAAAAAAGCCTAGCGGCAGAACGCTTTTATGAACTTACTTATGATATGTATAATGCAAAAAAATACAATGAAGTCCTTCTTCGCAAGAAAGAAGCCGAGGTAAAATTTGCCTCCAATACCACCCTCAGACCACGTATGGATATGCTCGAGGCACTCACCATCGGCCACACGAAAGATAAGCAGGCTTATGTAGAGGCGCTAAAAGGAGTAGTGGTAAACCATAAAGATCACGAAGTGAAAACAAAAGCCGAGGAAATACTTAAATATCTAGGTGAAAATGTAGGGGTAATCGCTACTACCGGCACCCAGGAATCTCCGGCCACCCCTAGCCATGACTCCGCCAAATCGCTTTATACACGCAATGATGCCATTACCCATTATACCGTAATATACATAGGCTCATCCTCAGAAAAACAAGCCAAAGTGATGGCCGCTATCTCCGACTTTAACAACGAAAAATACAGCCTGGATAAACTCAAAACAAAGCCTATGCTGCTAGGCAGCGATCAACATATCATCTATATCCAAAATTTTCCGAATGCCGCCAAAGCCAAATCTTATTTCGAGAGCATAGAAGCAAATATTGATCGAATTTTTACTTCCACTGGCAAAGAAGGAGCGGAAGTCTTTTATATGAGTAAAACCAATTTTACCACCTTTTTCGGCGATAAAAAGCTGGCTCCCTACCTAGAATTTTTTAAGGAAAATTATTAGAATTACACCTGCTATTATGCCTATTAATCCAAAAGTTAAAAAAAACATAAAGTCATATTGGATCCCTACTTTTTTACCGTGGATTAATAATCTATGGGCAGATATGCGATATCCCGCCTGGATGAAAAGGGTATTTGAATGGTTTTGGGTGGCACTAGGGGTGGGCTTGTTATTGTTTACCATCCTGTTTCTCTGTATAAATTTTGCCCTCTTTGGATTCGAACCCCTCCCCACCATTGAGCAGCTGGAAAATCCTTCCAATAAATTGGCATCTGAAATCTATTCCTCAGATGGCGTGCTATTGGGTAAGTTCTACCGCGAAAATAGATCTAATTGTGAATACGACGACTTGCCGCCTCATCTTATCAATGCACTGGTAGCTACTGAGGATGTGCGCTTTGATAAACACTGCGGTATAGACTTTAAAGGTCTTTTTAGCGCTTTCTTCCGTACATTTATCCTCCAAAACCCTTCCGGTGCCAGTACCATCACGCAGCAGCTGGCAAAAAATCTATTTCACGAGCGAGCCCAGAATACTTTTGGGCGTATCCTGCAGAAAATGAAAGAATGGATTATAGCAGTAAAACTAGAGCGAAGCTATACGAAAGATGAAATAGTGACTATGTATTTTAATACCGTGGAGTTTAGTCAGGGTGCTCACGGCATTAAGAGTGCCGCTACGGCCTACTTTAATAAATCTCCTAAAAATCTCAATGTGCAGGAGTCTGCTGTATTAGTAGGACTGCTGAAAGGAAGTACGCTTTATAATCCCATTAGAAATAAAGCCCGGTCCACTGCCCGTAGAAATACTGTGCTTGCCCAAATGAATAAATATGGATTCTTAAAAACCGCCCAGGCAGATTCTTTGATGAAATTAGAAATCATCACTTCCTCTAAAAGTGAAGAACACGACGAAGGGCTGGCTACCTATTTTCGCGAATTTCTTAAAGTGGAAGTAAAAAAATGGGCCGAAGAAAAAAATAGCAAAGAAGGCACTAAGATAGATATCTATCAGGACGGACTCAAAATATTTACTACCATAGATTCGCGTATGCAAAAATACGCCGAAGAGGCCGTATCCGTACACATGATTAAGTTACAAAAGGATTTTGAGCAGAATTGGAAAAACGATGCGCCCTGGAAGGATGACCCGGAGTTTTTTAACCGGGCTATCCATCAGTCCGATCGCTACCGGGCTCTCTCTGCCAAAGCCCGCAATAACAAGGATTCTGTAAGGCTCGCTTTTGCTCGCAAAGAAAGGATGAGAATCTATACCTCGCTTGGCGAAAAGGATACCCTCATCTCCCCTATGGATTCTATTAAAATCCGTAAAATGATCCTTCATACCGGATTTATGGCTATGGATCCGCATAACGGAGATATAAAAGCCTGGGTAGGAGATTTTAATTTTAAACATTTTAAATATGATAATGTGAGGCCTACCTCTAAGCGGCAGGTGGGATCTACTTTTAAACCCTTCGTATATTCCCTAGCCATTCAAAATGGCTGGTCGCCCTGTCAAAAACTGCCCAATGTTCCCATTACCTTCTACAAGGGTGAGTACGGTGCACAGGAAGCCTGGACGCCTAAAAATGCCGATAATAACCACAATTATGCTATGGTAACCTTGCAATATGGGCTGGCCAAATCCATAAATACCATCACTGCACGTCTTATGAAAGAAATAGGACCTAAGCCTATAATAGAGCTTACCAGAAAACTGGGCATCACCTCGCATATAGATCCCTATCCTTCTATTTGCTTAGGTACACCAGATATTTCTCTCTATGAAATGGTGGGAGCATATAGTGTATATGCAAATAAAGGAGAATATGTTAAGCCCCGATTTATAACCCGTATAGAAGATAAAAATGGCCGTACCCTGGCCGTCTTTCCTATGGAACGCAAAGAAGTAATGAGCGAGCCCGATGCCTTCGTAATGAATCGTATGCTCCAGGGAGTCACGAATATGGGTACTGCTCATAGGCTTCGCTCTGTATATGGGCTCATAGGTGAAATAGCCGGAAAGACAGGTACTACAGACGATTATTCGGATGGATGGTATATAGGAATGACCCCGGAGCTGGTAGCCGGTGTTTGGACCGGTGGCGACGAAAAATTAATTCACTTTAAAACCCTAGCTCTTGGCAGTGGGGGAAATATGGCTCTGCCTATCTGGGGCGAGTTTTTTAAGCGGATCTATGCAAATAAAGAATTGGGATTAAACCCAGAGGCTAAGTTCGGATGGCCGCGTATGAAACTAAATGTAGAAATGAATTGCGCTAAATTTAATAATGAAGAAGAGGAGCCTACTGATGAAGGTGGCGATTATTATCAATCTACTAAGTACGAGGAGGAGCTTTTCTAGTTTCTTATTTATGATGTACTCTCTACTTTAAATCCGGTAGGCACAGAAAATGGTGAAGTATAAATTCCCTATCCATTCATAGATTTACCGCCATATTACCTTTAGCGTATTTTTATTCAGTGGTGAACATTGAAATTAGCAGCTGATATAATTGATACAGAAATTGTTTGTCTGAATAATAGCCTCTTTTACCAGAATGGGAAGGATTCTAATGCTCCGGGCAAATATTGTAAAAAAAGGTGGAATCTTTTAACTACCTCATCACTCCATTATAATACGACAAATTGGCAGCCCTTATACTATCGAGCAGATTCGGCCGGGATATTAAGTCTTTTGCCATCTTTATAGGGTGCTATAAAAGCATCTGAATAGCCAAGGTCTTGAATATATTGCAGATACTCCTCTGCCGATTTGAGATTAGTAAAACTGCCCAGCAAATAGCGATTTGTACCACCCGGTCCTCTTTCTCTGATATAGTTGCCTTTCAGTTTGCTGAGAAACCGGCTGTTTTCATTCAGGCTTTTCTGAAAAGCACCTATTTGAATCTTAAATAAAAGACCTTTTTTCGAGGCTATATCCATCGTACGCGGCTTAGGTTTCACCTCCTTGAGGGGAGCCGGAATCTCTTTATACGAAGGGAAAATAACGGTATGGGTTTCAGTATCGACGCTACTAAAATAAGATTTGCCATAATCCTTTGAGGCCGTCTGAAAAGTATCTAAAATAATATCCTGCTGGGTCCGTTTTACAGCATCATTCACCGGTTTGGGGGAAAGTGTTTCCGATACGAAGGAGGCATCCGGATCGCCGCGAAGCAATCCGTCTAATACCTTCAGCCCCTTCGGTCTATTACGGGTGTTTACCGTGATCTCGTCTAAAACCCTGGATTGATATAAATACCTTACCTGATATTCGTAGCCATCCTCCAGCTCAAAATAAAAATTGCCATCCATCTTAGTGAGCTGGGTTTTCTTAATGCCACTAAAGAGATTCTCTATTTCTACTTGGGCATTGGGCACTGGCTCAAAAGTTTTGGAATGTAGCACCATACCAATAAGAAACAGTTTTGTCTGTAATATTATACTTTCATTTCCACTGCTAGGCTGTGAACTAGGAAGATTGGGCTCCCGGGCACTATAGATGGTTTGAGAAACTAATTCTGTATTGGCTATAGGCTCCTCGATAGTTGCCATTTTACTAAAATGATAAATATCATCACCTCCCATGCCACCCTTTCTGTTAGAAGCAAAAAATCCATCGGTCTTAGCGTCATTGAGGAAAATAGTAAAATCATCCAGAGACCCATTTACAGGATATCCAAAATTACTGGGAGGGGCCCAGCAATTTTCTGTTTTGCGTGCAGTATAAATATCCAGCCCTCCAAAACCACCAAGCCCATCGGAGGCAAAATAAAGTGTGCCATCCGGGTGCAACCAAGGAAACAATTCGTCGCCTTCTGTATTAATCTCCGGGCCTAGGTTCTGGGCTTCGCTCCAGGAATTTCCCTTTTTATAGGACAGGTAGAGATCTTTGCCGCCATAGCCTCCTCCCATATCAGAGGTAAAGACTAATAGTTTGCCATCTGCACTTACGGCAGCGTGACCTATAGAAGACTGGTTTTTCTTATCGCCAAAGAGAATTTCCCTTTCTTCTCCCCAAGATTTTCCATTATGCCGGTATTCATAGATGCGAAGATTATAAATATGTTCATCGCCTACAGATTCTTTGGAGATATTGCGCGTAAGATACATAAAACGGCCATCCTTTGTAAAAGAAGCCGGCCCCTCGTGGTATTTAGAACTTTTTTTCCCTGCTAGTTTTTCTACGCCATCGGTTATCATATTTTGGCTATCTATAGAAATTTCATAGGAATCTATGAAGCCCTCTCCTGTCCATTTGTCCTCTTTGATGGTCAAACCGTCTTTTCGTGAGGACGAAAAAATGAGTTTTTCATTAAAGATGATAGCACCAAATTCCGCCTCGGCAGTGTTTATGGAAAGCGGGCTTATGATATAATTTAAAGAATCTTTACGATAGCTATTTATGGAATTACACCATTCTACATATCTTTTTCCTCGAGAATCATTGGGATTTTCTCGTGCATATAGGTCATACTGATCTATAGCTTGACTTAATTTTCCATTCATCATTAGTGTCTGTGCATAGTGAAAACGCAGCTCGGGATGATCTTTGATCAAGCCCAGACATTTTAAATAGCAGGTTTCGGCGGCACGGCTATCGCCGGTGAGTCGGTAACAATGGGCTAAATTGCACATCGCTTCCTTATCCTCCGGTTCTATCTGTAAATATCGTTTATAAGCTCCTATGGCCTCGCTAAAGGCCATTTTCTTATATAACTTGTCTGCCTGTTTTTCGATGGAATTTTGAGAGTATAGAAAACCCTGTACCAGAAAACTGGCAAACAGAAAATTCCTAAGTTTAGATGCGCAAACTTTCATAAAAAGCGAAAATATAATTCCGAATATAGCCACAAATATAACGCCAAAGCCTCTTTTTGCGCGTGATAACGTGTCAAAATCTGTAGAATAAAATTAATTGCCTAGTAGTATTGAAAGTATAGTTACAAAAAGTTACCTTTGCGGGGCCAAAAAAAAATTAAAGATTCAATAAAAAATTCAACTAAAAAAATGGCAAATATTGGTAAGATTAAACAAATAATTGGGGCCGTAGTGGATGTGAGTTTTGCAGGAGGTAACCTTCCAGAAATCCTCAATGCCCTTGTGATCAACAGGCCAGATGGGTCTAAACTGGTATTAGAATGTCAGCAACATCTAGGCGAGGATTCCGTACGCACTATCGCGATGGACTCCACAGATGGGCTTACCCGAGGTATAAAGGTGGAAGACACCGGTAACCCTATAAAAATGCCTGTGGGCGACCAGATCCGCGGCCGCCTTATGAATGTGGTGGGCGAATCTATTGATGGCATAAGTCCGCTGGATCGAGTTAAAGGCTATCCTATACACAATAAGCCGCCCAAATATGATCAGCTCGCTACTGAATCAGAGGTACTTTATACAGGTATCAAAGTGATAGACCTAATAGAGCCATATACAAAAGGAGGAAAAATCGGTCTCTTCGGAGGTGCCGGAGTAGGTAAGACGGTTCTCATCATGGAGCTCATTAATAATATCGCTAAAGGATATTCGGGAACCTCTGTATTTGCTGGGGTAGGTGAGCGCACACGTGAGGGAAATGACCTCTTGCGTGAGATGATAGAATCTAATGTAATCCGCTATGGCGATGACTTTAAGCACGATATGGAAAAAGGAGGCTGGGATTTGTCTAAAGTAGATAAAAAAGAACTGGAAAAATCGCAGGCAACCTTAGTATTTGGGCAGATGAATGAGCCACCAGGAGCCCGCGCAAGGGTGGCCCTTTCCGGTCTCACCATAGCAGAATATTTCCGCGATGGCGATCCTAATGAAGCTAAAGGGCGAGATATTTTGTTCTTTATAGATAATATCTTCCGTTTCACCCAGGCTGGATCAGAGGTGTCTGCCCTGCTGGGACGTATGCCCTCTGCAGTGGGATATCAGCCTACCCTTGCTACCGAAATGGGACTTATGCAGGAGCGTATAACCTCTACTAAGCGCGGATCTATTACATCTGTACAAGCCGTATATGTACCGGCGGATGACCTTACTGACCCTGCTCCTGCCACTACTTTTGCTCACTTAGATGCCACCACAGTACTCAGCCGCAAAATAGCCGAGCTAGGGATATACCCCGCCGTAGATCCACTCGATTCTACATCGCGTATCCTCCGTCCGGATATTATCGGCGATCTCCATTATAATACTGCCCAGCGCGTAAAAATGATTTTGCAGCGCTATAAAGAATTGCAGGATATTATTGCTATCCTCGGTATGGATGAGCTCAGCGAAGAAGATAAATTAGTGGTGAGCCGTGCCCGGCGTGTCCAGCGTTTCCTCTCCCAGCCTTTCCACGTAGCCGAGCAGTTTACCGGTCTTAAAGGTGTATTAGTGCCTATAGAAGAAACAATCCGTGGATTTAATATGATTATGGACGGACAAGTAGATGAATATCCGGAGGCTGCCTTTAACCTCGTAGGCTCTATAGATGATGCCATAGAAAAGGGTAAGAAAATGCTTAGCGGCCATGCTTAATTTATATAATCCACTAAATTACTGATTATGCTTCTGGAAGTATTATCCCCCGAGAAAAAAATCTTTGGCGGCGACTGTTCTGCTATCGTTCTTCCCGGCATAGATGGAAAGCTGGAGATCCGCGATAGGCACGCTCCACTCATCGCCGCTCTCGGCGAAGGAGAAATAAAAGTGAGTGCTGCCGGAGCTGTTCAGCTTATAAAGATAAAAAATGGTTTTGCCGAAGTGCTCAATAATAAAGTCACCATCCTCGTAGAAAATATACAATAAACGCACATTTTATAAAATTTATCATTGCCCGGGAGTTTGTACTGCCGGGCTATTTTGTTTATGATAAATAAAGAAGATGGATGCATAGAACCTTTTAAAGGAAAAATAACCAAAGACTTATTCCTATTATTGGTAACGCTAAATAAGCCATCAAATTTTCAATCAATTCTTCTATTGGATATGAGTAGATATGTCCGGTTTTTTCTCATTATCTAATTATCAATACCACTCTTTCATATTAAGCTGATAGCCCCTGTTTATTCCGCATATCCAAAATCCAATGGGCCTTGACTTTTTATAGCACAAAACACTTCCCTACCCATTTTTATCATTAAGTCTATGAATATCTGATTTTGTGTATGGAATCTGCATTCAATCTCTTCTCCGGAGATATTGGCATTGAACAGAATTATCCCATTAACCTCAGACGTATTATACATATCTATAATGACCTTCACTAACTGTGCCTCACTCCTTAGCTCTGCCGATGTGTACATAGCTATACTGCTAAAAAATGTAAATCTAATCCAGTATAAAGACGGGTAAAATGCTGCTGTATGATTATGAAAACAGAAAAAATATTTGTCATCCTACTGAATTTAAACCGATAAAATGGTATCCCAGTTCTCATTATAAATCATTTTTTCTTTCTTCTCCTTGTCATAATAGATACTTGCCACACTAGCATAATAGTCATTAAATTAACAGCATTCATCCGATAGAAAATTACGGATATCTGCGGGCATAAATTCTAATGGCTCAGATAAAAAGACATAATTCACATTAGTGCCTAATAAGCATACTTATAAAAAATTCAACTCATTACAAAACCAAAAATTACAGCTAATGGCTCATATATAATTAGCCTACGCATCATAAGTAAATACAGAAAGAGTGTTTGGTAATAGAGAGGATCTCCGTCATTTATACTTCTGATTTTGATGATCACTTGCAAATGCTGGACCCACGCATAATACAAACGACTTCTTTTAGCTGGCCTGGGTATCCGGCCTGTTTTGCATCCCCATTGGGTCTTGTTATATGGATGGAAGCCCCATTCCGAAAAAATAAAAAGATATTAAGGACTTACATGGCTATGATTTAATTCTTTTTCTTACCTTGAGTGCTTTAGTTTTTATCTATTTCAAAGTTTTATTTCAATGTCCTTAATTCCCTTATTACAGCGCGAAAAACGTTTTTTAGATGGCCCATTATCCCGAGTGGAGGAATTAAAATTTGCGCTGAGCATTTTTATGGAATTTATTAAAGGATTCCGCATATTTCATTTTGCGGGACCCTGTATTACCTTTTTTGGGAGTGCCCGTTTTAATTCAAAACATCGCTGGTATGCTAAAACCCGGAGTTTGGCTGCTAAAGTAGCCGGATTGGGTTTTACGATTCTCACCGGAGGAGGTCCTGGACTCATGAAAGCCGCAAACCGGGGTGCCAGAGATATAAAAGCGCCATCCATAGGCTGCAATATTATTTTGTCTGTGGAGCAGCAACCCAATGCCTATCTGGATCGCTGGGTAGAAATCAAATATTTCTTTGTCCGCAAAATCTTACTGGTAAAGTATTCTTATGGATTTGTGGTAATGCCCGGTGGGTTTGGTACGCTTGATGAATTGTTTGAGGCATTAACCCTTATGCAAACGGATAAAATTCATGATTTTCCGGTAGTAGTGATGGGAAGGGAATATTATCGCCCATTAAGGATGCAGCTAGAACTGGCTTTAGAAAATGAAACCATTTCACCTGTAGATCTGGATCTGCTACTTTTTACAGATTCTGAGGAAGAAGCCATCGAATTTATTCGCCAGAGAGCGATTTCACAATTTGGATTAGTGCCTAGAAAGCCCAGAAAAAAATTTAAATGGCTGGGGGAGGGGTGATAAATGAAATGAATACGATAGAATACAAATTACCCAAGGGCCAAAACGGTCTTTCTACATCGGAAGCCAAGTTATTGAAGGATAAATGGGGCCCAAATCGCCTACCTGTGTCAGTATGGAAAAATTATTTGCGCCAGATTTGGCATTTTCTATCGGAACCTATGCTCCTCCTTCTCATTGCCGCCACCACCCTGTATTTTATTCTCGGCCAAAAAACTGAAGGGCAAATAATGTTAGTGGCCATAGGTCTAATAACCCTGATATCTGTAATTACAGAAGGCAGGAGCAAAAAGGCTGTAAAGCAGCTCGAAAAACTTACCACCGGCCAAATACTTGCCTGGAGAGATGGTGAGCTGATGCCGGTGAATATTTATGATTTAGTGCCCCAAGATATCATCTTTCTGCGAGAAGGAGACCGCGTGCCCGCAGATGGCATTCTTCTATCCGCCAATGATTTTTCGGTAAACGAGGCCATGCTTAGTGGAGAGTCTCTGCCCCTATTTAAATACAATAGTGATGCGCTTTCTTCGCAGATCTGGCAGGGTACAGAAGTAGTGAGCGGCCGCGCTGTGATGGAAGTAAAGGCTACCGGCGGCCATACCCGATTGGCAGCCCTAGGTCACAGGCTGGAAGAATTAGATACCCAGCCGAGTCCGCTCAAAATCAAGCTGGACCGCTTTGTACGCAAAATGGCCATCACCGGCATCGTGGCATTTTTTTTAGTGATGGTACTCAATTATTTGCAAGTGGGCGATTGGTACAGGAGTATCCTACTGGCACTCACCCTGGCTATGTCTATAATACCGGAAGAGATACCCGTAGCCTTTAGCAGCTTTATGGCACTGGGCTCTCTGCGCCTCGCTAAAAAAGGAATCATCGTACGCGATCCCAAAACAGTAGAAAGCCTCGGACAGGCTGATGTAATATGTCTGGACAAAACCGGTACTATAACCACAAACCGATTAGACCTGGCAGCGGTATATATCCACGAACTGAATAAAACCATTTCCTCCGAAGCCTTAAAAACCGATTTAGATGCCCGCAATATCATAGAATGGGCTTGCCTAGCCTCAGAAATAAATCCCTCCGATCCCCTGGAAAAAGCGATATGGAAATATGCCAAAGTAGATTTTTCTGCACAGTATCTACTGGAGGGAGAGTATCCACTTGCCGGAAAACCGCCTTTGATGACCCATTTGCACCGGCGAACGGGATTTAGAGATGTGGCAGCTAAAGGCGCTTTTGAAAGAGTGATAGAAATATGCCATTTAGACAGTCGCCAAAAAGAATCCCTTCTGCGCATACATAACCTTATAGCTTCCCAGGGGAAACGAATCCTCGCAATAGCAAAAGCCAGACTGGACGATGGACTCCCAATGCCCACTGAGCAAGATGATTATAATTGGTCATTTCTGGGACTATTGGCCTTTTATGATACCCCAAAACCAAACGCCAGCCAATCCATCGCTGCTATGTATGCCTCTGGGGCTGAGGTAAAAATGATTACCGGCGATAATCCGGAGACGGCTTCCTATGTAGCCAGTGTCGTAGGTATAAAAAATCCCGAAAACTTTATCACTGGTCAAGAACTTGTAGCCCTGCCGGAAAAGGATCTGGATGCCGCTGTAAATCGTTTTTATGTAATGGCACGTATGTTTCCGGAGGCTAAACTAAAAGTCATAGAATCCCTGAAGAGACAGGGCAAAACGGTAGCGATGACCGGAGATGGGGTAAACGATGGGCTCGCCCTGAAATCTGCCCACATAGGAATCACTATGGGCAAAGAAGGTAACGATCTCACCAAGGCCGTAGCCTCACTCATTATTAGTGACGATAAGATACAAAAAATAAATGAAGCCATCTATGAGGGAAAGCGCATAGGCCAAAACCTTCGTATGGCTATACGATACATAATCTCCATACATATTCCCATCATCGCTACCGTAGTAGTACCACTCGTTTTGAAATGGAATTGTACAAATCTCTTTACACCCATACACGTCATCTTTCTGGAAATTATAATGGGCCCCACCTGTTCTATTTTCTTCGAAAATGAACCCTATAAACCACACAGTGCATCCTATCGCAGTAGTCGCGATTTTTTCTCCGGCACCGAGTTGTATATGAGTATCCTGCAGGGTATATTCATTTCCATAGCAGTATTACTCATCTATTGGCTTAGTATGAATAGCAGCGAAGATATCATCCTTACCAGAACTAAAGTGTTTATGGTTTTGCTTTTTAGCAATCTCCTGCTCACCATTACTAATCGGTCACCTAATGAACCTTTCTATCGCACCATCGTATATAGAAATTTTCTTTTCCCCATTGTAATGCTTAGTAGTATTATCTTTATCTTGCTCATATTATTTGTACCTTCTATACAACAGATTTTTCAGGTGGGATATTTAGATAGTAAACAAATAAGTGTTTGCTTTCTATTTGCCTTGGCAGGAACTTGGTGGATAGAAGGGTGGAAAATAATGAAGAAATCAGATGTCGAGAAATTGATGTCTCAGTTTTAGAAATTCACCTCATCCGTATAATCTACGGGTACAGGTATTTTTTTTCCAAAAACTTTTATAAATACTTTGCCTTGTATCTTTAGTTTCATTTTTTTACTCAGGGCTATGTCTATAGCTTTGCCTAAGCTGCCGAGCGCATCTTCAAATAAATCTTCCTGCTTTATTTTGGCTATTACAGGCACTTTAAATTCGCTATTGGCCTTCACCGCTATTTCATCGGATTGTACTACCGTGCCGGCTTTTTTCCCATCTATTATTACCTCCAGATCCGAACCCGCCACAGTGAGCCCAAAATCATTGGGATTACTAAATACCATCATAGCCCTTATGTCGGCTCCACTCAGTCCTAGTTTGTCTAGTTTTATTTCCTCTATTCTCAAAAATTCGGGTTCCTTAGGTTTATTGCAGGCTATAAAACTAAGCGCGATGGCAAATAGTAGAAAGATGTTTTTCATAGCCCAAAATTACAATGAAACATGCAATGGCAATAAAAAAAATTTCTGGCCAGAAGCAGATATATAAAATGCTAATAATGAAAATGAAGTTGGTCTGGAAAAGCGCTGCCCGATACTATCTCATTCACTGCATTGCCCCTTATCTAAGGTCTCAAAATATTTTACTCAAAATCTGATATTTTTTCTCAATAATAATAAGGACCAAAAAAACAACAAGTATTTATTTATGGGCATTGATGAATTATTTATTCATCTTTGGTCTCTAAAACAATTGTAAAATGGATAAAATTCAGTTAAGCAAAATTAGTACAGATGCACCTGATCATCTCAATAAAAATGAGATACAAAAAGAATTAGAAAAACTAACAAAACGATTAGGGGAATTGCAGTGTCTAATGCTGGCAGAAGAAAAACATTCATTAATAGTCATATTGCAAGGGATGGATGCTTCTGGAAAGGATGGCATTATACGTCGGATATTTAACAGTTGCGATCCCAATGCCCTTCACATACACGGATTTAAAAAACCATCGGAGGAGGAGGCAGCTCACGATTATCTGTGGCGGGTGCATCAAGTATGTCCGCCTAAGGGAGTATTGCAGGTTTTTAATCGCTCACATTATGAGGAAATTCTCATTGTGCGGGTTCACGGATGGATAGATGAAAAGACCGTATCCAAGCGTTTTAGCCAAATAAATAATTTCGAAAAGCATCTGGAGGAAAATAACACCCATATTATCAAATGTTTTCTGCACATTTCACCCGAAGCTCAGCTGGAGCGCCTCCAGGAAAGAAAGACGCTTCGCGAAAAAATGTGGAAATATAATCCTGTCGACTGGGAGGAGAGAAAATTATGGGATAGCTATATGAGTTGCTATGAAGATGCCATAAATAAATGCAATAATCCGGAATGGAATATTATTCCATCTGATAAAAACTGGTATCGGAACTATTTGGTCACAAAAATCATTGTGGAAAAAATGGAGTCCCTTAATATGGAATATCCCATTATATAAGAATAATTAGCTTATTTTTACAAAAAAAAGCATGAGAACTAATTTTAAAATGAAGCTGATCATAGGATTGATTATGGTCGGTTTTGCCGTTTTTAAATATTATTCTGCCAGCCAACTAAATCCCGTGACTGGCGAAACCCAGCACGTGAGTATGACCCCCCAGCAGGAAGTGGCCCTAGGATTGCAAAGCGCCCCCCAGATGGCTGCCGAGTATGGCGGATTACATCCAGATCAGCAGGCACAAGACCTAGTAGATAAGGTGGGTCAAAAACTGCTAAATACACCTACCGGCCAAAAATCCAGCTATCAGTATGACTTTCATTTACTGGCCGATCCACAAACGATTAATGCCTTTGCACTGCCCGGTGGCCAAGTATTCATAACGGCAGCCCTTTTTTCTAAGCTGGAAAATGAAGATCAGTTAGCAGGTGTATTAGGTCACGAGGTGGGCCACGTCATAGAAAGACATAGTGCTGAACGTATGGCTAAGGAGGAGCTCACCGCGGGTATTACCGGTGCCGCTGTAATGGCCGCCTATGATCCCTCTAATCCTGCCACCCAAAATACCGCACAGGTAGCCCAGATGATAGGTGGGCTTATAAATATGAAATATGGACGTGACCAGGAGCTCGAGTCCGATACTTGGGGAGTAAAACTAATGTTGGAATCAGGCTATGACCCAGAGCAGATGATAGGCGTAATGGAGATATTGAAGCAGGCTTCCGGAGGCAGAGAATCCAATGAATTTACCAGTACCCACCCTAGTCCTGAAAATCGAGCCCAGCACATACGTGAAGTGATCGCTAAATACCGTGGCGTGCAGGTAAAATAGTCTGATCACTAATCCTTCTTGAAAGCATTATGAGACCGCTAATTAAAATCTTTCATTGCTATGTATGGTGCATTCATCTCTATCTTCCTTAACTAAAGGATAAGAAAAATCTCTTTGACCTTTCCTTTCTATTATATGTATAGGAATGGGCTATCAAGCATGCCGAAAAACTTATGGCCGATCAGAATGTAATACGGCCATTCCTATGACCTGAGCGTATAATTAGTTAGACAAACGATAAGAGCCTTAACTTTTTTTAACCGCAAGAAAAATAATTTATACCCTTATTGCCCTGTTATATTTGCATTAATATTAATTTCGAAAATGAAAAACAACGCAAGTCTCCGCTTATTTGGTTTACTGCTCATCGCCGCTGTGATGGGAGGAATTTTTAGTTTTGGCTTATCTAAGTACTTTAATGAGGCCACCCCGCCTTCTTCAGTAGCGAGTTCTATACCTGCACAGCTCACCTCTGCCAGTCTCATCCCTGGAAATGCAGCTATGGCTATGCCATTTAGTTTTACTGAGGCGGCAGAAAAATCTATGCCTAGTGCCGTACACATAAAATCTAAAATGAAGACACAGATGACGGGTTATTATCATAATCCCTTTTTCGATATGTTTGGCGATCAGTTTTTCGGCATACCTCAGCGGCCCCATGGCACAGATCCACAGTATCAGGAATCTACCGGCTCAGGTGTAATCATAAGTGCGGATGGCCTTATCGTTACTAATAATCACGTGGTGGAAGACGCAGATATCATCGAAGTAATAATTAATAATAAGCAATCCTATGAAGCGAAGATAATAGGTACAGATCCTACCACAGATATTGCCCTCATTCAGGTGCAAGCTAAAAATCTTACCCCTATCCGTTTTGCCGATTCGGACAATGTAAAAGTAGGTGATTGGGTGCTGGCTGTAGGAAATCCTTTCAATCTCGAAAGTACTGTTACAGCTGGTATCGTAAGTGCTAAAGGGCGAAACCTTTCTATTCTAAAGGATCGCTCAGCCATAGAATCTTTTATCCAAACGGATGCAGCTGTAAATCCCGGCAATAGCGGAGGCGCACTTGTAAATATAAGTGGCGATCTCATAGGAATAAATACAGCTATAGCCTCTCCTACCGGAGCCTATGCGGGATACGCTTTTGCCGTACCTATAAACATCGTGAAAAAAGTAGCCGATGACCTACTCACACACGGCATCGTACAGCGTGGATACCTAGGCGTAAACATTCGCGACCTCGATAATAAACTCGCCGAGGAGAAGGGCCTTAATCTATCCCAGGGAGTATATCTGGAAGGTATAGTAACCGGTGGAGCCGGTGATGAAGCCGGGCTTCAGGTAGGGGATATAATTACCAGCATAGATGGACACGAAGTGAAATCTACTCCCGAGCTGCAAGAATTGGTAGCTCGCCACCGTCCTGGTGATAAGCTGGAAATAACTATACAGCGAGATGGCCGCACCCTCTCTAAATTTGTATCCCTAAAAAATCGCGCTGGAAATACAAACCTGGTTACTAAAGCCAGTGAAAAAACTTCTGCACTGCTAGGGGTAAAACTTCAAGAATTGGATGAAACCGACCTTCAGGAATATGGAATAGATAATGGGGTACAGATAACTAAAATAGAAGAAGGAAAAATAGCCCGCTATACAAATATACGTGAGGGCTTTATCATTACTTCTATAAATGACCACCCAGTGAAAAACATAGCCGATATGGAAAAATATCTCAATAGTGGACGTGGCCAAATTATTATTGAAGGCCGCTATCCCGGCAAGGCGGGTTCTTATTATTATGCGTTCGATATGTAATATATAGAATGGACACATATAGAGGGCAGCTCTTATAATTAATATGTTCCATAATTTTAATGCACTTAACTCATTGATGATTGAATAATTGAATATTATATTTTTTCATAAAATGGGTATTATTTGAGATTCTCTCAAAAAATACAATTTGTGTAATTCTTTTACTTTATTTTAGTAGCATCTAAAGATTAATACAATAAGCCGTTTGTTTAATAAAAGGGAGTTTCCGATAGGGGCTCCTTTTTTTATCAATCTATTGCTATCATAAAATAAACACTTAAATGTCACAGTATTCCCAGATATGTTCCCAGTCTGTGTAGTTTTGTACCCCTACTTCCTGCAGTACTGTGCCGGTAAGAGCTATACCTGGTGGATGATACGTTTTTAGAATGGATTCGAAATTCGATTTTTCCGCACTATACAATAGGGGCGTTTCCATCCCACTGACTACCATATCCTTGATTATTTGTATTTCCGAAGGCATATATGTCACGATGTGGCGAGCAATACGCTGTCTTTTACTTACTGGCCATACGCATAGCCAGTCCTGCCAATCCAATGCCGTATTATGCCAGAGAAAGACAGACTGTATGGCTGCCGGTAGGGTGTCCATCTCGTGGGCATCGCGGATAATAACCGTATCCGCTCCCATGAGGCGGTATATCTTATCCCTATCTTCGGCGGGTGTAGGAGAGAGATCCAACACTATTCTAGGGCCGCTCACCCAGTACATAAATTCTAAAGCAAGACTCGCTGGGATGCCCTCCTTACCGCTATCATCTATTATAAAACAAAGCCATTCTGCACCCATGGCGGCAAAGTACCTTGCATCGGTAAGATGAGATATGCCATAAATCATTATTTTCGTGTTTCCCATTAAGATAGTGATGCCCAAAGATGATGATTTTTTTACAAGGGTATTTAAACTCACCCGGCAGATTCCCTAAGGACGAGTAAGTACATACGGAGCCATAGCAAGGGCGCTCGGAGCTGTCCGCTCGGCCAGAATGGTAGGCTGGGCCTTAAATAACAGCCGCCACCTAGTTGGTTACGTGCCTGCCCATCGGGTAGTAAATAGAAATGGACTTCTCACCGGAAAATCCCATTTTGCTGAAATAAAAATGATGCAGGAGCTTTTAGAAAATGAAGGTGTCTGCATCGAAAATGACCAGATCCGGGATTTTGAAAAACTATTTTGGGATCCCCAAAATCCTGATTAATATAGATCTGCGCTCAAGGAGCCCATCCTTATTTGCGATCACCGTATGAAAACGCTTAACTTTGCCCCCACATTATGCAAATAAAAGACAGTGTTTTTCTAATTACCGGAGGCAGTTCAGGAATAGGGTTAGCTACCGCCCGATTGCTTCGCCAGAGAGGAGCTAAAATAGCTATAGCCGGACGCGATGAAAAAAAATTACTTACATCTGCAGAAGAACTTAAAGCACTTCCGCTGATATCTGATGTGAGCCGAGAGGAAGATTGTATTAAAATGGTGCACCGTGTAGTGGACTATTTCGGAGATTATCACGGCCTTATTAATAATGCCGGATTTGGCCTGTTTTCTCCCCTGATCAATACTAAACTTGCCGATATGCAAACCGTATATAATACCAATGTTTTTGGAGCTATGATGGCTGCACGGGAGAGTGCCATCTATTTCGTGTCTAAAAACTATGGCAATATCATAAATATAGCCTCTACAGCGGGGAAAAAGGGTTTTGCCAGCGGCACTATCTATAGCAGCTCTAAGTTTGCCCTCAGTGCTATGACTGAATGCTGGCGTGATGAATTGCGCAAATATAATATCCGTGTGATGCAGATAAATCCCTCCGAAGTGCAAACAGATTTTGTGACCAATAGTGGCCGAGAAGCCAGAGCCTATAATCCCTCTAAACTGATGGCCGAAGATATAGCCCACACCATCCTAGCTATGCTGGAAATGGAAGACCGCGGATTTATTACCGAAGCTACGGTCTTTGCCACTAATCCTGTATAGGACTCATAAAAATATTTTTTTGAATATGGATGATATCGTAAATAATAAAAACTCCTATGCCCTTAATGAGGGAGAGAAGACTCTTGCGTCTTCTGTGACAAATACTAAGCATCTAAACAAAAAACTTCTGCTTGCACTAGGTATTTCTGTAGGAGCAGATATTCTCCTATCGGGGATAGAACTGCCCTGGCTACTAGTTACTTTTGGAGCTTCTCTAGTACTAGAGGAGTTTATAGAGCAGCAGGTATCTTCCCGTATTATTAATTGGGGATTGCCGTTTGAAATCACCCGTACCGATCGTATGCTGGGCTATCTACCCATCCCTGGAGTTACCTGCGTATCTGTTGCTTGCTTGCGCTGGCTTTTGAAGAAAAAGAAATAAATTTACCATCCATTGTTTCCGTCCGGCCCTAAAGGCCTGAATCATGAAAAAGAAATATCCATACAACTTATTTCTCCAGCTCTCGCTCTTCGCTTATGGTAGTATCGTTTTTCTCATTGCTTGTAATGGTAAAGGGAGAAGTCATCCTGCTGAGCCCATCGCTGCATTACCAAAAGGACTAGACTCCACTGTAATGGTACAGATCATAGCCGATCATGTCCAAATAAATGCGCAGAATAAAAAGAGTTTTTATGTGCAGGATAGCTTAGAATTATGGAAAAAAATAGACTCTCTCTATAAGTCCGCTCCAGGAAAACTTTTTTGGATAGATGCTATAACCGGCCTTCCTAGCTCTGCCATAGAAGGTTTAAAAGATGTTATAAACAATGCCTCTTTTCATGGCCTTAATTCGCAGCATTATGGCTGGGAGATCATTAAAGATATTCCTCCTGCCACACCGGCAGATAGTGTAGAAGCCAATACCAAATTAGCCGATGCTACCACCCGCGATGCCCTCCTATCTGCTGCTTTTTTAGCCTATGCCGCCGATCTGTATGATGGACGAATAAAAACCAAATGGGAGGTAGAGCCTAAACCTCGCGATTATATAGCCGATCTCAAAAATACCGCCGCCTCCGGCGAGGTGAAAAAATATTTCGATTCCATTATGCCAGAAAATCCCGCATATCTGGAAATGCTCAATGGACTAAAATATCTTACTGATGCCCAAAAAAATGGTGGATTGCCTATTATCAAATCGGGTCTTAGCTATGAAAAAGGCAAAACCGGTACCCATATCTCCGATCTTATTCATTATCTGGCACTCACCGGAGATCTCACTATGTCCCATGAAGCCGAAATCTTCAATGATGCCGTTTCGGAGGCACTGCGCCACTACCAAAAAAGAAATGGACTGAGCAGCTCCGGAAAAATGGATGGAGCCACTATGGCTAAAATGAACCGACCCCTCCAAGAGGTGATAGATAAACTCTCATTAAATATAGAGCGTATGAGATGGCTGCCTCATGGGATGGGCAAAAAATATGCTTGGGTAAATATTCCGGAGTATATGCTCTATGTGTTTGAAGATTACAAACCGGTCTTTGAATCTATCGTAGTAGTAGGCGATCCGGCTAAACAAACACCCATTATCCTCAAGCCTATGACTCACATCGTTTTTAGCCCGGTGTGGAATGTGCCCAGCCAAATAGGGCGCGAAGAGATACAGCGATGGCTCCATATAAATCCCAATCTGCTTATCGTGGCAGGAGTGGAAGTTTTTTTTAAAGGCAAAAAAGTAGAGGACCCACTCGCCATTAAATGGACACCAGAACTAGCTAAGAGCAAGGATTATTCTTTTAAAGTAAAACCCAGTGCTAATAATGCCCTAGGCGATGTGAAATTTATGTTTCCTAATCATCACAATGTATATCTCCACGATACAAATAATAAAACCGCCTTTAATGAGGCAAACCGTGCGCAGAGTGCTGGATGTATAAGGGTACAAAAGCCGGTAGAATTTGCCGAAGTCTTGCTGGCCCCCCAAAACTGGTCACGTCAAAACATTCTATCTAAAATGGGAACAGGCAAGGAAATGTCCGTAAATCTAAAGGAAAAAATACCGGTGTACCTCTACTATCTCACTAACTATATAGATAGAGATGGTTTGCTCAGAGATAAGCCAGATGTTTATGGACATGATAAAAAGCAATTGGCCGTATGGAAGCAATATGCCACTCCTTCCCCTTCCGTGGCTACCCCATAATAAGAATGTCATAAATGGAATTTGCGAGCGAAAAAAATAGTTTTTAGCATAAAGAGATAGCTTGGCAAAAAAAAGACTAATAATAGCCGTTTTATATTTAGAGCAATGGCCCGGTAGTCTTTCGGGCTCCTTAGAATACCATCATTGCTTAGCGGCCCTTTTAGAATTAGATTAGGATATTTGCACGCATAAATGAAAAACATAGGTATAGTAGGAGGTGGACTCGTAGGCTCGCTCTGGGCTACCTTTTTAGGCAAAAAAGGCTTTGATGTCACGGTATATGAAAAAAGACCCGATATGCGCCTCACCGGAGGACAGGCTGGACGCAGTATAAATCTAGCCCTCAGCCATAGAGGATGGGTGGCACTAGATAGGCTGGGCATTGCCGATGCCGTACGCGATCAAGCCATCCCTATGCCAGGCAGAATGATTCATCACTTAGACAGCAGTACGGTATTTCAGCCTTATGGCAGTAGTGGCCAGGCTATCTATAGCGTCTCTAGAAACGGTCTCAATTTTGTCTTAGATACAGCTAATGATGGATATAAAAATGTTAAATATATCTATAATGCTAGGTGTACCGATATAGATTTAGAAAACGGCCATCTGCAGTATCTGTATAATAATGAGAAGGAAGAAACCGCCACCCATCAGTTTATATTTGGCACAGATGGAGCTTTCAGCCGTATAAGACTGGCTATGCAGATGACCGATCGCTTTGATTATTCGCAGAAATACCTGGCCCACGGTTATAAAGAACTAAGTATCCCGGCCGGTGAAGATGGAGGATGGCTTTTAGAAAAAAATGCCCTGCATATATGGCCTAGAGGAAATTTTATGCTCATAGCCCTGCCCAATGCCGATGGTAGTTTTACATGTACCTTGTTTCTCCCTTTTGAGGGTGAGAAAGCTTTCGAAAAATTGCCTAGTCCGGAGGCGATGCACCGTTTTTTTGCTTCCGAATTTCCCGATGCCATTCCACTTATGCCCACGCTGGAGGAAGACTTTTTTAATAATCCCACCTCTTCACTCATTACCGTGCAGTGTTTTCCCTGGTCTATAAATGCAAAGTCACTTCTACTAGGCGATGCCTGCCACGCCATCGTTCCCTTCTATGGCCAGGGTATGAATGCCGGATTTGAGGATTGCTGCATCCTGGATGATATGATGAATACTTATAGTATAACCCCAGAATCTTCTCCTGCCCGGTGGGGAGAGATGGTACGCGCCTATGAACAAAAACGCAAGCCGGATGCCGATGCCATATCCCAGCTGGCTTTTGATAATTTTATAGAAATGCGGGACAAAGTGGCCGATCCGCAATTTATCTTGCGGAAAAAAATTGAAAAATGGCTGCACGCACACTACTCAGATATATATATCCCCACCTATACCCAGGTCACTTTTAGCAGCACTCCTTATGCTAAGGCATATACTTCTGGTCTATTGCAGGACCAATTTTTTGCCGAGATGTTTAGCTGGGAGGGTTTCGCAGATCACTGGAATGAACCTCACTTTGAAGGGAAAATAGAAGAACTTTGCTATAAATATTTCGGATGAGAAAGTAAAATGCAGGATATTTATTCAATAATTGAGGGGAATATTAAACTTATTTAAGAATAAAAGTCATGAAAATAGTATTTTTGCCCGGAAATAATTAAACCAAATAAAAAATCAATAAAATGAACAAAAAGCATTTAAATCTTCTAAGCCTGCTGGCTTTATCTTTTTTTGTGATTCTCGGATTTTCGAGATGTACTCCCGATGCCTGTGCGGATATCGATTGTGGTGTACACGGTACTTGTGTAGAAAATAGCGTAACCGGTGATGTGGATTGCCAGTGTGATGAAGGATGGGAAGGACCTGCCTGCGATACCCAAACCGATCCCTGTGCTAATATTACCTGCCAGAATGGCGGTACCTGTAACAATGGTGTATGTGAGTGTCTTGCCGGATATACTGGTAATAATTGTGAAACCGTTACGGTTAGTGCTTACCTCGGTGCCTGGTCGGTATCAGAAAATTGTAATCCAGGGGTAAATTTACCAGGCGTATGTGCTCCTTTGTTTCAGAGTTATATCGCTACCATGGCTCCTAACGGAACATCTCTAAATTCTACGCTGATCATTAATTTCTGGGATATTTTTGGAAATTCAGTAGTGGCAGGTGTAAATGGCAATGAGGTTACTATCGCATTGCAAGATCCGGATTCAGATGGATTTACTGTACAGGGAAATGGAACTTTATCTACCGTTGCTGTTGCCTCTACCATCAATTTTTCTTACACGGTTACAGATACTAACCAAACTCCGGCTTGTGTACAGTCTTGCACAGCTACCTGGACTAAGCAATAAAAGGCAATAAAAATTATTATTATATAGTCGCAGGCATAAAAGTCTGCGACTTTTTTTATTTAGGATAGGTCTGTTATCATTATAAAAACGTTTTCACATAAAAGAGACCCTAAAAGAGCTTCGATAAAAGCCACTGTCTTTACTATACGGTATGGATATATTCACCATTATAGACACAAAAATTTTGTGATTTTGAATGCCCATCATCCGCTGTAGATCATTAATCATCGGGTACATAGAGACGAGGTATAAAGTATAGGCTTGTTTTATAGCATTACCTTTTACTGTTATATAAAAAATTCTTGCCTGCGAAAAGGCTGGGGAAAAGATAAAATGAGATTAGAAGAAAGTTTACAAAGATGAAAAAAAAGCTGGATAGATCAGGCGGGCCTTGTCTTTCCATACACCACTTTATGATGAGCTTGTAAGGCAAACAAAGAATTAGCTAACCTGATATTTTGGATAGGCGTAAAGCTAGTGAAATTTATTAAGTATTATCCTTTATCATAATAAAATAGGGCTTGCTCGATAACATAGAATCATGCGATGATGGCGATGCCTCCGGCCCGGGCTTTGCAGGGCTGCGCTTGCGCTCCGGTACCTGGCTGGCAGGTTATTATTGCATTTTGATCTTTTCTATTAGGATGAACCTGCCCTCCAGGTACAAACCCTTACAATCCCTATCGCATATACAATTTAGCGGCTAAACAAAGACAGTACTTTATCAAATTAGGATGTGTAATTGTCGCATGCTAAAGAGTTATAACTGGGTTTAATATTCTGTTTTGTTAATATCGAAGTGCGAGCTATCTTACCTTACTCGCATTTCTATGCAACGTACTTTGTCGAAGAAAATGGTTAATGCCGGCTCTATCAATGGCTTTATTAGTTATTGAGCAAGCCCTACATTACAATTTTAGGAATAAACTGCTGTAGATTAATAGTTGATGATGATGGCGGTGGTTCTTCTATTGCAAAAAAAAGCTCCCATCTAGGATGAGAGCCTTATGCAATAGGAAGGGGGAGAAATTATTTACCTCCACCCATTTTCTTTTTCTTTTCTTCTTTAATGACCTCTGGTGTTTTAGGTTTGCTATCTCCACCCATTTTATCTGTTTTTGGATTTGTGGGGGCGGGTTTAGCTTCTACAGGCTTAGGTGCTGGAGTCGGTGCGGGTTTAGCAGTTGGTTTTGTAGCCGGCTTAGCTGCCACAGTAGGTTTAGTTTCGGGGAGTAAAGCCGCAGCGGCTAATGCTTCGTCGTGGGCTTTTACAGCGCTTTCTATGCGACTATTGCAGGCAGTTTCTACAGCAGCTCTGATACTATCTATCTTAGTAACTACTGTTTTTTCGATGCGCTCGTCCTGTTGTTTTTTTAGTTCTTCCCAGTTTTTACACCCGGCGAGAAAGATTATACCCGCAGCAACAGCGAGAGAAAATATTGATTTTTTCATTTAATTTCTGATTTTCTGGTTTGATTAAAAAATGGGATTACTTTTTGCCGCTTTTTTTGAGCGCCGCAGCCTCGGCTTTTCTGATAGAATCCTGAACGGCTAATTCCCTCATCTTACTGGCGATTTTTACATCGCAAGTTCTATTTACCTCGTCCACAATAGCAGTAGCACGAGCACTCACGGTAGAATCAATGGCCATTTTTTCGCCAGCAGGATCTAATACCTTCACTTTTGGTTTACAACTAGCCAAGCTCAAGAAAAGAGCCAGTGGCAGTGTAGCATAGAAAATTTTACGCATAAAAAATATTTTTTATTAAATAATGGCACAAAAATAATGAATAGTGCACAAATTATCGTATGTTTATGGCGAAATTCCATTTTTTTTTCAAATCAGATGACTTCGGGTAAAATGTGTCGTCTCAGAGAAGGAGAAATTGGCATTTTTAGGCAAAAGAGAGCCAATGATAGGACAATAATCCACTTTTTTTTGAAGGAAGTCAAAAAAAAATATAAAATGTCTTTGTAGTTCGGAAAACTCTTCCTACATTTGCAAGAATTTATTGTCTAAATACCCAAAATGTCTCCAAAAGATTCAATAAAAAAGGTAGATTGGCAAAAAAGGCCTGATTTTTGTTTAATTTTTTTTTGATTATTATAAAAAGGTAACCTTATGTTTAGAAAAGATCATTTACTTCTATCCTTATTCCTAATGCTTTTTACAGGGGTATCCTTATTTGCTCAGGATTCTGGGGCTACTACAGACGATGCAGGCTCCAGTAAGGGGTCTAAATTGGATGAGTACCCCTACCCTGATGTAAGGACCGAGGAATGGAAACAATACGTGCGTAAGAAAAAGCACGATCAGCAGGACAAGTTCCTGGACAGAAATTACACCCATCCTGCCGCTCCCAAGCACATGTGGGAATTGGGTTTAGATTTTGGTGGACTGCGCGTGAGCGGAGACATTAATTCTCAAAATCTGAAAAGTGCTATCCCATTTCCGGGATTTGGATTAGGCGCTCACCTTCGCAAAGCTTTTGGCTATGTGTTTTCGGCCAGATTATCTGCTTGGGGTGGAAGAACCCAAGGCTTTAACTGGAGAGGAACGCATGGATGGAGCGGAGATTTTGATGCCAATGGCGCAACTTTTACGCATAACGGTGCCCTCGGAGGAGATGCCAGGTACGATGAATACAATGAGGAATTTGGCCGTACTCCGAATTATTTAGGAAGAAATGGTAATGTGGTTTTCTATAATTACCAAACTAAAATCCGCAATGCTTCCTTAGAGGGTTTAGTAAATCTCAATAATATTAAATTCCATAAGCGCAGAAACTGCTGGAGCGTCCACGGTATCTTCGGGGTAGGTGCTTATGTGTTTAATACGAAAATGGATATGCTCGATGAAAACGGTGCGGAATATGATTTCTCTTCTATAAGCGCTATCGGATATGATACAGATGAGACCCGCAAGGAAGTAAAGGAAGCTTTGCGCGATCTTACAGATGGCACCTTCGAATCGCAGGCTCAGTTTAATCGCGATGACTACTGGTTCTTCGGGATGGAGCGCAAAAACAATCACCCCTGGACATTCCGTCCTAATTTTGATGTGGGACTCGGTTTCCAAATGAAACTGAGCCGCCGTATAAATCTGGGTGTAGAATCTAAAGTTTACTTCGGAGATGAGGACTTATTAGATGGCCAGGAATGGCAGGAGTGGGGAGCTCAAACCAAGGACTGGGATCGCCCGATATTTACCCATGCTTCTTTAAACTTCAATTTAGGTGGAAAGAATACCGTAGAGCCGCTTTGGTGGATGAATCCATTGGATTATGCTTACGAAGAATTAGATAACAAGCCCTGCTGCGACGATCTTAAACTTCCAGACTTAGCCGACGATGATAACGATGGTGTGCCTAATCAGTTTGATGTAGAGCCTAATAGCCGCGAAGACTGTCCGGTAGATACAAAAGGTCGTATGCTCGATTCTGATGGTGATGGTATCCTCGATTGTGACGATTGCCAGCCTTATACACCTAAGCATCTAATCACGAAGATTAATGACTGTGGAGCCGCTTTTGATAATTGCTGCGACTCTTTAGGTAAATTAATAAAAGATTTAATGAACCGTCCGGTAGAAGTAGCTAAAGCGCCTTGTGATGATTCTATGTTGCCAAACGTACTGTTTGACCTCGGTTCATCTAAAGTGAAAAAAGAATTTAGTGGGCAGCTACAATCGGTAGCCAATTATCTGATGCAGAATCCGGGTGTTACCCTCTGTGTAATAGGATATACAGATAATCGTGGCGATGCTCTTAAGAATAATGTACTTAGCTGGAAGCGTGCAAATAATGTAATAGAAGAACTGGTGAAGCTAGGCGTAAATCGCTCTCGCCTAAAGGTTCAATACCGCGGAGAAGACAATCCTGTAGTGGGTGGCCTCTCTGATGCAGCTTCTAAAAAAGGAATCGACGCTGAGCACGCACTAAATCGCCGTGTTGACTTCGACTGCTGTATGGAAGGACAGATGGATATGCCTATGCCAGGTGGTACTGACTGGGGAAAATAAGATAAGATAGAATAAATGATAGCAAAGCACTATGTCGTCCGATATAGTGCTTTTTTTGTTTTTACTAATTAAGAAAGATGGCGTTTTTAGTTCTCCCCTTCCCCATGCCGATACCATAATAGCCATATAACCAGACCATAATAAGGATGAATAGATCTCTTTATATAGTCTCGATGTGATCCCAATAAAATAGCCCATCTTTATAAGAAAGTTGGGCGCTTGTTTATTTTTGGATGGCAGTCATTAATGGGCTTCCAGCCAATTATCTCCCGTGCCAGCTTCGGCTATAATGGGTACTTTCATAGGAATAGCATGGGCCATTTTGTCTTTTATTAATGATATCATTTCCTCTTTCTCAGAAATATGAACATCGAAGACTAATTCGTCGTGCACCTGCAAAAGCATCCGGGATTGTAGCCCTCTTTTTTCGATTTCCTTTTGAATATTTATCATAGCCACCTTTATCATATCCGCTGCAGAACCTTGTATGGGAGAATTTATCGCATTTCTTTCGGCAAAGGATCTTACCGTACGATTAGCAGAATGGATGTCTTTAAGATAGCGTTTTCGGCCCAGTATAGTAGCGACAAAGCCATTTTTCTGTGCAGCGGCAATGCTAGTATTCATATACTCCCTAATCCGTGGATAAGTGCGAAAATACTCCTCTATAAGTGTGGCAGCTTCCCCTCGTGGGATGGCCAGCCGCTGGGCGAGCCCAAAGGCCGATATCCCATAGATGATGCCAAAATTTACCATTTTCGCCTTTCTACGCATTTCTGCATCTACGGCAGCAATATCCTGGTGATAGACCTTAGCAGCCGTAGCCGTATGAATATCCATACCATCCATAAATGCCTGTATCATAGCTTCGTCTCCGCTAAGGGCAGCTATGATGCGCAGTTCTATCTGTGAATAATCTGCTGAAAGAAGGGTGTATTCCTTATTGCGGGGGATAAAGGCTTTTCTAATTTCACGACCCCTCTCGGTGCGGATAGGTATATTCTGTAGATTCGGATTATTAGAGCTGAGACGGCCGGTGGAGGCTACAGCCTGAGCATAATTAGTATGTACTCTTCCGGTTTCTTTATTAATGAGCAATGGTAGAGAATCTATATAGGTATTCTTTAATTTATTTATCTGCCGAAATTCAAGAATGTGTGCAAGGATAGGATGAACATTTTCCAAGCCCTGAAGCGTCTCTTCATCAGTAGCGTATTGCCCAGTTTTGGTTTTTTTGCCCTGATAGGGTATATTCAGCTTTTCAAAGAGAACTTCCCCTAGCTGTTTAGGAGATTCTATATTAAAAGGGAACCCTGCCGTGGAAATAATTTTTTCTTGTAGCAAGTTAAGTTCTTTTTGCAGATGAAGGGCATATTCTTGTAGAAAGGGCAAGTCCAGTCTTATGCCTTCATATTCCATTTTACTGAGCACTTGTATGAGCGGCATTTCCACTTCCGCATAAAGCCTTACCAGATCCATTTCTTTTAGGGCAGGACAAAAGGTATGGTATAATTGTAGTGTCACATCGGCATCCTCAGCGGCATATTCTTTTATCTGAGCTAAGGGTACATCGCGCATAGATAGCTGGTTCTTGCCTTTTTTACCTATGAGGGATTCTATACTCACCGGTGTATAGCCCAGATAAGTTTCGCTGAGATAGTCCATATTATGACGGAGTTCCGGTTCCATCAGATAGTGAGCGATCATGGTATCTTCCAGGCGATTATAAATTTCTATTCCGTAATGGCGCAGCACTTGTAAGTCATATTTAATATTTTGGCCTATGAGTGTTTTCTTAGGATCCTGAAATATCGGGGAAAACAAATTTAGAAGAGCTATGGCTTCCTGCCTATCCGCTGGCAGAGGGAGGTAGTAGGCGGTGTGTGCTTCCACACAAAAGGATGCCCCTACTATTTCGCAGGTAAGGGCATCGAGCCCGGTGGTTTCCGTATCAAAGGCATAGGAGGTAGCCTTTTTAAGCAATCTAAGCAGTTCCTGATGGCGCACAGGACTGTCCATAAGATGATAGTGATGTAGGGTGTTTTCGATGGTTTTACCGGATTCGCCGGATGTAGAAATGAGAGGCTTCCCATTTCCACTCGGATCTGAAGCGGCAAAGAGGTCCATCTGCTCACCGGGAATGGCTACACCGGGGCGCGCATTATTTACCTGGTATTCTTCGCCTAAAATTCTCTTGCCCAGTGATCTAAATTCCAATTCTGCAAATAGTACCGCAAGTTTTTCGCGGTCGGGTTCTTCCATTATTAGTTTTTCCGGGACGAAATCTACTGGCACATCGAGAATAATAGTAGCTAACATCCGGGAAATAAGGGCATCCTCCCGTCCGGCTTCAATTTTTTCGCGCAGTTTACCTTTTATTTCCTCTATGTGGCTGAACAAATTATCTATATTATCATATTCTTTGAGCAGTTTGCTGGCGGTTTTTTCACCTATTCCTTTTATCCCCGGTATATTGTCCGATGCATCGCCCATGAGACCCAGTATATCTATCACCTGATCTACGCGTTCTATATCCCATTTCGCGAGAATCTCTTTTACGCCTAAGATTTCGCGGGGCTTATCTCGGCTGCCCGGTTTATACATATAGATACGATCACTTACCAGCTGGCCATAATCTTTATCCGGTGTAACCATAAATACTTCATAGCCCGCTTTTTCGGCTTTTTTAGCCAGTGTACCTACTATATCATCGGCTTCATAGCCATCCAGCTCTATGATGGGAATATTAAGCCCTTCTAAAATGCGGCGGATATAGGGCAGAGAAATCCGCAAATCTTCGGGCATCGCTTCCCTATGGGCTTTATAAAATTCATGTTCTGTGGCGCGGTGGGTAGCCGCAGGACTATCCCAGGCTACGCCCAGATGAGTGGGTTTTTCTTTCTGCAAAATATCATATAAGGTATTTGTAAAGCCCAGAATGGCAGTCGTATTTATGCCCTTAGAATTATATAAAAAATTTTCGCCCAGAGAATAAAAGGCGCGATAGATAAGGGCAAATGCATCTAACAGAAAGAGTTTTTGCATAGGAAGGGATAGGATAGGGCTTAAAAATACAATCAAAATTTAAACTATTAGAGATCCTTTTGTAACTACGCGATTTGAAAGAAAAAGCGTTGAAAAAATGCTGACCATAGGAATAAAATGAAAGAAGAAAGCTGTGCCAGCTTTCAAATAGGAAGCATAAAATAACGAATCCGGAATGGGGCTAAAAAATATTTTAACAAATGGAATTAATTCTCGTGAATTTTAGTTTACTTTGAGAATTCAATTACCAAAATAAAAGAAAATGACCAAATACATCATTTCCCTCCTTATAGTCCTGCTGCTGGCCTGGTCTGGCTGTGGCTATAACAGTTTAGTAAAATTAGATGAAGGAGTAGGTGGCCAGTGGGCCAATGTGGAAAGTGCCTATCAGCGCCGAGCCGATCTCATACCTAATCTCGTAGAAACCGTAAAAGGTTATGCCGATTTCGAAAAATCTACTTTAGTGGCCGTCACAGAAGCGAGGGCCTCAGCTACCCAAATGAAGCTGGATCCTAAGGACCTAACCCCAGAAAATATCGCTAAATTCGAAGCCGTACAAAACTCTCTGGGACAGGCTATGAGTCGTCTGCTGGTATCTATGGAGAGATATCCTGAGCTTAAAGCTAATGCAAATTTTATGGACCTACAATCCCAGCTGGAGGGAACTGAAAATCGCATCAATACCGAGCGCAATAGGTTTAATGAAGTAACCCGCGATTATAACAGTAAGCGCCGCTCTTTTCCTACTGTACTCACGGCAGGATTATTAGGATTTAAAGATAAATCATATTTTAAGGGCGTAGAGGGATCCGATAAGGCACCAGCAGTAAAATTCTGATAAACACATAAGTATCTCATAAAGCCCGCTTCCTATTAGAAGCGGGTTTTTTTATGATGAGGCACATCCTTTTAGGACAGATAAACCCAGAATTAGCATTAGTTATCTATTGCCAGAAAATTCTACTTCATATCTATTTCTGTACTCATTTTTTCTGTATTCAATGTAGTTATTACTATGTCTGCGGTAGAAAAATTCCGTGCCTCCTAGCTATTTTGTATCATTTCCTTTCATTACAAAGTCTAACGCTGATTACGGGATAATGAGATCCCCCTTCTCGCTAGTACTTCCTCCACAGGTTTGCTTCATAAACGGCACTGGAAAGAAACGCCTAATAGCTACCCCCGGCATGGTGGAGAATGGGGACAGATCGAAAGACAGAACTCACCCTTTATAGCTCAGAAGAACCGGGTATATGGAAAAGAAGGATGGCGAGTAACTAGCATATAAAAAAAGCACCCTATGAAGTAGTAAGAAGTGGTAATAGGTTAAAAATAATTAATATATTTTTGCGGGCAAAAAGGTATGTCATTCCCCATTCCACAAGTAGATTTAGATCTATTCCTACACGGCGATGCCTCGCAGCAGGAGTCATTTATTAAAAAGCTTGGCGATGCATTTGAAGAAGTGGGTTTCGTGGCGGTGGTAAATCACGGAATTTCGGCAGACATAATAGAAGAATTATATTTTAATGTAAAGAGATTCTTTGCGCTGCCTATAGAAGCCAAAGAAAAATGTGTGGTAGAAGGCACTGCCGGACAGCGAGGATATACTTCTTTTGGGAAGGAGCACGCTAAACATTCCGAAATAGCTGATTTAAAAGAATTTTTTCAATTTGGCCAAACCATAGAAGACTTAGCAGCTGATGATCCTCGTGCTCTACTATATCCCGCCAATGTAGATGTAGAAGCACTCCCCGAATTTAAAGCCCTTCTGCTAAAGGCCTATCGCGCTTTTGAAAAATCGGGCGGCAGCCTCCTTCAAGCTATAGCCCTACATCTGGGTATAGGTAAAAACTATTTCGATGATAAAATAAAAAATGGCAATAGCATACTGCGTGCCATCCATTATCCTCCCATCACTTCTGAGCCCCAAAATGCCATTAGAGCAGAACAGCACGAAGATATAAATCTCATAACCCTGCTAGTAGGTGCTTCCGCTGAGGGACTACAACTTCTCAATAAAAAAGGCGAATGGCTAGATATAACCGCCCAGCCCGGAGAGATCGTAGTAAACGTAGGAGATATGCTCCAGCGCCTTACAAATAACAAGCTCCGTAGTACTACCCACCGGGTAGTAAACCCATCACGCGAAATGTGGCATACCAGCCGGTTTTCTATTCCATTTTTTCTACACCCTGTGTCATCTATGGACCTTAGCTGCCTAGCAGACTGTGTAGATGCTTCCCATCCTCTCGCCTATAAACCCATTACCGCCGGTGAATATCTGGATGAGCGCCTGAAGGAGATAGGACTAAAAAAATAATCCCTTTGGCTGAAAATGGCCGAAAAGGAGCCTCATCAACTCTCCTATTAATAAAGGTAAAATAATAACTAAAACTGCCCTTTCGGGTGAGTGATGTCTTTGATCGGTGCTAAAGGCTCGCCCTTATAATAAAATGTAAAAATAGAATAGAATGGCAGTGGCGCAGAGGCTATAAGTTGTAGCTAAGGGAGCTAGCCAGCAGAGCAAGGAAGGGGGCTGGGAAAGATTCTCAAAGGATTTCTATGAAGCAGAAAAATTAATAATGGGCGTATAGAGGTGGCTTATGAAAAATTATGTTAGCTGCAGGTATTCCTACCCACGACAGGTGGAGCTACTTTATAACATCATCACGATACGGAAGGAATCATTTTTCGCCTAATTACTCTAGAACTCTTATAGAAAGATAGTTGTTATTAAATCTCAGAAACAGTTCTTCGCGATAGGGGGCGCAGCGGTTATCCTTTTTATGAGAGAAAGGATGGGGAAATAATAAGGGCTCTCATAAAAAGATAATAGCGAAGCACCCGGGCCCCGCCAGACTGGCCGGAGCTATCCGAAAAAGGAAAGCCGGAAGGAGGCTAATGTCGGCAAAAAAAAATTAGCTCTGCGGGGCATCGCTCCCATCTCATCAGAAAAATAGAATATCCTTAAAAGAGGAATAGGCTATCTATACCGCCGGAGGCTCATCTGATGGCGGAAGGATGGTATGATGGGTAGTATGTGTGGGTGGCAGGCGGTCTGTATCTTTGCGAAAGAAAAAATACCAAGCCAAAAAAGCCGCCGCCGCAGGCAATAGAATCCAGACAGAAATAAAAATATTCATTTTTTTATGGGTCTCAGACACCAAAACTACGCTAAACTATCATCTAAAAGTAAAATAAGCAGTTAATAAAGATTTTTTTGGGCAAGGATTTGTCATGTTTTTCAAAAAAACCGTATGTTGCGCCTGAATTTATTAAAAATCAAATTATAACAATTATGGCTCAAGCAAGCAAGAAAAACAGTGGATTCGACCTGAGTAGTCTGATAATCCCTATTGCCCTGATCGTTTCACTTCTTTTGTATATTTTTGTTTTTGGGAATCCGGAAAATTTTAAGGATGCTACGAAACACGAACCTAAGCCTGGAAATTTTATGGGCTTAATTTATCTGGGAGGATGGATCGTACCCCTTCTTATGACGATGTTTATAACCACCGTAGCATATAGCATAGAGCGTTTTATAACGATAGGAAGAGCGAAGGGCAGCGGATCATTAGATAATTTTTTGCGCAATGTGAAGAGTAAATTAAGTGGAAATGATATTTCTGGGGCTATAAATGAATGTTCTAAGCAAAAAGGGTCGGTAGCAAATGTGGTATTAGCCGGATTGCACAAGTATTCGGAGATGGAGAGCAATACGGCACTCACTACAGAGCAAAAGGTATTAAATATTAATAAGGAAATCGAAGAAGCTACTACCCTGGAGCTGCCTACGCTGGAAAAGAATCTGCCCATTTTAGCCACTATCGCCTCAGTGGCCACCTTAGTAGCCCTATTGGGTACGGTATTAGGTATGATTCGGGCATTCCAGGCGATGGCAGTGGCTGGCACCCCAGATCCTACCAAGCTTTCGGCTGGTATCTCAGAAGCGCTTATAAATACCGCCATAGGCATCGGTACTTCCGCCGTAGCGGTTATTATGTATAATATTTTTACCAGCAAAATAGATAAGCTCACCTATGGAATAGATGAAATAGGTTTTAGCATAGCCCAAACTTTTGCCGGCAGAAAGCACTAAAATAAATTTCAATGCCAGCAATTAAAATTCCTAGGAAAAGCACCATCATAGATATGACGGCTATGTGTGATGTATCCTTTCTCTTGCTCACTTTCTTTATTCTCACCGCAAAATTTAATGATGAACAGAGTGTAATTATAGATGTGCCTGCGGCTAGATCTGAGATAAAGATAGATGAGCCCCTGCTCCTATCTGTAGATAAAGAGGGAAAAGTATATTTCACCGCGCCTAAAGGAGCTATGCGTACGAAAACCCTAGATAAACTGATAGAGCGATACGGTGAAAAATATCCCCAGCTAAAGGAGCTTAATGATGTTCAAAAAGCCAAATTTCTGGATATAGAAATGGTGGGATTTCCCATAGAAAACCTTCCAGAGGTACTGAATTTTACAAAGGAGCAGATGACCAGTTTTAAAAAGTCTATGCCGGGTATCCCTATGGACACCATTCAAAACCAGCTAGGTGCCTGGTTAATGGCTGGCCGATACGCCGATCCTGAACAGCGCATAGCCATAAAAGGCGATAAAATATCAAATATAGATGCTGTACAGGATGTGATAAAAACCCTCACCAGAAATGATGTGCACCGTTTTAATCTTATCACCACACTGGAAGGAGCAAACCGTTAACCGTATTTTTTAATAATTTAATAAAGTAAAAGCAAATGGCTGAAATTAGTCAAGGCGGTGGCGGTGGCCATCACGGCGAAGGCAAGGTCAGGACCAAGAAGCTCTCTACCAGAGTGGATCTTACCCCGATGGTGGATCTGGCTTTCCTGCTTATCACTTTCTTTATGCTTACCACTACGCTTAAAAAACCTCAAGCGATGGAGCTCAATATGCCTAAAGAAGAGAAAATAGATGAAGATAAACAAGAAATAGCAGACTGCCAAGTGATGCACATCATACTGGATACCCTGGACAGGGTAATGTATTATGAAGGTCTGGAACTAAAAGACTGGAAGAAGAGTTCCTACAGCCCAGAAGATGAAGTAGGAATACGCAAAACCATACTGAATAAGCAAAAGGCAGTAAGTGCAGGATGCCTCACCCGCGAAGGCAAGCCCAAAGATTTAGTGGTATTAATAAAACTCCTGAAGGGCGCAAATTATAATAATATGGTGACTATACTGGACGAGATGGATATTACCGATACAAAGGTATATGCCATACAAAAGCCCGATTCTATGGAGGTCTTTGCAGCAAAAGTTTTTGCCGAAAGTATTTATAAACAATAACGAAAAAGCTATTCCATACTATGGCAGAAATAACAAAAAACAATGCAGAATACAGCTTCGATGACATCATATTCGAAGGACGCAATAAGGAGTACGGCGCTTATGAGCTTAGGAGGCTCACCAAAAAGAATGCTATAACCGGTCTCATCCTTGCCATCATAGGATTCTCCCTTCTAGTATTAACCGCTAATGCAGACTGGTCCTTTCTAAAAAAGACGGAAACGGAAACTATCGAAACTACCGTAATCCTGGCAGAGCCCCCACCGCTAAATAAAAATGAACCGCCTCCTCCACCTCCCCCGCCGCCACCACCACCACCCAAACCAACAGTGCAAAAGACCACTACAAAATTTGTGGAGATGATCGTGAAAAAGCAGGAAGAGATAAAGGTGGAAGAACCGCTAACTAAGATAGAAGAAATAAAAGGTGATATTGCCGAAGAAACGAAAAAAGGAGATGATAATGCACCTACAATTATTAAAGAGCCAGAACCAGAGCCAGAACCCACGCCCGTAGAAGAAAAAATCGTAAAAGAGCCGGAAGTATTTAGCTTCGTACAGCAAATGCCAGAATTCCCCGGTGGAAATGCAGCCATACAGAAATTTATGTCTGAAAATCAAAAATATCCATCTATGGATAAAGAAAACGGTATAGATGGTACTGTGACGGTAAGATTTATAGTGCTGGAAGATGGTACGATTGCCAATCCTGAAGTGGTAAGAGGAGTAAGTCCTACCCTCGACAAAGAAGCATTGCGCCTGGTAAAAATGCTTCCTAAGTTTAATCCCGGAAAACAAAATGGAAAAGCAGTGCGTGTAAATTTCAATCTGCCAGTGAGGTTTAAACTCCAATAATATAGTAAATAATTCCGAAAAATCACCTGCCATATCATATAGCAGGTGATTTTTTTTAATTTAAAAGAGAATATATGAAGGATTTTATTCAAAAAGCTATGAAGCAGCCCTTGGCACTTATAAGCCTCTCTTTGGCTTTGTTTTTTCTTATCACCGGCCTGATAATTTTGCTGATACCCGAACTAATACTACCTGGTTTCGGCAAGCCCAACATGCGCATTTTTGGATTGATCCTTATGTTATATGGTATGTACAGAATTTTTCTAAACTACAAAAGAATAAGAGACACTGAAAAAAAATAAAAAAATAAAGGGAATTGTTTTTTTTTGTTTCATGCTCTATGCCTGCCGCCTGGGCGATGCAAACCCCTTGTCCGAAACAATAGGTAGCCCCCAAGCAGTAATCCAGCTCTATGCGGATTCTACCCTAAAATCGTTATTGGAACAGCAAGTAGAAATTTTTGAAAACGAAGTAAATAACATAGACATTGAGACTCACTACCTCAGTAGCGAAGCAGTAAGAAGAGGATTTATACAAGGTAAATACTGTGAAGTTTGGCTGGCAGATGGCTGTACAGATAGCGAGCTAAGCAAGATGGAAGCAAGCCGAAAACTATTTCCCCATCAATATAAAGTGGCTAGCACGGCTTTAGCCCTGGTGAGCCACGCCCATAAAGGATTAGATAGCCTTTCCATAGAAGAAATGAAAGAATTAGTAAGCCGGGGACCTACAAAAAATGCCTCAGGACTAGTGATAGAAAATGGCGAAGGCAGGTTATTACAAAACCTATTAAATATCTTAGATATAGATAAACCATCTGAAAAGATTTACAGTCTTAAAAGCCATACCGAAGTTATAAATTATATGCAGACAAATCCGAATATGCTAGGTATCATAGATTATATACACTTGTGTAATCGCTATAGCGATGAAGTGAAAAAGGCAAAAGAGGAGATAAAAATAGTTTCCCTTATTTCCAAAGACAGCTTGGGTATAACTAGTAGTAGTAGTGCAAATCAATCGGATATATACAATGGGAGCTATCCTTTTATACGGGAGATCTATTATGCCGATTGCATAGATACTTTGCCCTATAAGCGGGTTTGGATAAATTGGTTGCACAGCCCCAAATCGGCACGTATAACCCTAAAAGCCGGATTGGTACCATCGAAAATGCCAGAAAGAAATATTTTAGTAAACGAGGATACCCTTCTTCTGTCTAAGCAATAATAAAATTTAATAGCGAAAATGAAAAAGATAATTCTTACCGCTCTAGCGGTATTTTATGTAGCCATCCTTCAGAGCCAAAACTTTAAGGATATCATAAAACAAATAGAGCTAGAAAACTATGACATAGTAAAGCTCGAATTGCTACAATCCATTAAAAATCCCGCTGCTCCACCGGAGAGTTTTTTCTATCTGGGCAATGTATATATGCTCACAGAAGAATCGGACTCGGCAGCCTTTTATTATAACAAGGCATCTAGTCATCCTGATGGAAATGTGTATAGTACCATCGCCAAAGGTCGTGTGGCATTGCTTAATAAAAATGAATCTGAAGCCGGTTCGCAATTTGAAAAGGCCATTAGAAATTCTAAATCTAAAAATGCCATGGTCTTCTACGAAATAGGAAATGCCTATCTCCGTCCGCTGGTAAATGTAGAAAAGGCCATCGAAAATTTTAAAGCGGCCTATACCCTGGATGCTAAGAACACTTCCATACTGCTGGGATTGGGAGACGCTTATTTTGCCAAAAAAGGGGACCCTATGGCTTTAGGTAGTGCCCTCACAAAATATGAAGAGGCTGTGAAAATAGATAGTCAACTGGGATTAGCTAAATTAAAAATAGCCAGAATAAATTCTTCGGCTCGCATCTATGATGAGGCGGTAAAAAACTATGAAGAATCTATAAAACTAGATCCTACCTGCACCATTTGTTATAAAGAACTTGCAGAAGCTTATTATCTATCAAAACAATTTGACAAGGTGGGACCTATGTATAAAAAGTATATGGATATGAGCCCGGAGGATAAGTCTTCGCGCACAAAATATGCGGGATTTCTCTATAGCCAAAAGGAATATGATAAAGCCATAGAAGAAGCCCAAAAAGGCATAGCTGCAGACTCCTCAAACCCTGCCTATTATAATGTGATAGCCTACGCCGCATTAGAGAAAAAAGATTATAATCTCGGATATGAAAATGCCAAAAAATTCTGGACTTTGCCAAATAATAAAGCCAAACGCCAGGATCATATCGTAAGTGCCAAACTAGCCAGTGAAGTAGGAGATACCCTAGGTGTGATCTATCACTTCGATACGGCCTTAAAATCTGATTCTACGGATTGTGAGATGCTTAGTGAATATGCAAAAGTATTATTCAATGCCCAGAAATATAAAGAAGCCGTAACTCAGTATAAGCGGAAAGAGAGAATATGTGAAAAACTCTCCGTTACCGAAATTTACTACGTGGGTCGCATTTATTATTCTACCTCTGATTATGCTAAAGCCGATTCTGTATTTAGTAGAATGATGGAAAGATCACCTACGGCTGCAGAAGGCCCACTATGGAAGGCGCGTACGCTTAAAAGAAATGAGATAAATGGAGGTGAGTCTGCTATGGCTTATTATATTAAATTCGTAGAGTTAGGCGAGGCAGATAGGGCTAAATATAAAAATGGTCTTATAGAGGCCTACGAATATCTAGCCGTGAAAGCCATAAATAAAGATACACCATCTCCGGATGATATGAGCGTAGCCAAGTTATATGCTACAAAAATTATAGAGCTGGATCCGGCAAATGAAGCGGCGAATGAACTGATGAGAAATCTGCCGGAATAGTGCCAATGAAGGAATAATAAATAGCCCCCATTTAATTAGTAATGAGGGCTATTTTTTTGCAAAATAATTAGTCCATAAAGTAGCTGTTTATACTTTTGCCAGGGCTAAGAGAGATAAAGACAGGCTTAATTATACACATATTTATTTACAGATTGCCAAGTACCGCCGTTAATTACCTAGGCAAAGCCGTTTTGTTCTAAAACAAACTTAGCCATAGCACTTCGGTTTCCACTGCGGCAGATTACTATAATGTGTTTTCGCCCTTAAATTTATCTATGTTATCCAAAATTCGGTCTAAAGGTATATTTATAGACCCTTTTACGTGACCTCCCTTAAACTCGGAAGCCGTAAGTACATCTACTAAAAATGCACCTTGCCGAATGACCGAAGCCAGATCGAAGCCCGAGGTACTTGAAAACAAGGATTTTAGGAATGTAAACATAAATTGGAAATTTATTATAAAAATAGCTTTTGTTCTTTTGAAGATTCGTCACTAAAGTTACAGAAAAAAATAAGTTTATAGGTCGTTTATTCCCCAAAACAAAATTGGGATAGAAACAGGAAAGATGGAAAGTAGTTTTGAAATAATAAGTAAAAAGGTAAGGCTCGAAACTAGGGGAAGTGGGTATTATTTATTACTTGAATTCAAGAAAAAATTGGCAATTTTTTAGCAAGCGTTATAACAAAGGTAAGTGTTGTACTTAATGATTGCACATAGCTAAGGTCAAATGATCAGCTCCTCGTTAATGGGGACAGATTATTAATGGCCATAAAAATATGGCTCACTGGGCCGCATCGGCAAGGACATTTTGATGCATGGCTTTTTTCAGATACCTCGCCCCTTCAAAACTGAGATCTGCTTCGATTAGTTTATCATCACTCATATAGGTGGCATAAGCGCAATTGTTTAGAATGGCAAAACGGAGGTTAAATAATTTTTTATCTTGTTTATAAAAAAACAGGGTGCCATCATATCCACAATTTTGATGAGGGGAGAGATGATCACTGAGAAAATTTATAAAAAGGTGGAGATCTTCTTTCTGGAATTCACCTATTCTAATGATAGGTTGTGATGGACTATCTTCGTTATACTTATATAGTATGGCTTTATCGGCTTCACTTATAAGAGAAATAAAATCCGACTTACTAGGTGCTAAGCAAGAACTGAGGAGTAGCCCCATCATACAAAGGGAAGGAATAAACTTTTTTGCCATTGTTTCGGATTTATCTTATAAATACAATGCGTGTGCCACATTGATTTTATCTCGGACAGGCTAGGTCAGTATTGCAGGTTTTGAGAGCCTACACATTGTATTTTATATAGGCATAAATTGCCACTATATGATTATCAAGGTATTATATGGCAGGGGTAGGATTGTTCCTTTACGCAGATATGGAAAACAAATGTCCTACATAACAATAGAAGACAAAAAAAAGCTGCTCAGATTTTCTATGAGCAGTTTTTTTGGCTAAATTGGAGACCTTATTATCCGGCCACCACTTCAAATTCTATTTCTTCTTTATGATTTTGATCTAGGTGTATTTCGGCTTTAAAAGTACCGAGTGTGGCCACCTCGTCTAGGATATGTATTTTTCGGCGATCGAGATCTACACCGGATGATTTCTTTATCGCTTCAGCTAATTGTACATTCGTAACTGATCCAAATATTTTGCCCGATGTACCTACTTTAGCAGATACTATGGGCTTATGGGTACGAATGGATTCTATGGTTTTATTCCGCTCAGCCAAAAACTTAGCTTCTTTAGCAGCGATCTGACGGGTTCTTTCGCTTATCAGTTTCATATTGCCTTCGGTAGCTAGTAAGGCTAATTTTTTAGGCATCAAATAATTTCTGCCGTATCCGGGTCTCACCTTTACGACTTCAAACTGTTCGCCTAACTTATCTACTCTTTCTAATAATATGAGTTTCATATCTGTTTATTTTAAAAGGTCAGTAACAAAAGGCAAAAGTGCCAGATGACGCGCACGTTTCACAGCCACCGCTACACGGCGTTGAAATTTCAGTGAATTTCCGGTGAGACGTCGAGGCAATAATTTACCCTGCTCATTAATAAATTTCATAAGGAAATTAGGATCCTTATAATCTATGTACTTAATACCGGAACGTTTGAAACGGCAGTATTTTTTTCTATTGGCTCCGATTTTAGGAGCGCTCATATATTTAATATCTTTTTTAGTGGAAGCCATCGTTTTTTTTTAAAATTATTAATCCTAATCTAATTCAAAATGATCCTCATCTAGCGTAGATAGCTTCGTTGCTTTGGAGACATCTGCGGTGGTTTGGCGAGCCAAACGTTCTATTTTGTATTTAGAGATGAGTCCTTGGCGCTTTTCATCATTGTATTTGATGGCGTGCTTGTCCAGGGATACAGTAAGAAAGCGAAGGATTTCCGGGTCGCGGCGAAACTGAAGTTCCAGCACATCTATAACCGAGCCATCGCTTTTAAATTCTACTAAAAAGTAGATGCCACTTGTTTTTTTCTCGATGGGGTAGGCGAGATGTTTTAATCCCCAAAAGTCTTCGTGAATGATTTCTGCCCCCTTGTCCTTTAGCAAGCCCACGTATTTTTTCATTTGACGTTGAGCATCTCCTTCGGACAGTATCGGGGTGAGAATCACCACGGTTTCATACTGTTTTACCATAAAAATTTTATTAATTATCGAACAAAAATGTCTTCTTAATAAAGGCCTTGATCAAAAAGAACGATCATATCTCAGCCAAAGGGATTGCAAAAATAGTATTTTTCCTCAAAACGGCCAAATATTATCAGCAAATTTTTGATAATCTGACCGAATAGCCGGTTTTTTTTTGCCCGTTCTAAATTTTTTGGGTATTCCCGGCGCAGTTTTTAGTTTTATTCTTGCGAATTGTGCTTTACTGGGATGGGTCCCTAATCAGATGGAGGTAATCTTACAGGCCATTTTCTGTATCTTTGCCTTATGGAAAATCAGGTTCCGTATATCCCACAGCACAAATTGAGAATTCTTACTGCCGCCTCACTTTTTGATGGACATGATGCGGCTATAAACATTATGCGTCGCATTATGCAGTCTTTAGGAGCAGAGGTAATACATTTAGGTCATAACCGTTCTGCGCAGGAAATCGTAAGGGCTGCTATACAGGAGGATGTACAGGCCATTGCGCTTACCTCTTATCAGGGTGGGCACAATGAATTTTTTAAATATATTTTTGATCTGCTACGGGAGAAAGACTGTGGTCATATTCGCATTTTTGGTGGTGGGGGCGGCACGATCTTACCTGATGAAATAGCTCACTTACATCACTATGGCATCACACGTATTTATTCGCCTGATGATGGGAGGCAGATGGGTTTGCAGGGTATGATCTATGACCTGTTCCAAAAAAGTGATTTTGATACCAGCACAGCCATAAATGGCCAGTGGGAGGAAATAAAAAGCGGTGACCATCGACTTCTTTCGCGTATCCTTACTGCCATAGAAAATGAGACCACCGAGAGCCAGCTACACCTTCAAAAACTGCAGGATATGGCTGCGGCCCATAAGGTCCCCGTGATAGGTATTACGGGTACCGGCGGGGCCGGTAAAAGCTCCGTGATAGATGAGCTGGTACGTCGTTTTCTCCTATACTACCCCACTAAAAAAATCGGTATCATATCCGTAGATCCCAGTAAGCGCAAGACCGGTGGCGCTCTGCTCGGCGATCGCATAAGAATGAATGCGATAGACACCGATCGTGTATATATGCGATCCTTGGCTACAAGGCAGAGCAATCTGGCGCTGAGCAGGCATATTCATCCTGCGCTCAATGCACTGAGAGCTGCCGCTTTTGATCTTATTATTCTGGAAACTTCCGGTATAGGCCAGAGCGATACCGAAATAGTAGAACACAGCGATATAAAAATGTATGTGATGACCCCCGAGTATGGTGCCGCCTCGCAGCTCGAGAAGATAGATATGCTGGACTTCGCCGATCTCATCGCCCTCAATAAATTTGATAAGCGGGGCGCACTGGATGCCCTACGAGATATAAAAAAACAGTATCAGCGCAATCACCAGCTATGGAGCATAGATCCGGACGATATGCCGGTGTATGGCACCATAGCGGCGCAGTTTAATGATCCGGGCATAAATAATCTCTATGCGGCCTTAATAAAGAAAATAAACCGATACCTGGACCAGTCCTTAGCAGGCTCCCTGCACGAGGTGAAGGAAGAATCTGAAAAGATTTTTATTATCCCACCAAATAGGGTGCGTTATCTCTCCGAAATAGCTGAAAATAATAGGAAATATGATGAGTGGGTAGAAAAACAGGCCACCCTCGCCCATCAATTATACGCTCTGCGCACTACAGCAAAATTACTTACCGGTGCAGAGGCTATCAGTGAAGTAGCTCACACAGAGCAGCGTATAAATGATAAAATAGATGCCGAAGTAAAAATATTATTGCAAAAATGGGAAGAGCACAAACAAAACTACTGCCAAGGAGAATTTGTCTATGAAGTAAGGGGCAAAAAACTGGCCATAGAAAATTTTACCACCACGCTGAGCGGTCTGGCCATACCTAAGATCGCTGTACCGCCGTACGAGGCTTATGGCGAAATAGTCCGTTGGGCTATGCAGGAAAATTTTCCCGGACTATTTCCCTACACAGCCGGCGTATTTCCATTTAAGCGGGAGGGAGAGGATCCCACCCGTATGTTTGCCGGCGAAGGAGGGCCGGAGCGCACAAATAAACGATTTCACTACCTCAGTATAGACTCGGAAGCTAAACGTCTCAGTACGGCATTTGATAGTGTTACACTATATGGCGAAGACCCCGGATACCGCCCGGATATCTATGGCAAGATAGGTAATAGTGGGGTGAGTATCTGCTGTCTAGATGATGCTAAAAAACTCTACAGCGGCTTTGATCTATGCCACCCAGCCACCTCCGTATCTATGACCATAAACGGGCCGGCAGCCATCCTCACCGCTTTCTTTATGAATGCCGCTATAGATCAGCAGTGCGAGCGATATCTGCAGCAAAATAAGCTGGCTATACAAAATCTAAGTGGTGTGCAATACAATGAAGCACTCCCTACCGGCAATGATGGACTGGGCTTGAAACTGCTGGGTATGACCGGAGATCAGGTACTGCCGCCGGAGATCTATAAAAAGATAAAATCAGAGACGCTAGCCGCCGTGAGAGGAACCGTGCAGGCAGATATCCTCAAAGAAGACCAGGCACAGAATACCTGTATATTTTCTACCGAATTTTCGCTCAAACTAATGGGCGATATGCAGGCCTATTTTATAGAAAACAATGTGCGCAATTTTTATAGTGTATCTATAAGCGGATATCATATAGCCGAAGCCGGAGCTAATCCCATTACCCAGCTCGCTTTTACACTGGCCAATGGATTTACTTATGTAGAATACTATCTTAGCAGAGGTATGAAGATAGATGATTTTGCACCTAATCTTTCTTTCTTTTTCTCTAATGGCGTAGATCCGGAATATGCAGTTATAGGACGGGTAGCTAGGCGTATTTGGGCCAAAGCCATGAAGTACTTGTACAGAGCCAATGAACGCTCACAAAAACTAAAATATCATATACAAACATCAGGCCGAAGTCTCCACGCCCAGGAGATAGCCTTTAATGATATACGCACCACCTTACAGGCTTTATATGCCATCTATGATAATTGTAATTCGCTGCATACAAATGCCTATGATGAAGCCATCACCACACCTACTGAGGAGAGCGTGAGGCGGGCGGTAGCTATACAGATGATCATAAATAAAGAGCTGGGTATGTCTAAGAATCAAAACCCCCTTTCCGGCTCCTTTATCATAGAAGAACTCACTAATCTTGTAGAAGAAGCGGTACTGGCAGAGTTTGATAGAATCACAGAAAGAGGGGGGGTACTAGGTGCGATGGAAACAATGTATCAGCGGGGAAAAATTCAAGAAGAATCTCTTCATTATGAAATGATGAAACACACTGGAGAATATCCCATCATAGGTGTAAATACTTTTCTCTCCCGGGATGGCTCACCCACTATTATCCCCAAAGAGGTAATACGCAGTACCGATGAAGAAAAGCAAAATCAGATACATACCCTCTCCCAGCTTCACCACCGCCACCAAGACAAGTCTAGAGAGATTCTGCGCACTTTACAAGAAGATGTGATACATAATAAGAATGTATTCGCCTCTCTTATGGAAGCAGCTAAATATTGTAGCCTAGGCCAGATTACCCACGCACTCTATGAAGTAGGTGGACAGTATCGGAGAGGAATGTAATTGTATCTGTAAGATGGCGCGATTTTTTATCCTCTCTCGGCAATGGGAAAAAGCATTGCTATAGTAGAATTTGTAATCAGCTATCTGCTATAGAAAAATTAAAAATGCCACTAGGAAAATCCCTACTACTTTTTCTAAAGAGAGCATCTACGTATGGATGGCCACGGTTTGTTTGGGACATTTTTTATTACAAATCTGCACAGTGATCACCGTCAGGTTAGCAATAAATATAGTCAAGCCTATTCATATAATACCACGCATAAAAAATTATTTATTAGCGACCTTTAAGGGTTATAATGTGCCTCCCCGTAGCAAGGAAAACCTATGGCAAATTTTAATAAGAGGAATAGATAGTCTCCTATATACTATGCCTGATTACAAAAAATCAATAAATATAAAAAAACCATTTTTAGAAAGAGGCAATCGCAACATATAGATCGTGCATTCGGGCGATGTACCGATAGCTCACTCCCTGTATTCTGTTATCTTCGGTATCCTTTTTTCACTCTACATCTAATGGCTATGCGGAGCAGGTAGTATGCTATCGGTACCCGGGTGTTTCGTTTCTATCTTTTCGCTCCTTTGTCGCAAAAAGGATATTCACTGCACCCCCTATCGCATACAGCCATTAATGCAGATAAAAGAATGGAATACCGTTCTAGCTAATGATACTGAAGAAGTTGCCGCTGGCATCATAAGTTTATCTTTGTTAAAATAGTGCGATTATATTTATGGATTGCTCTATAAGTAATAAAGCCATGGATAGAGCCAGGTTTAACCATTTTATTTGACAAAGTACTGTACCTAAAAATGTGAGTAAATGTAAAATAGCTTGCACTTCAATATCAAAAAAAACAGCATATAGAACCCTGTTTTTAGCTCTATAGCCAGCGACAATTACACATCCTAAATTGATAAAGTACTGTCTTTGCTTAGTCTGCTAGATTGTATATGCGATAGGGATAGTAGCGGATATCCTTTTAGGGTGTGAGGAAGAAAGAGAGAAACAAGGAAGAATGAGGAGTAAACAGGATGCCTAGTAAATCGAAAATACAATGGAAACACCCTAAAAGATAGTAGCGGATAGCCCGGGCCGGAGGCATCGCCATCATCGCATGATTCTAATAAATGGAGCCAGCTCTATTTAACCGTTTCAGCAGGTAGAATGAGGCATGTTTATTAGATGACTCGCCTATCTATCTCTTGTTTATTATGGGTATCAGGACTATATAGTCCACTTAGTGCCCACTATTGATGCATCTAAGGTAATGTTATCTATAAAAAAATGTAGTTCATAGACCTGAGTAAGTGTAGGTGATAGCAGATATATCTTACAGATATTATAGTTTATTATAGATCATTTTGCATGACCTCTATGAGTGTATTTGCCGATTGTATGATCGTGGGTACCGGATAGGGTGTATGGTCTAATGGTTTTTGCATAAGGTACTGCAGATGCGCCAGTAGCACCTCATCATCATCGCCCACATAGAGACGATCGGTCACATCCGGTCGGCCCACATTGGTAGTCACACAGTGCATACCGGCGTAGAGGGCTTCATAAAAAACATAACCCAGAGATTCGCTCCTGGAGGTATGCAAAAATATGTGGGATCGCTGCATTATCTTTAGTACTTCTGCTCTGGGCAGCGGTCCGGTAAGGACTATGTTATTTTGGAGATGATGGGTATGTATATATTGTTTTATAGCGGATTTTTGTTCATCTCCTCCTCCTATAATCACTGCTTTCAGCTCTGGATATTTAGGGATAAGGCGGTGTATAAGATATACGAAACGCATATAGTTTTTCAGGACAGAGAGATTGCCCACGCCCAGTATATCTATGTCCCTTTTCTGTGTCATAAGCGGGTAGCGGTGTACATCTAATCCGAAGGTGATAAGGTGCTGCACATCTCTGCCGGTAGTTTGATTGTATTCATTGGCAGAAAAGGAGGATATGGCTATAATTTTTATTTCACTTAATGGCAGCAGTGGCAGGTATTTATTAGAGGGTTTGCTATCTTGTCCCATTATATAGGCATAATGGGGCAGTTTTTTATATTTGTGAATAAGCGATCCTATGAGGGCAGTTTCAGTGAGCCAGAAAGAGAGAATGACTGTATCCTCACGCAGCAATAGATTTATTTTATCCCAGGCTTTTTTCCATACCAGAAAGCGGCGCGGATATCGGCAGTTTCTTCCATTGAGCGGGTACACATCTACTCCCTTCCAGCGATAGGGGATAGAAGAAAAAGGATACTGAAAGGCTATCACAGAGATAAGAATCTCGGGAAAGTTTTGAGCCAGTGCAGCTAGGAGATTTTGCAAGAGTGGAATACATTCATATTCATCATCGCGCCCCGGAAAACCAGGGGTGAGCACTATGATTTGCTTAATGGGTCTCATAAAGTTCAAATCCATTATCAAATTTCCGGAGAAAATTCCATTCAGTATCTCTTAGCATTTTCATAATAGCATTGGCTTCTGGACTATCCTTAAATTGTTTTTTCAGCGATAGCGGATCATATAAAAGCAGAGCATTCTTTTCTATAATAAAAGGGGTTTTCGTCCATAGCGATATTATTTTTTTTGATGTATAAGAATGGAGTGGTCCTTCATATCCCACTGTATAGATCACCGGCTGGGAATGATCTCTGCTGATGGCAGCCGTGATAGCTTTTTCTTCTTTTTGATAATTATAAAAAGGACGAAAAGCCATTATGCACAGTAGGCTATGCAATAGCAGAAGAGCTGTCCCTCCTATACGTTGGGGAATACATAGCAGCAGGAGGCTGTCTATCAGTATTTCAAAAGAGGGATACAATATCACCATTATGAGTGGAAAAACCGGGAATAGCATACGGTAATTCTGAAAGCCCATACCGCATATAAAGAGCAGATAGAGTATAATGCTCAGCAGCATCCACCTCGTATAAGTATGCGCATAATTTTTTATGCGGATAAACAGAAATAGGAGGATCCCAGAGCCAAATAACTCAGGGCGCAGCATATTGAGAAAGTAAAAAACCACATTAGGAATGGGGTGCCGAAAAGATTCTCCATCGGCTTCAGTATGGAGTAAAAAAAAGTTAGCTATGCGCCAGTTATTTAAATAAGAATTTTCTAATAGGCGGCTTGCAGTGCCCTCACCATATAGATACAGTGGCATCAGTACGGGCAGGGACACCAGCATAGAAAAGACCAGCCAGCCTATTTTTTTATCTCTAAGTAGCGAGAAGGCTACTAAGAGGGCGGTAGGTGCCAGCAAGGGAAATAATTGTTGCCTTACGCTCAGTGAAAGGGTTATGCACAGCATGGATGCCACAGCCATGCGCCATTCGCCGTTATAGGTGCGATATCCATAGTAGAATCCTCCCAGAGCCAGGGCAGATGCAGGGGTGTCTGTCATTATAGAATATCCCGATCGCATAAAATAAGGGGAGAGTCCGATCATGATCAATACATAAAACAAATGCCACGGATAATAGTGCGAAAAAATCGTCTTTATAAAGGATGCCGCCCAGTATAGACTGAGGATATAAAAAGCGATGCTTAGGAGCTGCAAGGCTATGGGTAGCCCGGTTATCATACCCAGCATAGCTCCCCAAAAAGGATAGGCCGGGCTATAAAAATGCGACCCGGGTGGCTGTCCATTTTTCAAGGAGTCCATGTATTGGCGGGCCATCAGGTAATACTCGTGGGCATCCTGCCCATAGAGCCCATTATAGAGCGATACAAAGATGAGCAGCAGAACGGCACAAGAGCCTACACACAGCCACTCCAAAAGCTTTATATGGGGCATATCAGCCATAGGTGAATAGTAACTCATCCAAAGAGTTTTTTCCGGAATATAATATGACGGGATAAATGTAGCCAATATGTAGCAGCAAGTTATTTTATGGTAGTACATTTACTCCATCTATCCGATGGCAGAAAAAGCGAGATTGGTATCTATAATCATCCCCACTTATAATAGGCGGGAGAGTATATTGCGCCTTCTACATTCCTTCGTCTCTGATCTGTGGTGCATAGGGGAAATCATCCTCGTAAGTGCAGGAGATAATCTTCATTTTACGGCCGAAGAATTGCCTGTTTTTATTTATCCTAAGCTGAAAATAATACCCTCCCTAGCCCACGTATGTATCCAACGAAATATAGGCATAAAATACGCAAGTTTTCCTTATATCCTCCTTTGTGATGATGATATAGAACTCACTGCAGGCTATCTGAGTACCCTGGTAGAAATTCTGCTAGCCCAGCCATCACTACTCGCCGTATCCGGTCTCATCAAAGAACAACTAGCCGTGGGTTTCTGGCAGGCCGATCATCCTGCTCAAGATACCGCTAGCTGGATAAAGCAATTTGTATTTCAAAGCCCTGTATGGGCCGATGCCCGCGCAATGAATGAAAATAGGATAGCCGCCCGTATGCTAAAAAAATACTATGCCCACAGGGGAAATCACCTCTCTGCCGGTGGATGGCCTGTACTGGTAGATTTTAGCCGGGAAATAAACTATACCCCTGTTTTTGCCCTGGGCGTATCCTTGTTCAGAACCGCTTTTTTGCGCAGCCATCTCTATGATGAAGTACTGGATTCTAATGGTATAGGAGATAATTATGGAATAGGTATGCAGATGCCACCAGATAGCCTGGCGGTGAGCAGTAGGTGCTATGCCCTGCATCATAAAGAGCCCGGCAATAGACTCCCTCCGGAAGAGGCCTATTATAGACGAGTACTCGCACTCGATTATTTTCAGAAAAGATATGGCCATCAATCGCTGAAAAACCGTATGTTTTTATTCTGGTCGCTCACCGGCAATGCCCTGCACTTTATAAAGGCACGCAAATGGGCGCACTATAATGCAAATATGCGTTTGATGAAAGAAATATTATTGGGCCAAAACCGATACTGGCATAGATATCTGCACCATAAAAACTAAACCGATCTATGATACTTAAAAAACTAGGATTCCTTTTTTTCTTTTTACTGCCGGCTATTTTATTTTGTCGCTTTCATTTTATTCACCTTATTTTTCAGGGTAAGGATATAGCGCCTCATTATACTGCATTGCTCGATTCGCTGGCACGTATCTGCTATACCACTCAGGATGTACCGGTATCGGCCTTATTGCTCTATGAGGAGGGCATCATAGGTAGGGGATAGAATGATGTGATAGCCCATAATAATGCTGGAGGCCACGCCTAAATAAAAGCCATTTCCGATGCGATGCAAAAGATAGGGACTCCTGCTTTTCAGGCTTTAGATAAGTCTAAGGTGACCCTTATAAGTACCTATGAACCCTGCCAAATGTGCCAAGGGGCATTGCTGGAATACCATATAAAAGACACCCGCTATCTTCTGCAAAAAACTTTCATCTATAAGGCTATGGAAAATCTGCGCAGCCTTCGCTACCAATGGCTGGAAACTAATGCCGGCCCGGATGCCATACAGCGAAATTTATTTAGTCAATATCTGCACACCCGGCCCTAGCCAGGCTAGAGAATATTTGCGCAAATTTTGAGGCGGATAATTCGCTTTACCGAAGCCTCTATCTGTGCGGCAAAATTTTTATCTTTTGCGGATTCGGAAAGTATAAGGCCTATAAGTAGTTTTTCACCAGAGGGCATAAGGATCATATCACAGCCTGCCTGTACGGCTTTGAGGGATGGGCGGCTTATAGATCTTAAGGCTTTCATGTTCATCGCATCGGTGATAATGATACCATTAAAACCCAATTCTTTGCGCAGCAGGTCGGTCACTATTTTGTGTGAGCAGGTAGCTGGCCATCCATTTTCAGTAGCCCACCGGGTATTGTTTTTTATGGCTATATGGCCCACCATCACACTCAGTACGCCGGCATCTATAAGGGCTTTAAAATGAGATACTTCATTAAGCGGACCATCTATATATACCAGTTCTTTATGGGAGTCGCCACGCACATTTCCGTGCCCGGGAAAATGCTTAGCAGTAGCTATGATTCCATCCTGCTGGCTGGCGTGGGCAAATCTTTTGCTGAGCCTGATAAGAGATTCTTCATCCCCGCCAAAACTGCGATTGCCTATGATCTCTTTATTACTGTTTTTATCTACTACCGGCGCATAGTTGTGTTTTATACCTATGCCTTTAAGTACGGTATTTATTTTCATCACCACACTATCGGTCATCATATCATTTTTAATTTCGGATGTCTTTATAAAAGGCGGTACTCCTTTTATTTTATACTGGATAAGGGAGGGCTCAGCATCAGCACTATAAAGCAGAGGTACAGAAGAATAGGAGGCAGCCTTCATGTCAAAATTTTTGACCCACTTCTTAAAATCCGATTGTTCACCTTTTAATAATAATATTCCTCCCACATAGTGATGTTTTATTAGTTTATTTATTTCGGCTGGTGTTTTTCCATATTCACCGGCTGCTGTTACGATCATTTGTCCTATGCGCTGGGTATCCGTAAGGCTGGCATAGACATGTGCTACGATGCTATCTAATTTGGCATTATGGGAGTAAAAATCGCCGAGGGTATAGGTATGCTGGGCGGTGGCTCCTAGGTAGTAATAAAACCATAAAAAAAGAGGTATAAATCGCATAGGGTTTGATAGGTAAATATGGTAATGATTATTCTGAGAGCAGGGCGTTTTGCTTGCCTAGGGCATTAAATAAAACGGAGAAACGGAGGGCTATAAAGTTATGGTATTGACCTAGGTTGCGAAAATTACTCACATTGTCTTTGCGAAAGGGTAAGAGGGAATAATTGTATTTGATATCTACGGATAAAATTTTATAGAGTGGATAGGAAATGATGGCTGTAAAGCCATAATCACTCTTATGGGGAGGATTAATGATAAAATATTGATCATCTTCTATGCCTTGGGTAATTAATTTAGAATTGAGCAAACGGCTATAAACTAATCCCAGGCCGAAGACCATTTTATTTTTATCGTGGTATTTTATTACGGCGGGGATTTCTATATAATTAAAGCGCATAGAAAAACCATCTAGGTATTTATCGGGATTAAAATCGGTATTAGCACCGCGCTGCGAAAAGAGTATTTCAAAGCCTCCGCTAAACTTGGGCGAGAAATAGGCATCGGATACGAATCCAGCCTGAATCCCTGGCTTTTTATATCCACTAAAATCATCGCCTTCTACCTGAGAAAAAGCCAAGCCGGCCACAAAACCGCCTTTAAATACCTGGGCACTCATCGGTGGAAGGAGCATAAGCAGGCAAAGAAAAATAATAATGCGCATATTGGTGTAAAAATACGAGATTGTAAATAAAGATTTAATCCGGAATTAGGGTTAGACTTTGCTATGAAAGGAAATGATACAAAATAGCTAGGAGGCATGGAATTTTTCTCCCGCAGACGTAGTAAAAACAATGCAGAGGACAGAAAAATGGGTACAGAAATAGATAGGAAATAGAATTTTTTTGCTATAAATTTCTAATGCTGATGCTGGGTTTAAAGATGAATATAATTATTGGACTATTTTTACGATCTTATAAGTATTTTTGTGCGCTATGAAATTTAATATGCAAACCCTGCGAAAATTAGAAAACATTTTTACCGAATCTCAATTTCAGGTGAGATACGGCAAGGGAAGCTTTACCCGTGGCTTTTGTTTGCTAGATGCTAAAAACATAGTGGTAATAAATAAATTATTTGATACGGATGCGCGTATTAGCTGCCTGCTGGATCTCATAGATGCGGTAACCATACGCGAGGAACTCCTCGATGCGGAAACCCTGAAATTTTATAAATCGGTGATAAGATTTAAAACCGAAGAATCTACTTAGCAGAAATTCGAGGTCTTCGATAATCAGTAGGAAATGAGCGCGATAATATGTTTGCTATAGGGAAGGATATGAGCCTGTCCATTTAAGAAAGAGAGATTTACCAGAAAGGCAAACCCGGCCACAGTAGCCTCACATTTGGTTACCAGCTCTGCGGAGGCTCCTGCGGTGCCACCGGTAGCCAGCAGATCATCGTGGATAATCACGCGCTGTCCGGGGAGTATCTGCTCGCGATGAACTTCTAGTATGGCAGTGCCATATTCCAGTTTATATTCGTGGCCGATGGTTTGGCCGGGTAGTTTTCCTTTTTTTCGAAAGGGTACAAAGGGTATTTGCAATTCCTGGGCCATCAGCGGCCCGAAGAAGAATCCGCGGCTCTCCACCGCAGCTATCACATCCGGCTTATAAGGGGCTATTTTTTCACAAAAGGCCAGGGTTATCTCACGGCATAGCGAGGGATTTTGGAGTATGGGCGTAATATCTTTAAATAAGATACCCGGTATGGGAAAATCGGGTACTTCGCGTATGCTTTGGTTTATTTTTTCGGATAGGGTCATCATCTAGGACAAAGATACGATTTATCTCCTTAGTAGTCTGGCGGGATTTTAGTTATCCTCTTTGTTAATTATGACTGGCGACTCACTCATTCTAGGATGATATAAGGCAGCATAAGCTCATAGGCTTTTTCATTTATTAAATAACATTTTAGCAAATCTTCCGGCATCTTATAGGGGCCGTGCTGTTCGCGGTAATTGATGATGGCTCGGGCTATCTTATAGGGGAAGGCGGGATGTCCTTTCATATCCTCTTTAGTGGCTGTATTTATATTTATTTTTTTGGCTATGAAAGAACTGAATCGAAGATAAGGCCGGATGATTTGAATGACACTGTCCGGCATATTTTTCATAAGTCGCAGCTGCTCTTCAGTACTAAATCCCCCTAATTTATCCCTTAGATGCAGGATATCTGCCGCTCTTTTTTCGCCTATCAGCGGCAGGTTTTTAAGTTCATCCAGCGAAGCGGTATTTATATCCACTATATTTATTTTTTTGGGCTTGTAAGCAGGCTTCTTGCCCGGTAAGGATCCGGTGCGGATAGTATCATACTTTCTTTTTTTATAATAAAAGCTGTCGCGGTTAGTACGGCTGCGTAGTGCATAGCTACTGTCTGATGGGTTATAGCAGAAGGTATAGGGTTTGTTTTTAAAGCTACTATCAGACCATTCATTTCTTTGGGCATAGGTATTCCCAGAACGTCTGGCATAGCTACTATCTTTGCTGTACCGAGAATAGTAGCTGCTATCTTTTCTGAATCGGCTATAATATCTTCTATCTTTGTTATAGCGGGTATAGTAGCTGGTGTCTCTGGCATAGGGGCGGCAACTGCTGTCTTGCCGGGCATATAGGTATTGAAGTCTTTTTTGTTCTCTTATCTCCTCCCATTTTTTAGCATAGTATTCTTCTTTTTCATCCAGTATGATAAAGGGCTTTAGTTTGATAAATTTTTTTTCGTCCATTCCATAGAGTTTCATCAGGTCCTCTTTGTGGCGGATAATTCCTCCTTTGGCCAGATAATTCATAAGTGAAGTGGCGGCATAATGTCCGAATCCGAGTTCCAGTGCTTCTTCCATACTGAGCTCATTGGGATTAAACTCATATAGTTTATTTTTTTTTTTCACTCTTTCAAACGGGCGCATGGTTGATTTTCGGTAGAAGATCTGGCAGTAAGAAGGATATTTTCGCAAGCTGTCCGGCAATTGTTTTTGGCAAATGGATTCAGCAGTTTCTGCAGGAAGGCGGGGCGGCGCAGGGCTGCTATTATTCCATAGTTTAGCTGGATAAGCGAGGATTATAAGGAATAGACCTATACCCATAGCTAGCTTCCAGGCACCAGACCGGTCGCTGCTATTAAATTTAAAATAGGAAGAGAAAATATCCCGCATAAGACCGCTGATTATCTTAATAAGAGTGCTTACTAGGGAGATATATAAGCACTAGGATGTGGAATGGTATGATCTCATTATACGCGAGCTATTAATATAGATCAGTCGGCTTCGTAGAATACAGGCTGTCCTTCATCGGTATGGATAGGACGGGGTGGCGACTTCAATACCTTTACTAAAAAGTATATGGTAAAAAAAGTGACCACGCCTTCGGTAATGAGAAGCATTAATAATGCAGAGGTATTCATAACTATGATTTTATATTGGAAAAAGAAATGAGAAAATTAACTATTAAACCTGCCTTCGCGGAGGCGTTTTTTATAGGCCAAATATACCAGATAACAGATAGCTAAAAATACGGAGAGGAGTAGCAAGCGAGATCCTTGTACATACCAGAAGTTTTCTGATTTTATGGATTTGCCTATAAGTTGATTAATAATAGTGGGCAGGGATCCTATAAATACAAACAAGAGGAGAGCGGGTGTAATGTATTTAATAATAAAACGATAGATGATGGGAACTTTTATATCGGATCCAGCATTAATTTCTTTCCATCCCTTATCCATACCAAATACCCAGGCAAAAAGGATGATTTCGCAAAGGGCAAAAATGACGAGTGATACGGTGCCTGCCCAGTAATCATACTCATCAAAAACGCCCTTATTAAACCATAGCACGGTGGGCAATCCCAAAATTAAAATCAGGAGTCCGAAAGTCCAGGCTCCTTTTTCGCGATCCCATTTAAACTCATCGGTCATAAAACCCATAAAGGGAGTACCCATAGCCAGTGAGGAGGTGATGCC
>Ga0209398_1000102_pt1 | contig 66419 bp, 50 predicted proteins | sample AshMeaBigSpring_FD_184125 | JGI IMG/M metagenome (GOLD analysis project Ga0209398, IMG submission 184125) | Groundwater microbial communities from Big Spring, Nevada to study Microbial Dark Matter (Phase II) - Ash Meadows Big Spring (SPAdes)... | ecosystem: Environmental > Aquatic > Deep...
TCTTATGAATGTTCATTCGGAGCGATCCTTGAAACTGAGGTGTGATAACTCCAGTCTCCTCGATCTGCTTCGAATGGACAACCTATGGAAAGCTCACATCTAGAGCGTTTCCAGCGAAGGCCGAGTCACCTGAAACGCTCTATCTCTTTGTTTTGACGCAATTCCTAACGCGAAACCGGTTTCCACCCCCGCCTTCGCGGGGGCATGCTTTCGCTGGAATTGCTCTAAAAGCATCCTGCTCCAGGTCGGAAACCGCTCAGGAGCATGGTCCACCGCCCTGCGGCGGAACGCCGCGCCGTGCCGGAAATGGAATCCCCCTGCTTATGGCGTGAGCATGCTGCCGCAGAAGGAAGCGCGCAGGGAAACGCTCTATATATCAGTAGTCTATATACCAAGAACAGAATCAGCGCCTCAGGAGGCATTGCCTGCCTTCATGGGGACGCGGAGACGGTATAAAAATTACGTATCCGAAATAAAAGCAGGGCTGATCCGCTCCGGCCTGATTCAAATTCCAGAATCAACGACTTGCCCTTTTCGCTTTCAAGGCCCGTCCGGGAGGGGCATGGCCGGGCTCTGCCGGCTTGAAAAACAATCCATGGAAATGCTTGCAAGCCCTCTTCGTCCCGGTTAAGCAAATGTTAACAAGAAAACGCGGAAGACATTCCAAATGAATTTTCCGCATGTCATCTGAAATATCATTATAAAATTTTGTGGAGGCAGTTTTGACGTGCGTATCATCTAAAAAAAGCACTATAGAACACAAAAAAAAGAATATAAATTTTTTCGACTTCTGCTTTTTCGAGTATATCCTTTGCCCATCGCGGGTTGATTTGTTTTCCTAGAGTATTTTCCAGCCAGGCGGATAGTTTTGGCCGGGAAATGCCTTAAAACAAAAAGACAGAGCGAATGAGATGAATGCAAATTCACAAGAAAGCGCCCTGAACAGCCCGTTTCACGGAATGTAAAGTTTGATCTATTGCGCGCCACGTTTGCACGTCGGCAATTCACTTCATGCTGTTCATATCCCGCTTGCGGGAAGACCAAAGACGGGGATTTTCTTTCATGTTCAAAGCATCAGACGCCAGCTCTCCCGTTCAAGGCGTGGATGACGCATATGGGCTCGAACCGCTGCTGTCCTCAAGAATTGCCATGGTCTGGGAGCGTGTTCAGCGCCGCCTGCGTGCCGAGCTTGGCGAGGATGTCTACACGAGCTGGTTCAAATGCCTTGAAGTTTCAGAGGTTTCCGAAGGCAGTCTCATGCTCTCCGTGCCGACCAAATTTCTGCGCAACTGGATCAGCCAGCATTTTCTGGAGCGTATTCACCGCCATATCAAAGCCGAAATGCCGGATATCGAGCGCGTTGCCATTGCCTTGCGTTCGGCGGGGGGGCGCAGCCCCGCGCGCGCCGAAGGAAAACCGGTGATCAGCCTGCCCGCGCTCGCGATAACGCGCGCGGCGGCCGATCCTTCTCTGGTTGATGCCCGCAGCGCCGGTAACCGGCGGCCGGATGGCCCAGCCCGGCAGGATCATGCCGGGCAGGGCGCGGATCAGGAGAGCCAGATCGGCTCGCCCCTTGATAAAAGGCTGGTTCTGGCTTCTTTTCAGATCGGGCGTTCGAATGTCATGGCGCATGCAGCGGCGATGCAGATCATGCAGGCGCGGGTGCAGGATATGCCGGTGTTCAACCCGCTTTTCGTGCATGCCAATGTCGGCCTGGGCAAAACCCATCTGCTGCAGGGCACCGCGCAGGCGATCGAGGCCAGCGGGCGGCGCGTGCTTTATCTCACCGCAGAGCGCTTCATGTATGGTTTTGTTGCCTCGCTCAAGGCGCAGACTGCGATTGCCTTCAAGGAATATCTGCGCGGTATCGATGTTCTCGTCATTGATGATGCGCAGTTTCTGCACGGGCCGAAAAGCCAGCAGGAGTTCTGCCACACGCTCAATGCCCTGATCGATGCAGGCAAACAGGTCATCGTCGCGGCGGATCGCCCGCCCGCAGACCTTGAGGGCCTTGAAGAGCGCGTTCAGTCCCGCCTTGCAGGCGGGCTTGTGGTCGAGATCGGCGCGCTGGATGAAAGCCTGCGCATCAAGATCCTCGAAAGCCGGATCGAAGCGGCAAAACTGCATTTTCCGGACTTTACGGTTGCCCCGGAGGTTGTTCAGCACGTCGCCCGACTCATCATCACCAATGGGCGCGACCTTGAAGGCGCGGTCAACCGGCTTCTCGCGCATGCAACCCTGTCGAGCGAGCCTCTGGATGCGGCGGCGGCGGAGGAGGCGATCCGCGATCTCATCCGCCATCGTGAGCCGCGCCGGGTGAAGATCGAGGATATCCAGCGCCTCGTTGCCAATCATTACAATGTCTCGCGGGCAGATATCCTGTCCTCGCGCCGCACGGCAACGGTTGTCCGCCCGCGCCAGATCGCGATGTATCTTGCGAAATCCCTCACCTTGCGCTCCCTGCCCGAAATCGGGCGGCGCTTTGGCGGGCGCGACCACACGACGGTTCTGCACGCCGTGCGCAAGATCGAGGGGATGGTGACGAAAGATCAGGAACTCGCGGGCGAGCTCGACCATCTCAGGCGCATGTTGCAGGAATAGCCGACCGCAGGACGCGCCTGTCATACCAAAGGCCCTGGATGCTGACGCATGGGCCTTTGAAGACCCTGAATTTATCAAATGCAGTCAATGGCTTGATAAATTCAGGACGGAATACCAAAGAGTCATTGTTAATGACCTTTGGTATCAGCCCCCCTGAATTGCCTGTGAATCATGGCGCATGAAAGATTGCGAAGCCTTGCACTTCTCCCTTAAAAGCGCCATCGTTTTTGCCGTGAAGTGGCATGTTGCCTTTTTCGGAGAGTGGACGGGCGTCACATGAAGGTTACGGTAGAACAGGCAGCCTTGCTCAAGGCGCTCGGGCACGTGCATCGTGTTGTCGAGCGGCGGAACACCATCCCCGTTCTTGCCAATGTCCTCATCCGCGCGGAAGGGCGTCAGCTCTCCCTGAAAGCGACCGACCTTGACATCGATATCGTCGAAACCATCCCCGCCGAGGTCAGTGAGGCGGGCACCACCACCGTTCCGGCGCATGTTCTTTATGATATCGTCCGCAAACTGGCGGATGGCGCGCAGGTTTCGCTGGATCAGGACGGGCAGGCCGGGCAGGTCGCCTTGCGCTCGGGCCGCTCGCGCTTCAGCCTGCAAACCCTGCCGGAGGCGGATTTCCCGGATCTCGCGCCGGGCGAGATGAGCCATCAGTTCACGATTGCCGCCGGGGAGCTGCGCGGCCTGATCGAAAAAACCCAGTTCGCGATTTCAACCGAAGAAAAGCGCTATTACCTTAACGGCATTTACCTGCACGCAGTTGAGGGCAAATTGCGCGCCGTAGCAACGGATGGTCATCGCCTTGCCTTGGCGGATGCCGCCCTGCCGCAAGGGGCAGATGGCATGCCGGGCGTCATCGTGCCGCGCAAAACCGTTTCCGAATTGCAAAAACTGCTCACTGAAGGCGAACAGCAGGTCGACGTTTCGCTCTCCGGCGTCAAGATGCGCATCAGCGCGGGCGCGGTCGTGCTCACCTCCAAGCTGATTGACGGCACCTTCCCGGATTATCTGCGCGTGATCCCCACCCGCAACGACAAGAGCCTGACGGTGGAGCGGGATGATTTCGCCCGCTCGGTTGACCGGGTCTCGACCATTTCGAGCGAGCGCGGGCACGCGGTGAAATTCTCGCTCGGCGATGGCAAATTGACCCTCTCCGTCCATAACCCCGATGCCGGGCAGGCGGTCGAGGAATTATCGGTCGATTATGAGGCGAGCCCGCTCGAAATCGGCTTCAACGCGCGCTATCTTCTGGATATCATCGGCCAGTTGCAGGGCGATACCGCCTTGCTGAAACTGGCGGATTCCGGCTCCCCCACCCTCATTCAGGACAAGGAGGGCGCGAGCAACCTCTATGTCCTGATGCCGATGCGCGTGTGAGTGGCGGTTCTGCTGCGGCCCCTTCCAGCATAACGCGGCTGCGCCTCACCGATTTTCGCAGCTATGCCGCGCTTGATCTTGCGATCGATACGCGCCTTGTCGCGCTTGCCGGCCAGAACGGCGCGGGCAAAACCAATATTCTCGAAGCGCTCTCCCTCCTCTCGCCCGGTCGCGGGCTGCGGCGTGCCGTGCTTTCGCAGATGCCGCGCCGCGCTGGCTCTGGCGGGTTTGCGATCCTCGCCGATATGAGCAAGGAGGCAGGGGGCGCTGCCCTGCTTGCAACCGCGCTTTCGCCGGGGGAGAGCCAGCGCGCCTGCCGCATTGACCGTGAGCCGGTCTCCTCCGCCAGTCATTTTCTCGATCACCTCGCCTTGCTCTGGCTCACGCCGGATCAGGATGGCCTGTTTCGTGGCCCTGCGGGTGACAGGCGGCGCTTTCTCGATCGGCTGGTTCTGGCGGTCGATGCCAGCCATGGCAGCCGCGCCCATGCCTATGAAATCGCCTTGCGTCACCGCAATAAACTTTTGGAGGAACAGTTTGGCGCAAGCCGCTGGCTCGATGCCATCGAGGAGGAGGTGGCGGCCCTTGGCATCGCGCTGTCCGCCGCAAGGCTCGAAACCGTGGCGCGGCTCTCGCGGCTTTCGGAGACGGATGCCCTGGCGATTGCGCCCTTCCCCTTCGCAAGACTGGCGCTGACCGGCGCTTTGGAAGAGGCCTTGCTGAGCGAGAGCGCGGGCATGGTAGAGGACTGGTTTCGGGCGGAATTGCGAGACCATCGCGCACGTGACAGGGCGGCAGGCCGGGCTTTGATCGGCCCGCAAGCCTCTGATCTGACAGTGCTTCATGGCCCGAAGGCGGAGCCCGCCGCGCAATGCTCCACCGGCGAACAGAAGGCGCTGCTGATCGGGCTTGTTCTGGCGCAGGCGCGTTTGATTGCGCAGATGCGCGGTGTGGCTCCTGTTCTTCTCCTCGATGAAATCGCCGCGCATCTTGATGAAGCGCGCCGTGTTGCGCTTTATGCGATGCTGACCCGGCTTGGCGGCCAGGCCTTTATGACCGGAACCGATGCCGCCTTGTTCGACGGGCTGGGGTCGGAAGGCGCGTGCTACCATGTGGATGCCAGAGCAATTCCAGCGAAAGTGGGAACCGGTTTCGCGTCCGGAATTGCGTAAAAATAAGGAGCAAGAGCAATTCCAGCGAAAGCATGCCCCCGCGAAGGCGGGGGTGGGAACCGGTTTCGCGTCCGGAATTGCGTAAAAATAAGGAGCAAGAGCAATTCCAGCGAAAGCATGTCCCCGCGAAGGCGAAAGTGGGAGCCGGTTTCGCGTCCGGAATTGCGTGAAAATAAGGAGCAAGAGCAATTCCAGCGAAAGCATGTCCCCGCGAAGGCGAAAGTGGGAACCGGTTTCGCGTCCGGAATTGCGTGAAAACGTGAGAGTAGAGCGTTTCCTGCGATTCAATCTTCGCCAGAAACGCTCTATCTTCTTGTTTTATCGCATTTTCTTCGATCAACCGGCATCCACTTGATCGGAAAATGCTCTAGCCGGGTGGTGCCGGTTTCAGGAGCGTGACCATGTCTTTTGCCGCCTTGCTCGTTTTCATCTCGATTTACGCGCTCGCGGTGGCAACGCCGGGGCCGGGGGTTGCCGCTGTTGTCGCGCGCAGCCTCGGGCGCGGCATGGCGGGCGCAGCGCCCTTCATTCTCGGCTTTGTGGTGGGCGATCTTCTCTGGTTCATCGGCGCGGCCTTGGGGCTCTCGCTTCTGATTGCCGCCTATGCGCCGCTTTTCATGGCGCTGAAATATCTCGGCTGCCTCTATCTCGCCTTTATGGCGGTTCAACTCTGGCGGGCGGAGGCGGTTCTGCCGGATGCTGAAACGCCAGCACCGCCACAAAGCGCGAAAGCGGCGTTTTTCGGCAGCCTCTTCCTCACGCTTGGCAACCCCAAGGTGATGCTGTTTTTCCTCTCCATCATGCCTTTGGTGGTAAAGCCCGAGGCTATTGATCTTGGCACGGGCATCATCCTCGCCACAACCATCACGATCGTGATCTCGGGCATTCTTTTCGGCTATATGCTGCTGGCGAACCGGGCGCGTCGCGTCTTTCGCTCGGCGCGGGCCATAAAACGGGTGCAGAAAGCCAATGCCGCTGTTCTTGCGGGCGCTGCCCTGTTGATCGCCAGCCGCTGAAGAAGCGCGGGCCGCGATTGGGCATGCATTCAGCGCAGAATGCAGCTAAGGTAAAATAATGATTTTTGAGAATGATTCGATTGAAAAGACGACGGAAAACCAGATGACCGATACCTCCGCTGATCAAGCCCGCCAGGCTGCGATTGAAAGCTATGGCGCGGATAGCATCAAGGTTCTCAAGGGGCTGGATGCGGTGCGCAAGCGCCCCGGCATGTATATCGGCGACACCGATGACGGCTCGGGCCTCCATCACATGGTCTATGAGGTGGTGGATAACGCGATTGACGAGGCGCTCGCGGGCCATGCCACCGAAGTCACCGTCACGCTGAATGCCGATGGCTCCTGCACCGTCACCGATAACGGACGCGGCATCCCCACGGATATCCACACCGAAGAGGGGGTTTCGGCTGCCGAAGTCATCATGACCCAGCTTCATGCGGGCGGTAAATTCGACCAGAATTCGTATAAGGTCTCGGGCGGCTTGCACGGGGTTGGCGTTTCGGTGGTGAACGCGCTCTCCTCCTGGCTCAAATTGCGCATCTGGCGCAATGGCAAGGAACACGCGATGGAATTCCGCCATGGCGAGGCGGTCTCCCCGCTCACCATCATCGGCGATGGCAATGGCAGGCGCGGCACCGAGGTGAGTTTCCTGCCCTCCGTTGAAACCTTCACCATGGTCGAGTTCGATTACACAACGCTCGAACATCGCCTGCGCGAATTGGCGTTCCTCAATTCGGGCGTCCATATCATCTTCACCGATAACCGCCATGCCGAGGCCAAATCCGTTGATCTCATGTATGAGGGCGGGCTTGAAGCCTTCGTGCGCTATCTCGACCGCGCGAAATCCCCGCTCATCGGCAAGCCGATCCTTGTGCGAAAAGACCATGAGGGGATGAGTGTTGAACTCGCGCTCTGGTGGAATGACAGCTACCATGAAACCGTGCTCTGCTTCACCAACAACATCCCGCAGCGCGATGGCGGCACGCATCTTGCCGGGTTCCGCGCTGCCTTGACGCGCCAGATCACCGCTTATGCCGATGCCAGCGGCATCACCAAGCGCGAGAAGGTTTCGCTTACGGGGGATGATTGCCGCGAGGGTTTGACGGCGGTTCTTTCAGTGAAGGTGCCGGACCCGAAATTCTCCAGCCAGACCAAAGACAAGCTCGTCTCCTCCGAAGTGCGGCCGGTGGTGGAGAACGTGCTCAATCAGGCCTTGCAGCGCTGGCTTGAAGAGCACCCGACGGAAGCGAAAATCGTCGTCGGCAAGGTGGCTGAAGCTGCCGCCGCGCGCGAAGCTGCGCGTAAAGCGCGCGAGCTGACCCGCCGCAAGGGCGCGCTGGATATCGCCTCCCTCCCCGGCAAGCTCGCCGATTGTCAGGAGCGTGACCCCTCGAAATGTGAAATCCTGCTGGTCGAGGGTGATTCAGCGGGCGGTTCGGCAAAACAGGGGCGCGACAGATTGTTTCAGGCGGTTTTGCCCCTGCGCGGCAAGATCCTCAATGTCGAGCGCGCGCGCTTTGATAAAATGCTTTCGAGCCAGGAAATCGGCACCCTCATCACCGCTTTGGGCGCGGGCATCGGGCGGGAGGAATTCAACGCCGATAAACTGCGCTATCATAAAATCATCATCATGACGGATGCGGATGTCGATGGCGCGCATATCCGCACCTTGCTGCTGACGTTTTTCTTCCGGCAGATGCCCGAATTGATCGAGCGCGGGCATATCTACATCGCCCAGCCGCCGCTTTATAAAGCGACGCGCGGCAAGAGCGAAACCTACCTCAAGGACGAGCGCGCTTTGGAGGATTACCTCATCGGCGTCGGGCTTGATGGCGCGGTGTTGAAACTCGGCTCGGGCGCGGAAAACGCAGGCGAGGATCTGCGCCGCGTGGTTGATGAAGCGCGATTGCTGCGCGCGGTGATGGCGGGGCTTCACTCGCGCTATGACCGGAAAATCGTCGAGCAGGCGGCTATCGCCGGCGCGCTCAACGCCGGCGTGATCGCAGATCCCGAACGCGCGCAGGCAGCGGCGGATTATGTCGCAAGGCGGCTTGACACCATCTCGGAAGATATGGAGCGCGGCTGGGTCGGCAAGGCCGAAAATGGCGGTTATGTCTTCCGCCGCACCTTGCGCGGCGTGACCGAGGCCATGGTGCTCGATGCCGGGTTGCTCGCCTCTGCTGAAGCGCGAAAGCTTGATGAACGCGCGCCCTCCTTGCAGGAAACCTATGAAAAACCGGCCAAATTCCTGCGCCGGGGCGATGAGACCACGGTTTTTGGCCCGCTTGGCCTCTTTGACGCCCTCAGCACGATTGCGCGCAAGGGGCTTGCCTTGCAGCGCTATAAGGGCCTTGGCGAAATGACCGCGCAGCAGCTTTGGGAAACGACGCTTGATCGCAACGTCCGCTCGCTGTTGCAGGTGAAAGTGCGTGAATTGATCGAGGCGGAGGATATTTTCGTCCGCCTGATGGGCGATGTCGTGGAGCCACGCCGCGCCTTCATCCAGGAAAACGCGCTCAGCGTCACCAATCTCGACGTCTGATCGGAAAGGCGCGCCGTAAACCTCTCATGGCGTCCTCGTTCTCCCGGCTTCTTGCCTATGCCTTGCCCGCGATTCCGCTGGCGGCGCTTGCTTTGCCCATGACGGTGATCGTGCCTTCCGCCTATGCGCGCGAACTGGGCGTGCCGATCGCGGCGGTGGGGTTCGCGCTTCTCATCATCCGGTTGTTCGATGCCGCAATCGACCCCGCCATCGGCCTTCTGGCGGATAAGGTGGGCGGGCGGTTTCGCCGCAAGCTCTGGTTCAGCCTTGGCATTCCCGTCATTCTCGCAGGCGCGTGGTTCACACTTGTGCCGCCAGAAGGCGCGGGTGCCGGGCATCTCCTTCTCTGGGGCGTCGTTCTCTCGCTCGGCACCACCATGACGGCCTTGGCCTATGCCGCCTGGGGCGCGGAATTGAGCCCCGATTATACGGAACGTAACCGCATCACCGCGTTTCGCGAAACCGTCACCATCATCGGCACGGTTCTCGTCACCGCGAGCCCGGCGGTTCTGCCTGCTCTGGGCCTGACGCGCCAGCTCGACGTGTTGCGCTTCATCGCTATCGCGATTCTCGTGCTTTTACCGCTCACGGCGCTTCTCGCCATGACGCGCGTGCCGGAGCCGGAGGATCGCTCGCGCCAGAAGCTCGACCTGCGCGCGGGTTTGACGCATCTTGTTGCAAACAAACCATTTTTACGATTGATCGCGGCGTTTTTCCTCAATGGTCTGGCGAATGGCCTGCCCGCGAGCCTCTTCCTCTTCTTCGTGGCGGATCGGCTGGGTTTGGCGGGGCAAGAACCAATTTTCCTGCTGATCTATTTTTTCGCCGCCGTTCTCTCGGTTCCCGTCTGGCTGAAGCTGGCGGATATCTGGCCGAAACATCATGTCTGGTGTGCGGCGATGCTGCTCGCCATCAGCGCTTTTCTTTTTGCGCCGCTGCTGGGGCCGGGAGCGGCGATGGGCTATGGCGTGATCTGCATCCTCACCGGTTTTGCGCTGGGGGCGGACCTCATCCTCCCGCCCTCCATTCAGGCGGATGTGGTGGATGTTGATACCGCATCCTCGGGCGAGCAACGTTCGGGGCTTTATTTCGCGCTCTGGGCGCTTGCGGCAAAGGCGGCTCTGGCGATGGGGGTCGGCATCGCCTTTCCCATCCTCAGCCTTGCGGGGTTCGACCCGGCGGCGGGCATGAAAACGGAGGCCGGGCTTCTCACGCTCGCGCTGCTTTATGCCGGGTTGCCGGTTCTCCTCAAGCTTGGCGCGGTGCTGTTCATGTGGCGCTTCCCGATCGATGCCGAGGCGCAACGGGCGTTGCGCAGCATGATCGAAGCCAAAACGTAATCACTCTTCCCGCACCTTGCCGCGCCCGGCCTTGATGGCGCTGCGCCCGGTTTTTTCCGAAAGCCGGCGCTCTTTTGCGGCTTTGCCGGGTTTCGTCGCCACGCGGAATTTCGGCACGATGGCGGCTTTGCTGATCAGCGCTTCGAGCCGCGCGATGGCGTCCATGCGGTTGCGCTCCTGCGAGCGGAAACGCTCCGCCTTCAGGATGAGAATACCGTCCTGCGTCAGTCTTTCGCCCGCAAGTTTCGTCAATCGCGCCACATGATTGGGGTGAAACCCGGCTTGCGTGAGGTTGAAGCGCAATTCCACCGCCGTTGATACCTTGTTGACATTCTGCCCGCCCGGCCCGCTCGCGCGGATGAAGCGGAATTCCACGTGCTTTTCTGCAACGCGCCAGCCGGGGGCGGAAAGCAGCAATGGCCCATGCGGCGACACCCCGGACATGATCTATCCCTTGCATGGAGCGTTTTTGTTTTTGATGGAATCAAAAAACGCACTTTATCTCTTTGTTGTGGCGCAATTCCGGACGCGAAACCAGTTCCCGCTTTCGCCGAAATTGCTCTATCTTCTTGTTTTTTCGCATGTTGTTACGCAAAACCGGTGTCCACTTTTGCGCAACATGCTCTAGAGCATTTTTTCGCGATTAACCGGTTCCTGTCCCCGTCATTGCGAGCGCGAGCGAAGCGTGGCGGGAAGCAATCCAGACTTTCTTCTGTTTTTTTCACCTCTGCGGACAGTGACAGCGGCGGAATTTTATCTGGATTGCCACGTCGCTGCGCTCCTCGCAATGACAGCCTCAGCGTTTTTCAACAGCCTGCTAGAGCATGTTGCGCAAAAGTGGACACCGGTTTTGCGTAACAACATGCGAAAAAACAAGAAGATAGAGCACGGTTCTGATTCCATCAAAACCAGACGTGCTTTAGAGCATGTTGCGCAAAAGTGGACACCGGTTTTGCGTAACAACATGCGAAAAAACAAGAAGATAGAGCACGGTTCTGATTCCATCAAAACCAGACATGCTCTAGAGCAAAATCGCATGATCCCGCCTGTTTTTATCCAAACCCTTATTGCGGCTGCGCTGCACGAGATACTGCACGCTGACCAGTTCAGACATATCCATGTAAACGCTGCTTATATCATCAAAAATTTCAGATAAAAACAGAATATCATCATTTTTATTAAAATAATCCACGTTTGAGATCATAAAAATCTCTAAAGCCTTTGCCTGAATAAGGTGAGCAATCATAAACTGCTTCATTAAGATATGGTGCTTAGTCTCACTTTGTGAATGGCTCATCGGATTTCCTTCCATGATGCATGAAGTGCTGAAACGTCATTCAGCGTTTAACTTGGTTTTAACCAGGTGCGTAGTGCAAAAAGGGTGGAGCAGCTGTGCAAAGTGAGATCAAACCATCTGAAACGCGCCGCGCTCCCATTGAAGAGGTGCAGGCCTTCGTCGAGGTTGTGGCGGCGGGGTCGTTTTCTGCTGCAAGCAGCAGACTCAACCTCTCGCATAGCTCGCTGAGCCGCAAAGTGGCGTATCTCGAGCAATGGATCGGGGCGCAGCTCCTGCAACGAACGACACAAGGCGTGCAGTTGACCGAAATCGGCTTGCAGCATTTTCAGCAGTTCCGGCAGGGGCTTGAGTTGATCCGCAGCGGGCTTCTCACGCAGGGGCGAGCCGAAAAAGGCGATGCCGTGCGGCTGGCGACCCCGCCAAGCATGGCGATTTTCTGGCTTTTTCCACGGCAGGAGGCGATTGCCGCGCGCGCGGGCGGCGTTCCGGTGCAATATCTGCTGGAGCGGCGGCAGGCCGATTTTTCGGATAACATCGACCTTGCCATTCGCTACGGGCAGGGGCCATGGAACAACACGCGCTCGGTTCTCTTGATGCCGGATGATCTGCGCCCTGTCGCCGGCCCGGCTCTGGCCCTGGCTTTGGGCGAAAACCCGGAGCCGGAGGCTTTGCTCGGCATGCCTCTGGTGCATGTGGTGACGGATATGGGCTGGAAAATCTGGTTCGAGGCGCAGGGCATTCCCTTCCGCCTGCGGCCCTTCGATTATGTCTTCGATGAGCAGACGGTGGTGATCCCGGCGGTGGAGAACGGGCTCGGGCTGGGTTTGAGCCGCCCGGCCTGGCGGCATCTGGTGGATGGTGAAAGGCTCATCCATGTCAGCCCGCGCGTCGTTCCGCTCGATATCGGCTACTCCCTCGTGAGGATGGAGGGGCGGCCCTTGCGGCACCCGGCGGAAGCCTATGCCCACGCGCTTTTGAGCGATATCGGCGCTTCGGAAGCGGCAATCGCGGCGTTTTTGGAGTAAACCGGCTTTAAACCGAGGCTTTCGGCAGGGGCATAAAATGCAGGCCCTCGGCATGGCTGATTACGCTCCAGAGCGGCTCCGGCCAGAGGTTTGGCGCATCACGCCGCGCATGCCCGCCCCGGCTTTCATCCCGCGCCAAAGCTGCCTCCGCCATGAGGCGCATGAGGCGCGCCATGGCACGCAGCTTGCGGGAGGCTTCCGCTTCGGCCGCGCCCGCGAAATCCTGCGCTGCAACCTTGAGCGCCGCACCCGCGCGCATCACCCCGACATCGCGTTGCATGCGCTGGCGCAGGCCAAGAATAGCGGCGGCATCATCCGGTTCAGCCGCAAGCGCGCCGCTATCCTCAAGCGTCGCAAAGCCGACAGGCGCGACATCGCGCAAGGCGTCCGCCACCCTTGCGCCAAACACCACCGCCTCCAGCAGCGAATTGGAGGCGAGGCGGTTCGCGCCGTGCACGCCGCTTTGCGTCACCTCACCCACGGCATAAAGCCCGGAAACGCCCTCGACGCGGCCGGCAGCATCGGTTTTCACCCCGCCCATATGGTAATGCGCAGCGGGCGCGACGGGGATCGGCTGGCTGATCGGGTCGATCCCGGCGCTGATGCAGCTTTGATAAACGGTGGGGAACGCCTCTTTGAAGCGCGCGCCGATCGCCAACCGGCAATCGAGAAACGCGCCGCCATTCTGCGCGGCGATGAAAACGCCGCGCGCCACCACATCGCGCGGGGCAAGCTCGGCATCGGGGTGCAAGCCGGGCATGAAGCGCTGGCCTTTTGCGTCGATCAGCGTCGCGCCTTCGCCGCGCAGGGCTTCGGTCGCGAGCGGCGCGGGGTCACGCCCGATGGCGAGGGCTGTGGGGTGAAACTGCACGAATTCCATATTCACGAGGCTGGCCCCCGCTTGATAGGCCATGGCGAGGCCCGAGCCCCAGGCTTCTTTCGGGTTGGTGGTGAGGCTGTAAAGCTGCCCCGCCCCGCCGGTGGCGAGAACCACATGGCGCGCCATGATGCGGAGCCTGCGCCCGGCCTTTACCGCCTCGACGCCCGTGATGGCACCATGATCATCCCGCAGCAATGCCCGCGCCTCCACGCCTTCCAGCACGCGGATCGAGGTGGTTTTGTGAACGGCGGCGATCAACGCTTCCATGATCTTGCGCCCGGCCATATCGCCGCGCACGCGCACGATGCGGCTTGCCGAATGCGCCGCCTCGCGCGACTGGATGAGATGGCCCTCAAGATCGCGGTCAAACGGCACGCCAAGCGCCAGAAGGTCATGGATACGGGCATTGGCATCCCGCGCCATGCCTTCCACCATCGCAGCGTCACAAAGCCCCGCGCCCGCGCTCAAGGTATCGGCGACATGGCTCGCGATGCTGTCACCCACGCCGATCGCCGCCGCGATGCCGCCTTGCGCCCATGCGGAAGACGCGCCCTCACCGAGCGGCGTCGGCGTGAGCACCATGCAGGGCAGGGGCGCGAGCTTGAGGGCGGTGAACAGGCCCGCAAGCCCGCCGCCGATGATGAGGATGGCGGGCATCACTTAGAATTCTTTTGAGAGGCAATACAAATAGCTCTTAAATCTTCAGTAATGTAATAATTTTCAGAAACTTTATCATATCTTGTCATGCCATCTGGAATTAACAAACCGGAAGAAGCAATATTATTTAATATTTCAGAAATTTTGAGCCATTCATTTGTATCTACCTGCCCATTATCGTTCTTATTTGCCAAAATATCAGCATTTATATAAAATAGTCCTACGCGAACTAAGTCTTGTTGTAGACCATTCTTTTTTTCGATTTCATAAATTTTTGCAACAAATTCCAAGTCGGAATCCTCTAAATATTCCAATTTTTTGCAAATTCTGCTAAAATTTGAATCAATTTTATTAAAATCAGTAACATTTTCAATTAGGATATTGGCTAGTATTTTTAATTTACGAACAGTTGCGCCTGTTCGCGCAGATTCGTAATACTTATATGTTAGTGGAATAAGATAATTATATCGTTCCTCTGTAAGAAGTTCTATCTCTCCCTTCTCGATTGCCTCCATTAACGCTTCTGTCGCTGCCTCCATCTGGCTCGAGAAAAAAGCTTCCAGTGCTGTTCCAACAAATGGAATGCTCGCCACTAATTTGATTAGTGTCTTTGCATTTCGAGATAATTTTGTACCGAACTCAGTCGGTTGAGGAAGCTGCTTGCTGGACATGTCACTGTGTCAAATTCACCATCCGCTCCACCGAATGGCGGGCGCGGGCGGCAAGCTCTGCGGGGATTTCCACGCGATGCTCCAGGGTGAGCAGGCTTTCAAGGATTTTCGGCAGGGTGATGCGCTTCATATGCGGGCAGAGGTTGCAGGGCCGCACGAATTCGACATCCTTCGCATTGGAAGCGACGTTATCCGCCATCGAACATTCGGTGACGAGCAGAACCTTGCCGCCCTTCTGCGCCATGGCGTAATCGATCATGCCAGCGGTCGAGCCGGTGAAATCGGCTTCCGCGATCACGTCCGGTGGGCATTCCGGGTGCGCGATGATGCGGATCGACGGGTCATCCAGCTTGTAGCGGCGCAGTTCCGCCCCCGTGAAGCGCTCATGCACCTCGCAGGCGCCGTGCCAGGCGATGATCTCGACCCTGGTGCGGCTTTGCACGTATTTTGCGAGATACCTGTCCGGCACGAAAAGAACGCGTCTTGCGCCAAGGCTTTCCACCACCTGAACGGCATTGGCCGAGGTGCAGCAGATATCAACCTCCGCCTTCACCTCCGCCGAGGTGTTGACATAAGCCACAACCGGCACGCCGGGGTAAGCCGCGCGCAAGGCGCGGATATCCGCCCCCGTAATGGACGCCGCCAGCGAGCACCCGGCCTTCACATCCGGGATCAGCACCATTTTTTCAGGGGAAAGCAGCTTCGAGGTTTCCGCCATGAAATGCACGCCGCCCTGCACGATGATATCGGCGCTGGTTTTCGCGGCGAGTTTCGCAAGCTGCAAACTATCGCCCACCACATCGGCAACGCAGTGGTAAATCTCCGGCGTCTGGTAATTATGCGCGAGGATGACGGCGTTGCGCTCCCGCTTCAGGCGGTTGATCGCAGCGATATAGGGCGCGTGAAACGGCCATTCCACCGGCGGGATGACATGCGCAACGCGCGCATAAAGCGGCGCGGTTTCAGCCGCAACCTTGGGCGTGTAGGTGAGGTCCGGGCGCGGCAAAACCTTCAGCCCGTTAAAGCGCAAAGCAGAGGCACGCCCATGATCAGCCAAAGCGGTTTCAACCCCGTTCATGCGCATTCTCCCTGACTCAACCTGTGAGACGCTTTTAAACTCATGATGAGCATAAGATGAACCAGCATATGCTCAAAACGAGCAATAGATATAGCGCGTTTTGAACATAAAATCCAGCAGGAATTGAGAGCGTTTCCGGCGAAGATCGAGCCGCCTGAAACGCTCTGTCTCTTTGTTATGACGCAATTCCGGACGCGAAACCGGTGCCCACCCCCGCTTTCGCGGGGGCATGCTTTCGCTGGAATTGCTGTCTCCTTCTTTTGACGCAATTCCGGGCGCGAAACCGGTGCCCACTTTCGCTGGAATTGCTTTTAATGCTCCAGGCCTTGTGAGAAGCCCTTTCTGGCGCTGCAACCTCTGTTTCATCTCAGGATTGATTGACAGGCCCTTTGGGTGGCTCACAATGGATATGATGCTGAAAATTGAACCTTATCAATAAATTGCAACTTCAGGGATTGTGCGTGTGTCCGTCCTGTCAGGCGTTTCCCCTTCCCGGTCCAGTATCCCGGTTCAGGAAGCGGATCTCTTGAGCCTCATCGGCATGCCTCCTTTCGAAGCGGCCTGTTATCTCAAACACGCGGCATCCCTGGGAAGTTCCGCGCTTGATCTTGCCATAGCCGAAGGTGCCATCAGCGAAGGGGCTTTCATCACAAGGCTCGCCCGCGCCATCGGTGCGAAAACCAGCGGGTTTCCGCCCCCGCCTTCCGCAGGCATCGAAGCGGCGGAAGTCTTTCGCAAGCGCAGCTATCGCGCATGCGCGGGCGAGACGACCATCCAGGTCATTGCTCCGAATGCCGCTCTGGCCATGCTTCTCCTGCAGCGCTTTGCAGGCGGCGAGGCATCGCGTATCATGCTGGTGACACGGCAAACCCTTCTGGATGCGCTCCTTGCAGCCGAAGGGTCTCTTCTGGCGCAAAAGGCTGTTTCCACCTTGCCGCCCACACTCTCCGCCATGCCAGGCACGGCAAGCCGACCTTTGCGCCTTCTGCGCATCATGCGCCGCGCCTTGATAAACGCTCTGCTGGTTTTCGCCCTTATCGGATGGTTTGATGTCACGCTGGCTATGGCATTGCCGCCGCTGCTGATCGCGCCGCTTTTCATCACCGGCACGCTTGCTGCCCTCACGGCGGTGCTGGAGGCGGCACAGCCTGTGCCCCTGCCACCGCCTGTCGCCAAACGCGACCTCCCACGATACAGCATTCTCGTGCCCGTGTTCAGGGAAAGCGCGGTGCTCGAAGCGCTGATCGCACGGCTTCATGCGCTGGATTACCCGCGTGACCGGCTGGAGGTTTTCCTGCTGATCGAGGAAGAGGATGATGAAACCGCTGAAGCGCTTTCGCACAGGGTTCTGCCCCCCTATATGCTCGTTCTCACCGTGCCGGAGGGCATGCCACGCACCAAGCCGCGCGCCTTGAATGCCGCGCTCACTTTTGTATCCGGCGCGCTTCTTGTGGTTTATGACGCTGAAGATGCACCGGAGGAAGACCAGCTTTTGCTCGCAGCCTCGATTTTTGCACGCTCTTCCTCGCGCGTTGCCTGCCTGCAAGGGCGGCTTGTGATTTCCAATTCTTCGGACAGTTTCCTCACGCGCCGGTTTGCGCTCGATTACGCGGCCCTGTTCGACTGCCTGAAGGCGGGCGCGGCGCGGCTCGGCTGGCCGGTTCTGCTGGGTGGTTCCTCCAACCATTTTCGCACCACGATCCTCAAACGCATCGGCGCATGGGATGCGTGGAATGTCACGGAAGACGCCGATCTTGGCCTGCGCCTTGCGCGCTTCGGCTATTGCGTGGGAGACCTTCCCTCAAGCACATGGGAGGAAGCACCCAATACCCTTCAAGCCTGGATGAACCAGCGCACGCGCTGGATGAAGGGCTGGATGCAAACCCTGCTGGTGCATGCCCGCCAGCCTTTTGCGGTCTTGCATGCGCTTGGCGCGTTTCAAACCATGGTCATCACGACAACGGGGCTTTCCGTTCTGCTCGGGGCATTGCTTTATCCGGTGATCATCATGGGCCTTGTTTACCGCTTCAGCAGCAGCCTGCCCCTGGGGGCGGGCGGGCTGATGCTTGATGTCGCTGATTCCATGATTGTGCTCTCGCTGGCGTTGATCGCGCTTGTCGAGATCATCCCGGCGAGCATCGCGCTCACACGGCGCAAAGCCCTGCGCCTGATGCCAATCGTGCTGATGGCCCCGTTTTCATATCTGCTGATCTCCATCGCGGCCTGGCGCGCTGTGCGCTGCTGGCTGAAAAACCCCTATTACTGGCATAAAACCAGCCATGGCCTTGCGCGGCGCTTTGGCGGGCTCTCACGTCTTGTAAACACCCGGCTCAAGAACCGGTAGAGCATGCTCCAGAGCATGTTTCGATTAACCGGCTTCCATCCCGCCTTCGCGGGGGCATGCTTTCGCTGGAATTGCTCTGGCAGGCTGGTGAAAAACGCTGAGGCTGTCATTGCGAGGAGCTTAGCGACGTGGCAATCCAGACAAAATTCCGCCGCTGTCCGCAGAGTTGGTAAAAAGAGGCAGAAAGTCTGGATTGCTTCCCGCCACGCTTCGCTCGCGGTCGCAATGACGGGGACAGCAATCGCCTTTTTAAACAGCCTGCTGGAGCGTTTTCAGCGAAGACCGAATCACCTGAAACGCTCTATCTTCTTGTTTTATCGCAGTTTCGCTTCGCTGACCTACGGTTCTTCACGCGAACCGGTATCAACGATGCTTGAAAACGCTCTAGTCCAGCACCTTGCGCATCTCGATGGCGACAGGCGCAAAACCCGCCGCGCGATACACAGCCTCAGCCACGCCGTTTCCCGGCACCATGCCAAGGCAGAGCGCGTGAAACCCCTGCTCCCGCGCGAGGTTTTCGGCACGCTCCAGCAAGGCACCGCCAATGCCGAGCCGCCGCGCATCCTCGCTGACGATGAGGTTTTCGATAAAGACATGCTGGCGAATGGCATCCGGGATAACGGGTGAGGCTTCGCCGAATGTCACCGCCATATAGCCGATGATGGAACCATCGCAGAGCGCCACGATCTGCTCGCCGCCCCAAAGCCGTATCTTGCGCATATCCTCTTCAAGACACTGCTGAACCGAGGCGCGATCAAGCTTGCGCGGCGCACCAAGCGCGGCTTCATGCCGGTTGAGCGCGCCGAGCAATAGGAGCACAGCCTCCTGATCAGTCCCGCGTTTGAACGCCCGGAACGACACCGCGCCTCTCTGCATCACGGTGCCTTTATGGCCATGAGGAAAGCGGGCACATCCCTGTCCGGCCCGCGATTATAAAACACCACGTGTTTCTCGCCCGGATAGACGATGCGTTTCACTCTGCCGGGTTGGCCCAAAGCGGCAAGCCGCTCGGATTCAACCGGCGGGATAAGTGTATCCAGCGCGCCATGCAAAATGAGAACCGGCGCTTTTGCCGCCCCGATCCAGAGATCGGAGCGATAGGTATCGACCAGAAGCCATGACACCGGCAACCAGGGATAAGCCATCTCGGCGAGCCGGAGGATGGACAGATAAGGGCTGTCGAGGATCACCGCCCTGGCCTCGACCTTGCGGGCGAGGTTCAGCGCGACGCCGGTGCCGAGCGATTCGCCGAAGAGAATGATGCGTGAAGGGGCGACCGTTTTCACAAGCTCGGCATAAATCGCCGCAGCATCAGCGTGCAGAGCGGCTTCGCCGGGTTTACCGCCACTCCCGCCATAGCCGCGATAGCTGAAGGCGAGAACACCCGAGCCATCCGCCGCCATCAGGCCGAAGCGTCCGGCGCGCCGGTCGAGCCCGCCGGAATTACCATGAAAATAAAGAAAAACCGGCGCGTCCTCGCGCCTGGGTTTGATCCACCAGCCTTGCAGAACCGTGCCATCTTGCACGGCGAGGGTTATGCGCTCCGCCTGCGGCAAGCCATGCGCGCCGGGGTCTTCCCAATCGGGCGCGGGATTATAAAGGAAACTTCGCTGGAAAATCCCCATGCCAAGGCAAATGGCGAGATAGAGCGCGAGAGCCGCGTAAAAAGCACGGCGGAGAACCGGCACCGGTTTAATGCGCAAACCCCTTCACGATTTCTTCGGTCATTTTCTTGGCATCGCCGAACAGCATCATCGTATTGTCCTTGAAGAACAATTCGTTCTCGACCCCCGCATAGCCAGAGCCCATGCCGCGCTTGATGAAGAGCACGGTTTTCGCCTTTTCGACATCAAGGATCGGCATGCCGAAAATCGGTGATTGCGGGTCGGTTTTCGCGGCAGGGTTCGTCACGTCATTCGCGCCGATGACGAAGGCGACATCCGCCTGCCCGAATTCGGAATTGATATCCTCAAGCTCGAACACCTCGTCATACGGCACATTGGCCTCGGCGAGCAGCACATTCATATGCCCCGGCATGCGGCCCGCCACCGGGTGAATGGCGTATTTCACCTCAACGCCCGCTTTTTTCAAGGTATCGGCCATTTCACGAAGCGCATGCTGCGCCTGCGCCTGCGCCATGCCGTAGCCCGGCACGATGATGACCTTTTCGGCGTTTTTCATGATGAAGGCCGCATCATCCGCCGAGCCTTGCTTGACGGGGCGGGTTTCCTTCGCACCGCCCGCGACAGCCGCCGTCTCGCCGCCAAACCCGCCGAGAATGACGGAGATGAAGCTCCGGTTCATGCCCTTGCACATGATGTAGGAGAGAATGGCACCGGACGAACCGACCAAAGCGCCGGTGATGATGAGTGCAAGATTGCCAAGCGTGAAGCCGATGCCCGCCGCCGCCCAACCCGAATAGGAATTGAGCATCGAGACCACGACCGGCATATCCGCCCCGCCAATCGGGATGATGAGCAGAACGCCAAGCGCGAGGCTGACAAGAACCATGAGCCAGAACACGAAGGCGCTTTCGGTGGCGATGAAAATCGCCATCAGCACGACGAGAATAACCGCCAGCGCGATATTGATCGCATGGCGCTGCGGCAGCATGATGGGTTTGCCGCTCATCCGCCCGTCAAGCTTGGCAAAGGCGATGACGGAACCGGTGAAGGTGAGCGCGCCGATGGCAACGCCCAGCGCCATTTCAAACAAGCTCGCGCCCTTGATATGGCCATGGCTGCCAATGCCGAAGGCTTGGGGCGCATAAAGCGCAGCCGCTGCGACACATACGGCCGAAAGCCCGACAAGCGCGTGGAAAAACGCCACGAGCTGCGGCATTTTCGTCATCTCGACCTTTTTCGCCATGTAAGCGCCAAAGCCGCCACCAAGCCCAAGCCCGAGGATCATCAGGCCCCAGCCGCCAAAACCGGCGGGAGGTGAGAGCAGAATCGTCGTCACCCCGGCAAGAACCATGCCGCTCATGCCGAAAAGATTGCCCTGCCGCGAGGTGGAGGGGTGCGACAACCCACGCAGCGCAAGAATAAAAAGAACGCCGGAAACGAGATAAAGAAGATTGGCGAAATTGGCGCTCATATCCTCAGCCCTTCTTCTTATACATCGCAAGCATGCGCGCGGTAACGAGGAAGCCGCCGAAAATATTCACACTCGCAAGAACCAGCCCGAGAAAGCCAAACCCGCGCGCGGCCCCCGTGCCTTCGGCAAGCAGCGGCACGCCAACCGCGAGCAAGGCCCCGACCACGATAACGGACGAAATGGCGTTGGTGACCGACATCAGCGGCGTATGCAAGGCGGGCGTGACGGACCAGACGACGTAATACCCGACGAAAATCGCCAGAACGAAAATCGCAAAGCGAAACACCGTCGGGTCAATCGCGCCACCGGTGGCGGCGCTGGCGGCAACGCCGCCCGCATTGGCAAGCGTTTCGGCGGCCTGAAGCGCGGCCTGCGCTTTCGCCAAAGCGGCATCGGCGGCGAGTTGCGCCGCTTTCGCCTGTTCGATCAATTGCTGCGGGGTATTGGCCATGTCGAACACTCCGATAAGAGCACATGCGAGAAAAATTAAGGGTGCGGGTTGAACATCGGATGCGCAAGCGCGCCATCCTTCGTGAGGCACGTGGCTTTCACCAGCTCGTCCTCCCAGTTGATGGCAAGCGCGCCCGCCTTTTTGTCGATCAGCGTTTCAAGGAAAGCATAGAGGTTTTTGGCATAAAGCGCCGAGGCGGTGGGTGCGAGCCTGCCGGGAACGTTGGAATAAGCAACAACCGAAACCCCGTTGAGAACGGTGATTTTATCGGCCACCGAAACCTCGCAATTCCCGCCGCGCTCGACCGCGAGATCGATGATGACGGAGCCGTTGCGCATGCTCTCCACCATCGCCTTCGTTACCAGCCGGGGGGCCGGGCGACCGGGGATGAGCGCGGTGGTGATGACAATATCCTGTTTCGCGATATGCCCGGCGACAAGCTCGGCCTGTTTGGCCTGATATTCAGCGGACATGGGTTTTGCGTAACCGGCGGCGGTTTCAGCGGCCTTGAATTCCTCATCCTCGACCGCGATGAATTTCGCGCCAAGCGAGGCGACCTGTTCTTTCGCGGCGGGGCGCACATCGGTAGCGGTGACGATCGCGCCAAGGCGGCGCGCGGTGGCAATCGCCTGCAAGCCGGCAACGCCCGCGCCCATCACGAACACTTTCGCTGCTGGCACGGTGCCCGCTGCCGTCATCATCATCGGGAAGGCGCGGCCATAAACCTCCGCCGCGTCGATCACGGCGCGATAACCGGCGAGGTTGGCTTGCGAGGAGAGAACATCCATCACCTGCGCGCGGGTGATGCGCGGCATCAATTCCATCGAAAACGCGATGACGCCCTTTTCGGCGAAGGGTTTGATCGCTTCGGCATTGCCATAGGGGTCGAGCATGCCGACCACCAGCATGCCCGGTTTCAGCTTGGCCGCAATATCTGCCGAAGGGCGGCGAACGCATAAAAGCACATCCGCACCCTTGAGCGCATCCGCTGCCTTGCCGATGCGCGCGCCTGAGGCTTCAAACGCCGCATCATCGATGCTGGCCCCTGCTCCTGCGCCTTTCTCGATGGCAAAGCTCGCGCCGAACGCCTTGAGCTTGAGGATGGTTTCAGGCGTTGCGGCAACGCGGGGTTCACCGCCTTTGCTTTCGTCGAGAACCGCAATCCGCATCAAAACCTCCGATGATCGTGAAAAAACCGCGCCCGGCGCGCGCGGCTGTTTTATAAGACCCGCGTTTTTCAGAAGAATTTGGCGGTGATGAAGGTCATAAGCGCCGAGACGATCAGCACGAAAGCCCAGGGCAAGGTGCTGGTGAACCCGCCGACCAGCAGCACGAAAACGAGGGAAAACACCGTGCCCCATTTGATGAGGCCGCCGAAAAGCGAAAAGGTTTTCTCATGTTCGGCGTAATCCATCGCCGGAACATCATGGGCGTTATGCGGATCGGTCTGCGCCATCGTCATTCCTCGAAAAACAAGCTCTGCCTTCAATGCCGGAAGCAGCTTCAGGCCTTGGTCCTTCTGGCTTTAGCTCAAAGCCATGAGGCGCGCAATCGCCTCCGAGCACAAGACACGCATCGCATGAAAAACCCCGCCGAAGCGGGGTTCGTGGATGCTATTTCGAAAAAACCGCGCTCATGTGCCCAGAACCGCAATATCGCGCGCATTGCCCTTCAGATTAGGCACCATACCGGCCTTGGTGGCCTTGCCCGTGGCAGGATCGAGCATGAAAACGGTTTTGCCCTGCACCAGCCAGCCTTGATTGACGCCCGCTGCATCGGTTGCAATGTCAAAAGCAACCATGCCCGAAACACCGGTTTCGCCAAGCGTGTTGAGAATACCGTCATTCGGCGGAGCCTGCTTCAGATAAAGGCCTGAAGCGTCAATATCGTAAAGCGCCGTTTCCTTGGTGCCTTTCACGGAATTCGCATAAGCTCCGGCGATCACCTTGGGGGTTTTGCTGGCGTTCTTGTCATCCGGCTTGAAATTGAGCCTGGTATCCACCACCACTTTGCCATCATCGACATTGGCGCGCAGGCTCACCCCGTCGCTGCCAATAACGCGCAGCCGGTCTGCAACCGGGTTGAAATCAACCGTTGCCTCAACCCCCTTGGTGAGCATGGTTTCAAGCCTGGTCTTCACGCTCGCCTTGCCGGTGGCGGGGTCGATGGTGGCAACCGTGCCATCGTCTGCCAGTGCGTAAAGCAGGCCATCCGCCGGGCGGACATCAATGCCCACCACCTTGCCGGTCAGGCCGGTAATGGCGACGGTTTTGAGGGTTTTCATGGTTTTGAGGTCAATCTGTGTCATCTCGTTCTCGCCCGTCAGCACGGCGGCGCTTTGCGCGAAAGCCGCGCCGGAGAGCGCCAGAAGCGCGAGAGCGGCGGGCAGGGCATGGCGGGAAAAGGGATATTCGGTATGGGAAAGGCTCATGGTTAATCTCCCGTTTGGCAAGAGCGAAACGCCGCTCCGAAGGGAAAACACGCGAAGGCGCCGTTCGGATGCAGTGATGATGATAAAATTCGAAAAAATGACACGCCTCATCTCGCGCTAAATTCTGCATCCAAAGCGCGGCAAGCCGTGTTACAAGTGTCATGCGTCACGTGAGGCTGTTCATGCCCGTCAAACCTGGCTTTTCGGTTGAAGCTGCCCTCATCGCCTGTGCAGCGGGTGATAAAGCGGCCCTGCGCGCGCTTTATGAGGCGGAAGCGCCGCAGATGCTCGGCGTTGCCACGCGCATTTTGAAGCGGCGCAGCGTTGCGGAAGAGGTTCTGCACGATGCGTTTCTGAAAATCTGGGAGGCCGCACCGCGCTTTGACGGCAAAACCGGGCATGGTCGCGCCTGGATCTACACGATCTTGCGCAACCACGCGCTCAACGTGCTGCGCGGAGAGGCGCGGCTCGACCTCATCGCGGATTATGACAGCATGGCGCTTGAAAGCGTGGAAGACAGCCCGGAAACCATCATGGCGCGGCTTTCGGATGAAGGCGCGTTGAAACGCTGCCTTGAAACGCTGGATGACGCGCGGCGAAAGATCATCCTCCTCGCCTTTACCGAAGGCCTCTCGCATGGCGAAATCGCGGAGCGGCTGAAAACACCGCTCGGCACCGTCAAATCCTGGCTGCGCCGCTCGCTCCTCTCGCTCAGGGCGTGCATGGGATGACAGCGGAGACCGAAAACAGGCCGGATGAGCGCGAGCTTCTCGCCGCCGAATACGCGCTTGGCACGCTCGAAGGCGCGGAAAAAGCCCGTGCCGAAGCACTTCTGGCGGATGCAGCCTTTTACGCGCTCGTTATGAGCTGGCAGCAGCGGCTTGGTGCGCTCGATGATACCGCCGACGCCGTGCCCGCCCCGCCCGCCCTCTGGCAGAAAATCGAGGCGGGCCTGCCCTTGCGCGCCATTCCCGTCGCGCTGGCGAAAAAACCAGCCTCGTCACGGCTGTTTTCCGGCTTCGCCTTCTGGAAAAACCTCGCCTTCTGGCGCGGTTTCGGCCTTGCAGGGGCTATGGCAAGCCTTATCCTCGGCATGGGTTTGGTCGGGGTGCTGCAACGCGCCCCGCTCTCCCCCATCTCGGTCGCGGTGCTGAATACGGGTGATGGCCGCGCCGCCGCCGTGGTCAATGCCTATGCCGATGGCACGGTGGAGCTTATTCCGCTCGATCAGATCGCCGTGCCGCAGGAGCGGATCATCGAGGTCTGGACCTTGCAGGACAGGGCGCAGGGCCCCGTTTCCATCGGCCGCATGGCCGGGGCGCAACGGCTCAAGCTTGACCTGAAAACGCTGAAAGCGCCGGATGTGAACCATCTTTTCGAATTGACGCTCGAACCCAGGGGCGGCTCCCCCACCGGCAAGCCGACCGGCCCGGTTTTGATGAAAGGCTTGATGGCGCGTGGGATTTAAGCCTTCAAAGACCGCCCTTCGCGCCATTCTCTTCGACAAGGACGGCACCCTGATCGATTTTCACAAAAGCTGGGCGCCGGTTTTACGCGCCTCGGCGCTTGATGCCGCGCATGGGGATGTCGCGCTCGCGGAAAGGCTCCTGATCAAGGGCGGCATGAACCCCAGAACCGGCATCACCGCGCCCGACACCCTCTTTGCCAGCGGCCATACGGGCGAGATTGCCGCAAGCTTCATCAAGGGAGGGGCCGCCTATGACCACGCAGCCCTCATCACGCTGCTTGATGCACATTTCATCGCTGCCGCAGACCATGCCGTGCCGGTGACGGATTTGGCTGATTTTTTCAGCGCTTTGCGCGGGGATGGCTTTCAGATCGGCATCGCGTCATCCGATAGCGAAGAGGCGATCTGGCGCATGCTGGCGCGGTTTGGCGCGAGCGCCTTGGTGGATTTCGTCGCGGGCTATGATAGCGGGCATGGCGTAAAGCCCGGCCCCGGCATGGCTTTGGGCTTCTGCGCGACAATCGGCGCGAGCACGGCTGAAATCGCCGTGGTGGGCGATAATCTCCATGACCTGCGCATGGGCCGCGCGGCAGAAGCGGGGCTAGTGGTTGGCGTTCTGAGCGGCACGGGCAGCCCGGAGAGGTTGCAAGCGGAAGCAGATGTGGTTCTGCCCTCGATCATCGCGCTTCCAGAATATCTCCAGCACTTACAAGGTGCGTAGCAGCCCCGTTGTCACATCGAACATCGCGCCGTGAAGCTGCAATTGCCCCTTCCCGTGCAGGATGGTGATGCAGGGAAAGGTGAGAAGGTTTTCAATGGAATTCCGGATCGAAACCTCGGCCAGCCTTTCGGCATAATCATGGTCGCTTTCATCGAGCCGCGCGGGCAGGGCCTCGGCGGCGGGGGTGATCAGCGCCATCCATTTGCCGATGAAATCACCGGGGGAGAGGCTGTCATCCGCCGTCGGGCTGCGCATGCGCTGCGTGTAAGCGTGAACGCCGCCGCAGCGGCCATGCCCCATCACCACGATATGTTTGACCCTGAGCGCCTGCACCGCGAATTCCAGCGCGGCGGAGGTGCCGTGAAGCTCGCCATCCGGCGCGTAAGGCGGCACGAGATTGGCGACATTGCGCACCACGAATAATTCGCCCGGCCTTGCGTCAAAAATCACCTCCGGCGAAACCCGGCTATCGCAGCAGGCGATGACCATGATCTCGGGCTTCTGGCCATGTTCGGCCATTTCCGCAAAGCGCGCACGCTCCTGCGGCAGGCGCCCGGCCTTGAAGGCGGCATAGCCTTCGAGCAGACGCGCGGGAAAAGGGGCGGGACGGGTATTGTTTCGATGTTCGCTCATATCAGGAACAAAAGCCCTTTTGATCGTTTTACACAGCCATAATGCCGGAAAAAACAGCATCATGCGTCAAATTGCACGAGAAAAGGCCATAAAGCAATGCTTGAAGCGGCTTTACACCCGGATCGCCATCGGCAACCCAAAAGCATCAAGCGGAGGCGGCGCGGGATATGGCCGCGCGCGGCCTTCGGCATGCCGCGCCGCAACGAAGGCACAGGCGATGGCGTCGATCAGATCATCCGGCGCAGCGCCTTTCGGGGCAGGTGATTCCAGAAAGGCGGGGGAAAACCCGGCCTTCAGCAGCAGGGCCTGCCGTTCCTTGCGACCCTCCGGCGTTTTTTTGCCGTGAAGCAGCGGTTCGCCCTTCAGGGTTGCGAAGATCAATTCCGGGTGCGTTTCGATCACGCGCGGCACGAGGGAGGGGTTTTCACGCAGAACCGCATCAACCATGCGGATTTTGGGGAAGATGTTATAGCCCTGTTTCGAGATCTTGCGTGGCGGATCAGAGGTTTGAAGCGCGATTTCACAAGCTTCGGCGTAGCTTTCCGCCATCACCGCCGCGCGAGCGGGGATGGAGAAAATGCTCGCCCGGCGCGGCCCCAGCATCGCCCGCGCTGCCTGTTCTGCCGCGCGGCCGGGGCCGGTGATCCGCTCCGGCAGGCCAATCGGCATATCGACAGCCAGCGCGGCGAAGGCGGGGTGAGCTGTAAGCAACGCCGGAAAATCCGGATAAACCGCGTATTCTGCCGCTGAAACCTCACCCAAACGATAAAAAACCGCGAGCCAGCCCGCCGGGCAGCCATCCACCCCGAGGATCACGGGGGCTTGGCTTGACTGTGGTTCTGCCATCGTCTTCCCCCTGATCACATCTTGCCTATCGCTTGCATCATCTGCCCTTCTGCTGGCAAAAGGGAAGATGCTCAGGAGCCACCATGCCGCGCTTTCGCTCTGTTCTCTACGTGCCTGCCAGTAACGACAAAGCCATGGCGAAGGCCGCGCTGCTCCCCGCCGATGCGCTGATCATCGACCTTGAGGACGCGGTTGCGCCGGAGGCCAAGGCGGAAGCGCGCCTCAAGGCCAAGGCGATGCTCGAAAGCGGCGCGTTTGACGGGCGCAAGGTCATCCTTCGCGTCAACGGCTTTGAGGCGGGTGATCACCTCGCGGAGGATTTGGCCAGCCTTCTCCCCGCCGCGCCTTATGGCGTGCTGTTTCCGAAAATCCGCACCCCGGAGGATGCCGCAAGCGCCGAACGGGCGCTTGATATGCAGGCCGCGCCGCATGCCATCACGCTCTGGCTGATGGTCGAAACGCCGCAGGCCCTCGTTCACATCAACGCGATTGCGGCGCAAAAAACATGGGCGAATTCACGCCTGACCGGGCTGGTTCTGGGCACCAATGACCTCGCCAAAGAGATGCGCATTCCGCCCACCCCCTCGCGGCTGGCGTTCCTGCATGCGTTTTGCGCGACGATCCTTGCGGCGAAAGCCTATGACATGATCGTGCTCGACGGGGTTTATGGCGATATCCGCGATCAAGCCGGGTTCGAGGCCGAGGCCTTGCAGGCGAAGGGGCTTGGCTTTGATGGCAAAACGCTGATCCACCCCGGCCAGATCGAGGCCGCGAACCGGATTTTCGCGCCCTCGGAGGCTGAAATCAGCGAGGCGAAGCGCATCATCGCCGCCTTTGAAGCGCCGGAGAATGCAGGGCGCGGCGTTCTCGCGCTCGATGGCGTGATGGTCGAGCGCCTGCATTATGAGAGCGCAAAACGATTGCTGGAAATAATATAAGCCTCACACTTTTCTCTTGGCGCGCTCCACCGCTTCGAGAATCAGCCGATGCGCTTCCATAGCATTGCCCCAGCCGAGCAGCTTCACCCATTTTCCGGGTTCGAGATCCTTGTAATGCAGGAAGAAATGCTCGATCTGCCGCCATGAAATCTCCGGCAGATCGGTGTAATTCGTCACATTCGCGTAACGCTGCGTCAGCTTGGCGGAGGGAACTGCGATGATCTTCTCATCGCCGCCGCCATCATCCTCCATCTTGAGAACGCCGATCGGCTTCACATTGATCACCGCACCGGGGATAATCGGGCGGGTATTGGCCACCAGCACGTCGATCGGGTCGCCATCATCCGAGAGCGTATGCGGCACGAAGCCGTAATTGCCGGGGTAGCGCATGGGGGTGTAGAGGAATCGGTCCACCACCAGCGTGCCGGCGTCCTTGTCCATCTCGTATTTGATCGGCTCGCCGCCAATCGGCACCTCGATGATGACATTGACGTCATGGGGCGGGTTTTTGCCGATGGAAATGGCATCAAGGCGCATGGCAGGCTCCGGGTTGGCAGAATGCCTCGCGCTTTAACCTTTTGCCCGCAGCAACACAACCCGAACCTTTGATGGACAGGAAACGGGCCTGCTTTCCCTGCACCGGAAAATGCGTTATGGCCGAAGCATGCTGCGAAAATATATCCTGACCGGCCATTTCTGGGCCAAGAACGGCCTGCGCGAAGCGCGCTGGAACCGCCCGATCACCACCCCGCGCGAGCGGGTTCGCGCCTGGGCTGATCTTCTCCTGGTCGATCACGGGGTTCTGCGCCTCGTCTATCTCAACCTTCACGAGGTGGGGCGCGGGCTCTGGCGTTCGGCGCAGCCCTCCCCGCGCGATATCCGGCACATGGCAAAGCGGGGGCTTAAAACCATCATCAACCTGCGCGGCGGGCGCAGCCATGGGGCCTGGCAGCTTGAGCAGGATGCAGCCTTGCGCCACGGCATCAGCATCATCGACCTTGTGCTTCGCTCCCGCGAGGCGCCGAGCCGGGCTGATCTTCTGGGCCTGCCTGCGTTTTTTGCCGCGCTGGACTATCCGGTTCTCGCCCATTGCAAATCGGGCGCAGACAGGGCCGGGCTTTTTGCCGCGCTCTATCTCCTCGTGGTCGAGGGGGCATCCGCCAAACGTGCCAAGGCAGAACTGAGCTTGCGAAAAGGCCATGTGCGCCACGCGCAGGCCGGGATTCTCGATGCGTTCCTGGAGGCTTACGAACAAGAGGGCGAAGCGAAGGGCAAGGAGTTTATTGATTGGGTGCGCGATGATTATGACGCGGATGCGCTGAAACAACGCTTCAAACCGGGCGGGTTTTCAAGCCTCATCGCGGATAAGCTGCTCAAGCGGGAGTGAGCCTGCATTTTACGCATCCCGGAGCCGTTTCGCTCTGGCCGAACAATGCTCTAAACAAGCGTATCTTCGCCGCTTCACGCACCGCTACAGGATCAACCCATCCAGCGGCTTGACCATGCCGGAGCCGGGGAAGATCGCATCGCCCAACAGGCTTGGCGAAAGCCCGAGATGGCTGGCAAGAACGCCCTTCATCACCGCGCGCAGGTCGGTTGTGGGCCTGAGGTCGCGCCCTTCATGAAGCTGGCCGAGCTTGAGGCCCGGCCAGTCGCTGATGATGCGCCCGCCCTTCACCGCGCCGCCCAGCAGCATGGCGATGGTGGCGGTGCCATGGTCAGACCCCTCCGTGCCATTGACCCTTACCGTGCGCCCGAATTCGGTGACGACAAGGATCACGGTGTCTTTCCAGGCGGCCTGAAATTCGGTTTCGATCGCGCCAAGCGCGGCGTCGAGCCCGGCAAGGACAGTGGCGAGGCGGCCTTTCGACCCGCCCTGATTGACATGCGTATCCCAGCCGTCAAAGGAGAGCGCGGCGATGCGCGGGCCATCCTCCTTCATCATCAGGCGTGCCGCGCCCGCCGCCGCCTTCACCATATCATTGGGGTTGCCGCCGCCGGGCTGTTTCTGGTCGCCCTTGGCAAGCCGATCCGCCTCCAGCCCGGCGCTCAGAGCCTTGCCGAGCGCGGGGTCGCGCGCGGCATAAAGCCCCAGCAGGCGTTGTGCGACATCCTCCGGTGCTTCGGCGATGCGCTGGGGTGCCCAGCCCAGAACCGGAGCCGCGCCGCGCAGGATCAATGGCGTCGATATGCCGACCCCCAGAGCGCCCTGCGCGCGGATGCGCTCGCCCTTCGGCAAGGCAAGAATGGCACGGTTCAGCCAGCCGGTTTCAGCGCGCCCCACGCCGGGCAGCCCGCTTTCCAGCACGTCCTGCCCATCGAAATGCGAGCGTTCGCGGTAGGGGCTCGCAACCGCATGCACAAGGCTTGCCTGTTTCGCCTTGTAGAGCCGGGCGAGATTGGGCATGGCGGGGTGGAGCGCGAAAAACCCGTCAAGCGCGATGGCGGGGATATCGCCATCGGTCCGGAGCGCGATCGCGCCATGCAGCGCGGCATAATCGGGGTCGCCCACGGGCGCGAGCGTGCCAAGACCGTCAAGCGCGCCACGCAGGATGACGGTGAGAAAGCGCGGATCGCGCGCGCCTGCCGCCGAGGCCTGCCGCATGGCGTATTGCCAGGCAAAAAACGAAACCCCCGCCCCCATCAACCCGCGACGGCTGATCGGAACGGCTTCACAAAACGGTGCGGCATGTGGGATGGATAAGAAGGCCATGGCTATCTCCGCTGGAATTCAGGCGACATCAGCAGAAGCGCCAGCCCCTGCGGGCGGCTTTCGGCGCGGGCGATGGTGGTGCGGGTTTCAGCCGAGAGCGCCTCGCCGAAGAGATCCTCTGCAAGGGCGCGGGCATCGATCCTGCCGCCGAGCGGGCGGGAAAACTGCAAGGCGAGTTCGAGCCGTGTTTTGAACGCCTTTGGCGCGGCAAGGCTGGCTTCGTCATCCGGGTAGCCGTTCGGCGCGGGCGGATTCCAGAGCGGCTGCCCCAGCAGATTGAGGCTGTTGTTGATCTGGCCGATATTTTCCGGTGCTTCGCCCGTGGCGCGCAGGCTTGCCAGAATGAATTCAGCGGGGGTTCTGAGTTTTTTCATCGGCATCTGCCAGGATTCCGGGGCCTCCAGCAGGCTTCTGGCGAGGGCTGCAAGATCGCCCCTGGTTTTGAGGAAGACCTGCTCCAGCCTGCCGATGAGCGCGGGCGGCGGCGCATCGGCGATGAAATGCTGCGCGAGTTTCATGGCAATGAAGCGCGCGGTTGCCGGGTGCGCGGCAAAATCGCGCAAGGCCGCGATGGCCTGCCCGTTATCCGGCTGCGCATAAAGCTTGCCAAGAATGGTCTGCGGCCCCGGTTCGTGCCGGTTGGGCGCGAAAACCGTGCGGCCCAACCCATCCAGTTGCTCCTCCTGCGGAGCTAATGTCCAGCCCGTCAAGACCTTGGCGAAATTGGTGACATCGCTCTGGCGATAGCCGCCATGCACGCCGAGCGTATGGAGTTCCATGATCTCGCGCGCGAGATTTTCGTTCAGCCCTTTCTGCTGGCGCTGGCCCGCCGGTGAATTGGGGCCGATGGATTGCTGCTGATCGAGCGACATCAGCATGGCCGGGTGGGTTTCTGCGGCCACCACGAGATCCGCGAATGTCCCGAAAACATGGGGGCGGATCGCCTCGCGCTCATAAGCTCCGGCAACGCCGCGAATGAGCCTGCCGCGCCGGGCGGACACGCAGAAATGGTTCGACCAGAACATCACCCAGCGCGCGCCAAAGCCGACGCGCTGGGCATAGCCATGGGCGAAGCGGGCCTTGATCTCGGCATTGAAGATCTCGTTGAGCTGGATATCCTCGGGCTTGGGCATTTGTGCTGCGGCGGGGGCCGGTGGCGGCACGATCTTGCCGTCATTGCCCGCGCGCTGCTCCTGCTGCATGTCCTTTTGCGCCTTCTGGATATCGCGGCGGCGCTGATCGCCCTGCGTGACCATCTGGATGGCGCGGGCGGTGTTCAGAAGGCTCGCATCCGGGATCGTGGCCGAGGCGGGCGTGACTTCTGCAAGACAGGCACCCTTCGCATCACGCGCGATCTCCATGCGGCGGCCGGGGGTGGCTCCCAGCCCGAAGCGGTTGAATGCGAGAACAGCGCCGGGATCAGATTTTGCCATGAGAGCTCCGCATTGATCATCATTTACGGCGCAAATATGAACAGAGATTGCATGACAATGGCAAACTGGCCTCTGTTCATCGCCGCCCGGCTGGAGCATGTTTCTTTTAGAGCATTTTCCGATCAAGTGGTTGCCGGTTGATCGAAGAAAATGCGATAAAAACAAGAAGATAGAGCGGCCGACCTGATTCAATCAGGTCGGAAACCGCTCTAGAGCAATTCCGGACGCGAAACCGGTTCCCACCCCCGCCTTCGCGGGGGCATGCTTTCGCTGGAATTGCTCTATATTCTTGTTTTATAGCATGTTTTTACGCAAAACCGGTGTCCACTTTTGCGCAACATGCTCTGGCAGGCTGTTGAAAAGGCGGTTCCTGCCCGCGTCATTGCGACCGCGAGCGAAGCGTGGCGGGAAGCAATCCAGACTTTCTTCCGCTTTTTTGCCGCCTTTACGGATAGCGGCGGAATTTTTATCTGGATTGCCACGTCGCTCCGCTCCTCGCAAGGGCAGCCTCAGCGTTTTTCAACAGCCTGCTAGAGCATTTTCCGATCAAGTGGTTGCCGGTTGATCGAAGAAAATGCGATAAAAACAAGAAGATAGAGCGGCCGACCTGATTCAATCAGGTCGGCCGCTCTAGGCGTTCCGGTTCACCTTGAAGATGGCAGCACGATTCTGCTCGGCCCCGTTCCCACGGAGGCCTTGCCCGCCTTGCCGGAAACGGTGCTCTGGCGGGCGGAAGGCGTTTCGAACACCGCCATTTCGGTCTGCTTGAGGCGTTTGATCTCATCGCGCAAGCGCGCCGCCGTTTCAAAATCAAGATCGGCGGCGGCTGCGCGCATGCGCTTTTCCATATCCGCCAGCACCGCCTCGAAATTATGGCCGATGGAAGCGGCCTGATCGGCAACGCCCTTATCCACCGTGACACGATCCCGCTCATAGGGCGAATTCATGATGTTTTCGATATCGCGCTTCACGCTTTGCGGCGTGATGCCGTTCTCGACGTTGTAACGCGTCTGCTTCTCGCGGCGGCGATCCGTCTCCGCCATCGCGCGCTCCATCGAGCCGGTGATATGGTCGGCGTAAAGGATCACCTTGCCATCGACATTGCGCGCGGCGCGGCCGATCGTCTGGATCAGCGAGGTTTCCGAGCGCAAGAACCCTTCCTTGTCGGCGTCGAGGATCGCCACAAGCCCGCATTCGGGGATATCGAGGCCTTCGCGGAGGAGATTGATGCCGACGAGCACGTCGAAGGTGCCGAGCCGCAAATCGCGGATGATCTCGATGCGTTCGAGCGTATCGACATCCGAATGCATGTAGCGCACGCGCACCCCCGCCTCGTGGAGATACTCGGTGAGGTCTTCCGCCATGCGCTTGGTGAGAACGGTGACGAGCGTGCGATAGCCCGCCTGCGCCACCGCCCGAACCTCGCCCAGAACATCATCGACCTGGCTGCGCGCGGGGCGGATGATCACCTCGGGATCGATCAGCCCGGTGGGGCGGATCACCTGCTCGACGAAAACACCGCCCGTGCGCTCCATCTCCCAGTTACCGGGGGTGGCGGAAACATGCACGGTTTGCGGGCGCATCGCCTCCCATTCCTCGAAGCGCAGGGGGCGGTTATCGAGGCAGGAGGGCAGGCGGAAGCCATATTCCGCGAGCGTGGCTTTGCGCCGGAAGTCGCCCTTATACATCGCGCCGATCTGCGGCACGGTGACATGGCTCTCATCGGTGAAAACCAAAGCATTATCGGGCAGGTATTCAAAAAGGGTCGGCGGCGGCTCGCCCGGCTTGCGCCCGGTGAGGTAGCGTGAATAATTCTCGATGCCCTGACAGACGCCGGTCGCGTGCAGCATTTCGAGATCAAACTGCGTGCGCTGCTCCAGCCTTTGCGCTTCGATATAGCGCGCCTGCTTGTTGAGTTCGGTAAGCCGCGCCTTCAACTCGGATTTGATGCCATTCACCGCCTGATCCAGCGTCGGGCGCGGCGTCACGTAATGGGAATTGGCGTAAACCTTCACGAATTTTAGATCAGCGAATTTATGCCCGGTGAGCGGATCGAACTCGGTGATGGTCTCGACCTCATCACCAAAGAGGCCGATCCGCCAGGCGCGATCCTCCAAGTGGGCCGGAAACAATTCGATGACATCGCCACGCACGCGGAAGGTGCCGCGCGAGAAATCCATCGATGTGCGTTTATATTGCAGCGCGATGAGATCGGCGATCAACTGCCGCTGTTCCAGTTTCTCCCCCACCGTGATGCCGAAGCTCATCGCGGTGTAGGTTTCAACCGAGCCGATACCGTAAATGCACGAGACGGAGGCGACGATGATCACGTCATCGCGTTCGAGCAGCGCGCGCGTCGCCGCATGGCGCATGCGGTCGATCTCTTCGTTGATCGTGGATTCCTTGGCGATATAGGTGTCCGTGCGCGGCACATAGGCTTCGGGCTGGTAATAATCATAATAGGAGACGAAATATTCGACCGCATTCTCGGGGAAAAAGCTCTTGAACTCGGAATAAAGCTGCGCCGCCAATGTCTTGTTCGGCGCGAGAATCAAAGCCGGGCGCTGCGTCGCCTCGATCACTTTCGCCATGGTGAAGGTTTTGCCGGAACCCGTGACGCCCAGCAGCACCTGATCGCGCTCGCCCGCCTCGCTCACGCCGTGAACAAGCTGGCGGATCGCCTCGGGCTGGTCGCCCTTCGGTTCAAACGGCGCCTTGAGGATGAAAGGCCGCCCGCCTTCGGTTTTCGCGGGCCGCTCGGGCCGATGCGGCACCCAGAGCTGCTGCTCCTTGAACAGGGGGTTGCCGCTTTCGAGCAGGGCTTTGAGCGCCTGCGCCGTCGCCTCCACCCCCTCGGAGGAGGTGAGCGTATCGGCTTCCGAAAGTCCATCAAGCCCGCCGCCCATGCGCAGGGCTTCATCGGCGAAGGGCACGACATTGCCCTGCTGCACGCGGCGCGGCTTCGCCCCCGCAATATCGGCATAACTTGCAGGCTCGCTCGCAGCAGCGCGGCGGCGGGAGACCGGCGCTTCCGGCAACCCAAGCGCCTTGGCCAAAGCCGGGTCAACGCCCGTCACCGGCCCGGCATCGAAAGCGGCTTGCGGCGATTCGGCAAAGCCGCCGCGTTTCGCTTGCCCGGTCGCCTGCGGCAAGGCGGGGTTGAGCAATTGCGCGAGATGCGGCGCGAGCGGATGCATCTCCGGTCGCCCGGATTTCGAGGGCGTGCGTTTCTGCGGGCCTGAGGCGCGCGGTTTTGATGGATCGCTCATTTCCGCAATATGGCGTGTGCCGGATGATTTTGCCAGTCACCCGCTGATCAAAATCGCGTCGTCAAGTCCGTCAGCCAGGCGGGGGAGAGATCGACGAGCGCGGCTTCGATGCGTTTATCATAGCCGGTGGCGATCAGAAGCCCCGCGACCAGAAACAGCACGCCGAGCGCGATCTTGCCGCCCTTGCCCGCCTGCATCAGGCCATTGCGCGCCTTCAGCAGGGTTTGGCGCGAGAGCAGCCCGAACAGGGCCAGCGGCAGGCCCGCACCCACGCCGAAGGCCAGCATGGTGAGCGCCACCGCGCCAAGATCACGCCCCTGCGCCGCCAGAACCGAAGCCGCGCCGAGGGTAGGCCCGACGCAGGGGCTCCAGACCGCGCCGAGCACCAGCCCGATGCCGAATTGCCCGGTGATGCCGCTGCCCGATGCGCCGCCGAAGCGGTTCTCCACCCATGCGCTCAAGGGTGTCGCCGCGAGGGCAAAGCGCATCTGCGCCGCCGGCAGCATCAGCACCAGCCCGAGCAGGATGAGGATTGCCGCGCCGAAGAGGCGGAAAATGCTGGCATCAAGCCCGATGGCGAAGCCGAGCGTCGCCACGAACAAGCCGATGGCGGTAAAGGACAAGGCCAGCCCCGCCGCCAGCGCGAGCGGGCCGAGGCGATGTTCCGAAACCGCCGCCCCCAGCACGATCGGCACCAGAGGCAGAACGCAGGGCGAGAGAATGGAGAGCACGCCCGCAAGGGCGGCCAGGGCGAGCGTGCCGATCATGCGCTTATAGCGCGCCGTTCAGCAGGGCCGCGATGCTCTCGCGTTTCGTATCACCGGTGGAACGCCCCGTTTCAGCCTCGCCCTTGAAGACGATGAGCGTGCTCTGGCTCTGCACCTTGAGCGCGCGCAGGGGCTCCTTCTGGCTGTCAAAATCGATTTCGAGCACCACGAGATCCCTGAATTTCGGGTCTGCCGTCAATTCGGAGAGGATCGGCTTCTGCGCCTTGCAGGTCGGGCACCAGGGGGCCGTCACCTCCAGCAGGATCGGCTTGCCTGCTGCCTTGGCGGCATCGAACAAAGCGGGCGTGAAGGGTTTTACCGGTTCAGCCAGTGCTGCGCCTGTGGTGATGAGGCCAAACGCTGTGATGGCGGCGAAAACTCCGGTTCTGCGCGTCAGCATGATGATACCCTCCAAAGCAGGAATGTCGCGAATAAGCGCATTATCTCATAACGGCATCTGCTGCTTTGTCGCATCACGTTGCATGCCGGAAGCGTCACAGCTTCGTGAGGCCTCACCCGGCGATGCGGCGGGCGGTATCGGCGATGATGCGAGGCAGGGTTTCAGCCAATGTTACCGTGGTGCGTTCCATTTCATCCGAAACGCCCTGCACGGCCTGAGCCGAATGATGCGCCTCCGAACCCAATCTCGCGATCATCTGCACCTGATCCGTCACGGCGAACATGGCATCCGCGAGGCTGTTGATGGAATGGCCGAAGCCTTCCGAGGTCATGTGCTGCTCGTGAACGGCTGCGGCGATGGCAGCGTTGAGCCCCTGAATCGTGCCGACATCCTGGCTGAGGCCCACCGATTGTTCGGCAGCTTCGCGGGCGATGGTTTTCAGCTCGAAAACCTTGGCCTCGATGGTGCGGGTGGCCTCCACCGTGCGGGCGGCAAGGCTTTTCACCTCCCCCGCCACCACGGCAAAACCGCGCCCGGCCTCACCCGCACGCGCCGCCTCGATGGTGGCGTTGAGCGCAAGAAGATTGGTTTGGCTGGCAATGGCGTTGATGAGGCCGATGATGGAGCCGATGGCATTGGCCACCTCTTCAAACCCGCGCGCGGCCTCACGTGAATGATCGGCACGGCCCTGCACCTCCTGCGTCAATTGCGCGGTGCGGCTTGATTGTTCGGCGATTTCGGCGATGGAGCGCGAAAGCTCCTGCGAGAGCCGCGTCACCTCGCTCACCGTGCCGCTGGATTGCATGGCAGCGGCCTGCGCTTCATCCTGCGCTTCACGCACCGCGCTCACGGTCATGAGCATGGAGGCGGATTTTTCGTTCAAGGTGCGCGCCGCTTCCATCAAGGTATGCGTGGCTTCGCCGGAAGCGGCGTTGAATTCCTTTTCCATCGCTTCCAGCACGGATCTGCGGGTTTTTGCCAGTGCAAGCTCCGCCGCCTCCCGTTCACGCACCAGGCTATCACGCTCCTTGTTCGCCGCGATAAAGCGCCCGACGGCATTGGAAATCTGCCCGATCTCGCTTTTCTCGGACATCAGCGGCGGGGCGGTCACATCCTCACCACGCAGGCTGCGCTCAAGCGCATGGGCAGCCCGGCAAATGGGCGTGGAAATGCTTTTGCCGATATAGAGAACTGCGAGCATACCCAGAAACAGCACGCCCGCCTGCATCAAAGTGACACGGATGAGGCCGGAAAGGGCGTTATCCGCCTCCTCGCGGCTCAAGGCACCCATCCGGTTGGCGAGCGCCTGTTCGATGCGCTTCAACCCATCCATGCGTTTGCCGGTCGGGCCAAGCCAGTCAGCCGAGGACAGGATCGCTGCCCCGCCCGTGCGGCTGTCCTGAATGACATCGCCCGCAAGCCTGTCCAGCAGTTCGAAAAGCATTTTGGGAACATGCGCTTCCAGCAGGAGCGCATGTTCGGCGGGGGCCTGCACAAGAAAGCTGTGCAAAAACCGCTGCTGCAAGCCGGTGGCGGCGATGAAGCGCTCACGGGTTTCATCATCCGGATTGGGACGTGCAAGCAGGGCATTGCCCGCCGCAGCCTGAAGACTCGCGTAATCCTTGGCAAGAACGAGGTTCGCGAGCTCCTGACGCGCCTGATTGATGCCGTCGCTGCCGCCGCTCCCGCCAAGCATATTCATCCCCGCGATCAGTTCGTCGATCACGCCGCTGTAAAAGTCGACGGCTTCGGCAACATCCGCACCGCTGGCAAACACTTTCTCGCGCATGGATTTGAGGTCATCGGCGATTTTTGCATGCGCCATGGTCAGGCGCTCCACCCTGCTGGCGAGATCGGGGTTGGCCTTTGCCGCTTCAAACGCCGTGGTGAAGGCAAGAAGCGCCTTATCCGTCACCTCCCATTGCGCCATGACGCGGTTGCGGTGCTGCGTGCGCTGCTCGGTTGCAGCGATGAGCCCGGCCGAGGCGCCGCGCTCCTTCTGCAATTCGTGAATGGCATCTCCCGCCACCTCAACCACCGCGACACCACGCTCCAGCCGATCCGCATCCGCGATGGCACGCAGGGCGTCGGGAATCTCCTGTGCCAGCGTCAACAGCACGGCGATCGCCGGAATGAGCATGAGAAGAGCCAGAACCTGCCGTATGGTGAGATTTTGCATGACGCGCCCGGAATGCCTGACCAGAACCAGCTTCGATAAGCGCGTGATTGCATGAATTTTCGGTTTATGTGCCGCATCAATCACAGAAAAATACGTTGAAAAACAGGATGGAAAGAAAGACGCCCCCATCTGCTGCTGGAGCGTTTCCGGCGAAGACCGAGCGGCCTCAAACGCTCTCTCTCCTTCTTTTGACGCAATTCCGGACGCGAAACCGGTGCCCACCCCCGCCTTCGCGGGGGCATGCTTTTTGCGCAACATGCTCTATCCGCAGAGTTGGCAAAAAGGCGGAAGCAAAAAAGCCGAAGAAAGTCTGGATTGCTTCCCGCCACGCTTCGCTCGCGCTCGCAATGACAGGGACAGGCTTTCATCACAAAATGCTCTATGTTTGTTCACGTGTTGCGTGGTTTGGCGCGGGCGGTTGGGGTAGCATGCGCGGGGTCCTCCGGCCAGGGATGGCGCGGGTAGCGCCCGCGCAAATCCGCCCGAACATCCGCCCATGAGCCTGCCCAGAAACCGGGAAGATCACGCGTGATCTGGATCGGTCGATGCGCGGGCGAGAGGAGTTCGAGCGTCAGGGGCAGGCTGCCCCCGGCAATCGCGGGGTGGGTTTTCAAACCAAACAGCTCCTGCACGCGCAGCGAAACCAACGGGGCCTGCGCCGCTTCATAATCGATCACATGGCTGTTGCCGGTGGGGGCGATGAAATGCGTCGGTGCCTCCTGCGCGAGCCGCGCCCTGAGCGCATAGGGCACGAGGGCATCCAGCGCCGCGCCAAGCGTTTCGGCGTCAATCATGGCAAGCGCGGTTTTGCCGAGTAGATGCGGCGCGAGCCAGTCTTCTACCGTTTTTGCCAGGGCCTCTGCTGAAAGATCAGGCCAGCTTTCATCCTTCGCCCGTAAAAACGCGATGCGATGGCGCAGCTGCTGCTGCGCCTTGCTCCAGGGCAGGCGGTCGATCCCCAACATCGCCGCGCCCTCCGCCAGCGCTGATGCGGCGGCGTCATCAGGGAGGATCGGCAAGGTCGTGCTTTCCAGCATCAGCGCCTTGAAGCGACGGATGCGCCGTCGCCGCAAGGCCCCGGCGGTTGCGTCAAACCGCGTCTCATCCTCCGTGGTGATCAATGGCGCGAAGAGCGCCTCGATCTCCGCTTTTTCGATCCTCGCGCCAAGCGTTATCCGCGCGCGGGCGGCAGAGCCGGTGAGGTCTGCCGCGACAATGAACGGCGCTGTGGCGAGCGCCTCACTTGGCTCAAGCGCGGCGATGCGGCCATTGGCGAGGCTGAAGGCGCCATCCCCGCGCGATTTCCCCACCCTGTCCGGGAAGGCGAGGACGAGCAGGGCGCCCGTCGAAAGGCTGGCGTCTTTCACTTCCCGAACAGCACGCGTGGCAAGCGCAGCCCAGCCTTTGGCCATGGCGCGCAATTTGCTGGCGCGTGGGCCACGCTCCTGTAAGGCGCGTTCGACGCGCTGCGCAAGGTCAACCGAAGCCCCGCCAACCCCACGCTCGCTGATCAGCGCGCCGATCAACGCCGCCTCTTCCGCCATGCCGAAACGCGCGCCTTCCAGCACAAGCGCGGCAAGGCGCGGCGCGAGCGGCACAGCGCGCAACAGCTTGCCGCGCGGGGTGATGCGCCCTGCTTCATCGAGCGCGCCAAGATCATGAAGCAGCGTTTCGGCTTCTTTCAGCGCGACATCCGGCGGCGCGTCGATGAGGGGCAGGGATTTGGGATCAAGAATGCCCCAGGCCGCGCAATCGAGCCGGAACCCGGCAAGGTCGCTTTCGAGAATCTCCGGGCGGTTGAAGGCGATAAGCCCCTGATCCTGTGCCTCATCCCAGAGCCGGATCGCGATGCCCGGTGCGGTGCGGCCCGCGCGGCCCCGCCTCTGATCCGCCGAAGCCCGCGAAACACGGATGGTTTCGAGCCGCGAGAGGCCGAGATCGGGCGCATAGCGCGGCACGCGCGCAAGCCCGGAATCCACCACGATCCGCACGCCTTCGATGGTGATGGAGGTTTCGGCGATGGACGTGGCAAGCACGATCTTGCGCTTGCCCGGCGGGGCGGGCGCAATCGCCTGATCCTGCGCCGCGCCATCGAGCCCGCCATAAAGCGGGGCGAGGATAAAGTCCTGCGGCAGGTTTGGCTCCAGTAGGCGCGCGACCCGCTCGATCTCACCCTGGCCGGGGAGAAACGCGAGGAGCGAGCCATCCTCCGCGCGGATCGCGGCGAGAATCGCCCGCGCCATCTCGTCCTCGATGCGGGCATCAGGCGCGCGGCCGCGATAACGCGTCTCGACAGGAAAGGCGCGGCCCTCGCTTCTGATAACAGGCGCATCGCGCAGAACCGTGCTGATCCGCGCATCATCGAGCGTCGCGGACATGATGAGAAGCTTCAGGCCGTCCCGCAACGCGCCCTGCGCCTCAAGCGCGAAGGCAAGGCCGATATCGGCATCGAGCGAGCGTTCGTGAAATTCATCAAAGAGGATCGCGGCAATGCCGCCAAGACTCGGATCATCCACCACCATGCGGGTGAAAACGCCTTCGGTGACAACAAGAATGCGGGTTTTGCCGCTGCTCTGCTGGTCAAACCGCGTGATGAGGCCTACCCTTTGCCCCAGAGGCTCACCCAGCAGCGCCGCCATGCGCAGGGCAGCCCCGCGCGCGGCGATGCGGCGCGGCTCCAGCACCAGAATGATCCCGTCCTTGCGCCAAGGCGCATCGAGCAGGGCGAGCGGCACGCGGGTGGTTTTGCCAGCCCCCGGCGGGGCGATGAGGAGGGCGGCTGAATGGGTGGAAAGCGCCGCCATCACCTCCGGCAAGGCCGATTCAATAGGGAGTTTTTCGCTCACGCCCGCCCGACCGAGTGATAGACAAAGCCCATGGCGCGCATCTCCTCCGGGCGGTAGATATTGCGCAGGTCAATCACCAGCGGCGCATGCAGCACGCCCTTGAGGCGCGTCAGATCCAGCGCGCGGAACTGATCCCATTCGGTGATGATGACGAGCGCATCTGCCTCTTTGGCGCAGGCATAGGCGTTCTGCGCATAATCGACATTCTCGAACAGCGGCTTTGCCTGCTCCATGCTTTCAGGGTCATAGGCGGTGATCATCGCGCCCGCCGCCTGCAAGTCGCGGATGATGGGGATGGCAGGCGCATCACGCATGTCATCCGTGTTGGGCTTGAAGGCGAGGCCGAGGAGCGCGATGCGCCGCTCCTTAACATCGCCACCGCAGGCCGCGATGATTTTCTGCGCCATAGCACCTTTACGCGCCTCATTCACCGCCACCACGGTTTCGATGATGCGGGTGGGCGCCCCTGCCTCCTGCGCGGTGCGGATGAGCGCGAGCGTATCCTTCGGGAAACACGAGCCGCCATAGCCCGGCCCGGCATGGAGGAACTTGCCGCCGATGCGGTTATCAAGACCGATGCCGCGCGCCACCTCCTGCACATTCGCGCCTACCGCCTCGCAGAGATCCGCCATTTCGTTGATGAAGGTGATTTTCGTGGCAAGGAAAGCGTTGGCGGCGTATTTGATCAATTCGCTGGTGCGCCGCCCGGTGAAGAGAAGGGGCGCCTGATTGAGATAAAGCGGGCGATAGACCATCTCCATCACCGGCTTCGCGCGCGCGTCTTCCAGCCCGATGACAATACGGTCCGGCCGTTTGAAATCGCCGATCGCCGCGCCTTCGCGCAAGAATTCCGGGTTCGAGACCACGGCAAAATCCGCATCCGGGCGTGCCGCGCGCAAAATCGCCTCAAGCGCATCCCCTGTGCCGACCGGCACGGTGGATTTCGTGACAATCACGGTGAAGCCATCAAGCGCCATGGCAATTTCGCGCGCGGCATCGTGAACATAGGTCAGGTCGGCATGGCCATCGCCGCGCCGCGAGGGCGTGCCGACGGCGATGAAGACGGCATCCGCTTCGCGCACCGCTGAAGCAAGGTCGAGCGAGAAAAAAAGCTGCCCGGCTTCCACGTTTTTTGCGACGAGCGCGGCAAGGCCCGGCTCGAAAATCGGCATCTCGCCCTGAAGCAGGGCGGTGATTTTCGCTTCATCCTTGTCCACGCAGGTGACGATATGCCCGAAATCGGCAAGGCAGGCCCCAGACACGAGCCCGACATAGCCCGAACCGATCATCGCGATTTTCATGAGCTAGCCACCAACACCGAAGGCAGCGAGCGTCGCCATATTGACGATATCGCTGTCTCTCGCGCCGATCGGCACGATCTGCACCGCACGGTCAAGCCCCAGAAGCAGCGGCCCGATGACGGTGGAACCGCCAAGCTCCTGCAACATTTTCGTCGCTATCGCGGCGGAATGGAACGCGGGCATGACGAGCACATTCGCCGGGCCGGAGAGGCGGCAGAACGGATAAGCCGCCATGATCTCGGGGTTGAGCGCAACATCCGCGCCCATCTCGCCGTCATATTCGAAATCGACGCGGCGATGATCGAGCAGCTTCACCGCTTCGCGCACCCGCTCGGAGCGTTCCGAGCTTGGATTTCCGAAGGTGGAAAAGGCCAGAAGCGCCACGCGCGGCTTGTAGCCGAGCCGCCGTGCCGCACCCGCCGCCTCGATCGCGATGCCCGCCAGTTCTTCCGCATCCGGCATTTCATGGATCGCGGTATCCGCCACCAGAACCGTGCGCCCGCGCGCCAGAACGAGGCTGATGCCAATCGCGCAATGGCCGGGCTTGTCGTTGATCACGCGGCGAATATCGGCAAGCGCTGCGGAATAATTCCGCGTGACGCCGGTGATCATGGCATCGGCATCGCCCAAAGCCACCATGGAGGCGGCAAAGGCGTTGCGGTCATTGTTGATGAGGCGTTGGCAATCGCGGAAGAGATAGCCCTCACGCTGCAAACGCTCATAAAGAAACTGCGCATAGCTCGCGTTTCTGGTGGAAAGCCGGGCGTTATGCACCTCGACCCCGTCCCGGAGGTCGATGCCCGCCGCTTTTGCCGCCGCCTGAACGCGCTCCTCGCGGCCCACAAGAACCGGTATGCCAAGCCCCTGGCTCGCAAAGCTCACCGCTGCGCGGATCACCGCCTCTTCCTCGCCCTCCGCGAAGACAACGCGCTTCGGGCGCCGCCGCACCTGCTCGAACACGCGCGCGAGAACGCCCGCGACAGGGTCGCGCCGGGCGGAAAGCGCATGCTCATATTCCGCCATGCTTGAAAGCGGCTTGCGTGCCACCCCGGTTTCCATGGCGGCCACCGCCACTGCGCTGGAAATACGGGCGAGGAGGCGCGGGTCAAACGGCACGGGGATGATATAGTCGCGCCCGAAGCGCGGCCTTGCGCCGGAATAAGCGGCCGCGACATCATCCGGCACATCCTCCTGCGCGAGAGCCGCGAGCGCTTTCACCGCCGCGATCTTCATCTCCATATTGATGGTGCTGGCCTGAACATCGAGCGCGCCGCGAAAGAGATAGGGAAAGCCCAGCACGTTATTGACCTGATTGGGGTAATCCGAGCGCCCGGTTGCCATGATCGCGTCATCACGCACGGCGGCGACTTCCTCGGGCGTGATTTCCGGGTCCGGGTTCGCCATGGCAAAAATGATCGGGTTCGGGGCCATGGCGGCCACCATCTCGCGCGTCAAAGCGCCTTTCTGGCTCAGGCCGAAAAACGCATCCGCGCCCGTCAGCGCTTCGAGCAGCGAGCGCCGATCCGTCACCACCGCATGGCCGGATTTCCACTGGTTCATGCCCTCGGTTCGGCCCTGATAGATGACGCCCTTGGTATCGCAGAGCATCACGTTGTTGGGCGCGAAGCCCATGGCTTTCAAAAGCTCGACGCAGGCAATGCCCGCCGCGCCCGCGCCATTCACCACAAGGCGTGTTGAATGAACATCGCGCCCCGTGAGTTGCAGCGCATTGAGCAAACCCGCCGCTGCGATGATCGCTGTTCCGTGCTGGTCATCATGAAAAACCGGAATATCCATCAATTCCTTGAGGCGCGCCTCGATGATGAAACATTCGGGCGCCTTGATGTCCTCAAGGTTGATGCCGCCAAAGGAGGGGCCGAGATAGCGCACCGCGTTGATGAAGGCGTCCGCATCCTCGGTATCGACCTCAAGATCGATGGAATCGATATCGGCAAAGCGCTTGAAGAGCACACTCTTGCCTTCCATCACCGGTTTTGAGGCGAGCGCGCCGAGATTGCCAAGGCCTAAAATCGCCGTGCCATTGGTGATGACGGCCACCATATTGCCGCGCGTTGTGTAATCATAGGCTTTCGCCGCATCCGCCGCGATGGCCTTCACCGGCACCGCAACGCCGGGCGAATAGGCGAGCGAAAGGTCGCGCTGCGTCGCCATCGGTTTGGTGGGGGTGATTTCGAGCTTGCCCGGCTTGCCACGCGAATGGAAATCCAGCGCCTCCTGATCCGTGAAGGTGGGGCGGGCGGTTTTTTTGATCTTGTCCGGCATCAGGGGGCAATCTTTTCAAATGCGAGAGATGAAGCCATAACCCTAAAGCCGTTATCGGCAATGCTCAAGCCATGCCTCGGTATGAATTGGAGAATACGCGCGAGAAAGCAGCGGGATTGTAAGCGCGGATTTCTTCTGTATAACCCCACATGGTGCTTTCGTCTTATAAGCAGCCCAAATCATAATCACGGGCTTTCATTTTTGAAAAGCCTGCAACCGGAGGGAATTTATGGCCTTGAATTCACGCAGATTTTTGCTCGGCGCGGCAGCCTCGCTCGCGGTTTTGGCGTCTTTTGGCGCAGCACAGGCACAGATGGAACTGAAAATTATGGCCCCCGCCGCGCCCGGCGGCGGCTGGGACGGAACCGCCCGCGCCATGCAGCAGGTGCTCACCGCCACCAATATCGGCAAGGGCGTGCAGGTGAACAATGTGCCCGGCGCTGGCGGCACCATCGGGCTGGCGCAATTCGTCAATACCGCCAAGGGCGACCCCAGCCAGCTCATGGTCAACGGCTTCGTGATGGTGGGTTCGCTCATCACCAACAAATCGCCGGTCAACCTTTCCATGGTCACCCCGATTGCGCGGCTCACCGCCGAAGCCTTGGTGATCGTGGTGCCGGCGGAGTCAAAAATCATGTCGGCGCAGGATCTTGTTGCCGCGATGAAGGCCGATATTGCCAAGGTGACCTTCGCGGGCGGCTCTGCTGGCGGGGTTGACCATATCCTCGCCGCATTATTTGCCGGAACCCTGGGGCTTGACGGCGCGAAGGTGAATTACGTGCCGTTCTCGGGCGGGGGAGAGGCTTTGGCCGCCTTGCTTTCGGGCCGCGTCACGGCGGGCATTTCCGGCTGGGGCGAGTTCGAGGGCCAGGTCAAGGCGGGCAAGCTCCGCGCCATCGCCGTCACCTCGGCAGAGCGTTTGCCCGGCAACCCGACACCCACCTTGAAAGAGCAGGGCGTGAACCTCGAGCTTCTCAACTGGCGCTCGGTCATGGCCGCGCCGGGCATCACGCCGGAGCAGAAAAAGGCGCTTTCGGACGCCATTGATAAAATGGTCAAATCGAAAGAGTGGAAAGAGGTTCTCGCGCAGCGCGGCTGGGATGACGCCTATTTGCCGGAGCCTGCCTTCGGCGCATTCCTGAATGCGGAGCAAACCCGCGTCGAAGGCGTTCTGAAGGCTGTCGGCCTCGTGAAGTGATGATGACCCCCTCCCGTAAAACCGGGAGGGGTTTTTATGGCAGCGGCACGAAGAAGGCCGCAGAATGAAGAATGCTGCTGCACATGGATTGCGGCCGTTTTGGGGGCGGGCAGGATGACGGATTTTTCCACTTCAGCAGGCGGACAGAAAACGCCGCAGGGGCGCGACAAGCCCGCCATCATCGTCGGCGTGCTGCTGCTGGGGCTGGCAGGCATTCTCTGGGGCGATGCGGTTCGCCTTGCGGGCGCGGTCAGCTATGGGGTTGGCCCGGCCGCCATGCCGAAAATCATCGCCATCGGCTTGGTGGTTCTGGGGCTTTTATCCATTCTCTCCGGGTTCAGAAATGCTGGCATCCCGCCGGAAGAGGCCGAATTCGGCCCGGTTCTGCAAATCTGCCTCGGACTTGTGGCGCTCACCGCGCTCATCGGATTCGGGGCTGGCTTCATGCCCGGCATGGCCTTGCTTTTTGTGGTGACGGCGCGGGCCTTCGGGCGGCGCGCGCTGCTGGTGGATAGCGCCATCGGCTTCACGCTTGGCTTTTCGGTCTATCTGCTTTTCACCAAGCTTTTGACGCTGTCGTTGCCGCAAGGCCCGCTGGAGCGCTTGATCGGGCGGGTGTTGTGATGGAGTCGTTTTACGCATTGATGTCCGGCTTTGTCGTTGCGCTCAGCCCGGCCAACCTTGTTTACGCTTCAATCGGCGTTTTGCTCGGCACGGCGGTGGGGGTTCTGCCCGGCATCGGCCCTGCCGTGACGGTGGCTTTGCTGCTCCCCATCACCTTCAAGCTCGACCCTTCCGGCTCGCTCATCATGTTCGCCGGCATTTATTACGGCGCGATGTATGGCGGCTCCACCACCTCCATTCTCATCAATACGCCGGGGGAAAGCTCCTCCATGGCCACGGCCTTGCAGGGCAATCTCATGGCCAAAAGCGGGCGGGCGGGGCCTGCGCTCGCCACCTCGGCCATCGGCTCCTTCGTTGCGGGCCTGATCGCCACGGCGGGGATCGCGTTTTTCGCACCCGTCATGGTGAAAATCGCGGTGCAGTTTGGCCCGGAAGATTATTTCGCCTTGATGGTGGTGGCTTTTATCACCGTTTCGGCAACCTTTGGCGATTCGCCCCTGCGCGGGCTGATCAGCCTGTTTCTCGGGCTTGCTCTGGGGCTTATTGGTATTGACAAACTCACCGGCCAATCCCGCCTCACATTCGGTGTGCCCGAATTGCTGGACGGGGTTGAAATCACCACCCTCGCCGTGGGGCTTTTTGCCATTGGCGAAGCGCTGTTCGTCGTCTCACGCCATCAGGCGGGCGAGGAGCTGATGAAGATGACCGGCTCTCTCTGGATGTCGGCGCAGGATTGGAAACGCTCGTGGAAGCCATGGCTGCGCGGCACGCTTTACGGCTTCCCTATTGGGGCTTTGCCGGCGGGTGGCGCTGAAATCCCGACCTTTCTCTCGTATTCCACTGAAAAACGCCTCTCGAAGCATCAGGAGGAATGGGACACGATCGGCGCGATCGAAGGGGTGGCCGGGCCGGAAGCGGCGAACAACGCTTCCGCCGCCGGAACCTTGGTGCCGCTGCTCTCGCTTGGCCTTCCCACCTCCGCCACGGCGGCGATCATGCTTGCGGGCTTCCAGCAATTCGGCCTCAACCCCGGCCCGCTGCTCTTTGCCGAAAAGCCTGACCTCGTCTGGGGTTTGATCGCGAGCCTCTTCATCGCCAATGTCATGCTCGTCATCCTCAACCTGCCTCTCGTGGGTATCTGGGTGAAGCTTCTGAAAATCCCGACGCCCTGGCTTTACGCGGGCATTCTGGTTTTTGCCGCCATGGGGTCGATTGCAACCAAGGGCTCGCAGGCCGAACTCATCATGCTGCTGGTGTTCGGCGTGATCGGGTTTCTGATGCGGCGCTATGATTACCCGGTCGCGCCCATGGTGGTGGGGCTGATTCTCGGGCCGATGGCGGAAAGCCAGTTGCGCCGGGCGTTGCAGATCAGCATTGGCGACCCGATGGTGCTCATTCAAAGCCCGATTGCCGCAACCCTGCTCGGCATCGCGTTTCTTGCGCTCATCGCGCCTTATGTCATGGGTGGTCTCAGCGCCTTCAAGGCGAATGAGGATTAGAGCATGTTGCGCAAAAGCATGCCCCCGCGAAGGCGGGGGTGGAAGCCTGTCTTCGCAAAAACATGCAAAAGGAAGAAGACAAGAGCACGAGGCGTTTCATTGGAACGCATGCTGAATGGGGGTGCGTTGCTTCATCACCCCTTGGCGATGCCCCGCAGTGGTCTGATAAACCATGAACAATCATGATCGACCCATGCCATAACCCGTTACGGCATTAACGGAATTGCGACATCTCGGCGTTAGGTTGATGAAAGTCGAGTTTTGCCTCTGGAGCGGTTGCCGATCTGACTGAACAAGATCGACCGCGCCAACTTCCTGTTTAACCGCATTTTCTGATCATGAACCGGTATCCATCGCCGCCTTCGCGGGGACAGGCTTTCATCGGAAAATGCTCTAACGTGAGACCATGTCCATGGATATTGTGTTGTTATGCGTCTTTCCAATCATGGTTGCCTTTGGCGCCAGCAGCGATCTCGTGACGATGACCATCCCGAATCGGCTTTCCCTGGTGATGATCGCGGGGTTTGTGCTGGTCGCCATTCTCATTCAAATGCCGCTTGCCACTTTCGGGATGCATCTTGCTGCGGGGATAACCATGCTGGCGATCAGCTTTTGCTGTTTCGCCCTTGGTGGTTGTGGCGGCGGTGATGCCAAGCTGGCGGCTGCGGTTGCCTTGTGGTTCGGCTTTTCAGATTTACTGAATTACGTCTTGAACTTCATGCTGCTGGGCGGCACCCTGGGCATTGGCATTCTTTACTGGCGCACTTTGACAGTTCCATTGTTTCTGATGAAAATTCACTGGATACAGCGGCTGCACAACTCCAAGGCTGGCGTTCCCTATGGCATCGCACTGGGTATGGGTGCTTTGATGATGTATCCTGAAACAGCCATCTGGAATGCTATTGCACATGCCAATGTCTAGAGCATGCTGCGATAAAAGCCTGTCCCCGCGAAGGCGGGGATGGATACCGGTTTATCGCATTGAAGTACCAAAATATGCGGGCATTGCTCATGCCTGTAAGGCTACCGGCTCACGCCCGGAACGCAAGTCGATTTTCCTCTGACAGTGCACACCGCATGGTTCAAGGCTATAGTGTAAACACAATGCAGCTTCATACCCCTTCTCGCCTCGCTCTCACGCATAATGGCACAATAACCATCGCTCTGGAGTGGAGTTTTATTGTTATTGCATCACTTGCGTTGATAATCATGCCGCAACTCAAGTTAGCGGCGCTGAATACAAGCTTCTACGACCTTGGTCAGTATGTCACGATTCTGCACCGCATCGCTCTTCATGGCGAATGGGGTTGGGTTTTGCGCGGTCATACGCATTTACTGGCGTTTCCTTACGCGTGGATTTACGCGGCCAGCCCCGGGCCGGCCGGGATATTGGCAGCGCAATCCACGGTTGTTGTAGCCACTGCATGGCTGGCCGGGCGGCTCTGGCAGGAATTTAGCGCCGGGCGCCCGACTACCGGTGCCGTCATTTATCTGCTCAGCTTGCCCGTATGGTCCAGCGCCCTGTTCGATTTTCACTTCGAACACCAGCTCATGCCGCTGCTGCTGGGGGCGCTGCTGCTGGCGCATCGACCCGGGCCCGCAGCGTTATGCGGGACTGTGGTGTTGTCGCTTGCCTTGTGCCTGGTTAAAGAGGTCTATGCACTGACGGCGGCATGTATGGGTCTGTATCTCGTTCTGGGGCGCCGACATTATGTCATCGGCAGTATTGTAATCATTATATCAGCACTTTACTTCAAACTGATGACCAGCTTGGTGATCCCCTATTTTACGGACGGCAAGGGCAGCGGCGTATTATGGGATGGTGCTTTCGGGTATCTTGGCCACTCGATGTCCGAGATCATCTCGACCCTGATGCACCAGCCATTGTTACCCTTCTTCGAACTGGTACTTTACCCGGATAAGCTGGTGTTCTTCCTCGCTATTGCTGCCAGCCTGGGGTTTGTCTTCCTTCGGCGGCCATTGATGCTGCTACCCGCCCTGCCGGTGCTGCTGACCACCGCGCTCTCTCGCAACCCCAATCATGCCGTGCTCCTCCACCAATACACGACCAGCATCGTCATGGTCGGCTTTGCGGCGGCGGCGGCGGCAATCGGAGATCTTGACGAGCGAGGTCGAAAGTTATCAACTCGATTCGTATTGGCTGGGTCGTGTATCATTCTGGTGATGTTCGGCCAGGCGCCGATATCGCAGTTGTTCGTTCTGGACATGTCATGGAATTACGGGGTTTCAGCCTATATACCGACGGAACGGGATCGTTTGGTGCGTGCGCTCGTGGCGGAGGAACTTGGTGCGGCAGGAAAGCAGCCGATTGACGAGCTGGTGATTGCAACGCAAAATTCACTGTTTGTCCCTGAAACCGGCAATGCGGCTTTGTTGGTGGCCTTCCCCGAGGGCGTGTTCGAGCCGACGAACACGCTGGCATCGCATATGCGCGGTCTACCGGCTCTCATCCTCGAAGCGCTGACGGCACCGACGGGCAACCATTTCCCAACGCGCATGGTAGCCGTTGATACGGTTATCCTAGACCTCAAGAGACCGTGCTTTATCCGTGATCAAGGTTGCTCGACTTTATTGCCAATGCAGGAGCAGCTGGCGGAAGGCTTCCGCGTGGCGGTGGATAAAGATGGTTTAATGATATACCGACGTCGCTAGAGCGTTTCCAGCGAAAGCATGCCCCCGCGAAGGCAGGGGTGGGAACCGGTTTTGCGTTAGGAATTGCGTCAAAACTTGAGAGTAGAGCGTTTCAGGTGACTCGGTCTTCGCTGGAAACGCTCTAGCAGGCTGTTGAAAAACGCTGGAGCTGTCATTGCGAGGAGCGGAGCGACGTGGCAATCCAGATAAAAATTCCGCCGCTATCCGTAAAGGCGGCAAAAAAGAGGAAGCAAAAAAGAGGAAGCAAAAAAGAGGAAGACAGTCTGGATTGCTTCCCGCCACGCTTCGCTCGCGGTCGCAATGACGGGGACGGGAACCGCCTTTTTCAACAGTCTGCTAGAGCATTTTGTGATTAAAGCCTGTCCCAGCGAAGGCAGGGATGCAAGCCGGTTAATCACTAAAAATGCGATAAAACAAGAAGATAGAGCGCGCTTTTGATTCCATCAAAAACACGCTCTAAAGGGTGGGTTATATAAAATGAAACGGGGGGTGTTTGTCTGATGTCGAGTGAAAAGAAAATTATCAGCGTTATGACTCCTTGTTATAATGAGGAAGAAGGTATTCTCGAATGCTACGAGCAGGTCAAGCAAGTATTTGACCTTTATTTGCCTGAATATGAACGTGAGCATCTTTTTATTGATAATTGTTCTACCGATCACACTGTTAAAATTCTTAAAAAGATTGCGGAAAAAGATAAACAAGTCAAAATTATCGTCAATGCCCGCAATTTCGGCCTCAGCAAATCCCCCTACCATGGCATGCTGGAAGTCAGTGGCGATTGCTGCATTCCGGTGGTTGCCGACCTGCAAACCCCCCCCGCGCTGATCGTCGACTTCGTGCGGAAATGGGAGCAGGGCTACCCGATTGTCATTGGCGTGCGCCGTAATATGCAGGAAGGGTTTTTGATCACATTGCCGCGCAAATTATTCTACAAGATTATGTCGCGCATGTCGAAAATAGAGCAGATCGATCAATTCATCGGCTTCGGCCTGTTTGACCGGCGCGTGATCGACATTCTGCGTGAGTTGAACGAACCCGATCCCTATTTTCGAGGGTTGGTGTCCGAGGTAGGATTTGAGAAGGCATTCGTCACGTATGACCAGCCGATGCGTAAACACGGCAAATCCCGGCATAATTTTTTCGATCTGCTGGAACTCTCGATGCTGGCCCTTACAACCTATTCCAAGGTGCCTATCCGGCTGATGACAATCAGCGGCCTTTTTCTTGCAACGGCTAGCCTCATCGTCGGGTTCATCTACTTTATTCTTAAACTGATATTCTGGACTGAATTCTCATTGGGCCTCGCCCCTTTGATGATCGGCAGCTTTTTGTTTGGTGCGGTCAATCTGATGGCTCTGGGGCTTATCGGCGAGTATATCGGGCTTATCTTGCAGTATTCGCGGCGGTTTCCGCTTGTGGTTGAAAAAGAGCGGATCAATTTTGACATAACGCCAGCATCCACGGCGCATGTTGCGCAAGAATCACAGCAACCCGGAAATGTGCTTTTATGAACAATTCCATCATTATCGAAGGGCTGGGCACGGGTCATGCCGTTATGCGACCACTCAGCCTTATTCTGGACAGCGGCACCGGCACACCGGTTGCGGATCCAGTCGGCACGGCTGAAGGAATGGCCCGTGAAGGCGGGCTGGTGATCCTGACATCGAACGAGCGTGACCATGTGGCGGCTGCATCCGGACTATCCGGCGTCATTCCGGTGCTGGTCGGTGCGGCTGGCAATCCGCTGGCCGATGCAGGCCTGGTCCGGGCCCGGAACCTTGCGGCATTGGCGCCGCTGGCACAAGAAACAGCCGCAATTCTGCAACTGGCACGTTTCCGTCCTTCGGATTTTCGGGCACGCCAGCAGGCGGCGATCGCTGCGCTTTGCCAGGCCATTACTGCGGCAGGCGGGATCATGGTCTATGGTGCCGGGAATATCGGGCGGCAGGCGGTGGATGCGGCGCGGCGCGCCGGTCTGCCCGTCGCCGCCGTGCTCGATGCCAATGCCAGTCGGCACGGCACTCTCTTTGAGGGCGTTGAGATCCGGCCACCGCAAGCCATCGAGCCAGGTCGAAGCGTCGTTGTTCCGGCGCTGGGCCGGGCGGTTGGCACGGTCAAAGCTCATCTGCGGGCACTTGGCGTGCGCGATATCATGAGCCTGTCGCAGCTCTACGCTCTGTCGCGTCGCCCCGGAGAGCCGGAGACGGATTACCTCGACGATCTTTATGCCAATCGCTGGCGCTATCTCAGCCTATACTGCATGGTGGCCGACGACCGTTCGCGTGTCGCAATTGACGCCATCATCCGCCACCGCCTCACGCTTGAGACAGAGCCCTGCGCAGGGATATGCGAGCATGACCATCCGCAATGGTTCGATCCCTCCTTCCTGCCGCGACGGCTCGATGATGTTTTTGTCGATGCCGGTGCGCATGACGGCGACACGGTAGAAGGCTACATAAAAGCGCAGGGTGATGGATTCCGGCACATAGATGCCTTCGAGCTTGATCCGGTGCTTGTCGAAACCGCTCGCCGTCGGATCGGCGATGATCCGCGCGTGCGGTTCCACACTCTTGGTCTTTCAAATGGGCCAGGAGAGGTCTGTTTCCGTCCGACTGGCGGCACAGATGGCACGATTGCGGTAACGCCGGGCGAAGGCACACGTGTTCGCCTTGGCTCGATCGACGATCATGTAACCATGCCGGCGACCTATATCAAAATTGACGTGGAGGGAATGGAAGCGCTGGTACTTGAGGGCGCACGCCGCCAGATCGCAACAAACCGGCCGATGTTAGGCGTGGCCGCCTATCACAAGGCACAGGACCTCTGGGATCTGCCTCGTCGCATACTGGATATCGACGCCGGGTATCGTATTCATTTCCGGCATTATACCGATGTTGCTTATGAAACGGTGCTTTATGCACAACCATAAGCGAATTTCAACATAGAAGATGTGGATGTATATTGATGAGCCTGTCCACCAGTCAGGGCCGCGCGTTCCTCACGCGCAAGCTGCAAAAAGCAACGGAACGGTTTGGCATTCTCCATAGCTCGATCGTCGCGATCGAACCGGTAAAGCTGATCTTCCTTCAGGCGGGAATAACCCTGTTGGTGATTGTCCTGCTCTTGCCGATCTGGCGCGACACTTTCATAGCTATCTGGAGGCCAGATAGCGTGACCAACATCTCGGAGCGTTATTTTCAATGGATTCAACCCTATTATTTCCCTGCGCATAAATTCACAATCCTGGCTTTTATTCTTACGGTTTGCCTGATGGGCGCAGTTGTGCTTGTCGCGGCAATGCTGCTGCAGCGGGCAAAGGAGGGAGAAAACTACTCCGGGCAGTTGGTCGGCGCTTTCGTGTTCTCGTCAATCATTACGCTCTGTCTGCTGCTTTTCCATGTCCCGAGCATCGTCATTCCCATGGGCATTGGCCTTGTTTTGCTGGCAATGCTCCCGAGCGCTGGCAAGCAATTTCTGCGGCAAATTTTCTTGATTCACGCGCGGCGATTGTTCGGGGCGCATAAGCTGCGGATTCTCTTGATACAGAAGCGGCTGTTGTTATTGGCGGATGCGAGACGGTTCATTTTCCTCGTCATGGGGCTGTCCATCGTTTCTGTCGTGCAATGCAGTGCTTTTTATTGGTTTCTCGCCAGCGGTCAGATGCCGCTCATGGCTGATTTCATGGAGTTGCCGACGACAACCATTCTAAGGTCAAACCCTCTCGACCCCGGCACGCCGGTCGATACTGTAACGTACATCAACCAGAACGGTATCTGGGGTAACCAGCAGCTTCCGGATTACAGGCGCTGGCCGCGCTCGGATGCACCCTGCTCTCCGGGCAACAGCTTCAACCTGCCGCGCGTTCCGGCGCTTGAAGCGTTCGTGGAGGCCAATAAATACCAGTTTTATTTCTCGGCACCCGGCGGGCAATTATGCTTCGTCGGTCGGCTTGATACAACGCAACACCACTCTTTGAGCAGGATGTTTCCTGATTATCTTGAGCCTATCAATGCTGTTGCGTATTTAAACAGCCAAATTTGGGAGGAGATAGAGAAGACATTCTTGAGCGAAGTGAAGATCAAGCTGTTGCGTTTGAATGAAGGATTTTGGAAAACCATAATGGGGACGCCGCAACAGGATTTGATTGATGAGTTTAAACAGCTCAATCATATATTTTTTAAACATTATATTCAAGATCTTGAACTTGTATTCCATCACCATTTCCAGTTTCTCAACCCTATCAAGGAATTTCATCTCGGTCGGCCACTCAGTGAGATCAATGCAAGCTACGGCCTGAGCTTTCTGGCAGTGAATGCCGTCATGCAGCTGACAGGGGGATTGAGCCACCAATCTTTTCTGGCTGCGGTGTTCGGCATTCAGCTCATCTATTGGCTGGCCTTTATCGGATTGGTGGTTGTGCTTTATCGCAATCCTGTCTCGACCTTCTTGGTCTCGGTATTTGTCGTGGGCATTCTCGCTGGCTATGGGGGCGAGCATCTCTTCATCGGAGTCGGTTACGGCTCGATTCGACATGGGTTTGACTTGGTGGTCATCGGCCTGATGGCATTATATTTCAGGCGCTCTCACCCTGCATTTCTGGTATTGGCCATCGCCGCTGGATTGGCGAATATGCTGCTGGATCGATTGGTCGGTGCTTTTTGCCCGCTGGCTCTGGCGGCCGTGCTGCTGCTACGGGGCATTGCTGGTTTTGGCCGTTCGCCACGGCTGGAACTTGCGGGAGGGATATTGACCCTTGGAAGCATTGCAGGGTTATTTGTCTATCTTGGAACTGTTCTTGCACCAAACCCCTATGCGTCGGGGTTTTTTGACGGTGTATGGGGCTTTCCAGTTACAAGCGCGTCCATTATTGCCTTGCTGCTGCCGGTCGTTGCAGGAGTCGGACAGGTTTTGTGGTCGATCTGGAAGGCTCCGGATGATGCCAAATTCCTGCCGTTGTTTCTGTTGGTCTATTTTGTTGTTTTCATATCATACTGGTTTATAATTCCTAATTTTGGCCATCTTTATAAAACGTATCCAGTATTGGCTCTGGCTGTTATTTCACTGTGGCACGAATGCTTGTCTCCCCTCGCCAAAAGCGACTTTCGGCGCCAGATTGGAGCTTTGGCATCGATGATTGGCTTTATAACGTGGTCATATTTTTCGACTGGCCTCGTCGTACAGGGGGTGAGATACAACAATTATTTTGATGGATACGCGCTTTACGACTGGAGTTTTGCCCGAATCAAGGCACGCAGCAATGCAGATCCACAGCCATTGATTCAGGCGATGAGCCTGATTGAAAAAGTCACGACCTCTTCTGATCCAGTCTATATCCTGTCTGAATTCGACACATTGCTGCTGTTTCTCTCCAATCGCACCAGCGCCATGGCGCATTTCGAGGTGCCAAGGTTTCTGAATTCACCCAAACATCAGCAAATGGTGATCGAACAGTTGCGGGCAGATAAACCGGCACGCATTATTGTCGATAGCTGCATTGTCTGCAGCGCGGTGCCGTATAGATTGACGAACCCCATAACCGAGCTTGATATGGGTTTGGAAGAACTGTCAATCTTGAAAGTTGACCGGTTGCAAAGGCTGAAACAGGTCTATCAAGCCATTGCCGACGATTACGAATTTGATCCGGAACTCTCCGGCGGGCTTATTTCGGTGCTGCGACGAAAAAGCCGATGACTTCGCCAACGCACACCGCCACGACCTTCAGGATTTAGAGCAATTCCGGGCGCGAAACCGGTTCCCACTTTCGCTGGAAAAGCTTTAGGCTGCGCTCACATTATTTTAACCATGGCTTGATAATAATCCTTATGAATGTGTTCGGGGCTTTTGATGAATGAGTCGATCTGGGCGGGGAAGCGGGTCTTGATTACCGGCCATACCGGGTTCAAGGGCAGCTGGCTCACGCTTTGGCTGGCGGCCCTGGGCGCCAGGGTTACCGGCTTGTCGCTCGCCCCTTCCAGTGATCCAAACCTTTTTGCTCTGGCGCGGGTTGAATCGGTTTGCACGTCGATCATCGGCGATATATGCGACCCGGCCAGCGTGGCTGATGTATTTGCTCGCGCAGAGCCGGATGTGGTGTTTCATCTTGCGGCGCAGTCGATTGTCCGGCTCTCCTTTGAGGATCCCGTCGGAACCTACATGACCAATGTCATGGGAACGGCGCGTATTCTGGACGCGGTTCGCGTTGCGCCATCCGTGCGCGCCATTGTTATGGTTTCCAGCGACAAATGCTATGAAAATCATGAAACGATCTGGGGTTGCCGCGAATATGATGCGATGGGCGGCTATGATCCGTATTCGTCGAGCAAGGGCTGCATGGAGCTGGTCACCTCGGCGTTCCGTCGCTCGTTTTTCGGCGTCCCGGGTGCTGCCGGGCTGGCCTCGGCGCGCGCCGGTAACGTTATTGGCGGGGGTGACTGGGCGCGGGACCGTCTGATCCCCGATGTCGTGCGGGGCGTGAGGGCGGGCGTTCCGGCACTTATTCGCAACCCCGATGCGGTTCGACCCTGGCAACACGTGCTGGAGCCATTGTCAGGCTATTGCCTGCTGGCGGAAAAGCTGCTGGACGCCCCCAAAATCTATTCCGAGGGGTGGAATTTCGGCCCGGACCAGACGGATCAGCGCAGCGTTGCTGCGGTTCTCGCTGAATTTTGCAAAGGCTTGCAATGTGGCGCCGAATGGCAGGTGCAGTCCTCGGACAGCAACCCCCATGAAGCGAAGCAGCTGCGCCTCGATATTACAAAGGCGCGGGTTCAGCTTGGTTGGCAGCCGCGTTGGTCGCTCGCGGAAGGCATCGCGGCAACGGCTGAATGGTATCGGCGCTGGTTCGGGGGAGAGGATATGCAGCGCGTCTGCCTCGACCAGATCAGCGCCTATGAACGCGCGGCATGATGGCGTGAAACGCCTGATACAGGAAGTGGGTGAGGGATGTCTTTGAGCCTTGAGAGCAAACGCGCTGAAATTCTGCGTTTGACTTTGGAATACGCGGAAGCGGCCTTCGCCCCGGCTGAGTTCCAGCCCGGCGTGAGCGCTGTTCCACCCTCGGGCAAGGTGATCGGCGGCCCCGAAATCAGCCTGCTGGTTGACAGCGCGCTTGACGGCTGGTTGACCACCGGGCGTTTCAACGACGCGTTCCAGAAACGTCTGGCGGCGTTTATCGGCGTGTCGGAGGCATTGACGGTCAATTCCGGCTCCTCGGCCAATCTGGTTGCGATGAGCACCCTGTTCTCGCCCAAGCTGCGTGACAGGCGGCTCGTCAGGGGCGATGAGGTGATCACAGTCGCCGCCGGTTTTCCCACAACCGTCAATCCCGCCGTGATGAATGGCGCCGTCCCTGTATTCCTCGACATCGACATCCCCACCTATGGCGTTGATATCACCCATCTTGAGGAAGCCATAACGCCGCGCAGCCGCGCCATCATGATCGCGCATACGCTGGGTAACCCCTTCAACCTCGATGCCGTCATGGCGGTTGCCAGGAAGCATAATCTCTTCGTTATCGAGGATTGCTGTGACGCGCTGGGCGCGACGTATAATGGCCAGAATGTCGGCACTTTCGGCGATATGGGCACACTCAGCTTCTACCCCGCGCATCATATCACCATGGGAGAGGGCGGAGCGGTGTTCACCAACCGGCCCTTCTTCAGGCGGCTGGCGGAATCGATCCGTGACTGGGGCCGCGATTGCTATTGCGAGCCTGGCAAGGACAATACCTGCGGCCGCCGCTTCAAGTGGAACCTGGGCGAGCTGCCTTATGGCTATGACCATAAATACACCTACAGCCACCTCGGGTATAACCTGAAAATCACGGATATGCAGGCGGCGGTGGCGCTGGCGCAGATGGATCGCGTTGACGATTTTATTGCCCGGCGCCGGGCCAATTTCTCTTATCTGAAAGCGGCGCTTGCCGGGTTGGAAGAGCATCTTCTGCTGCCCGAGGCGACGGCGAATTCGAACCCGTCATGGTTCGGCTTCCCGATCACGCTGCGACCCGGCACAAAACCGCGCCATGAACTGCAGGCTTATCTCGACAGCCACAAGATCGGCACGCGCCTGCTCTTTGCAGGCAATCTGCTGCGCCAACCTTATTTCAAGGATATCCCGCACCGTGTCGTTGGCGACCTGACCAATACCGATATTGTCATGAACCAGACATTCTGGCTTGGCATTTATCCGGCGCTGGGCCCCGCACATCTGGATTATGTCGTCGACCACCTCACTGCGTTTTTCAAATAGCGTCAGCACGAGCGTCTTGCAAGGCGCTTGCCCCTTGTATTTCCACCCCGGATTGGAGATTATGACGATGATCGCACCCGCTGCACAGGCCGGGAACCCGCTTCCCCCACGGTTGTTCGTTTTTGAACTGGCCAATAACCATATGGGCGATGTCCAGCACGGCATCCGCGTGATCAACGAGATCAGTGCCATCGCCAGGGATTTTCCCGAATTCAATTACGCGTTCAAACTGCAATACCGCCAGCTCGAAACCTTCATTCATCCTGATTTCCAGAACAGGATGGATATCAAATATATCAAGCGCTTTTCCGAGACGAGGCTCGACCGGGCACAAACCGGCCAGCTCGTCGCTGCGATCAAGCAGAATGGTCTGCTCGCGATGTGCACGCCCTTCGATGAACCCTCGGTCGACTGCATCATCGAGGATGGCTTCGATATCCTGAAGATCGCCAGCTGCTCCTTCACCGACTGGCCGCTGCTGGAGCGTATCGCCGGGACGAGCCTTCCGATCATCGGCTCCACCGCCGGTATCGAGCTTGCGAATATCGACAATGTTGTTGCCTTCTTCACCAACCGCAAGAAACCCTTTGCGCTGATGGCCTGTGTTGCTGAATATCCGACGCCCAACCAGAATCTGCAGCTTAACCAGATCGACGTGCTGAAGGCGCGCTACCCGTCGCTGCACATCGGCTACTCGACGCATGAGGATCCGGATGAGACGATGCCGGTGGCGATGGCGGTTGCCAAAGGCGCGGTGATCTTCGAAAAGCATGTCGGTGTCCCAACCGGACATTACGCGCTCAATACCTATTCCGCCAATCCGGCGCAGGTTCGCGCCTGGCTCGCGGCGGCGCGTAAGGCCTATGCTGTTGCCGGTGTGGAAGGTGTCCGGGTCGAGCCGACGAGAACGGAGCTTGATTCGCTGATCTCGCTGCGCCGTGGTGCCTTCACCAGGCGGGCGATCAAGGCAGGCGAGCGCATCAAGTCGGAGGATGTGTTCTTTGCCATCCCGACGCAGGACGGGCACGTTACCGCCAATGAATGGTCGAAATATACGCATTACTTCGCCAGCACAGACATCGGGGCGGGCAGCGCCGTCCTCTCGTCGAATACCGATGTCAAGCATATGCGCGCCGATATCCTGTCGATCGTTGACCGCGTCAAAGCCCTGCTCAAACGCAGCAATGTCATCATACCGGGTGAGGCTGAACTCGAGATCTCGCATCATTACGGCCTTGAGAAGTTCGACCAGTTCGGCATTACGATGCTGACCGTGGTCAACCGCGAATATTGCAAGAAGCTGATCGTTGTACTGCCCGGCCAGAGCCATCCCGAGCAATATCACAACAAAAAGGAAGAAACCTTCCATATCCTGCACGGTAATCTTGCGATCGTGCTTGACGGGCAGGCGCAGAACTGCGGCCCGGGCACGGTGCTGACGATTACACCCGGCATGCGCCACGCCTTCGAGAGCAAGGATGGTGCTGTGTTCGAGGAGATTTCGTCGACCCATTTTGTTGATGACAGCTTCTACACCGACCCTTTGATCGCCCGGAATCGTGAACGCAAGACGTTCCTGCGCCACTGGATGTAGGACATTAGAGCGTTTCCAGCGAAGATTGAGTCACCTGAAACGCTCTACTCTCAAGTTTTTACGCAATTCCAGACCCGAAACCGGTTCCCACCCCCGCCTTCGCGGGGGCATGCTTTCGCTGGAATTGCTCTAGCAGACTGTTGAAAAACGCTGAGGCTGTCATTGCGAGGAGCGGAGCGACGTGGCAATCCAGATAAATTTCTACCGCTGTCCGCAGAGGCGGCAAAAAAGAGGAAGCAAAAAAGAGGAAGAAAGTCTGGATTGCTTCCCGCCACGCTTCGCTCGCGGTCGCAATGACGGGGACAGCAATCGCCTTTTTCAACAGCCTGCTAGGCGCTGTTGAAAAACGCTGAGGCTGTCATTGCGAGGAGCGGAGCGACGTGGCAATCCAGATAAAATTTCTACCGCTGTCCGCAGAGGCGGCGAAAAAGAGGAAGCAAAAAAGAGGAAGAAAGTCTGGATTGCTTCCCGCCACGCTTCGCTCGCGGTCGCAATGACGGGGACAGCAACCGCCTTTTTCAACAGCCTGCTAGGCGCTGCTGAAAAACGCTGAGGCTGTCATTGCGAGGAGCGGAGCGACGTGGCAATCCAGATAAAAACTCCGCCACTATCCGCAGAGGTGGTAAAAAGCAGAAGAAAGTCTGGATTGCTTCCCGCCACGCTTCGCTCGCGGTCGCAATGACGGGGACAGCAATCGCCTTTTTCAACAGCCTGCTGGAGCATGTTGCGCAAAAGTGGACACCGGTTTTGCGTAACAACATGCAAAAAACAATAAGATAGAGCACGGTTTTGATTCCATCAAAACCAAACGTGCTCTAGGCGCTGCTTGCGGCTCTTGCCCTGCTGCGAAACGTTCACGTCGAGTTGCCGCATCAAACACATCGGACATACCTCATGAGCACCATTCGCCTTGCTGATTACGTCGCCGATTTCCTGGCCGATCTTGGCGTCAGGGCTGTCTTCCTCGTGCCCGGCGGCGGGAATATGTTTTTGGTGGATGCGATCGGCAACCATGATCGGCTCGATTACGTTGCGCATCATCACGAGCAGGCTGCTGCCATCGCCGCCGAGGCCTATGGCCGGGTCGCGGAAGATCTTGGCGTCGCGCTGGTCACCACCGGGCCCGGCGGCACCAATGCCATCACCGGTGTGGCCGGGGCCTGGATTGATTCCTCGCCGATGCTGGTGATCTCCGGGCAGGTCAAGCGCGCTGACCTCAAAGGCGAAACCGGCGTCCGCCAGATGGGCCCGCAGGAGGTTGATATTATCAGCCTCGTCAAGCCGATCACCAAATACGCGGTAACGGTGATGGATCCGGCCATGATCCGTGTGCATCTCGAGGAGGCAGTTTATCACGCCCGGAACGGACGCCGTGGCCCGGCCTGGGTCGATATTCCGCTTGATATTCAGGCTGCCCCTATCGACCCTGATGGCTTGCAGGGTTTCATCCCCCCGCCAAAGCCCGTCAATCCGGCGCTGGCCGAGGCTGCCCGCGAGGTGCTGGCCGCCCTTTCCGCAGCCAGGCGGCCGCTGCTGCTGGCCGGGCATGGCGTGCGCCAGTCTGGCGCGGCGCAGCTTTTCCGCGCTTTTGCCGAGCGGCTCAATGTGCCGGTGGCCACAACCTGGCTGGCCTGTGATCTCTTTCCGTCCGACAACCCGCTGAGTGTTGGTCGGCCCGGCACGGTGGCGTTGCGCGCCCCGAATTTCGCGGTGCAGAATTCTGACCTGATCGTGGCGATCGGCGCCCGCCTCGACAACGTCACCACCGCCTATAACCCGGCAAAATTCGGCCGCAACGCCCGCAAGATCATGATTGATGTTGATCCGGCGGAACTCAACAAGCTGGGTGACGCGGTCGATCTCAAGATCGAGGCGGATGCTTTCGCCTTCATGACCGAGATCATGCGCATCCATCCAGACCCGGCATCCCCGCAGGGTATGCGTCGTGACTGGCTGGAGCAGTGCGAGCGCTGGAAGCGCCGCTATCCCATCAATGACGGCAAGCCGTTTCCGGCGACCGGCACCATCAGTCATTACCACCTTGTCAGCGTGTTATCGCAGGAGATCCCGGAAAATGCGCTGGTGGTGACCGGCAGCTCGGGGCTGGCGGTGGAGGTGTTCTACACCTCGTTCACGGTCAGGTCAGGCCAGCGCATCTTTCTGACCTCGGGTCTGGGTGCCATGGGCTATGGCCTGCCGGCGCTGATCGGCGGCGGTATCGCGGGCGGGCGCCAGCCCTTCATCGCAGTGGAAAGCGACGGCAGCCTGATGATGAATGTGCAGGAGCTTTCAACCATCGCGGCGCAGAACCTGCCGGTCTGTCTCTTCATTTTCAATAATGGTGGCTATGCCTCCATTCGCAACACGCAGCGCAATTATTTTCAGGGGCGCTTTGTCGGCACCGGGCCGGAGGGCAAGCTGCGGTTTCCCGATCTTGCCAAACTGGCCGAGGTGCATGGCATCCCCTCGCTCGTCATTCGCGATGCGTCCGAGCTCAATGAAGGGGTGAAGCGCGCACTGGCGCATCGCGGCGGGCCGATCCTCTGCGATGTTCACCTGCAGCATGATGAAGTGCTGCTGCCCAAATCAGCGGCGCTGCCGCAGGCCGATGGCTCGATCCTGTCCATGCCGATCGAGGACATGATGCCGCTGCTCAGCCTCGCCGAGCTCGCGGACAACATGATCGTGCCGCTCGACCCCGCCTCGATCCGCGCCCGCAGCTCATCATAAGATGCCTCCCCGATCAAGTCAGAGGGTCTGATCTATCCTGTCGTTGGCTCAGCACCACCCAGATCATGCATGCCAGAAAGAGGCCGCCCAGCAGCCCAAGCAGGAGCGCGGCAACGCCTGCGGGATCAAGCTGAAGGCCGAAGGACAAGCCGACCAGCAACAAGAGGGTCATAAAGCTCAGCACCAAGGGCAGGCGGGCACGCCGTGCCAGTGCCAGGGTCAGGATAAGGTTGATCACAGCCAGCAGCACCATCGCAGGAGCGAGCAGAACAAGGATACCGGCGCCGCCGTCATAATGCGGGCCAGCCAATAGTCGCAGCATGAAGCCGGGTATGGCGACCAGAACCAGAGCCGCAGCACCGCTGACCAGCAGGGTAAAGCCAATCGAGCGCCAGGCAAGGCTGCTATGGGCGCGCGCCGCTACCCCCGGCTGGTTGAGCGACGCTGCTTCGGCAAAGACGATCCCGATCACGGATTGCGGGAGCATCAGCACGATCTTGGCCAGCGCCGAGGCGGCGGCATAATAGCCTGCCGTTTCGCCCGGTGCCAAAGCCCGGACAATCAGAATATCGAAAGACGTCAAGAGCAGCGTGGCGATACTCGTCAAGGAGGCCAGGCCGATGAAAGCCGCCGTCCCGCTATAGACGGTATGCATCCCATGCATGCCGGGGGGAGCGACGGCCAGCGCATGGCGCTGATCCCATATGCTGAAGGCGAATACGACAAGACCACCCAGCGCCAGAGCAATGGCGGCGCTTTCGATACCGCCGCCACCCAGCACAACGAGCAGCATGACAGCAAGAAAGCGCAGGATCGGGATTGCCGCAGTGCCCAATGACAGCATGAAATATCGCTGTTCACCCTGCCATACACCAAGAGGAGTATGATAGAGCAACACAGAAACAGCCAGCAGTGGCATCAGCAAAGGCTCAAGCGTGCCAGGCAGATCGAGCCATCGTTCAAACAGCCCGCTTCCTTTGTGCATCAACACGAAGAAAATACCTGCGACCACCAGTGCCAATATATAGGCCCGGCGCACAATATCTGCCTTCTGTCGTTCGTTATCGCGACATCGGATCATCAGGTGAGAGATCAGCAGCGGCGTGGCGGAGAACGGAGCGATAACGGTGATCGACAAGGCAAACAAGGCGGTCATGACACTGAAATCTGCCGGAAGCAGCATACGCGCCAGAACGAACTGCGTCAGGAAAGCGCAGGCATTGCCAAAGGTGACAACAGCGCTTGACAGGAAGAACATCGAAAAAAGTTCGCGCTGCATCACTGGCATCGGCGTGCTCCGATATGGCTTACAACCACAGCGATTGTCATAACCATGTTGTATGACAATAAAGGCGGTCTCACATCTGAAGCGCAACACCGGGGTTTTCACATTCGGTGATAAAGACTTCTTCGGGTGTTTGGAAGCCCGGGATTGCTGAAGTCCAGGGTTTCTCTTGGCCTTGTGTCTAGAGCAATTCCAGCGAAAGCATGCCCCCGCGAAGGCGGGGGTGGGAACCGGTTTCGCGTCCGGAATTGCGTAAAAACAAGGAGATAGAGCGTTTCAGGTGACTCGGTCTTCGCTGGAAACGCTCTAGCTGTGTATTTTTGTTTTTGACGGAATCAAAAACGCGCTCTATCCTCGTATTTGGTTCCGTGTTTTTGTGATAAACCAATATTTATCTTCGCCTTCGCGGGGACAAGCTTTTATCGCAGCATGCTCCGGAGCATTTTGTGATCAAGCATGCCCTCGGACTTGATCCGGGGGTGGAAGCCGGTTAATCACTAAAAATGCAATAAAAATAGAGAATAAAGCGTTTCATGTGGCTCAACTTTCGCAGGAAACGCTCTAGAGCATTTTCCGATCAAGTGGATACCGGTTGATCAGAAAATGCGTTAAAACAAAAAGATAGAGTGGTCGACCTGATTCAATCAGGTCGGAAATCGCTCTAGATGTGAGCTTTCCATAGGTTGTCCATTCGAAGCAGATCGAGGAGACTGGAGTTACAACACCTCAGTTTTTCAGGATCGCTCCGAATGAACATTCATAAGAATGCCCGACTGACGCCGCTG